>Ga0207719_100480_pt1 | contig 22499 bp, 24 predicted proteins | sample A23P1SouthBayCA_2_FD_187279 | JGI IMG/M metagenome (GOLD analysis project Ga0207719, IMG submission 187279) | Aerobic enrichment media microbial communities from Eden Landing Ponds, California, USA - A23 P3 (3) (SPAdes) | ecosystem: Environmental > Aquatic > Marine > Unclassified | place... | reverse complement strand
CGAGAAGCCCGCGCGTCGCGAATCGGACATACACGAGCGGAACAGCGTGACTTTGTCGTGGGTGCGGTGAGCGTCCTGTTTCGCGTCCTCGGGAACGAGGTCACCCAGTTCGTCGAACAGCAGTGAGAGCCACTCGTAGTGACTCGAATGCTCGACTGCTGCGAGGATGAACGCGAACCACCAGTGCTGCAATGGCGTCGGTGGCTCGCTTTCCTCTGTTGCCCACGAGGGACGGAATGGCAGCGGATCACTCGTCCCTGGGCGATTCGTCTCCGCGGTGAGTTCGGTACAGCCGGCGAAGGTCGGATCCGGATACACGACGTTGATCGTTCCCTCGGGTCCATCGCCCAACTGCTCGAGGAGATCGAGCGGGTCGGAGTAGGTGAAGACGTCGCGGACGACGTCGTCCAACTCGTCGACGGTCTCGGTCGGAGCGTCGCCCGTCTCAGTCATCCAGGTTGCGTTGACGTCGGCGTCCTCGGGGAGCCACAGCGTGACCCAGCGCTTCAGCCGCAGCCATTCGGAGCGCATTGGGGAGCCACGCCAGACGACGATCTCGTCGTTCTCGTCGATCAGCCGCGTCCCGATCTGGGCGAGCAGCGTGGACTTCCCGCAGCCACGCTTTCCGACGAGTAGTGCGCCGGTGCCGCCCTCTGATCGTGTGCGGTCGGCGTCGTGCTCGTGGATCAGCAGGTCTGGATAGACGGTCCGCGAGGGTTCCTCACCACCTTTGGTGAAGTCCGCAATGTCCAGTTGGCCGATACCGTATCGACGTCGGATTTCGTCGGCATCAGTAGCCCATCCGGCGGGGGCCGAGTGGGTGCGCACCGACTGTTGGGTTTTGCAGCCCCACTCGCGATCGGGCGGGGCGCTCTTTGCGGTCGGCGTGAGTCGGTCGTCAGTCATCCCAGGGGAATATGCATCTCTGGTGGGTGTTCATCAGCTGCTTCGCTCGCACTGGCGGCGAGCTCACGGACGGCGCGGTTACACGCGGGCAGCAGGTATCGGGCGGCCAATTGCTCGCGTTCGCGGGCGTAGGCGTCGCTGTCGCCCAACGCAACCCGTCTGGCCGTTCGTTGCTCGAGCAGCTCGTAGTCGAACTCCTCGCCGCCCGGGATATTCTCGATCTCCCCGAGCGTGTCGTAGTCGAAGTCGTGGAGCCACTCGGCGAGTTCCGATACCGAGTCGAAGCCATCGAACCAGCGCTGGAGGCGGATGCGTTGCCGTTGTTGATACTCGTCGAGGGCCGGGCGCAGCGCCGTATATGCGGAGTTGGCTGGATCCGGCGCAGGGTTGCCCTCGCCGACGAACTCGGTCGCCTGTGTACGGAGTTCGTGGAGCGCCTTCCGACAGGCCGGGCGGAGATGCTTGGCGGCCTGCCGTCGACGTTCAGCTGCCCGCTGGTCCGCATCCAGGAACGATCGCGGGTGGTGGCGCTTCCGCGCCTCGGCGTTGTTCAGACAGCACGTGACAGTCACGTCCCTCGTTGGGAGCAGAAAGTACACCCAGTCAGCCACGCGCCCGAGCGTGCGGTACTGGAAGGTGTGGAGCCACTCGAGGAGTTGTTGCCTTGAGGCAAATCCGTCCTCACGGAACGTCTGCAGTGCTCTGCGTTGTTCGTCTCGGAGTCGATTTAGCGCCGGACGGCGCGGCGCCGGTTCGGAGGTGGAGTCGGTCATACCCAGGAATAGCTGCAGCCCATTGTCTGGGTGCAGCAGCACTGTATGAATCGGGCTGAGAACGCCTAAGTCCGGGTGATTAGTGGACTGTATATCATTTCTAGCAGTCGTGTTGTGACTTATGCAGCAGACTCCCAGACCAAGATGGTCTGGCAGGTCACACGCCAGAATCGGATTCGTTCAGTACAGGTACTCTCTCACGCAAATGGGTCCTCCGCTGTGGTAAGACGAGTGATTTCGGGGACACCGTCGAATCCGTCGTCGAAGCTGTAGAGATATTCAACCTCCTCACGCTGCATCGTTGCAACAATGACAGCATCAGTTAACGAGAGTGACTCGTATCGTCGGAATACCGACCGGCCGGCGTTAAAATCCGTTTTCGAGGTCTGGATGAGTGAGAACCCGCTACTCTCGATGAGTGCATCAAGCGTTTCGGAAGCAACATCGTGGCCTGCTCTCGCTTGGAGATAGTTGATAACTTCTTCGAGAACATCGCTCAAGACGTATGCTGTCGGGAGGTCACCTAGGTCGATCGCATCTGAAATCGCTTTCCCTCGGTCGTGATTCTGATCGCGTGAAAGACGGGCTGCGATAAGAACATTTGCGTCAACGACAACGCTGGCCATTAGCGATCTCCAGCGATAAGATCGTGATCCGCTGCGGCATCGGTTGGCTCACCGATGTCGACTGGCTCCAACTGCGAAAACGCGCCGTAGTGTTGTTTGACGAGTTCAACCGAAATTGTCCCATCTTCGTCGACGTGCCAGCGGAGTTTGTCACCTGCTTCGACGCCTGCTTCCCTCCGTATCGCTGCCGGGACCGTAATCGAGTAGCTCTCGTTGACCGTCGTTTCATCCTCGGCTTTGTGAGACATATCCATCTGTACGTGCCACTCACAAAAATAATTTGCCTGCAAATTATTTGCTAGATGTATCCTTTGTTTATCCCGGTTTCCGATGGACTATTCTCAAGCAGAATCTCACGGCTGATTCGGTCCTGAGTTCCCGAAATATACCCCGATCACGAGGCCAATCTGTGGAGAGATAGTGCCAACAGCGCTAGGAGTACTCCTATCGCAACGATTCGCAATACGCTCGCTACAGGTGTCGCAGCGAGCAAGGCACCAATCGGGAAAAGCTAAGCAGTTTGCTGTTAGCACGTGGTGTATGTCCCTGTCAAGAGATGTCCTCCTGTTCAGTATCGTGTTGATGCTGTGGGCAGTTCAAATTGAAGCCAGCGGGTACGGCACCTCGAATAATATCGTTATCGCCTCTCTCGGTGTCGGACTGATTGGACTTATTGGGAGTTTCTTTTCGTCGCTGAACGCGCTGAGTCAGAGCCCAGAAAGTTAGAAGATAATTGGACGTTCGTAAAATAGTGTAGATGGCGATCGGAACCCCCCGGGGTTGACTCACTGTGCCGCGCTACGCGCGGGCGCGTAATCGGCAGCGGTGCGCCGTGAGTTCTGAACGAATGATCAATCGATCACGACACCCGAAGTTGGCTGTGGAGTGATCTTGACGTCTGAGACATCCAAGTTGCGCTTCAGTTCACTCGTGAAGTATCTCGGGGTCAGGACCCGAGGCACTCGCCTTGCTTAGTTGTAGAACGTAGGACAAACCTCGAGGTAGCGCTCAACGCGAGCGTCGGACCAGTGGGTGTAGTTGTCCATCGTGTCCTCTTCGTCGCCGCGGAGGAGTTTGGTGGTTGTTGCGTGGCTTCCGTTCGTGGTCGCCTCGAGACGCTCGTCGAGCACCGAGGTCGCCCAGTGGCGGAAGTAGTGGACATTGATGTTGTCGTCGTCGTAGGCTTCGTACCAGTAGCCGAGATTCTCAGAGTGTCGTCTGATTCGTTGCTGGACTGTCTGTGGATGGATGCGCTGCCCCCAGTTGTCGGTCAGGCTGACGAAGAGTGGAGTGTCGCCAGTGAGTGATCCTGGATGCACAGCAAGCCACCGAACGAGGAGATCGCGGAGTTCCGTGTCGATGGGGATGGTCCGTTGGACGCTGGTTTTGTTAGAGGCCTTGGGGATCCGGTTCCGTTCATTCCAGTATTCCCCCTCTTCTGGTTCCGGTGGGATATAGAGGAAAGGACGGTCTTTGTGCCGGAGTGCTTGGTGGGTGTTCCAGTCACAAGCAGGGTGATCAAGGTAGACGTCCTGTAAGTCGAGATTGTGAGTCACGCCTCTCCGGGCCGTCGTTTTCGCCAAGAACGCGGTAAGTGCTTCCCAGAGCGGGTGATTGAACGAGCGGATGTACTCGCTCATATCGCTCACAGAGATGATTTCTGGGTTCCGCGATGCTGTGCTGCCGATGATCTTGTCGCCACCTTCGTCGAGGGCGAGTTCAATTGGGTTACCAGTTTCTGTAAACCACGAATGACCGCGCTTCAGGCAGAATTCGTAGAACTGGCGAATGGTTTTGACGTTGCCAACTTCAGATGACCCTCTGTAGTTAGGATACGCAGACAGTGCCTGGAAGTACTGATGCGCGTGGTCGATCGAGAGATCCTGTGGGCGGAGACCACCAGTCGTCCAGCTCACGTCACGCTCGTGTTGGAGTGCGTCACCCCACTGGTCGCGCTTTGCGGCGATGGTATCGTCGTCATCATCCTCGTAGATAATCCAGGAGAAATCATCGGACAGCCAGTCACGGAATAGGTCGACTCGGTTCTGGACAAGCCGTCGGCTAGCATCGGCTGAGTGGCCGTGGCGCTTCTCGACGAACCAATCCAGGGGCAGTTGGTCTGGGTCGCTACCGTGGCGGACCGTCCCGTAGTGGGAGTCACTCATTGATTCGGAATTCGAAGCCATTCTGTTCGACCGGCGAATCTTCGGTGGCAGCGAGTTCGAGGAGTCGCTCTGAGATCTGTTGCTGGAGACCGTTTTCGAGGATGTCGTCAAGTTCGGCAAAGTCGCCAGTCAGCGCCTCGAGGATGATCGTATCGAGATCACTCGCGGCGGGTTGTGTGTCGCTATCTGTGCCGTTGAGCATACGTGGGTCAAGGTCCGCGAGGGTTGACTCACCAGCTATTATCATCGCACGGAAATACTCGGAGCCGCTGCTGTACCCCTCAGCATTCATTCCGCGGTCTTTCATCTGCTTTGGCATCGAGACGTATGCGCTGACTATTTCGCTTTCTGACATATTTTCATCCACCTGCTTTGTGCAAGTGAACTTGATTTGGATGAGTAGTTTGAGCCATATAGTTCTTGTTCTGATTAAACAGAGAAATGAATCAAGAGATGCGGAAAGGGCAATTATCCTGGAAGAGATTCGTTCAATCCAGTGCTTCTATTCTGTAATCGCATCACTACAAAGGGGTGCGAGAATGGTAAGTTCATTTTTACCTCCCGATATGAATAGATCTGGGATGGGTGGATCTGATTCATTCGGACTCACTCAATACAAGTTAGATTGTATTCGAGCGAATCAGATTCAATCAGAAAAGTCTGTTTTCTGATATAGGAGAAGTAAGAGTAGGCAGAAGTGTCACTTGGACATCCATTAGAGATATAACATTTCAGAGTGTTCTCGGAGACGAAGATCACATAATGGGTGAAGAGACAATTGCCTATATAAACGAGCGCGGAAGCGTCGTCATTGACAAAGAGATTCGCGAGCTGATGGAATTCGAGGGAGAGAAGGCCAAAATTCGAGTCGAGGTGAAGGAGGTTATCGAGATCCTCGACGAGAATGGCAACTCAGTCTCGGATTCCGTGAAGATGGTCCCCGGAATCATCGGTGTCTTCGCATTCAACGCCCTCCGCGGCATCTCCTGGGCGCGGCTGAAAGATGGACTCCTCCGGGCACATCCAGTGTTCAAATATCCGCTGAGCAAGGTGACGGCATCGAAGATCGCCGCCTCCTGGCTCCTAACAAGTCTGCTCGCTCTCGGACTGCTGGCCCAGAATGGCGCGCTCAACGCGCTCGCAGCCGGCAATCCAACCGAGTGGACGGGGCTGCTTCTCGCAGTCAGTCTAGGTGTGAGTGTGCTGGGTCAGCAGTTGCCAACGGGTGAGGAAACCCTGCAAGCGCTGCTCGCCGAAGGACAAGAACCAACGCCGCAGGCCTGACGCAGCCGGATCGCTATTTTTTCGGCGGGAATCCCGGATCCGTCCATACCCACTAGAGGAGTCAAGAAGTTTTCAAGCGACTACGGAGCGCCAAGATAGCCCGCTGTCTCTTGGGCGATCGCGTCCGTTGTCTCCTTGAGAAGCCAGCCTTTTGTCGCCTCAATATCTGCGTGACGGATCGAAATACCAGTTGAGCCTCAATAGCAGAGGGAATGCCCTTGACGAACGCGAGATCTCAGCTTACCTGCTGGAGGTGACTGGTGGTGTGAGTTCACCGATATCGTAGTAGTAGATTCGGAGATTCTTCTCGAGATCATCCTGAAGGTATTCCTCAACTGTCTGCAAGAGTTGGTCGTGAGCGCGCTGATCATCGTTTTCGATCGCTTCGAGAACGGCAGGTCCGAGTTCTTCCCCAAATCGAGTGTTATCTAGTGGCTCGCCGCGCCACATCTGTGTGTCCACGGTCTCGCCATAACTTTCGAGGACGTCCTCAAGTCCAGGCCATTTCTCGCCACGTTGGTCCGCGAGATCTTTGCGATCGTCGTAGAACAAGTCGAGGTGGGTGTCTGGTGTATGGATGGCCGGCGAATCCACTGCGTCATCGAGCAGTTGGAGGCGCTCACGGCAGAAGGGGAAATCGAAGTCCCGGCCATTGAACGAGACGAGGACGTCAGCCTCGACATTGTCGAGCCACTCGTAGGCGTGTTTGATCAGGGTCGCTTCGTCTCTGGTCGGAGTCCGGTGAAGGAGTTGAAACTCTGCCTCATCAATCGGAGTACCGCGCTCGTGGAGCGCAAGACCGATCGAGACTAACTCGCCACGGGATGCGTCCCAGTGAGTCGTTTCGATATCGAACGTCGCGATGCGCTCGTAGCCAGGGTCATTTCTCTCGAATCGCATTACTGGGCGGTCGTTTCGAGCCTACTTTAAGTTCAAGAATCGGATACTGGCAATCGTCGGTTCAAGTGTCGTCAGTCACGCGCTGGTCAGTATTCGAGAGCGCTTCAGTCGCCATATCCGCGCGCTCGGCGGCTTCGATGTGCTGGTAGGCCTGCCGGACCTGTTCTTCGGAGTTATCCAGGTAGCGCGCTGCAGCGGCGTAGCCGAACTCTCTGACGAGGACTTCGCCCATCCCCCGACGGCCGCCGTGCGGGGCGAGGTAGTCGTGCCGATCGTCGTCGACGTCGATATCTGCCTGCTCCGAGAGTCGCTTCATCATCCGTCGCCCCCCGTCCGTCGTTAGGGCTGGCGGCGCGCCGAGGTCGTGCTCGGCAGCGGCCAGCAAATCCGGCCACGTGGCGCGGACGTCGTTGATCGCATCCTCGTCGAGGCCGGCGTCGGCGAGGCCCTCCTGAACATACGTGGAGAGCGTCGGGCGATGTAGCGTCGTGAAGACGGGCCATTCTTCGGGTGGCTTGAGGAGTTGCTTGTAGCGCTTCAACGGGCCGATCACCGGCTCGGGGAGAGAGGCCTCCTTCCACTGCTGGTTCTTCCGGTAGACCGTCGCGCTCCGATCTTCGAAGGTGACGTCCGCCCAGCGCAGGCCGTCGCGACCGGCACGGTCGTCGTTGGGGTCCCGGAGGAACTCTGCGGCCCGTAGGCCCGTGTAGGCTAATAGGTACGCGAGCGCGCGATCACGACAGCGCTTGATGGCCTCAAAGCGAGCTGCGATCTTCTGGTGCCACAGGTCGCTCTCGGAGTCTTCGAGCTCGTCGTACGGTACCTCAATGTCGCCGAAGGTGTCGATCGCGGCGCTGGCCTGTTCGTCGACGAAGCGGGTGAGCAGATCGCGGTCGGTCGCGTCCCACGCCTGTTGGTCGCCAGGGCGACGGTTCGAGCTCTCCGGGAGCGGGTCTTCAGCGTCTGATTCCCGGGCATAGTGCCGCGAGAGATAGCCCTGGCCGTGCGCCCAGCCGCACCACGAGGCCACGTAGGCGTAGTACGTCTGGATTGTCGAGTGTGAATAGCCCGATCCACGGAGGTACCGCGCGTAGTCGCCGAAGACGGTCGCATCCAGGTCGGCAAAGGTGACCGGAGCGTCCGCGACGATCCCACTCCAGGAGGCTGGCGGATCCGCGTTTGAGGGGTCGGCCGTTTCTCCGAGTGCCCAAGTGTGAAATCGATCGAGTTCCCGCTCGGCGTTCCGACGGTAGTTCCCGCTGTCGCCGGCGTCGCCCTTGCCCTTGTCCGTGAGGAACTTCTGGAACGTCTGGTTGACCGGTGTGTCGGCGCTACGTCGCCCGCTCATCGGCTGGGGTAGTACTCGCGCATAGTTTCTGGTCTGGCTCGTTCGGGGGTACGGGTAGACTTCACTAAAACTTACTCGTGCTTACTCAACTAATCAAGAGGAGTTTAACTCACCCGCGAAACGGCTGATTTCCCAATCCTCACCCCGTGTGAACTATCGAATTCAACTTTATAAACTATATGGCGCGATATAGAATGGGATTTATGGAAGTCCCACAGTTTCGGAGTTTGGGTTATTTTTGCGCTTTTCTAGGGCTTTTCGTGGTTCGGACAGGCCACATCGGTGTCGCATCAACTACCGTCCTCGGTGAGATACTATCGAATGTGCGAAGATAGCCCAAAATTCATCCACTCGCAGAGTGTCGCCACTCACAATAGGCGGTCCGAGCTGGTGTAGAGCGCTAGTCAGGCGGGATTAGTGCCGAGCAAACCAACTCGACACACTCACCAGCAGTCAGAACTGGTGCATAATCCATCTCACCGCCGACACCAATTTTCAACAGGAAATCAGTGAGCCGCCAGATATTGTGCAATAGCACCGCGAACACGAAGTAGAACAACCGCACTCGGTAATCTTTCGAGGAGGTCTTCGCCAAGAAGTCGTTCTTGATGCTCTTGTACTCGTTCTCGATCTGCCAGCGACGACTGTAGCGGCGGCAGAACGTCTCAGCTTTCTTGGGGCCGACTGAGAGATTCGTCGCAAAGACTGCTGTCCCCTCTCCTTTCGTCGAGGGCACGTAGAGAAACTGCATCGCGTGCGAACCGTGATCAACGTGGATAGAGGCCGATTCAACAGCGACTTCTTGCCCATCTTCATCCATCGTCTCTATGTTCTCGCGTTCGGCGCTGTGAATCCGCTTCGGAATGAGGTAGTTCACATTGAGGTTCGAGAGCGTCTGGTACACCGCTTTCGAGTCAAACTCTCGGTCGCACAGCACCATCTCAATCGGGACGTGCTCCTGTGCGCGTCGAACGAGTCGTCGGACGACACGATGAACCCGATTCGGTGGGTTCTGATCCCACGAGGAACTCTCACGGACAGGTTCGACAGCGAGAATCAGCGGGATGTTCCACCCGACAATCGAGAGCGTGGCGAACTTGAATGCTCGACCTTCGCCATCCTTCGTCCCGCTAACCATCGGCATTCCCTCTACGTTCCCAAAGTAGCGAATGGTCGTGATGTCGATCGCTACGGTGACAGGACGGCGAAACGAAGACTCCGACTGAATCACCGAAAGCAACTGTCCTGTCGCCTGTTGAAATCCATCGAGTAGTCTCTCAGGATCAAATTGCTTGACAGCTCTGAGGTGGGTGTCTCCGTGGGGACCGTACTCTTTGCCTCGTCGGAACTTGAACCGGGCCGCACCCTGTGGAGTACCGCAGCCGACCATCCCAATAAACGTCTGAAGCTCAAAGAATCGCGTGTCTTCATACGTCGTGTTCTGAGCTCTCTCAGAGTCGAACGAACCGAAGCCGTGCTCACGAGCGAGACGGGTTGTTCGGTAGATCTCTTTGTCGGAGAACTCGATAGTATCATCAGGCGCTTCAGGAGGTTCCTCGGAAGATTGCTTCACCTCTTCCAGTGGTCGAACCTCGGGAACAGAGAGACCCTCATTGTGGATCTCCTTGACTAAGCAGTGCGCGCTGGCGGTAATATACCCACGAACATCGTCGTTGAAGCGATTGCGCCACGTTCGAGAGATGACTGACTCGTTAGGAATTTGGTCGAGACCGAATACGTCGGCAAGTTCTGGATGGCGGGTAAGGGACCGATAGCTGTCTCCAGTGACTTCGAGATACACGAAGAGTTTGAGCATTCCATGGAATGGGTACGACGCGGGATGCCACTCTGGGTAGCCGTCTTCAAGCGTCTCGATCTGGAGTTTGAGGTCGGTGAGCGCATCGCAGAAGGCTGTCCCTTCACGGAGGTGTTTGCGAAGTTCGAGAGCAGCGACGAATGCATCAGTTAATCGGCGGCCACGCTGTTCCATCAGATAGTCTTACCAGCAAATAAGCAACAACGGTGATGGCTCTTTCTCCTCGATCACTCGGTATACACAGGCGATCTACCTGTGCTGACGTTCTTTTTCTATTATCTGTTCCAACTCTTCAAGGGTTATGACTGCCGAGAACAGATCGGGCTTCACCCGTTCACCAAGCTGTCGATATGCGGTTTCGGGCAACCAATAATACTGTAAGGTGCCGTCAAAGCGTGCGGCAATCGCTTCACCTTCGCCATCTAAGAAGTATGTGTGTGTCAGACCGGGGATATACAACGACAGCACGGCTTCGACTACATCTGGGGTCGCAACGCATTGTCCCTCAATCGTTCCATCATTGTACTCGCTTTCGACGTACGATACTCCACCTTCCAAGAGCGTCTTGACGGCTTCTTCATTCCGATCTCGGAGAAAGGCGTCGATTCCTTGGACTCCGACTGTGGCTACTTCGCGAGGACTCACGTCCAGAACTGCTTCCGTAATCGTCCGTGCGAGTTCGTGGTATCGGTTGGACGGAAGCCTATCTTTGTGGAGGATATATTTCGTTTCGTCGTCCGCCCCGTCAACGGATTCGTGGAAACCGTCCGCTTTCTTGATAGTTTCCATCCCGGCTTTGATAGCCTCCTCTAACTCGTCCGCATCTATCTCACCTAACACCTCGGCGAGTCGTTCACTACTACTGGGCTTACTCCCGTCGGCCATTATTAGATGCCCGCGTTCTTCACAGATAAGGCTACTACCATTGAGCTATAGAGGGTCGTCGCTCAATACAGTGAATGAATCGGCCTGTACACCTGCTCACAAATCGTTAGCATCGGCAATGACGGTTACCATGCCGAGAAACATTAACCCAAACCCAGCGGCACCTGCCGGGATTGATGTCTGGAGGAGGTTTCCGCCGGTGAGTGCACCGACACCACCAACAATAGCTTGACGCTTCCTTGCTGGAGCGGCGTCACGAGAGAGAGAGAAATAAGCGTTCGACGATGTGCTATCATTGAACTCACAGCCACATAGAGCGGAAATAGTGAGATTGTAAGCAAGTGATCTGTCGCACTGAATTCTGCGACAGATGCCGTAACTAGTAGTCCAACAAATAGCGACACAGCGTACCGGAGGGCACGACGCATATCCCGAACTGTAGCTACTGCGGATAATAAACCATCCGGGCACCGTCTAGTTAAGGAATGAACAGGTCGAAGAGCTAGTGATCTATGCGGCTCTCAGACCTGCTCAGGCAGAGTTTAGAGACCGCTACGCGAATGTTGGCAGCGAGAGCGAACGGCGACGCGCGTGAGTGGGCAGCATTAGTTTTGAATCCTGATTGATTACGGTGGGGTGACGGGAGTAGAGAGACAGCGTGTGGCGGTTTCTGCAGAGGGACAGCGATACCAACACCTGCATCACCACATTCAGGGGTTACGCTGATCACTCGCGGCGAAGCCGAACACGAGCGCCCACACGAGAACAGGAATCTGAAGCTTGTCCTCTCGTTCGACCACGCCGAGTTGAGCAACGCCGACACCCACTTCAACGCCAGACTGTTCCCCTCCTTATCCAGGAGGAAAACCTGATAGGTGCAAATGAGCGGTCGCTCGGACGAACCCGACAGTGAGTTGCCACGAAGACACCTAAACGAGTATTCAACCCCGCCCACAGTAACGGGGAATCCGCCTTGGCACCTAGTTTGAAGAAACACTACGACCATCCAACTCTCGACGAAGAACGCGCTCGCCATCGAGACAAAATCAAAGAAGCAAGCCATCCGGAGTCCGGTTATGCCAGCTGAGGCCTCTGCATTCAGTACATTTGAGGCGGCCGCTCCAAGATATCGAAGATTTCCTTCGCCCGGTATTCCTTGTTGCGCTGTTTGCCCGTGACCTCTTCTAAGACTCCTTCGTCTTCGAGATCGTCAATAGCACGGTAGGCTGTTGAACACTCGATATCGAGCATATAAGCAACTGTTTTCGTCGTCACGTACGGTCGCTCGAAAAGTCTACACGCTAAGCGGTTTTTCGCATACTGGACTCCGCCGTATTCATCCTCATAGCGACGTCGAAGTTCATCCAATGCCAACGTCCGGTCAACAGACTCTTCGGCTTGCTGTGCCACACCTTCGATGAAAAACGAAAGCCAGTCTTCCCAGTAGCCCTGCGCTCGAACCCCCTCATACGTAGCTTTGTTCCGATTGAATACCTCTACAGCTTCGACGGCGGGTTCAACTGAAGCGGTAGCGCGGAGTCCCCTTCCTCAAGGAACGAGCGGAGCGAGTGAGTAGGGAGGGGAGGAGCGCGTTCGTATAGACGGAGAACCTCAGACTATAACTAGCCCCGGTACTACATTGAAACTGTGGTAGACGACTACGTGCGTCGGACGGCAATCACCCGCCTCTCGGTAGATGGTGAGCAACGCGAGTTGCTTGAAGACACTATCTCCGAGTGGAAGCGGGGTTGCCAAATCGCCACGGACATGGCGTGGGGTAAGTACAACACCAAGAGTGACGTACAACCTCTCGCCTACGACGACGTGCGCGAACACACCGACCTCGGGAGTCAGCACGCGATTCTCGCCACCCACCAAGCCGCCCAAGCCATCACCGGCTGCATCGAACGCCGATCCAAAGGCAAGAAGGTCAGCAAGCCAACGTTCACCGCACCCACGGTGAAGTACGACACTCGGACGATGACACTGTTCGATGACGACACGGTGTCACTTTCCACCACGGAAAGTCGCGTCCGGTGCGACCTTGCTCTACCCACCGACAACGATGGCCACCAACGGCAGTACCTCGACTCCGACGAGTGGAGTGTCACGGAAAGTACGCTCACCGCCCGTGACGGCGACTACTTCTTGCACATCGGTTTCCGCCGACCCAAGACCGATGTCGAACGGAACACCGCCGAGGACGGAACGGTCCTCGGGGTTGACCTCGGTATCGAAAACCTCGCCGTCACAAGCACCGCCTACTTCTTCAGCGGGCAGAAGCTGACCCACGACCTCCACGAGTTCGAGAAAGTACGCGCCGGACTCCAACAGACCGGCACTCGAAGCGCCCACCGTACACTCGAACAATCGAGTGGGCGTGAACTGCGATACGTCCGCGACGTACTCCACCGAGCGTCGAACGCCATCGTAGACGAAGCACTCCGATACGAGTGCGACGTAATCGCGTTCGAGGACTTGACCGACATCCGCGACCGCACAGGCGCGTCGTGGGGACACACGTGGGCGTTCCGAACGCTGTACGAACAGGTAGAGTACAAAGCCGAGGAAGAAGGCATCTCGGTGAAACAGGTGGGTTCAGCGTACACGTCAAAACGGTGTACTGAGTGTGGTTTCACGGCGGACGAGAATCGCCCGACTCGCAACGACTTCCGGTGCGCGAAGTGCGAGTCAGAAGCGAACGCGGACTACAATGCGGCGAAGAACATTGGTATGCGGTATGTCCGTCGAGGCCAACAGTCGTCTCGGCGGACGGGCAACAGTCAGCTTGCCCTGAAGTCTGGAACTGTGACGCCGAGTGGCGGATTCACCGCCCACCCGGAAGGGTTCGAGACAGAGTTCACGGACAAGCCCCACCCTCAACGAGCGAACCCGTCAGGGTGAGTGAAGTAGGGTGGGGTAGTTGACTGAAGCTCTGCCAGCTGACGACGACTGAATGTAGTTCACGCAACGAGCTCGATGCCAAATTCGTTACAACTCACGGCGGTAGGTCGGATTCGACGGTGGTCTTGCTCCATCCAGCCGGGTGGACGCGGCACGCGTGGACACCACACACTCAGGGGCTGGCCGAAAGGTACTATGTCATAAGCAAGGCGAGTGCCTCGGAGCTTGACCCCGAGGCGGTTCACGTTGCCGGCATTCGGTACACCACGCCACAAACGAGGTAAGCATCGATCCGCAGACGGTAGCGTGCTGTCATACGCTTTCTCTGGCCCCCAACCAACGGAGCACATCCACTTGTGGTCGCCGCAGAAACTATCCCATCTCCGAAGTCTGAAGCGACGTCGTGAGTTGCTGTTGTGTGTCAAGTCCGGCTTGGAAACGATTGATGATCTCGGATTGGTGTTCTGGACAGGCGAGGATACTCACAGCGCCAGTGCCGACCGGAATAACAGGGTGGTGTAGATTATACGGCGCGAGATGACAACTCGGGCAGCTGATCCCCCCTGCAGGTCGATGAGATATGAGCTCTACAGTGTTGTCCGTCGTATACCCACACGTGCTCGCGAACTGTTCTAGGTGCTCCTCGCACCCGGCGACAGGGATCGTGAATTGATCGAGCAACAAAAACGAGAGGTACTGCTGTGCCGGCGACTGCAGTGCCGCCTCGCAAGCAGCACAGGGTACTGGCGGCGTGCCAGGAGGCTCCTCTCCTCGAGGAGAGCCAGGTTCTCTAGAGTCCATACTGAACTTCTGAATACGGCTTCGTTCTCAAGGCTGGTAAGTCGTCGGGACTCCAGATGCAGAGTACTACACGGAGGAAACCACCTGTGTTGTGTGTTCTCTTGGATGCCGTAGCCGTGTTTCGAGCGGTTCACTTCGCGAGTCACCGCACAGACTCGTTATCGAAGCGGCCGTCAGTCGTCACTTTGTTTGGCGTCGCTTACGTCGATGCTGCCCATCTCAGGGGTGTCTTCCTCACCGGTGGCCGCCTGTAGTTTTCCGAGCACGACGGCGCCCACGTAGATCGCGACTGCGAGGAGGACGATCACGCCCCCAGCAGTCGCCTCGGCATAGTACGAGACACCGATGCCGAGGACGACGGCCAGCTCGGCGAGTACGACGGACACGAGTATCGATTCGTTGAAGCTCCGAGAGACCTGTGACGCGCCAGCGACGGGCACGACGAGCATCGCGGCCACGAGGATGACCCCCATAATCTGCATTGCGCCGACCACGACCATCGCTGTCAACAACACCATAATGCGGTTGTACCAACTGACCGAGAGGCCAGACACAGCTGCTGCCGTCTCGTCGAAGGTGACGTACAGTAGTTGGTTGCGCGTCAGCCCGACCACGCCGATGACGATGACGAATAACAGCAGGAGTATCGCTGCACTGTCCTGTGTGACCGTCGCGAGGTTCCCAAAGAGGAACTGATTCACGCCGACGGCGAGCCCACCGGCGTTAATGCTGATCAGGACCGTCCCCAACGCGAAGCCCGTCGAGAGCACAATTGCCATCGAAACGTCATTGTAAGCGTCTGTCGCCTCCGAAATGAGTTCGATGAACAGGGCCGCGATCATCGAAACGACGACCGCAGTCAGATATGGCGAGACACCGAGGTCGAGGACCGCGTTGAGGAATAATCCCACAGCGACACCAGCAAAGCCAGTGTGGGCGAGTGCGTCACCGATCAGCGCCAGCTGCCGGTGAACGAGGAACGTCCCGATCAGGGGTGCCATCACCCCGATACAGAGACCGACCAAGATTGCTCGGTGCATAAAGCCGTACTGGAGTATTTCGAGGCCTGTCTGGCCGGCAGCCCACGACATAACTTCCGACCAGTAATTCAGAAACCAGTAAAATGGACCGAACACAGCGTCCAACAGCCCCGCTTGAAGCGGAACAACAGATAGGTAAGTCATCGAGAGCCACCCAGCAGATTCGCTGTGGTGCCAAATGCGCGAGCCAGGGCGTCACTCTCGACGAACTCGTTGGCTGATCCGTCGAAGTATATCTCCCGGTTGAGACAGATGACGCGGTCGGCGTGTTCGGTAACTGCGCCCAAGTCGTGTTCGATGAGCAGGACCGTGATACCGTTGCTGTTCAGTGAATCCAAGAGATTGTAGAACGCCTCAACTGATTCCATATCGACCCCGACAGTCGGCTCGTCGAGCACGAGCAGGTCGGCCTCGCTGGCGAGCGCACGGGCGATGAATGCCCGCTGGCGCTGACCGCCCGACAACTGTGTCACACGACGATTGGCAAACGCCGCCATACCGACCGTATCAAGCGCCCGGTCTACGATATCCCAGTCCTCACTGGAGAGGCGACCAAAGCCGACGTGCGGGAACCGACCCATCTTTACGACTTCGCGGACGGTGATCGGCATCTCTTTCGAGGCGCTTGCATGCTGGGCGACGTAGCCGATCCGCTCACCGTCGTCGAACTGATGCGAGGGTTCGCCAAAGAGCCGAGCAACTCCCTCGTCCGGTCGGAGCAACCCTAACATCAACTGCATCAGCGTCGATTTCCCCGACCCGTTCGGACCGACGACCGCAACGTACTCGCCGGGGTCGATCCGAAGCGAGATCTCCTCGACGACCGGAGAAGAGGTGTATCCGAAGTCGACATCGGATAGTTCGATGGCCGACACGGTGCTGCTTGCCGTTCCCGAACTCGTGGGAGTCGCAGAGGTGTGTGTGCGCATTAGAGGTTCACTCGAAGTTCATCCACTCGTCTGCCCAGCCATCGGGACCGGCTTCCTCGGGCTGTTTGTTGCCGAGCACAACCTCGAACGTGGGCATATTGATGTTGTAGGCGATTTCCTCGTACCCCCAGTTGTTCTCGACCCAGTCCTCTCGGACCCCCGCGTACGGGGTAACAGGAAGGTACCCCTCAACCTGTGTTTCATCGAGTAGTTGCTTCGCTGGCTTCCGCGACTCGAAGACACCGTTGGCGATGTACTGGATATCGTTCTCCTTGATGACTTCCTTCGCATCGGCGATGTCCGAGGGCTTGACGTCGCCACTTGCTGCGAGGTTCGTCACAAGTGGAACCATCTGTACGTCGTACGTGACGCCGATGTACTGGAAGGCGTTGTGCGCCGCCAGTTGCACCACATTTCGGTCTGCTGCGTCGAAGATAGCCTGGTAGTCCTGATCAATTTGTTCGAGGACGTCGGATTTGTACGTCTCGGCGTTCGCTTGGAGCGAACGTTCCTGGTCGGGAGCGAGTCTGGCGAATCCATTGGCAATATTGTCAACCGATTTCTTCGCCCGGTCGGGATCAAGCCAGAAGTGCGGATCTTTCCCCTGTTGCTTCCCGACGCCTTCCTCCTCGGGGTCCAGAGTCGCCGCGAGATCGACCAGTTCGACGCCCTCGCGGACGTTGATCAATTGCGTGTCGACGTCGTCGTCTTTGAGGGTCTGAATCGCGCGGTCGGCCCACGGCTGGAATCCCGGACCAACGTGGAGAAACGCATCCGCTTCGATGATATCTTTCGTGACGCTCGCGTTCGGCTCCCACCCGTGACCGTGCAATCCGGTCGGAACGAGATTGTTCACTTGGATGGGCGTCCCGTCGACGATATTCCGAGCAAAGTCGTAGAAACTGAAAAAGGACGCAACTGCGACGGCAGGGCCGTCGCCATTCGCGCCATCGTTTCCTGAGTCGTTCGTAGGTTCGGTATCGTTGCTACTGGACCTACCCGTACATCCGGCGAGGCTAGCGGCGAGAAGTCCTGCACCCGCAGTAATGGCTCTTCTGCGTGAGATGCTGTGCTTCGGTTGTGACTGTCCCGTGTCATCCATTGTCGGCTAGTCGGTGATCGTCAAAATATATAGTAGTTCTCATCAAAAATAGAGATTAGATAGACCTAATTTTGTGCCACATCTCGCGTCGAAACCCTGCTGCTAGCAATATTGTTGGTGTTGTGAGAGAGACAGAACCCACAACTATACTCGAATCTGTTCTCAAAGCGAACTCGATGGAGACGGCGAAGCCTATCTGGGTCAGAGAACACTCCTGTCCGAGTTGTGGGTTTGAGTGTGACCGTGATTCGAATGCGGCGATAAATGTGCTTCAACGCGGCTTTTCTGAGTTAGGGCTGGGATAGCCCGAATCAACGTCCCCAGAAATCGAAGATTTCTGGTGTGCGAACGAATCGCGCAGCGATTCGTTAACGCCTGTGGAGACAGCGCTTCCTACGGACACCACTCAGGAGTCTGCAAAGCGCGTTATCGAAGCAGGATGCCTCGGGGCTTGACCCCCGAGGCGATTTACAAGTCGAATCCGTTTCGCCTGAGTGCCTCTGCCAGTTCACTGTCAGGGTCGACCGTAAACTCGACCAACGATGACTCTGGTCTGGTCGTCGTATATAGTTCAGAGTCAATATTGTCTGGAATCTCGTTCGCGTGTGTCTTATCGACAACTGCAACTGATATTTGTGGCCCTGCGTCCGTGTCTTTTGACTCACTCATAACTGTTTGTACGGAAGAGCGACGTTTGTCCTTTTGGATTCGAGTATCCAATCCGAGTTTGCGAGAAGGGCTCTTGGCGGAGATAAGAGACTTCGTATCTGCCATTTACTTGTCTCCGTCAGAACATTTATCATAAAAATTACTGAATATCCACTGTGGATTCTAATGAAACGGAGTTCAGCCATAGTGCTCCTAACGGCGTTCGTTGTTGTGTTCGCTAGCGTCACTCCCGGTATGCTTGCGACCACCACCGCCGCACAAGGGAGTCAAGAAGATGGTCGTGACGGGGGATCGAGAGGCCCACAAGTCTCTGTCGGCCCGAATCCGGACGGTAGCCATTCAATGCGGGTTGAGAACGTCGGAGCCAATCAGACAATTCGTGTGCAGTTCCGCTATCGAGCTGCTTCACCTGACAGTGGCCTTCGGATGCGCGAAATGGCCGTCAGAACCAATCGAAGCGGTGATTACCGGTTCACTCTCCGCACATCGCGGAACGTAAGTGCTGGTGTTCCGCGGTTCACCGGTCCAACACCGTTTGGCTACTTTAACATCACGCACCGGTTCCCGAACGAAAACGTCACGAACGCTTCATTGACCTTCACACTCAATCGCACGCGACTTCGCGAGCGGAATGTCTCGGCAGATCGAGTTGCCCTCCACCGCTACGATGCTCAAAACCAGACCTGGGACCGACTCCGAACTCGCATCACTGACCGAAATGCCACACACATAGCCTTTCGTTCGGAATCACCTGGCCTCTCCGAGTTTGCTGTCGCTCCGACGATGGCAGATGGTCGAGGGATGAGTCCACATGGTCCTAATGTCTCGGTCGGTCCAAATCCCAACGGGAGTCACTCGGTGCAGGTCGAAAACGTCGGAGCCAACCAGACGATTCGCGTACAGTTCCGATACCGGGCCGAGTCCCCTGACGTCGGTGTCCGGATGCAAGAGATGGCAGTCAGAACAAACCAACGTGGCGACTACCAATTCACCCTCCGTACGGCTCAGAACGCGAGCGCTGGTGTTCGACGCTTCACTGGTCCAGCACCATTTAGCTATTTCAATATCACGCACCAGTTCTCGAACGATAACGTCACGAACGCCTCGCTGACATTTCTGCTCAATCGCACGCGACTCCGCGAGCGGAATGTCTCGGCTGATCAAGTCGCGCTGTACCGGTACACAGCACAAAATCAAACGTGGACCAGACTTCGAACGCAGATACAGACACAAAACGCCACGCACGTGAGATACCGTGCTGAGTCGCCGGGCCTCTCTGAGTTCGCCGTTGCAGCGACGGCGGACACCCCGACCGTGACAGCAACAGAAACGTCTGAGCCACCAGAGACCGAAACCACGTCGACCGGCACTCCGGGCTTCAGTGTCGGGATCACTGTCTTTGCCCTCATAGTGTTCCTCGGTCGTGTGTGGCTGCGGTAAGCCGCCCAACCTCATCCCGCTCGCTTGCCGAGCAGGGAGTGCTAGCGCACGGCTGAGGGAACCAACAAAAGCCTCGGGCCACCGTGCCCGAGGCTGTTTACCAGCTGTTTGTCCCTCCAGAAGATGTTTGGCCCCAAGCGCTAGCCACTGGAGATATGACCTTGCTGCCGCGTCGACAACTCTTCCGACAGATGATGGCCGGTGGAGGGATCCTAGCACTCGCCGGCTGTACCGCCCCGAACATCCCCGGACTCTCGACTGGGGAACCGGTCCCGGAGCCGTTCACCAACGACGCGTACACTGCGAGCTACACGATGGCCGGTCGCTGGCGCTTGGAAGGCCACAATGGGGGGCGAACCGGCAACACAGCCTCTACAGTCCCCTATGGCGATGTCAACGTTGCCTGGCTCCAACGTCCGGGGAATGACCCATATGGCGCAACCGCGCCGATTGTCGGCCCAGAGCGTGTCTACATTGCCTATAGTGAATCACCGGATGATACCGACCAGTCGGAAGTCTACCTCGCAGGATTCGATGCAAAATCCGGTGAGCAACAACTCGAGGTGAACCTCGAAACAGGGCGTGCCGTCGGCCTCGCACTGGTGGGTGAGACACTCCTAGCCGTGACGCGAGGCCCAGACTACGAGCAGACGACGCTGACAGCCCTCGCCCGCGGCGATGGGGCGACTCAGTGGACGGAGACGATCCCGGACGTTACTGGCTCACCAACAGTTGTGGACGATACGTGTTTCATAGCGACGCGAGATGAGGATAACGCGGTGTATGCCTATACACTGGATGGCACCCAACAGTGGCGAACCTCCATTGACGGGGAGTGCTACACGGCGCCCTGTGCCGATAGTGACGGTGTCTACGTCGGATTAGCTGACGGCCAGATTGTAGCGCTTAATACGACAACTGGTGAGAAACGGTGGCGGGAACCGATCGCCACTCCTGAGGAGTGTTGTCCGGACATTCAAGGCACACCGACAGTCGCTGATGGCCGCCTGTACGTCCCGGGCATTGCTGAGGAACTCGTTGCAGCCGATACTGTTGATGGAACTGTGCTGTGGCGAACGACCGTCATCGATGACGACTACGGCAATGCGATCCCATCACCAGCAGTCACAGCCGAGACAGCTTACGTGAACACTCACCACGGAGGGCTCGTAGCGATCGATATCTCTGATGGGTCGATCCGGTGGCGATCGGCCGACAATGGCGACAACCAACCGCCTGCTACCGGCGATGGTGGAGTGGTCGTGCCACGGAGTGACTCCGTCGTTGCCTACGAAACGAGTGCCAGCCGTAAGTGGAGGATCAATATTACAGTCCCCGACATTGGAATGGCGGGCTACATTATGGACACAGAAATTGCCCTCGCACACGGGATGTGCTACGTCTGCATTGCCGATGGGCGGGTTTACGCGATCGGAAGCCGCGAGGCGGATCCCTCCCACGGGTGAACGGTAGTTGCTGAATCGGCAGCAAGACGCCTACGCCTTCCGGATGGTCGACATCCGCGGAGAGTGGGACAACAGCATCCAGAAGTTCTGCTTGATTGCCGACATCGTGACATACCTCGTCGGCGTCGCCGAGAAGGAACCGAGCGACTTCCTCGTCGAGCAGGGGCTGCTCGTCGGCACGACGGAGTACTTCGCGAAGAGTCACGTCCTCAAGCGAGAGTATGAGGACGAAGAGCACCCCTTCGGCTGGATGCAAGACGGCGTCTTCGAGCTATTCGACCAGGACGGACGGTTGTATCGGTGGCAGACCGAAGAAGAACTTGTTGATGTGACGGACGAACTCCCGTGACGGCGGTGGGCCGCGTCTGCCAGCGTCAGTTCGGGTCGTAGGGATTCGTTGCTGTATCGAGCCGATAGACATCCTCGATAGCGTCAAAATCGTCGTCAAACGCATACAGGTAGCCGAGCCCCTCAGTTTGCATATACGCCACAATGCAGGCATCGACGAAGGAGAGCGGTTCGTGTTGTCGAAAGAGGGCCTTCCCTGTCGCGAGGGCGTCGGTAGTGAGGGAGTCGATGTGGAAGCGGGCGTTTTCTTCGATGCGATCGAGGAGATCGACAGCTGCGTCGTGGCCGGCGTGGGTCGTGAGGCTGTTGAGTGTTTCCCCGAGTACGTAGTCGAGGACGACTGCCTCCGGGAGCGTTCCATTGTCGATGCCGTGGAGCACAGGGAGTGCGGCGTCGTGTGAAGTATCTCGCTTGTACGCGGCTGCAAACAGGACCGATGTATCGATGAGTGCCCGGGGCATTCACTCGACGTCGACGCCCCAGGCGTCGTGATCGCTGGTCACATCGGTTGCGTCTTCACCAGCGTAGCCGTCAAAGTCGGCGAACGTGCCTGTTTGCTGTTGGATCACTTGGACCCGAATGCTCCCGTCATCCTCGAGATGCCACCGGAGCTGATCGCCATCATCGATATCGAGTTCACGCCGAATCCGAGCCGGGATGTTTGCCTGGTTTCCAGACACCTTGCTTTCGGCGTCGATTCTGTCGCTGCTCATACCTCACGGTAGGTGACCGGCCGTGAAAAGTCTAGTGTGCCGCCACACTACCACGCGCTCCAGAAGATATCGTTCTAGTTCGAGGGTGCTGGAAGGCACCCATCCGGACGTGGAACACGACCCTGTTTGATCTCGTGATCGACGCGACGCAAATGCTTGCAGCCACCTTCTGGTGAGCGCTGCTGCCAGTCGGGACAGGTACACGACTCGTCGATGACGTCGACTTCGTACCGGTTGCCGGACGCGGACTGCACCTCGTAGCGGCCACCTTTCGAGAGGAGCGAAACGTCCATCGCTTCGGCGACAGCACGCTTCGTGCGGGGCTCGAGATCGTCCTGTGACTCTGCGTTCTCGTCGACGACCAGTCGGTCGCGAACGTCGCCC
>Ga0207719_100479_pt1 | contig 22501 bp, 22 predicted proteins | sample A23P1SouthBayCA_2_FD_187279 | JGI IMG/M metagenome (GOLD analysis project Ga0207719, IMG submission 187279) | Aerobic enrichment media microbial communities from Eden Landing Ponds, California, USA - A23 P3 (3) (SPAdes) | ecosystem: Environmental > Aquatic > Marine > Unclassified | place... | reverse complement strand
GAAGACGCTCCTGGCGACAACACGGCGGGCATCGACCTCGGTATCAGCAACTACCTCGCTATCGACTACGAGGACGGCCCCTCTGAGTTGTATCCGGGGAACGTGCTCAAAGAGGACAAGCACTACTTCACCCGCGAGGAGTACCAGACCGAAGGCGAGAACGGGCCGTCGAAACGTGCGTTGAAGGCTCGACAGAAACTCTCCCGACGAAAAGACCACTTCCTTCACACGCTCTCCAAGCACATCGTTGAGCGGTGTGTCGAAGAAGGCGTGGCGAAGATAGCAGTTGGTGACCTCAGCGAGATTCGAGAAGACGACAACGGCGACTCGCGGAGCTGGGGTGCGTCGGGGAACAAGAAACTCCACGGATGGGAGTTCGACCGATTTGTCCGTCTAGTTGAATACAAGGCCGAGGAACACGGCATCCTCGTTGACCGCGTAGACGAAGAGAACACCTCGAAGACGTGTTCGTGTTGCGGACAGATTCGGGATAGCAACCGCGTGAAGCGTGGTCTGTACGTCTGTTCGTCGTGCGAAGCGACGATGAACGCAGACGTAAACGGGGCAGTGAATATCCGACGAAAGATAACTCAAAGTCCCCCGACAGGGGATATGAGTAACGGCTGGTTGGCACAGCCCGGAGTCTTCCTGTTCGACCGCGAGAGCGGACGGTTCACACCGAGAGAACAGGGAGACTGCAAACCCTAATATCCCAACGCTTGGGATTCCTCCGCCTTCAGGCGGTGGAGGATGTCAAACAGCCGATCGTGCGACTACGTGCGGTTGGGGGAGCAAACGTACTATAGAATGCCACCGCCACACCGATAAACGGCGTATCCGACCGCGCGGACGGTGGCGACGACTCCAGCGTCGGTACGACCAACACTGCCCTGAGCTACGCAGGCGGACGTACGAAGCCGAACGGGTGAAAAGCCAGACTACGATGATCATTATAGTTATCCCTCCTTTGATGAAGATACCACCTTTATCATAGTCTATGCAGATAGGATTCGATGGAACTACCGCTCGTAATAGCCTGCGAGCAACCTTTCGATACCTGTTCGCCCTGTTGAGCTGGGTATATAGCGGTTGCTCGTGGGTAGTGGGGCAGACCAGAGACACAATTCGAGAGGGGAGACGCTTGGCTGGCTCAGTAACGGGCGCTCTGTGGGGCTACTTCAGCGCCGCTCTCGGAGCCGAGAGAACGAGACACGTGCTGGAACGCGCGAGAAAAGGTCTCTTCGGGGTTCGACAGGATATCTCGGTTGTGGCCCTCCTGAGTGCGCCCTTCCTCGCCTTTGGAACCGAGTGGTGGGTCGTGACCACCACCAGTTACCGGCAAATCGAGTCGATGGCCGTCGGCACCTGGACGGGGGCGAATCCGGAACCACTCGTCTTCGTCGGCGTCACCGCAATCGTCGCTGTTGCTACTCTGTTCACGGGCTTCAATTCGGGGTTGATTCCAGCCACTGTCCTCGCGATGGCACCGACATTCGGTATCGGGTTCGCGCGGTACGGGCTCACGGCGGAGTACTATGGCACAGTCGGAATCCCCGACGCGACAGCCATCGGTCTGATGATCGCTGTGGTTATCGGTCTCCCACTGGGAGTGGCGGGGTTCTTGATCGGTACCGGACTTCGCCATATGTGGGGGTACTTCGAGAAGCGATCGGGAACTGACGAGGCATCGAAGCAGGCGTAGCTCTGAGCAGAGCCCCACTACGACACACGCGGAATTATGACACATTCCCTTGGACGTAGATGTGTACGTATGCGCCTGCCCACACGACTGAAAGCAGTTCACTGACGCTTGATATGTGAACTACCGGCTCTGTTGAAACCCTCAATCGGTGATATGTTCCGGGGGCGTGCTGAATACAGCGCGCATATCTTGCTATCGGGGAGACGGATTGCAGCTGTGGCGAATCCATTAGTCAAAGAGCCACTTGACCGAGGAGCACATATATCACCGAGATACCGCATCTGCTAACCTATGGAGCGCCGCCAGTACCTCGCTAGCGGGGATGGTCTCCGTTGCTGGCTGTACCGGAAGACAGGATGAAACGATAACGATGCTCGCTGTCAATGAGGATCATACGTCTCACGTGGTGACGGTCTGGGCCGTTCGCCACGAGAAATTGACCGTCGCGAAGACGGTCGAAGTGGCGAGCGAGGAGACCGCACAACTCGGGCAGATGGCCTGGAAGAGCGGCCAGTACCGAGTCACCGTTCAGGTTGACGGCGACGTTGTGCTCGCCAACAAGTTTCGCTCCGAAGACTGGTTCAATCAACTCGATGTCTTCATCGACGAGGATAGCTCAGTCGAGTTGAACAGGGGGCGAGCGGCGTGAGGTAAAGATGCTGAACTATAGTAGCAGTTGCAAGTCTTCGCGTCGTCGTCGAGGCTCAAGACTGAGGGGTTGTCACTTCGTTTGACGGCGGCGTTCGTTTGTGTCGGAAGGAGTCGTGACATAGTTGCTGTTGACTGCTGTGGATCGAGATCTGCTCTGATCAGCGGCCGCTTGATACCATCGTACGTAGTTGTTGTCGGATAGTCATATTTGTCGGTCGGCAGTCATACTGACTCTATGGAGACAGGTGATGCAGCGATCAATCGCAGGTAGTACGCCGTGTACACCGTATAGAAGTACGCGAAGCCAACCGCCGACAGGACGATTCCGATCGGAAGGAGGACAGCTACCGGAATACCGGGGTCGATCGGTAATACGTCAGCAGGCCCGGCATCCGTCAACGTCAACTGGAGCAGGTACTCGGGGATAAAAAAGGCGTTCAACAGGATGACCCACACCAGCGAGAACCCGGCGACGCTTTTGAGGTTCGAGCGGACGAGCGAAACGCTCCTCCGAAATGCATCCGTGATGCCCTGTTCTTCGATGACGATCGCAACATCGTAAAATTGCACGAACATAATGACGAGGAGGATGGACAACAGCCAGACGAGCAGCGAACCGACGCCTGCGGCAAAGGCAGCCATCTCGTGAATCGCGGCGAGTGCCAAAGTCCCGATACCGAGAATGAATCCTACGAAGCCGAGTCCGATAGCGGTTCCGAGGACGAGAAGGACGAACACCACCGTTCCGAGTAGCAGCCGGAGGTAATGTGTCTGTGCTGCCGTCACAAACTGAGTGACCGACGTTTCTGTTCCTTCGATCGCAGCTCGGGCGGTGTCGATGAAGCCACCGAGAACGAATGGGAAGACGATCAACCACGCGAGCGATGCACCCGCAGAGACCAACGGTGAGTCGATCAGGTGCTCAACGTTCTGGAGTTGGCTCCCGCCCCCGACGAGGAGGCCGGCGACGAGCAGGATCGGATTTGCTTGGAGGGCGTCGAATCCATCTTTGAATGCGGAGACCAGTACCATCGTGTCTAAGACATACTGTTGTAACCTATTAGACCGAATGGAGTATCAAAACTAGATTTAAGCAACAATAGGGCCTGTATCCGCTATTTCCCGGGGTAGGAGATTATCAGTCCACTAGTGTCGCTGTGAGCGCTCGGAGTTGTCCCCATCCGTTCGAACGGAGTGCCGCCGGCATCCGTCGGCGTGCTCCATCGAGTGCCGTCCTCAGAGCAGTTGAGGCGTTTTCGAAGATGCCAGTCCCGTGTCCGACGAGAATCCGGCGCGGGGAGAGGTCATCAAACACGGCTCGGGGAGGAACGAACCGACCACCGTGGTGTCGAAGACGGCCACTGGACGTATACAGACGACCTCGCTGGGCCGCGCTACCGTGGAGTCCCGTGGTGGAATTACCTCGGCTGGCTCCTCATCAGCTGTTTCACGGCGGCATTCACTATTCCCTTCCTGTAGTCTCCGGCCCGTATTATATCAATCTAAAGAGACGATATATACGCAGACGTAGCGGCAGAGTCAGAGCGAGAGGAAAAAAGGCGCTCCGTGCGTGCTGTAACCGCTCTTCACCCTGACCGCAATCTGAGCTGGTATGTCAATTTCTGAGGGTTCAACAGGGCTATCGAACACAAAGCGCTCGGCGTCGAAGCGTTGGTTTTGGAGTTCGGGGCCACATCTGCGCTGGCCTGACGGGCACTCGCCCGGTTGCAACCGACGGGAAAAGACCCTATTGGTGGCGAAGTACGCGGTGAGAGTCGTTCACGCTCCGGATTCCGAATACAGATAGAGCGCACCCACAGCCACGACTAGTTCTGCCACCTTGGCGGCGACGGCCATCGGATTGAGCTCACCCCGCATATAGAAGGCCTCGACGCTGAAGCCTTGGAATCCGAACAGAGCAATGATTGTGAGCAGTGCGTAGCCCGCAGCGACCAGATAGAGCGTCCGATTCCAGTACCGGCTCAGATAGAGCGCAATCCCACCGAGGAACCCAAGTCCGTTCAGTATGAACAGGATTCCCATCATCTGACTGAATCCCATCACTTGGGGTCCTAACAGCAGATGGACCACTCCGGTCACCAGTGCCGCGAGGATGGTCACGTATCCGATCGGGTGGGATGGAAGGCTGACGATCGAGCCGCCACTCGTAGATGATGATTCTGTCGCCATCACCTGGTATTGAATTCCGACGATGGTACAATATAGCGACCTCTCCCAGCTAGAGATAACCATCGGTAGATAAACATACTTGGATGAGAAATTCGTGTTTCTGGACCGATTAACCACATCTATCGCCCTCGTGTCGGTCACGGGCGATCTGGGCTCTTGTGAGGAGGCGTCGGGACGAACAACTCCCGGATCGGGGGTCCTAAAGCGTGGTCGCTACGTCAGCACTCACTGGCGCGATCGCCCGACAGGTCGCGGCCGCGACGACGTAGTCGATGGCATCGAACGATACCGAATCGAGGCTGACTGACCCAGACTCCCGCTCTAACTGATCGTCTGTCCACCTGATTTCGTTGGCATACCACGGGAGCATCGCGCGGACGAGTAGTTCGCCGTGGTCAGCGGTGCGTGCCTGCTCGACGGCATCGATCGCGTCGGCCCGGAGCTGGGCGACGTCCGTAACACTCTCGACGGCGACGTCGTCGCCGCCGTCGATCCGCTCGCGCAGCGTGTTGAACGCTCGCGTGTACACCAGTGCATCGGCTGCGCCGATAATGTTGCTCGCGAGGGTTGGGCCGTCGTCGGCTTCGAGCGCGTCATCTGCGCGGTATCTGGCCTCGGAGCCCAAGCTGGCGAGCGCCCGCACGCCCGTCGTCTCGTCGACGTCTCGATCGACGAGTGCCGTCGGGTTGTCGACGTCTTCGGCCGGAAGCGACCCCATCCGCGCCCGGATCCGCTCTCGGAGTTCCGCACGGGCAGCCTCGAAACGCGAGCGCTGCTCCGCAGTCGCATCGAGACTCGTCCGAAAGCGATCGAAGACGTACGACGCGACCGCGACACTCGTCCGGGCCCGCTCGTGGTCCTCGGCGAGGTCCGCCACGTCGAGCGCTGTGCCCCCATCCCGAGGGGGCTCTCGAGATTCTGCGGAGACCCAGTTCCGCGCGGCCTGGATCTCTGTCTCGATCTCCTCGTGGACAACGACCGCGCGGACAGGGTCGTCGCCGATGTAGGACCACTGTGTGAGGACTTCGTCGATGGCGTCCTCGATAGCCGAGGCTTCCGCTGCGAGATCCGACAGCGTTAGGTCTGCTGCGATGGCTCGCCACGCTGCCCGGACCTGGTGTGCGTCGACACGCGCACTGTTCGCCCGCCCGAGACGGTCATAGGGCGTTTCCGCCTCGCCGATCCGGTCGATCGAGTCGGTGGCGGACTCGTAGGTATCGTTCAGTCGCGCTCGTATCACACCGTTCGGGATTTCCTCGCGGTCGAACGGAGCCGGGACCGCCGCCAGGTCGGACTCTGCCATCGATCGCTGCTCGTCGACGAACGACGCCTCGATTTCGACCGGGAGCGTCTCCGGAACCGTCGGCGGGTCATCGGCGACGGCATCGGCGAGCGCGTCGGCGGCGACGGTCCGCTCGCCCTCCCCTGGGAGGATTCCCGAACAGCCGGCAAGCGACGCCAGCGTCCCGACGCCCGAGAGCGCGAGCAGTCGCCGTCGAGTGACGTCCGACTCTCGATGGTCGTCAGTCATGAGTCGATCACCGCCCGGCGCTCACCCTCGGGGTTGCGGCAGGGCCCGCCGCCGCTCCCCGAACTGTAACCGGAGATCTGTTCGGGGTCGAGTGTGACCGGCAGCCGGATCAGGTTCGTCACGGCGACGCGGGTGTCGGCCTCGCAGGCGACGTCGGCGTCGCGGAGGGTCCGCGCATAGTCAGTCTCAATCTCCTCGCTGGTCCAGCGGACCCAGCAGAGTTGGTGGTGGTAGCACTCGCCGACGAGGTGGCGCTCGACGTAGACGGTTTCGGAGTCGAAGTTCGTCTCTTCGAGGAACCGCTTGGCTTCTTTGGCACCGTCGACGTCGGCGACCGTGACTGCGTCGGCGTCAGCGTCGCTGGCGAGGACGTAGTGGGCCCAGTCGTCGATTTCGGTGTCGGACGAGGGGGTTCCGTTCTCGGCCGACGTCTCGCGCACGACGTTCGGCTCCGTAGTCGGCCCGCGGAGTGTGACGTGTGGTGGGCCGACGAGCGCGTCTTCGGGCGGTTCGGTGCCGGGTCCCGCACGCGAGGACGCGGAACCAGAGCCACTGCCGCTGCAACCGGCGAGGGTGGTCAAGCCCAGCGCGGCAACCGTCGAGGCGAGGACGCGCCGCCTGGTGGACCGCGGTGTGTTGGAGGGCATCGTTTCTGGGTCCCACCCGGGTAGTAAATAGCCGGCGAACGGTCAGAGGACTGTTTCAGAGTTCTGCGCAGCTTCGTCCACTCGAGGTAGTGGACGCCGCAGTACTCTCAGGACCGCGATCGCCGGTATCGTCGGCGAGTTGCACGTACGCTGCGGCGATGATGCCGTAGACGAACGTATACAGGATACCGTTGATCAAGACGGAGGCGATGTCGCCGAGTGCGGGCGCGCCAGCGAGTTGGAAGACAGTCGGCACGACTCCAATGAGCATCCCGCTGATCGCGACGAGGAGGACGATCACGAACAGCCGAAGCCGGTTCCCCTTTGCGAGTCCCCAGGACCGTTTGAGTGACCCGACGACGCCGCGGTCCTCGACACCGACCGCGAATATGAGAAACACGAAATGGGGAGCGAGGAACAGTCCCGGAAGGATCAGCAAGAAGAAGCCGATCATCGTTGCCAAAGCGGAGACGACTCCGGCGACGAGCATCGTGAGACTCGCCCAGCCGATACGGCGAGTGTACAGTTCACTCGGGAACGAGGCGAGTTGCGCTTTCGGCCGTGTCAGTGCCCGCGAGAGCATCACGAAGTAGACAGCGCTGAACAGGAATGCGCCGATCAAAACCACACTGGCGACAGCGGTCGGAACTGGGAGCGACAGGCCAAGGGCGTCAGCCGCTGCCGGTGGGACTTGAGCGCCGAGCACCGTGTTGAGCGATGCCAAGAGCAGAAACTGTTGTAGGAGCAACAGTGCGAACAGGATGCCGCCGGTTCGCGTCGTAACGCGATCGATACCGTCTGTGAACGCTCTCGATAGCTGGAGGGCCATCACTGGCGACTACAGCGAGAGTATTCAAAAGTCCTCGAATGACTCAAATCTCAATATTACCGTTTGTGACTCTCACTGAGTCGTCTTGGATCGCGGCACGCTGTTCAGCTGTCTTCACGCGTGGTCAGTACTCGCTGTCGTCGGTATCACGGCGTGCTGCCTGTTCAGCACGCTCACGATCCATCGTTTCGCGTTGGTCGTGTTCGGACCTGACGAGTGAGTAGAGGATGAAAGCACCGAGGATACTGAGCAGAAAGAAAACGGCGAATACGAAGCCAGTGGTCATCACCCGAGGAAGACGTCAACGATGTCGCTCGTCCCAGAGGTCGTGTCTCGGTACAACTCAGAGTAGCCGCAGTTCGTACAGGAGACGACTTTGAAACTGTTCGTCTGGATGTCGAACATCTTCGAGAGGCCACCGCCAGTCGTCGAAATCGTGCCGACATCGGTCTCTGTGTGTCCGCACTTTGGACAACCACGATCAGTGTCGGGTCCCATACACGAACGATGGTGAACTGACTGTATCAAGCTTCGTATGGCTCAAACGTCTCTCTGAGTTACGCGCAGACCGTTGTCCATTCCCGGGTTATGTTACATCCGCCGGATGCAGCAGGGTGCGACGTCGTCGGATGTGACCCTCGTCAAGCGCGAACTGGCGTGACGTACGCCGGGAGAGCAACACACATGCGTCTCCACCAGCAAGACACGCTGATGACTGATCCCGCGTGTGCGAACGCCGGCTACAGACGACTGTTCGACTCCACCGGACTCTCCTTCGGGGTCGGATTCCCGCTCACCGGCGAACGGACAGGAACCCCGGCCATAGAGGACGAAGTCCGGCTTGCAAGCCACGCCGAAGCGGTCGGATTCGACGGGCTCTGGGCACGAGATGTCCCGACGTACTGGCCGCGCTTCGGTGACGCCGGCGGCGCCTTCGACACGTGGCCGTTGCTCTCGCACGTCGCCGCACACACGGACGACGTCGCGCTCGGGACGTCGAGCATCGTCCTCCCCTTACGCCATCCGATCCACGTCGCGAAGTCCGCCGCAACCGTCGATCAACTGTCTGAGGGGCGCCTCGTCCTCGGGGTCGCCTCCGGGGATCGTGATCCCGAGTATCCCGCATTCGACGTCGACCCCGACGATCGAGGCGCGCTGGTTCGCGAACACGTCGACGCGCTCCGAACGCTCTGGGCCGAGGAGTATCCGACACTCGAAGGGTCGTGGGGGCGTATGGATGGCAACTTAGACGTCGTACCGAAACCGACGACCGAGACGCTGCCGCTACTCCCGACAGGGTACGCTCGCCAATCTATCGAGTGGATCGCCGAGCACGGCGACGGCTGGATGTTCTATCACCTCCCAGAAGACACGCTTCAGAGCCACCTCGACGACTGGCGAGGGCTGGCCGGCGACAAGCCCTTCGTGATCGCAGTTCGTGTCGCGCTCGCCGAGGATCCGGAGGCAGACCCTGAACATCTCCATCTCGGTTACCGTGCCGGCGTCGAGTGGTTCAGACAGTACTTCCGACGACTCGAAGCGTTCGGTCTCGATCACGTGATCGTCGGGTTGGAAGCGGAGAATCCACAACAAGCGATGACGACGTTCGCCGACGAGATTATCGACGAGCTCTAGACAGCTGAGGAGTCGGCTCCGAGCAAAAAAGAGGACCGGTCCACGGCCCTGCGGGAGCCAGAGAGCGAATCCTGGCCGTGTACACCAGCGAGGCGGCAGCCTCGGAAGATAGAGACGTGATTTTCGAGACGCTGTCCAATAGCGAAAATTAAAACCCGCTATGGGTAGATTCCCGAATATGGAAGATATCAACGACAGTCCGATCGTCCGGAACGGCAACTCCCTCATCCTCGCCTACGATCACGGAACCGAACACGGGCCTGTGGACTTCGAGCCGATGCCGAAGAGCGCCGATCCCACGCACGTCTTCGACGTCGGACGGCACGATGCAGTGACGGCGATCGCACTGCAGAAAGGCAACGCCGAGTACTATCGATCGTGGGAGAAAGCAAACGGCATCGACGACGGCGCGCCGCTGCTCGTAAAGCTGAACGGCAACTCGAATCTGGCGGCACGTGACGACTACTACTCGCCAAAACAGTGCTCGGTGCGGTACGCTGTCGAAGAACTCGGCGCCGACGCGATCGGATACACGATGTACGCGGGCTCGACCCACGAAGACGAGATGTGGAAAGAGTTCCGCGACGTCCAGGAGGCAGCGCGGAAATACGGCATCCCCGTGGTGATGTGGAGTTACCCGCGTGGCAAGGGCATCCAGAACAGTGAGGAGTACAGCGGGCAGACGGATCCGAAGGTCGTCGCATACGGCGCCCGCCTGGGTCTCGAACTCGGCGCCGACGTGGTCAAGTGTAAGTACCCGGGGACGCAGGACGGCTGGCAGCAACTCGAAGACGTCGTGGGCGGGATGAAGACGGTGATGAGCGGTGGCTCGAAGCGCAGCGACGAGGCCTTCCTCGACGACGTGTACGCGACGATCGAGGTCGGCGGAAACGGCCTCGCAGTCGGGCGGAACATCTTCCAGCGCGAAAACCCCGAAGGACTGTTAGACAAACTCGAAGCGGTAATCTTCGAGGGCGAGAACCCCGAAGAACTGTAGCGTCACTGCAGTGATGATGCCCCCCGCTGTGGGGGCCCAAATCGAACCAGAATCGGAGCCTCTCGAGGTGAGATACGACCCGTCATTTATTACACACGAACAACATTTTCGACTATATGACGACGGAGACATCCGCCCTGAACGATGACCCACCGGTGTGGCCGCTTGGCTTTCTCGGCTTCCTCTCTCTGATTGGGATCCGAGGGATCGAGCAGCACAATTCACTGTTTTTGTTCTGGTTTGCCTTCGCTGGGTTCTTTTCGTTCTTCGGCTACCGATGGGAGAAGCTGAAATACCTCGGGCTGCTTGGAATCCCCGGATTTGGTATCGCTGTGCTCGCGCTACTGGGCCTCCTCTCGATCTGACCATTCAACTGATGCGGTAGCGCGGAGTCCCCTTCCGCAAGGAGCGAGCGAAGCGAGTGAGTAGGGAGGGGAGGAGCGCGTGCGATAGATTGAGGACCGTCCGTGACGAATATCCGACTGTCTATGACGGGCCACAGACAGTCCGTGAGGGCTGGCGTACCAACGAGGCCACGGTGCGTTTCTCGGCATAGACGGGTCGTGGTCAGCCGACCTCAAAAGCCGGACCGACGAAGCGAACGTGACGCCATATGCCTCTCCGTCGCCCGTGACCTCTGTCGCGGGATAGAGTGGAGGTCACGGCTAATTAAATTGCCACTGGCGTCTGGCCCCACGCTACAAGCGGCTTTTGTCAGGATGAGTCCCATCCCAAGAAGCCGCACGCAAGCCCCACCCTCAGAGCGCCGAAGGCGCTCAGGGCGGGGTAGTTGACGCGTTCGCTTCGGACCTGAGCCGGGGACACGACATCGACTAACACTCAAACGCACGTTGCAATTTCCAGTACTATTTCCGCGGGCGACCGCCAAATCGAGCGTATGCCCCCTGCGACACCACTCCTCCGCCCTGGCACGTTCTTCACCGACCGAGACCCCAACGGCGGGCACGCGCTGGTCCTCACGCTCCTTCATCTGATCTCGGTCCCACTCGCGGTCTGGGGCGTCGGGCAGGTCCTCAAAGCGCGGGTCGACGGCACCGTGATGGTCGACAATCCGAACCGACCATCCGAGCAGTTCTGCGAGCACGCAGCAGCCTCGATGGACGTCGGGTGTGATGCGCCAGCGCAGATCGAACGAAACATCGACGCGATCCTCGCCGACGCCATCGGTCAGCTCATCGGTCCCGCGCTTCTCGGTGTGGCGATCGTGCTCGTGCTGGTTGGAGGCGCACTTCACGTCGGCGCCTGGACGTTCAACGGCGAGAATGGAGTCGGGACCTCCTTCGCTGTCGCGCTGTGGGGGCTGGTCCCGTCACTCGTCGGCCTGGTCGTCGGGGCCGCCGTCCTCTTCGTGGTCCTCGACCCACTCACAGTTACGACGAGCGACGACCCGGCGGTGATGGCCGAGTGGATCCGAACGGAGTTGGCACCGCTACTTAGGTGGCAGCCGCTTTTCACCGGCGCGACGACGCTCTGGAGCGCGATAATCTGGCGGTCCGGGCTCGTACACAGCCAGGGGTTGGACAATGGGTCGGCGACGCTCACGGCCGGAACCATCGCAGTACTGTTTTGGATCCTCTCGCTCGTTTAGCGAATTATCCTCGCAATCCGTAGTTCGGATGCGACCTCGACGAAATAGACCGCGCAGAAAACATTTACCGCGAACGGACGAGTTTCTGTACGATGCCCTCCAGACGCGCGTTTCTCGTGAGTCTGACAACCACCGGCCTCGTCGGCTGTGTCGGCAACACACCCAGTACGAGGACCGAGTCTTCGGCTGACACGGTTACGACGGAACCCGGCACGCCCGCTCGCCCCGCGGTGACTATCGAGGCGGCGGCTGTCCAGTACGCGTACCGTCACATCGAAAACGTCGACTGGAACGCGATTCGGACAGCGGACGGCCAGTTCGTGTTCGTCACTGTAGACGCCCGTGAGGCGGATCCCGCCCCAAATCGAGACGCATTCACGCTTGTCACCGCTGACGAGATCCACGACCCCGTAGACATTCGAGAGCGCTATCCGGTCGGCCTCGACGTGCCCGGCGAACCGTACCCATCCGAACAAAGGGGTGGCGAATCTCGTGGGTGGCTCGTATTCGAAACCCCGGCCCAACTCGACACAGCGCCGTCGCTGCGAGTGGAACGCGGTACCAACTCCTGGGAGTGGAGACTCGACACAGAGAAGGCGACGACACCGCCACCGGCGTGGGAGTGGACTGCGAGCACCCCCGACACAGTTGCGCCTGAGGAAACCTTCGACATTACGGTGTCCGCCGAGAACGTGGGCGATGGCCCCGGGACGTTCCGCGGTGCGGTGAACTTCTCGTATCCTCTGTACCAGCCGAAAGGGTTCGATATCGTACTCGATCCGATGGAGTCTGGGGAGGGAACAGTCTCGGCGACCAGCAAAAACGCCGATCCGGGGAGAGAACTGAACTACGGCGTTCGGACTCCGGCGGGGGAGTCAGAAGTGAGCGTCACCGTCGAGGCTGACTCGACCGTGACCCAGAACACAAGCTAACGCACCACCGTCCCTAACATTGGTCGATTTCGCTATTATCCCGGGCTTCTTCGCTATTCAGGTGGAATAGCGACAATCAGATCGAATATTTACTCTAGTGGCATCTGGCGGTTTCGCATTGGTCCGCTACAGTCTGGGCACGTGCCGGGATTCTCCTCTGTGAGAAGGATGTTGCCACACTCGAAGCACTCGTAGACGGCTTCTGCGGCCGGTTTGATGTCGACGTCTTTCATTGTGAGTTCACGAGTGCGGCCGGTGAAGTGGCGCACTCTACCCGGACGTAGTACACGGAGGCCGGTATACCCAATGGTTAAGTATAAAACCAATATCTAAGGCTATGGTTCGTTATTCAACCATCTCTGTGGAGGCGGCTGTGGGGAGACTATTCTCTTCGAAGAGCGTTGTGAACAGTTTGCGCTGTACGGTCCGGGCGTGCTGATAGAACGCGGGCGGGGAGATGCCGAGTTTCTCCGCGATTTCTTCGCCCGTGCTTTCGCGCGGCGACTCGAAGAAGCCGCTGTAGTACGCCATTTGAATCACCTCCAGTTGTCGATCCGTCAGTTTGTCCAGGAACTTCGAGTAGAGCGTGTGTTCTGTGGCCTGATCGAGCGTCTGCTTGGTACGGAGTTCGACGTTGCTGAACGTCCCGCGGACGAGTTGCATCACCGTTCGGACGTCGATGCTGTCCGGGATATCGATGACGAGCGTCGTTGTGGCTGGGTCCGCCGTAGCTTTGCGGAAGACGGCGCCGTGGTCGGCCAGGTCCAAGGCGAGAAACGGTTGTGTGAGCCGAAGTCGCAGGACGCCCCCATCACCGTCGGTACTGATCTGCTGTACCTCGTCGATGCCGACCGACTGCGAGGCGGCGCTTGCCACGTTCGTGACCGCCCCGTCTTCGACGGTCACGAACACGTAACTCCCTTCTGTAGATTGCTGGACGCCACCTTGATACGAGAGAGTACATCCCGCGTCCCGTGCGAGCCGTGAAAGAACGAACGTCGGGTCGTCGATAGTGAACTCGACGCGCGTCATCGACGTCGTGAGCAGAGCGTTCTTGCGTTCGATCGCGCTGAGAGCAGAGGCAATCGTGTCACCGAGTTCGACGAGGACTGCCTTCGTTGTCTCACCGAACGCATTCTGGGTCGGGGCGTAGACGGTCAACACGCCGTGTGTGAGATCGTTGTACACCAGTGGGATGCTCAGTACGGAGAGGTAGTCACGAGAGAGCGCGTCCTTCCGCCAGACTTCTTCGCGGAGACCGGCAGCGACGTTGGCCACCATCGTGACATCGCCAGTCGCTGCGGCCTGGCCGGCTGGCTCTGTACCCGACGCTTGGATGGCGAACGACTGACTATCCAGGTACCCCCGTTCAGTGCCTGCCCAGGCCCGGGGTTCGAGCGTGTCGGTTGCGGGCTCAGTTGTCCCGATCCAGGCGAACCGGAACCGGTCGTCGGCAGTTAGCAGTTCACAGACTGTGTGATAGATTTCTTCGCGCGTCTCCGCTTGCACGAGAGCCTGATCGATCTCTCGAATCGTCTCGTTGACGCGGTTCAGCGCCGTCAGTTGCTCGTTTTGCGCCTGCAGCGTTCGGTCTTGCTCCCGGAGCCGAGATTCTCGTGTGACGCGGTCGAGAGCCGCCTCGGCAGTCGCCGCGAGCAGGTCTGCCAGTTCCCGCGTCACGTCGTCGAAGATCCCGATCTGGTTCGACCCGACGACGAACACACCGTGGTTACCGAGTGGGATGTACGCCGTACTCCGGAGGTCGGTAGCGCGGTTTTCCAGCCGAGGTGCGTCGTGGACATCGTCAAAAAACAGCACTTCGTCCTCGACGAAACTGTAGCCCGGGAGCGTTTCGCCGTCGGCGTGAACAGTGGGAAGTGGCCCGTTCAGTTCGGCCATTGTCGCCGAGTGTGCGGCGGGTCGGAGGTCGTTGACGTCGGCGTCGAAGAGATAGACGGCACTCGCGTCGAGATTGAGGACGCTTGACGTATCGTCGACGACGTGTTGGGCGATTTCCTGATGCGTTTCGGCGTAGAGAAAGTCCCGGGCTGTCTCTTGGAGCGTGGCGAGTGCTTCTTCGCGCTGCTTGCGTTTCGTGACGTCTCGACAGCTAAAGAGAACTGTCCCGTCCTGAATCGAGACCTCACGAACGTTGACGAGGAGTGTATGCTCGCGCCCGGCTTTGTCCGTCGCTGTCGTTTCGATGTTCTTGAGGACGCCGTTGTCCGCGAGTTCCGCCCGGTCGAAGAGGTCCTCGCCGAGCAGTTCCTCGATCGTTCCGAGCTCTCGGATCTCCTCGGCTGTGTACCCGAAAATGAAGTGAACGTTGGGACAGACGTAGGTGTACTCGCCGGCTTCGTCCGTAATGAGGACCGTGTCGGTCATATTGTTGAGCGTGACGCGGTGGAGCTCTTCTGATTGCCGGAGATCACGTTCGAGATCGACCCGTTCGGAGATATCGACACCTTCGACGACGACCGAGGCGAGGTCCCCGCGTTCGTTCTTGACGGGGCGTACCGAGAGGTCGATAACGCGCGGATCGTCACCGTGTGGGGGCTGTAGGACGACCGCCTTGCCGAATCTCCCGTCGAGAGCCCGTTCCACCAGTTGATGGACGTCTGCGTTGACCGCGCCCGACTGGGACCACCAGGGGAGCGTCCAGAATGGCTCGCCGACGATCGCGTCGATCTGCTCGTCGGTCATTTCTCTTGCGGTCTGATTCACCCGAACGAGAGTCCCATCCGCGTCCAGAACCCACGTCGCCGTCCGCGCATCGTGAAAGCTCGCATCAAATTGGCGAGCGCGCTCCCGCTGGGTAGCCGACCGTCGTGCGGATCGAATCGCCCGTTCGGTGCGTTCGACGAGCCCGTCGGTCATCTGCTCGGCAGGGTCCGTGAGTGCGATGTAGTCGGTGACGCCGGCTCCGATGGCCTCACTGGCGATCGCTTCGCTTCCGTTGGTGGCGCAGAGCAGGACCGGAAGCGTCGTCGTTTCCCTGCGGATCTCCTCGAGGAGGTCGATTCCGGTGTGTTCCGGCAGCGTATACTCGCTAACGAGACAGTCGATGGACCGCGCTTTGACAGCACGCAGTGCCGCCGTTTTGGATGCGACCGAGTCGACGGTCGCGTCAGTCTGTGTTTCGAGCGTCGCTGCGAACCGCGTGAGCCACTCGCTCGTCCCGACAAGCAAGACGGTCGACGAATCAAGTACGGCTGTGGAAGACACGATTATTCGGCCACCACGGGCCTGTGGGATTGTAGCGTGCTGTCGGTCCGAGGCTGCGCCAAGCGGGGGTCCGAGTCCGGATCGAGCTTCGACCTCATAGATGGTTTAGAGTCAAACGGGTCGGCGTCAAAGGTGTTTGCTGTGACATCCTCCTCGCCGTCAAACGGCGAGGCTTCCCGTACCGCAGGTGGAATATTTGCTAGTCTACGACACGGCCTGTTCTCTCGTCTGAAACGTCCCGCTCTCGCGGTCGAACAAGTATGTCGATGGCTGTGCCACACAGCCGTTACTCCTATCCTCGCCGTGAGGACTCGGAGTTATCTTCTGTCGCATATTCTCCGCTCCGTTGCAATCCGCGTTCCCTACCAACCCGCACGACGAACACGCGTACAACCCACGCTCGACTCGGTTCGACTTCGTGGTGTCCCCACACTGTGAACACGTCTTCGAGGTGTTCCACTCGTTCTCCTTCAGCACCTCGACGCCACGCATCTCACCCTTGTATTCGAGATACTGGTAGAGACGGTCAAACGCCCACGTGTGGAGTTTCTTGTTGTCAGTCTTGCCCCAGTCGGACTCGCGCACGTCTTCAGGCCAGCTCACCGCGAGCCTTCCAACACCCCGTTCGACACACTCGGTGATGATGGTCTCCGAGAGTGTGTGATAGAAGTGTGTCTCGCGGTCAGCGAGTTTCCGACGTGCCCACTTCGATTTCTCCGAGGGGCCGTTCTCGCCCTCGGTGCCGTACTCAGCACGTTTGAAGTAGTGCTTGTCCTGTTTGAGTGAGTTGCCAGGATACAGGACGTACTCGTCGGGAAAGGCGACCGTGGCGATATTCGTGATCCCGAGGTCGATGCCTGCCACGCCGTCGCCCGCTGAGTCGTTCGCTTCGAGTTCGACTTTGCAGACGAAGTGCAGTTCCCACTCGTCTTCGTTCCAGACGGCGCGGACGTTCTGTACCCTGTTGACTTCCGAGAGGTCAACGTCGGGTCGGGTCTGATACTCACAGAGCAGGAAATCAGACCAATACTCTTTGAGGTTCGAGCCTTTGGAGAGTCGGACGCGGTTGTTCTCGGGGTCGTGTTTGAACCCGTCTTCCTTGAACGTGACCGTACTCTTAGGTCGTTTGTCGCCGTGTTTGCGGTAGCCGGGCGGATTCGCCTCGTCGTCTGTCTGTCGCAGGTCGAACCACGACTGGAAAGCGTCGGAAAGTTCTTCGATGACTTTCTGACTGGATTGTGCGTTCAGGTCTTTCCAGCACGAGTGGTTCTTCATATACGCTTTCAGCACGCCCGCGTCTGGGATTTTGCCGGTCTCATCCCAGATGCGGTCGGCTGCCCATCGTGCGATATTCCAGATTTTCGCGGCAGAGTCTCCGAGCGAATCGAGGCCATCGCAGACCTGCCGGTGATTCCGAATGGAACCAACGTAGGTGCGTGTGACCTGAATCGCCATACATAGCCTATGTAAGTATATTTACTTAACAGTGTGGATTGGCGTAGAATATCCGGGCTGAGTGTTGTCGGTGGGTTGTGGAGGAGTTGTCGGATTCACTCCCACCGTGAACGGTGGGATTCTCTCCTCGCAGAAAGATAGAACCACCCGACACTCGTATCACGAATCGCCGCTCGCCTTTACACGACGTCTTCGAGTCTTTCGTACTGCCACGCTCGGAAATGCAGTCTCACCGTCGCCGCTGTGTGAGGTACACGACGAGGAAGATTGATGCGAAGACTATCGCGGGGACCTCGTAGGGCTGTTCGTGAAACGTGAGGATCGCGGCGGCGACAGTTAGAGAGCCAGCGAGTGCCGCGTAGCCAAGGTAGCGATCTCCCGTCGCACTCGCGTCGGTGGGCTCGGTCCGGACGGTCAACGTACCCCGTTCGACGCGATCGAGCGTGCGGTCGATGCGTGAGGGAAGTCGCGTCAACGCGGGAAACGACTGCCGGACGTCCGTCCACGACTCCGTGAGGATCGCTTCCAATTCGCTCCCGAGAAGCCCCTGCTCGACGAGGAACGACTGCACGGCGGCGAGGAAGTCGAACTCCGGATCGAGCTGGCGACAGACGCCCTCGCCGACGGTACCGACACGGATGAGCAACATCACATCCGGCGGAATGCGGAACGGAAAGTCCCGGAGGTGCGTCGTCAATTCCGTGACGATCGTCTGCCAGGAGACCTCGGACTGGCCTTCGAGGTTCTCGATGACGAGTTCGAGCACGCGTCGCACCTCCGTCCGGTCTGCGCTCGCGTCGAGGACGTCCAACGCGATGAGCGCGTCGACGAGCGTCTCGACGTCCCGCCGCACGAGTGCGCGGTAGAGTTCGACGATGTCCTCCTGAACGGCCGGCGGGAGGCGCTCGCTCATTCCGAAATCGAAGATCAACAGTCGGCCGTCTGCTGTCACAGCGAGGTTCCCTGGGTGGGGATCCGCGTGAAACACGCCGTCGACGACGCCCATCTGCAGGTAGACCTGCATAATGCGCGTCGCCATCTCGTGCGGTGCGACATCGGTCCCCTCGAACGCCTCGTCGTCGGTCAGTTTCCGGCCGGTCAGATACTCCATCGCGAGCACGCGTTCGGACGACAGGTGCTCGTGAACCGCGGGAATGACGACTCGGTCGTCGTCCGCGAAATTCGAGCGAATTTCGGACATAATGGCCCTCTCCCGGTCGAAGTCGAGTTCGTCCAGGATGATCTCCTCGAAGTCGTCAGCGGCGTTACGGAGCGAGTAGCGCTGTCGCTCGTCGACAAAGAGGCTAATGAGAGGCAATAGTCGCCGAATCACGCGGAGGTCGCGTTCGATGAGCGGTTTCACCCCTGGACGGCGCACCTTGAGTGCGATCCGTTCGCCCTCGTAGCGGACCGTGTACACGAAGGCGAGTGAGCCGCCGGCGATCGGTTCGAGCGTCGAGAGGTCGACGTCGTCGCCGAGTTCCTCTCGAAGGACGGTCTGTGGGTCGCCGCCGGCGTCCTCCGGAACCTCGTCTTGCAGCGTGCCGAACACCTCGGCGTACGTCTGCGGAACGAGATCCGGCCGCGTAGAGAGCACCTGTCCGATCTTGATGAACGCCGGCCCGAGATCTAACAGTGTGTCCCGGATCCGCTCTGCTCGCTGGCGGTGGACCGTCTCGTCAACGCGACGTCCGGGGCCAAGCAAGAGGAATCGGTGACGGTCACGGAGGAACGCCAGCGCGAAGGGCAGAAAGCGGGCTACGACCGAGAGGTAGCGGCGGAGGAGTTCGAACATTTATCCGAGGTGGGCAGGCGCAGTCTGTCGACAGCACTCAACACTGACGGACGGAGCGGATCGGACGACGGGGCAGGGTGCGGAAACCACAGTGAGACACCTGTAATGCGTTTCAGACGCGCTGTGGTTAAGTAGTGACATTTTCCCACCCGCTGAAATCTTAGCGAGCGAAGCGCCCGCAAATTCGAGGCGGCACCCGGAGGTGTGAGAAAAATCGGGCCGAGGACCACTTCAGGACTCGAAACCGTCGACGGTCATCAGTTACGCTGCTTGAACCGGACACGCTGAGCGACGAACTCGGCGTTCGGATCGTGGACACAACTGCGTCTCGTTCGGGGTTGGAGGACGGTAAAAGAAAGGCGCGTGGATATGAGACGCGAGGGAACCGGATGCTGACCTTCCAAGCGCGCCGGCGCGGGGTCAGTTCTCGGAGTTCGGATCCTAGACGTACAGACAGTCGTTCGGGTACGAGCGGTTCGATTCGTCGAAGCCGTCCTCACAGCAGAGGACGCGCCCGTCGTCCATCACGTATACGTTGTCGATGTTCCGGAGCGCGTCGTTCGCGGCGTCCATCCCATCGGAGAAGTCGGGGCCGACGATGACCGGTTCGAGCGTCGAGACGTTGTAATCCGCTTCGAGTTCAGCACGGTAGACGATGCCGCCGTCGACGCGGTCCATTTGAATGGACTTTGGCCCTCTTTTTGCCAAGTTCTGACCGCTTCAGCGTAATTCAAGGTGGAGCCTCCGGTCTCAAGGAGCGACCGAAGCGTAGCGAAGGGAGCGAGTAGGCCGGAGAGGAAACCGACACGGTACGACACAACCGGCATACTGCAACTGACCGACTCTCGAGCCTATAAGTACCGTCGGCACTCCTCTGAAGTATGGATGTGCGTCGAACCGCCGTCGTGAAACTCGCTGTTTCCGACGAGCAACGCAACGCACTCCACCGAACCGCTGAACAATACCTGTACTGTGCGAACCGAACCGCTGACTACTGCTGGTCCGACACCTCCTACACCGAGTGCAAGACCAACAAACGGCAAGTTCGGGACGCGCTCTACGCCGACCTTCGCGAGGAGACGGAACTACAGGCACAACTCGTCCAAGCCGCCATCAAACGCGCCGTCGAAGCCATCAAAGCGTGCGTCGAACGCTGGAAAAAGGGACAGCGCGTCTCTTGTCCAACGTTCACCGCCGAAACGATGGACTACGACACGAGGAGCGCGACCTTCTACCGCAACAAGGTGTCGCTGGCAACCGTTGAGGGGCGGGTCGAACCGTCGTTCGTTCTCCCGGCAGACAGCCCCACGCCCTACGAGCGATACGTTCTCTTCGGAGACTATGAGTTCCGTGAGAGTACACTACGATACGACGCGGTAGACAACGAGTTGCCTTGTTTTGCCGCTGACTGACGGGACTCTCAGGCGTTTTCACAGGAAGATTCCGTCAAGCTAACCGGGAAATGGACGCCGTCTGGCGATATGGCATCGCTCAGACGGCTCGCTCGGATGTGTCGTGATCTTGCCAAACAGCACGTTGACGATCCGGACGTACCCGCCGCGCCGGACGGCGCGGACGGGTACGCCGAGTGGGTGCAGATCGCGTTGATTCTGTACCGTGTCGAACTGGAGAAGAGTCTTCGTGAGACTGAAGACTATCTCAACGAGATGCCCGGTGTTCTTGCCGTATTCGACCTCAACGAGGCACCGAACTACAGTTCGTTGTGCCGGTGGGAACAAGAGTACCGGATGCGTGAACTCCGCCGCCTGCTCCGCCGAAGCGCGGAGCAGGCGGGCTGGAGTGGTGAAGCCGCGATTGATGCGAGTGGCTTCCAGCGCGATCAAACTAGCTACCACTACCGCGACCGCGCGAATTACTCGTTCCAGTCGATGAAGACGACGATCTTGATCGACGTGAACTCGCTAGCGATCAAGGACGTCCATCTCACGACGCAGAAGGCGTGGGACGGCCACATCGGGATGCAGGTCTTCCGCCGGAACGCGGAAGACCTGCGTGTACTGTCTGCTGACGCGAACTACTCGTGGAGCGACCTCCGTGAGGAGTGTCGTTCCAGCTCAACGCGACCGCTGATCAAGCACAGGGAGCAGACACCGTTGCAGAAGGCTCACAACGCCCGGATGAACGAGGACTACAACCAACGCTGGATGAGTGAGACGGGCTTCTCGCAGTTGAAGGAAGACGACGGCGAGAAGCTTCGCTCCCGGAGCTGGCACGGCCAGTTCCGGGAGCTGACACGCAAGTGCATCGTGCATAACCTGACGCAGGCGGCGAGTTAGGGCTCGCCGCCTGCTCCCCTTCTCCGGACGTATCCCGGAGAGGCATCGCCGTCGTCACTGAACGAACGGAGCAAGATACCATAGTTTTGACCCTTCGCAACCGCCGTGAGTGACAGCTATTGCATCATCTGACCTCACGTACGCGCTTCTGACGGCGTGAGACTACGAACAATCGACCCTACCCCGACGCTGTCTTGCGTTCAACAAGGCACAACGAGTTCTACCTCAATATTTCGACTCGGCGGTGTGAGTCGGACGGCGACGACGCAGAGGTTTCGGCAGATACCGGGCACCCCGACCAAACGGTCCTCGGTATCGACCTCGGCGTCAACAGTCTCGCTGTCGCCTCAACTGGCACGTTCTGGCAGGGGGACGACTACGACCACTGGTGCCGTGAGTTCGAGAAGCGACGTGGAGAGATGCAACAGCGCGGCACGCAGGCCGCGCACAACGCCCTGCTTCGACTCGGGAAGCGAAGACGCCTGGCGCAAACAGTACATCCACACCGTCGCCAACGAAATCGTCACGGAAGCGGTCGAACACAACTGTGACGTAATCGTGTTTGAAGACCTGACAGACATTCGAGAGCGACTTCCGCACGCGAAGTGGCACCACGTATGGGCGTTCCGTCGCCTGTTCGAGTATGTATCCTACAAAGCGCCCGAGCAGGGTGTGTCGGTTGAGCAAGTTGAGCCGAGCCACACGTCCCAACGCTGTTCTCGGACGGACTGCGGGTTCACCCACGAGGATAACCGCCACGGAGAACAATTCAAGTGCCAGAAGTGCGGATATGAGGTGAGCGCGGACTACAACGGTGCGAAGAACATCGGGCTACGATACGCCCGAAAGCGGACACACAGACTCCGTTCCTCGCCCAAGTCGGGGGGCGGAGACGCAGAAGTAGACCTGCGTATAAATGGTGGGACGTTGAACGGCAAGAGTCACCGGCCTATTGCCGGAGACTGATTGCCGGGAGTCCACATCAAAGCCCCATCACCAGAAATCG
>Ga0207719_100475_pt1 | contig 22827 bp, 20 predicted proteins | sample A23P1SouthBayCA_2_FD_187279 | JGI IMG/M metagenome (GOLD analysis project Ga0207719, IMG submission 187279) | Aerobic enrichment media microbial communities from Eden Landing Ponds, California, USA - A23 P3 (3) (SPAdes) | ecosystem: Environmental > Aquatic > Marine > Unclassified | place... | reverse complement strand
GCGGTCCGCCCGCCGGCAGGCGGCCGCGAGCGGCCCGGACGGTCCCAACGTCGAGTGGTCGTGGAACGCCTGGAACCCGCGGGAGGCCTGGGCGGTCAGGCAGGGTGGCGACGCGACGCGCGGCCTCCACCCGAGTCGCCTGTTCCCCACCGGCCAGTCGCTCGCGTTGATCGTCTCGACCGTTCTCTGCTATCCCTTTTTCGTCGGGAGCATCCTCTTCCCGCCGTTTCCGCTGGTGGTCCGACTCGTCGTGCTCGTCTGTACCCTGTTCATGTTCGCCTATCTCCTCTCGATCCCGGAGGTCGCGATCCTCGTCTACGGCTTCTGGAGCGTCGTCGGGACGCTCGGCCTCCTCCTCTGGCCGGGAATCGGCCTGCTCTCGCTCGCCGGTGTCGTCCTCGTCGTGGCGACGTGGGTGCCACTCGGCGTCTCGATCCTGACTTTCCGGATCCTCAGACCCTGACGCCGTCGGAACGACTCTCATATCCGACTCGGCACTCCTCAGCGGTCGCGGACGCGCTCGCACGTTCGCTCGTGGAGTCGCTCCCGGAACCGGTGACTCGACTCCGCGTCGGTCACGACCTCGATCACCTGCGTCCCCTCGCTCCCGACGGACTCACGGTACGCCTGCTCGAACGACGAGGCGTCCGCCACGCGCTCGAAATCCAGGCCGTAGAGGTCGCCCGTCGGCTCGAAGTCCAGTCCGTGTGGCGTTCTGAACTGCTCCGTGAAGGGCGGGTCGAACGCCTCGATGGGCAACAGATGGAAGATGCCGCCGCCGTCGTTGTTGACGAGGACGATGGTTGCGTCCACGCCACAGCGGGCGACCGACAGCAGGCCGTTCATGTCGTGGTAGTACGCCAGGTCACCGGTCACGAGGACGAGCGGGTCGTCCGTCCCGCTCCCGGCACCGAGCGCCGAACTCGTGATGCCGTCGATGCCGCTGGCGCCGCGGTTGCCGAGCACCGTCAACTCCGCCGCCCGCGGTCGGCCGAAGCGGTCAGCGTCGCGCACGGGCATGCTGTTCGAGACGAACACCGTTGCCGGGTCCGGCGCCTCCGAAAGCGCCGTCGCGAGGACCGATCCCTCGAAGAAGCGCTCGTCGCGGCCCGCCGCGACCACGTCCCAGTGGTCCCGTTCGGCGCGCGCGAAGCGCTCGCGCCAGGAATCGAACCCTGGGGCTGTGACCCGCTCGGTCAGCCCGCTCGCGACGGCCGTCGGGTCCGCCGCGACGTAGTCGGTGGCCGTGAACTCCGCCTCCGGCCAGTCGCCGGCGGGGTCGACGACGACCTGTCGCTCGGCCGCGTCCCGGAGCGCGTGCCGGAGGACCTTCGACGTGGGCGAGGCGCCGACGCGGACGACGATTTCGGGCGCGGGCCAGCGACCACCGTCCGCGTCCACGGCGTCGGTGACGCCGTAAGCGGCGTCGAGGTAGGAGTCGTAGCCGCCACAGACCAGCGCGTCGCTGTCGCCGGCGTCGCCAGCATCGCCCCCGACGTGCGGACCGAATCGGAGCCCCGAAAGCGGGTCGGCCAGCAACGGGAACCCGGTGGCGTCCGCGAGGCCGACGAGCGCGTCCGGATCGACCGCGCCGGGGTTCAGCGGCCCCGCGACGACGAGGCCGCGGTCGGCCGCCGACAGTGCCGCACCGATCTCCGAGAGGGTCTCCTCGTCGAGTGTGGTGGTCCCCGTCGCCGTCCGAACGAACGGCCCGTCCCGGCCCTCACTCGCCGACGGCGTGGACTCCGCGAAGGCGTCGGGCACGTCGTCCTCGACCGGCGTGGGCTCCAGCGGCTTGGCCAGCGGGACGTTCAGGTGGACCGGACCGGGGTCGACACCGGTCGCGCCGGCGACGGCTCTGTCGACGGCGACGCGGACCGCACGCAGACGGCGGGCCTCGGGCGCCGGTTCCGGGAGCGTCCGGTGATAGCGGACCGCGTTGCCGTACAGGTCCTGCTGGTCGACGGTCTGGTTCGCGCCGCTGTCGTGTAGCTCGGCCGGGCGGTCGGCGGTCAACACGACCAGCGGAACTTGTGACTGGCCCGCCTCGATCACCGCCGGGTGGAAGTTCGCGGCGGCGGTCCCGGAGGTACAGACCACCGCCGTCGGCTCGCCGGTCCGGCGGCTCCGGCCGAGCGCGAAGTACGCCGCCGAGCGCTCGTCGAGCACCGAGTACGTCTCCACGTCGGGATGTTCGGCGAACGCGACCGTCAGCGGCGTCGACCGACTCCCCGGCGAGAGACAGACGGCGGTGACACCGCTCGCGACGAGTTCCTCGACGATCGTTTCGCCCCACAGCGTCGCGCGGTTCGGTGCGGTCATTCGAGTACGTCAAGCACCGGCGGGTACTTCAGTTGTACCTCGTCCCACTCGCGGTCGGGGTCGCTGTCGGCGACGATGCCGTTCCCGGCGAACAGCGTCGCGCGCCGCTCGCTCGCGACGGCCGACCGGATCGCGACCGCGAAGGTCCCGTTCCCGGCCGCGTCGAACCAGCCGACCGGGGAGGCGTACCAGCCTCGCTCGAAGGCCTCCGTCTCGATTATCGTCTCGAGGGCCTCATCCGGCGGGAGCCCGCCGACCGCCGGCGTCGGGTGGAGCGCGCGCACCAGCGCGAGCACGTGGTCGTCCTCCGCGAGGTCGGCCGTGATCGGCGTCTGGAGGTGCTGGACGGTCGCGAGTTTCTTGACCGTCCGGTCGCCCGTCGACACCGCCGTCGCGTACGGCGCGAGTTGTTCCTTGATCGCCTCGACCACGAGTTCGTGTTCGTGGACGTCCTTCCCGCTGTCCTGGAGTTCGCGCGCCAGCCACTCGTCTTCCGCCGGCGTGTCACCCCGCCCCGTCGATCCGGCGAGTGCCTCCGTCCGTACCGTCCGCCCCTCGCGGGTGACCAGTCGCTCCGGCGTCGCGCCGAAAAACTGCCCGCCCTGTCGGGGCGCGACGACGAACCTGAAACACTCGGGGTGGGTCCGGGTCAGGCGCGCGTACGCCGCCGGGACCGAGAGTTCGCCAGCGAGGTCGGCCGTCAGCGCCTGTGCGAGCACGACTTTCCTGAGACTCCCCTCCGCGATCCGGTCGACCGCTGCCTCGACCTGTCGGCGCCAGCCCGCCTCGTCCGGCGTGTAGGTCCGACGCTCGATCCCGGGTTTCGGCGCCTGACCCGGGTCGACAGTATCGAGATCCTCGATCCGACCGGTCCAGCGGTCGAGTCGCTCCGTCGCCCGCGCCGGCGCGTTGGCGCCGGTGGCGTTGGCGACCAGCCACGTTTCGGCGTCGTCGGCGACGACCTGCACGGCCGGTAACACGAACTGCGCGTCCGGGAAACCGGTCCACGGCGAGTCGCCGTTGGCCTTGTCGTCGCCGTGGAAAGCGAACCCACCGAACAGTCGTGGGCGTGCGACCCGCGGGAGCGCGCCGTCGACGGTCCGGCCCGCGAACAGCGACTCGCCGGCGCCCTGGATCCGTTCGAACCGCTCTGCCCCGTGAGCCGTGACCGTCGCCGCCGAGCCACCGGCGACGATCCGCTCGTCGTCCCCCGTCCAGGCGACCAAGGGCCGCGGCAGCGCCGACAGCGCTGCCGGGACCGACACCTCGCCCACGGAACGGCCGCGCGTCGCGAAGGTGGTCTCGTCGGGGTCGACCGCCGCCTCGTCACCACGGGGTGAGTCCATCTACAGGCCGTTAGGACCGGTCGCTTTTCAGCCTAACTACTTCCGGGACCCGAACTGACGCCCGCCCACCGAGAATACGGCGACAGACGTGACAGCTCGGACGAAATTGACCGCTTCCGGATCCGGCTCGTTCGCCCGTGTGCATCGGTCGCACGAAACCGCCGGATACGGACCCGATACGGCGTGGATTCACCCCCGCCAGAGTTAAATACCCCTCTCCCGAACCACCGATTAATCCGATGCCAAACGTTGAGATTACCGTCCCGGAACACCTCGAGATGCGGATCACCCAGCTCGTCGAGGATGGAGAGTTCCTCAACAGGGAGGAGGCCATCGAGGACCTCCTCTCGACCGGGATCAAGGCCTACAAGACCAGCGGCCCCGTCGAGGACGACGAGGAACCGAGCTACGAGGACGACGGAATGATGGGCCACGACGACGAATACGTGTTCTGAGTCGGGTTCGCGGGTGGGCCTTGCCGTGTCATCCTCTCACGGACAATTCTTAAATCGGCCGTCACCATACTACCTCTATGCACAAGGACGAACTTCTCGAACTCCACCAGCAGATGGTGACTATCAAGGACTACTTTGCCGATCTCGAAGGCGTCGATGCGACCCTGTTCGATCCGTACGAAGAACTCGATGTCACACCCGACGACGTCCACAAGTCGAAAAGCGAGCACAAACACGCCGTGTTCGTCCTCGGGAACGCGCTGGCTAACGCGATGAGCGAAGACGAGTTCTCCGACGCCGGCCGCGTCGGCAAGCGTATGAAGGAACTCGCCGAGGACGCCGAGAAGAAACTATAACCACTGTGAGTCGCCTCAACGGAGCGACCGAATGGGAAAACGATAGTTCAATTGTCAAAAGACACCGTCTCTAGTGGGTCGTTATCGGCACGGTGGAGGGGACGGACATAGACCGTGTTGCTCGAGTGAATGAGGACACGGTGACCAGCGTACGAAAACGTGACTGTAACGTCATCAGATTGGTCGTTTGTAATGACTGCATCCAATCCGTCGAGATCGATTGCATGTGAGAGTGGCGGTAACTCCTCTATCCGAGTCCCTAGCGCGTCGGAAACAGCCTCGGCGATAGGCATCGCGATCTCCCTCGGAGTCTCGCCCATATGAACACGGATGGGGGATTCCATCTTAGTTATTCAGAGCCGATTGACTGTATTAGTCGGATTACTCAAACAGGTGCCTATTCCTCCGTCCTACGGGACGCCACACAGGAGAGCGTGCAAGCAAACAGTCCAGAGGCGTATGGTAGGTATCCCGTGATACGGTCGGTTGGTCCGTTAGTTCCGGGATTCGACGGTTGGTCCGGCGAATCACCAGTGCCTGTATCCGACTGGTAGGATTTACGAGGTGCCTGTATCCGGCTGGTAGGATTTACAAGGGACGAAACGAACACACGCGTAGACGTGACGGATCCCGCTAGTCGGCGGGGGCTTTCGCCGGTCGTCGGTGCGGTTCTGTTGGTCGCGATCGTGGTCGTCCTGTCAGCGCTCGTCGGGACCATCATGTTCGGACTGACTGACGAGACGGACCCCCGGCCGGCGGTAACGCTCGACCTGACGACGGCCGACGAACCCGGACAGCAGTGGATCACTCACCGGCAGGGCGAGGGACTCGACGGCGACAGGCTCCGACTCCGTGGCGTCGCAAACCCCGATGGGATAGCAGGATCGCGACTGATTGCCGACGCGCGGCACAAGGTGTGGCCGGTCGAGGAGCGGATCGAAGTCGTCTGGTTCGGCGACAACGACGAGAGTTACGTCATCCAGGAGTTCGAGGTGGACCCGGACACGCTGTTGCCGCCGCCCGACGAGGGGTGTGCGTGGGTCGACGCCGAGTCCAACGGTGGGACCGATCAGGTGAAAATCGACGACCTCGTCGTCAACTGCGACGTCGAAACGGACGAACTGGTCGAGGTCCGAAACGGGGGGACGGTCGTCGGTGACACGGTGAGCCGCTCGAAGGAACTGGACGCCGACGACGCGCGGTTCTACGGTTCCGTCACGGTCGAGAAAGTCGCGAACCTCCAGAACGTGAGTGTGACCGGGTCGGTCACCTCCGACACTGCCGACGTGAAACTCGACGACTCGACGGCCGAGTCGTCCGTCACCGCGGCAAAAGTCGCCGAGGCCATCGACGGAAGTACCGTCGACGGGGATCTGGTCAGCGAGACGAAAGACTCGAAGGTGCTCAACAGCACGGTTTCGGGGTCGGTGACTGCCAACGGGACGGTCAAACTCGACGGGGCAACCGTCGAGGGCGACGTGTACGCCGACTCCGGGGACTTCGATTGTACGGACTCCGAGATCAACGGCTCGGACTGTGGCTCCTACTCGCCGAAGGACCCGGACGAGTACTGACCACCGAAGCCGTCGCCGCCACGGGCCCGGTCGTCGGCCCCGTCTGCTGCCACGGAAGCGGTCGTCGGCCTCGTCTGCCGACACTCTACTCGCCGCGCGGTCCGTGTCCCGGGAGTCGCGAGAGACCGAACCACTCAAGCGCGCGTCGGTCCCCGATCCGGGCATGGGAGCGCCACTGCCGACCCGCGAGGAACAGGTCCAGGAGGTCGTCGACCGCCTCTGGGAGGAGTACCCCGACGCGACCATCTCGCTGAACTACGAGACGAAACTCGAACTGCTCGTGGCGGTCGTCCTCTCGGCGCAGTGTACCGACGAACGGGTCAACGAGGTCAGCGCGGACCTGTTCGAGAAATACGAGACCGCCGCCGACTACGCGACCGCCAGCGAGGACGAACTCGCCGAGGACATCTACGGGATCACCTTTCACAACAGCAAGGCGGGCTACCTGCAGGGCATCGGCGAGATCATCGTCGAGGAGCACGACGGCGAGGTACCGGATACGATGAGCGAGTTGACGGATCTGCCGGGCGTCGGTCGCAAGACGGCGAACGTCGTTCTCCAGCACGCCCACGATGTCGTCGAGGGAATCGTCGTCGACACACACGTCCAGCGGCTCTCACGCCGACTCGGCATCACCGAGGAAAAACGCCCCGAGGCCATCGAACAGGACCTGCTCCCGGTCGTACCCGACGAGGAATGGCGCGATTTCACGCACCTGCTCATCAGCCACGGGCGGGCGGTCTGCACCGCACAGAACCCCGACTGCGACGACTGCGCGCTCGCCGATATCTGCCCCTCGGAGAAGGGCGATTCGGACGTGGATCTCGCCAGTGGCGACGCCTGGTCGTAAATGGGGCCGGGCCGCGAAACCGTTCTCTCGATTGATACTGGCACGAAACGCTCAATATTTGTCCCACACAACGTGGTGATACCCCCGTCTATGTCGGAATCTGTCATCGCTGATTTCGTCGCCTCGTTCAACTCCGAGGTGTCGGGCCGCGCGGAACCCGTCAAGGGGCGGATCCTGCTCAGCGAGAAGCGACTGGTCCTCGCCGCCGACGAGGGGAAGGTGACGATTCCGCTCTCGTCTATCTTCGATGTCGCGGTCGGGCACGTCCCGAAGGGACTCGGGGACTTTTTCAACTCGACGGTGACCGTCGCGTTCGACCGCCACGGCGAGCGCCTCGTCGCGGCCATCGAGGCCGACGACGACAAGATAGAGAAGTTCACGACGGTCCTGTTCAAGGCCATCCTCAACGGCACGGACATGACGGTCAAACACCCCGCCCGTGTCGGCGGGCGCGTTACCGACGCGGAGTTCGAACCGGCGCGGCTCTTTCTCCGGCCCGGCACGGTCCGGTTCACTCGCCAGGACAGCCAGATCGATGTCTCACTCGCGACGATCAGTGGGTTCGACCGACTCACTCGCGAGATTTCCGGGGCCGACCAGGCCGTCCTCGCGGTCAGGCACATGCCCAACGGCCAGGCGCTGACGACGCTGGCCGCCACCGATTCGGCCCGGAAGATGTCCATTCTCGGGCGCTATCTCCGCCTCGAATACAGCGACCTCATGTCCGAACTCGAGGACGTATCGCTCTCGGAAGAACAGATCCGGACGCTCGTCGCCATCTACTCGAGCGGCCCGGAAATTAGCCTCCCCGCAGTCCTCGACATGGAATCGAGTCAGGTGACGATGGTGCTCACCGACCTCCAGCGCGACGAACTCGTCGTCGACTCCGAGAAGGGGCCGCGACTCACCCCGAAGGGCCGCGTCGTCGTCAGCAACCACCTCGAAGACGTCAACTCCTGAGAATCGAGCGCCACACCGGGACGGCCCCGTGCGCGCCTACTCGGCGGGATACCGCGGGAGTCGCGCCGAGCGGTCGCTCCCCTCGACGAAGGGCAACGGCGTCCGCTCGGTCTCGCGCTCTTCGCCCGCGATTCGAACGGTCAGCGCCTCGGTACCTGTCGCAACGTCCGTCTCGACGAGCGCGAGTGCGACCGGTTTCTCGAGACTCGGGCTCTCGGTGGCGCGGGTCACGTCGCCGACGGCCGAATCGCCGGCGAACACCGCCGCGCCCGACTCCGGCACGGCCGCAGTGGTCAGTCCGACGAGTCGCGACCCCGTCTGGCCGCGGTTCTCGATACGGGAGACGACCTCCTGGCCGACGTAACACCCCTTCTCGAAGTCGAGTGCCGTCCGGATCCCCAGGTCGTTCGGAATCTCGCCGCGCAGCTCCGAATCGAACAGGGGCGTCCCGGCCTCCAGCGTGAGCGTCTCCCAGGTGTGGCGGCCGAAGGGCGCCGCCGCTTGCCCGCGGTTTTCGAGCGTGTCGAACACGTCGGCGGCCTCCTCGGCGGTACAGACCACCTCGTAGCCCTCCTCGCCGGTGAGGCCGTCGTCCCGGACGACCGTGACGCCGGTGTCGGCCATCCGGCCGCGGACGAACGAGAGCGGGGCCTCCGGCGTCGCGGCGCCGTTGAGGACGCTCGCTATCTTCTCGGTCGCGTTCGGGCCGTAGACGCCGAAGACGCCGAAGTCGGCGGTCGCTTCCTCGATCTCGACGTCCTGGATGAAGGTCTTGCCGCGCCAGTCCTCGGCGACGGCGTCGACCTGGCTCGGGGGGAGAAAGACGAGCAGGCGGTCGCCCGCGGCGGCGTTGTAGACGTACATGTCCGTCTCGATACCGCCCTGTGGGTCGAGCAAGAGCGCGTAACACCCCTCGCCGTCGGCGTCGGGCACGCGGTTCGAGACGGCGTTGTCCACGAAGTCGACGCGGTCCGCGCCGGTGATCGTGAGTACGCCGTAGCCTTTCTCGGTGACGCCGACGACCCGCCGGACCGCGGCGTGGGTGCGCGGGGCGCGGCCGTAGTCTTCGACGACGCGCCGGCCGCCGACTTCGGTGAACGTCGCGCCGTGGTCGGCGTGAACGTCCTCGATGACGGTCATTGCCCCAAAGTGGGGCCGTGGGGCGGTTACATCTTCCGGGAATGAGTCGGATGCCGGCGTCGAAATGCTGTCATCGCGTCGCGCCGGCGCGGTACTCGCCGTGTTTGACGCCGATGAACACGCAGATCAGGCCGAAGGCGATCATCGACGGAGCGACCATCATCATGACCGTGCTCGTCTGCATCACGCCCATCCCGACGAGGCCGCCGACCCCGACTGCGATGAGTGCGATGAATATTCCGGCTGTCTTCGGCAGGTCGAGTTCCATACCCCACCGTTCGGAGGCGGCTTCAAAGAGAATTATGCCAACGTGTGTGGTATTTATCAGGGACGACACGAAAAGGGACGAACAGCATGGGACAGTGTCCGAACTGTGGGACGCCGGCGGAGGACTGGGCGACGGTGTGTGAGAACTGCGGCGCGACGCTCGACGGCGGCCAGGGTGGTGACGCGGGCGGCCAGGGTGGCGGCGCGGGCGGCCAGCGCGGACAGTCGGGTGGCCAGGGCCGCGGGCAGAATCGCCAGGGCCGCGGACAGAACGGTCAAAACCAACAGCGGCAGGCGCAGGGCCAACAGCGACAGGCACAGGGCGGGCGACAGCAGGGGTACGGCCACCAGAAATCGCGGTCGGCGGGCGGCCAGGGACAGGGGTCCGCCGGCGGATCGGGGAGCGGCGTCAGTCGTCGGACGCTCCTGGCCGGCGGGGCCGGGCTCGTCGTTCTCGCCGGCGGCGGTTACCTCGGCTACCAGGAGTTTCTGGCCGACGAGGACGACGGGGCCGCTGACGGCGAGACGGAGTCGACCGCTCGGGAGTTCGTCAACGCGGTCGGGGACCAGGACGGGGAGACGATGCAGTCGCTCGCCCATCCAGAGAGCCCGCAGAACTTCTCGACTGACGACTCCTCGGACGAAACGTCGATAACGATCAACGGGCTCAGCGAAACCGAGCCCATCTCGGACGAGGCGGCGACGGCCATCGAGGCTGACCTGTCCGTCGAGTCGGTATCCGACGACGTCACCTATCTCGTCGAATTCCGGGAACTGGACGGCGAGTGGCTGGTCTGGCGGGCAGGCCCGAGAAACGAACTGGCAGAGTCCGGCACCGGGGAGACGGGCCAGCAGTCCGACGACCAGCAGTCAGCGCCTCAGGCGACGTTCGACTTCGATTTCGACCTGACCGACGACGATAACCAGGCGGGCTTCCTGACGATTACCTTCGCGGCGGGGGAGAACATCGAATACGAGACGCTCTCCGTCGTCGGGGACGGGTTCGGGGTACCGGCCCGGTCCGGGGACTACGACTTCAGCGACGAGAACACGTTCGACGGTCCGCCGCCGAACAACCAGTGGCCCGAAACGGCGGCTAATTCCGACGGCTACGTCGCCGCGGGGGACAGTATCATCGTCGCCGTCGAGACCGACTACGAGGTTTCGGTCGTGTGGACGGCCCCGAACGGAGGCAATTCGGCCACGCTGGGTGAGAGCGTCGGCCCGGATGCCTGACGCTCTCGAACCGCATCACGTCTCCACTCTCGAACCGCATCACGTCTCCACACCGGATCCCGCTCAGCCGCGCAACGACGATCGACCCGCTCAGCCACGCAACAGCGATTTCAACTGCTCGGCGGAGAACACCGTCGACGGGCGGTCCATGTGCACGCCGATCTCCCCGGAGACGACGCGCATTCCCGCCCGCTGGACGGGTTCGGGAAGCGAGTACGCCCGTCGGATCCAGTGGCCGAGGCGAATATCGCGGTCGAGGTCGTCGCGCCAGGCGCGCTCGTAGTCCGCGAGCGTCCCCGGGTCGCGGGGGTCGACCTCGCGGGCGGCGTGGTCGGCCGCGGTCATGCCGTAGAGGATGCCGCCGCCGGTAAAGGGCTTGGTCTGGGCAGCGGCGTCGCCCACGAGGAAGGCCCGCTCGCTGGTCACCGAGTCGGGCGGCCCGATGGGGATCAGGCCGGAACAGCGGTGGTCGGTTTCGACGCCGTAGTCGGCGGTGAACCGGTCGAAGCGCTCGCGCACGTCCGCGCTCGGTGGCGTCGCCAGTCCGTACTCGACGCCGGCCTCGCCGCGGGGGATCCGCCAGGCGAAGAAACCGGGCACCGTGAGGTGGACATCGACGAAGTCGCCGGCGTCGTCCTCGTCGGAAAAGCCGAGGACGCCGTGGAGCAGTTCGTCGGGTTCGGGCATGTCGAGTTCGCGCCGGACCCGCGATTTCGGGCCGTCACAGCCGGCGACCATCCGGGCCTTGTGCGTTTCGACGCCCTCGGGGCCTTTGACCTCGATTTCGACGTGGTCGCGATGCTCGCGAACTCCGACGGCGGTGTGGCCCTCCCGGAGGTCCACGCCGGCCTCGCGGGCCGCCGTCGCGAGTTCCCGGTCGAGGCCGACGCGGTCGATGACGTTCGAGACGGGTTCGTCCTTGTAGAAGGGGTACGAACCGTCACGGTCGCCGCCCGGACCGCGCGGGTCCACCGGGGGCGAGCCTGCCGGGGACGAGAGGTGAAAGCGCGCGCCGTAGACGACGTTTTGCAGGAGGCGCTCGCGGGCGCCGTCGGGCGCGTACTCCCAGATGTCGGTGCTGACGTGGCCCGAACACGCCAGGGGCTCGCCGACTTCCCCCTGCTCGAAGGCGAGCACGTCGTGGCCCCGCTCGGCCGCTCGGCGGGCGAACCGCGACCCGGCCGGCCCGCAGCCGACGACGACGAAATCGTGCATACCCGACGTGGGTCTGTCGACTGTATATACCTTTCAGTCCGGCCGTGATACCGTGTCGACATCGCCCCGTCGCCGGTCTCCCCGCCGGTACCGACGCTGTTGGGCACTGGCTTCATGCGGATCCGGTCCGAATCCCGGACGATGACGGAGTACCAGCCGGGCGTCTGCAACATCGGACGAGCACAGCGCCGGAAGCGCCGCGCGGCCGGGGCGCTGGGGTTTCTCGCGGCCGCCGGCTACGTGGGATTCGCCCTGGCGAGCGGGTGGGCGGACACGGCGTTGCTGGGCGCGTTTCCCTTCCTCTTCGGCGGGTTCGTCGGGGTCGTGCAGGACCGACTGGGCTTTTGCGTCGGGTTCGCCGCGCTGGCGCGGTACGACCTCTCGGGGTCGGGCGGCGCGGACGGCCGTGTCGACGACGCCGCGGCGGTCCGCCGCGACCGCTTGCGCGCGGTCCAGGTGCTCGCCGTCGCCGCCGCGGCGGCCGCGCTGGCGACCGCCGTGATATACGCCGCCGGGTCGTCGCTCTGACTCCGACTCACTCGCTCGGCATCCGGTAGCTGACGCTTTCGCTGTGTTCGGACTCGTTGCTGAGCGCGTCGACGGCCGTCACGGTCACGTCGTACGTCTCGCCGGCCGTCCCCTCGACTATCGTCGAGGTGGACCCCGTGACCGCCGCCTGCGTGCCGTCGAGGTAGACCCGGTAGAGTTGCGTCGACGTCTCGTCGTCGCCGACCCGGCTCCAGGTCGCCTCGAAGCGCTCGGCCGAGACATCCGTCGTCTCGAGGTCGGTCGGTGCCGGCGGCGCCGTCGTGTCCGACGGCCCCGCGTACTCGGCGCCGCTCGTGGGGACTGCGTCGGGAACGCGGTCGTCCCGGCGCTCCCGGAGCCACTCCTTGACGAAATGGCCCATGAAGGCGTCGCCGCCGAGCAGCGTCCACTGGTCGTCGAACATCGCGGGCTTCCACCCCGCGGAAAAGGCCCACGCGACCCAGCCCATGTTGGGGTGGGATTCGACCAGGTCTCGGAACCCCTCACCCCACGCGGTCGTCCCGTGGGTGACATCGCCCGACGGGTCCGCCTCGCTCCAGCCGAACTCGGTCATCAACACGGGCTCCGATTCGGCCGCCGCGCCGTAGACGTCCGTCCAGTCCTCGGCCGGGCCGTGCGCGGGGTAGAAGTGCCCAGCATACGCGAGATTCTCGCCGTCGAGCGGGTTCTGTGCGGCCATGTGGGGCATCTGTGACCACCGCGGCGAGCCGACGATCTGGAGCGTGTCGGGCGCGTGGCCGGCCACGAGGTCGACCCACGGCTGGGCGACCTCCCTGAATTTCGTCCAGGCTTGCATCGGATTGCCGTAGTGGGTCGGCTCCGTCGGTTCGTTGAATATCTCGTAGACGACGTGCGAGCGGTCGGCGTACCGCGGCGCGACGGCGTTCCAGAACGACCGCATCTTCTCGTCGACCTCGTCGGTCAGGTACCCCTCGATGAGGTGGTGGTCGAGGATGACGTAGACGCCCGCCCGCGCGCAGTGGTTCACGATCGGATCGACGAACTCGGAGAGGTATCGGTCGAGGCCCCCGACGTTGTCGTAGCCGCGCTCGTCGAGCGGGACCCGGATGACGTTGGGATACCACGCCTCGTCCCGGTTCGTCGCCAGCGAGAGCGCCGACTGGTAGTCGCCGCCGGGACCGTTGCCGTACTCGTCCGAGAACCACGGCTCGATGGTCGAGATGCCGCGGGGAACCACGCGATTTCCGTTCTCGTCGACGATCCACTTCCCCTCGGTGCCGAGTCGTGGCAGGGGGGAGTCCACGACGGGTCGCGGCGTCGCAGTTGGCGTGTCCGTCGGCGTCTCGGTCGGCGTGTCAGTCGGCGACGCCGTCGGACTGTCCGTCGGCGTGGCTGTCGCCGTCGGCGACGCGGTCGGCGCTGTCGTCGCCGTCGGTGTCGGCGCCGGCGTTTCGGTCGCCGTGTCAGTTCGATTCGGCGTGTCGGTCCCACTGGATCCATCCGCACACCCCGCGATCCCCATCGCGGACAGTATGGAGAGCTTCGCCAGGAATCGGCGTCTGTCCATGACAACCGGGAACGTACAACGCACGTAAAATTATTTCGGAGTCGAGTAAATGCGATGCGGTCGACCGTATCACCGTCAGACCACGGCGAGCGCGCCGGGCGTCCACGACGTGTCGCCGCCGCCCCACTCGACCGGCAACCGGTCCCACGACGCGCCGGCGTCGGGCGAGCGAAAGAGGCCGTAGTTGTTGGCGGCGTAGAGGACGACACCCGAACCGGCGGCGAGGACGGTGCGGACGGTGCCGTCGGGGTCGGGCAGGCCGTCCATCGCGCGCTCCCAGCGGACGGACGCCGGGTCGTCGGCGTCGGTCGTCCGATACACGTACGACTCGGCGCCGTCCCGGCCGTGAGCCATCGTGGCGCCCGTAGCCGCCGAGGCGACGACGGTTCCGGGGTCGCTCTCGGGGACGGCGATCCCCCAGACGTAGCGGTGGTCGAGACCGTTCTGTGGGTAGACCCAGCTGTCGCCGCCGTCGGACGACTGGGCGTAGCCATCGCCGGCGGCCGCATAGACTCGCCCCTCGCGGTCGGGATGAGTCGCGAGCGTGTGGTTGTCCCGCCGCGCGCCGTTCGTCCGCTCCGGGTCCCCCCACGGTCCCCCGCCGGTCCCGTCCGTCCCGGATTCGCGGTCCCCGTCCGTCTCGGATCCGCCGTCCCTGTCCGCGCCGGGTTCGGGTTCACCTGGGCGGTCCTCCCACGTCTCGCCACCGTCGTCCGTCCGCAGAAGTGCCCCGGCCTCGATGGAGACGTAGAGCCGCTCGGGGTCGGTGGGGTCGGGTTCGATCCAGCGGACGTGGTGGGTGTGGGGCCGCGGCGGGAACGACCACTCCGGCTCCGAGGGCAGGTCCGTCACCGGCGCGAGCGACTTCCAGGAGTCGCCGCCGTCGGACGACCGGTAGACTGCGGAGGGTTCGGTGCCGGCCCACACCACGTCGGAGTCGTGCGGGCTCACCGCGAGCGCGGTCACGCGGTCGGTGACTTCGGGCGCGACCCGCTCCCAGGTGTCGCCGCCGTCGGTCGTGCGCTGGACGCCCACCGCGGCGGTCCCGGCGAACGCCCGGTCCGGGCGCGCCTCGCTCGCGGCGAGACACTCCAGGTCCGTTCCGACGAGGCGTTCGCTCGCGGTCCAGTCGGCTGTTATCGCCCCGTTGGTGGCGCCCCCGCCGGTCCGTTCGACAGTCAGCACCCGGTCCGAGAGCGCAGCGTAGATTCGGGTCGCGTCGCTCGACATGTCTCGACCGGACGGGCCGGATGGCCTTAATCTGTCGCCGATGGCGTCAGCGACAGGTGTTCGTTCCGCCGGCTATCCCGGCCGCGAACTCGGCGACGATGTCGGGGACCTCGTCGGGTGCGACTGACTCGGTCGCCCCGTCTGCGCGTTCGATTTCGACCTCGCCGGTCTCGTCGTAGTGGTTGCCCACGACGACTTTCGCGGGTACCCCGAGCAACTCGCTCTCGGCGAACCGTTCGCCGATGGACTGGTCGGGGTCGTCGTACAGCAGGACGTCTTCGGGGCCACAGGCCGCGTACAGTTCGTCGGCGACCGTACCGTGGCGCCCCCCGTAGTCCAGGGGGACGACGGCCGCGCGGTAGGGCGCGACCGATCCCCAGTCGGTGACGGGCCAGCGACAGTCGAGCCGACCGCTGTCCGCCCCGCTGTCGCTGGCCGCGACTGTCCCGTCCGCGGCCCGTTGCTGGACGAGCGTCTGGACGACCCGCGTTATCCCGATGCCGTAACTCCCCATTTCGGGGTGGCGCTCGCTCCCGTCGGGAGCGTCCACCGTCAGGCCGAGGGCCTCGGTGTAGCGGTCCCCGAGTCGGAAGACGTGGCCGACCTCGATCCCCTCCGTCCCTCGCAGGCGACCGCCACAGTCGGGACAGACGCCGTCCGCGGCGACCGACTCGAAGTCCGCGCACTCGCCGGTGCGGCCGAACCGGCAGTCCGTCGCGGTGCAGTGGACGAGCGCGTCGGTCCCCTCGGCGACGGGCGCGACGAACTCCTCGGAAGCGTGGCCGCCCATCACCTCGTCGTCGACGGGGACGACCGCCACGTCGAGGCCGATATCGTCGAAGATCCGGAGGTACGCCGCTCGCATCTCGCGGTAGGTGTCGGCGAGGCTCCCCTCGCGCAGGTGGACGCTGTAGGCGTCTTTCATCGCGAACGCCTTGCAGCGGACCAGCCCGTTGCGGGCGTGGTCGTCGCGGTACTTCTCGCCGACCTGGTAGACGACGAGGGGGAGGTCGTCGTGCGAGCGGACGACCCCGTCGAGCAGGTGGACGACGCCTTCCTCGTGGGAGGGCGCCAGACACATCGCCTGGCCGTCGCGGTTCTCGAGGGTGAACATCTCGTCCTCGAAGTTCGCCCAGCGGCCGCTGGCCCGCCAGTCGTGGCTGTACTGGAGCGCGGGCAAACTCACTCGCTGGGCGCCCACGGCGGCCATCGCCGCTTCGACGCGCCGGGTCACCTTCTCCCGGACGCGCTCGCCCGTGGGAAGGAAGCCGTACAGTCCGCTTCCGAACGAGCGGATCAGCCCCGCCCGCCGGAGCAGTGCGGCCACGTCGCTTCCGGTATCGGGCGCTTCGTGGCTCGTCGCCAGCAACGCGTCGCTACGCCGCACGCTTCTCACCCCCGTTTCGGCGGCGTCCGTGTCCGGCGGACTGCCGTCGCTGGTCGGTAGGTCGCGTGTCCATCGAGAACCAGTGATTACGCGTTCGATACTGCCGGAACCCAGCCGCGAGCCGCTTTCGCGGTCCCGCGGTCCATCGCGTCAGTCGTCATCGGTTCGTACCGGTCTCCGGCGCGACAGGACTTCAATCCAGTGTGGGTATGAGTCACAGTACCGTACTCTTTCGAGAAGGTCTTATATTTCTGTGACACTTCATATCCTATCAGACAGGGAAACCGAGTCGGCGGGCCGTCGGAACACGGACCCCCGTGCGATCCCGGAGTGGTCCGACGGATGGCGCCTGCCTGTACTCGGGATCTCGGCAGGGAGGGACCGTTCTCTCCGGATCGGAATCCGTCGTCCTCACTGGACCGGTGGCGATACTCTCCGACCGACTCGTGTAAAGTTTTCAATAGATACACACATTTATGATGAGTGACCGTGGGCTAGTATATGACATGTCCAGGGCACGCAGGGGCACGACAGGGCCGCAGGGAGCGTTTACGAACAACCTCGGTATCGGCGCGGCGATCGGGGCAGGGGCGTTCGTCGTCAACTACGTGTTGACGTACGTGTTCGTCGCGATCGACGGCGTCGATACGGACCCCATCGAGACGTGGAAGTTCGCCGGAAACCTCCTGTACAACGCACAGTTCGTCGACTCGGAGATATCGGGCGGTGGGAGCAGCAACACCGAGAACGTGCTGTCGGAGGCGTCGGGAGACCTCACGAGTACCGTCCCGTCGCTCGTCTATCAGGCGGTGCCGATCATCGTCCTCGTCGTCGCAGGTGTGCTGGTGGTCAAGCAAGCACAGTCCAGACTCGACACGGGGAGTTCGGCTGCTGCGGGCGCATCAATCGTCGGCGGGTACGGCGTTCTCGCTGTCCTCGGCGTCTTCCTGTTCGAGTACTCGTACGACATCTTCGGGCAGAGTATCAGCGTCGCACCCGAGATGGTCCCGGCGATCCTGCTTGCCGGTATCGCGTTCCCGCTTGTCCTCGGCGCCATCGGCGGCGCGATAGCGAACGAACTGTAGCGGTTTCCCGTTCTCTCGAGGACTACCGCCGCTGATCGACGCTCAGTCGTCGTCGGCCCGCGGTGCCGTCTCGGCGTCCGGTTCGCCCCGTGACTTCGACTCCGCGGTCACGACCCGGTCGCCGCGGGGGCCTTCGAGGTCCACGTCGGGCAACAGGTCACGCAGGTACTGTCCGGTGTGTGACGCCTCCGTCCGGGCGACTTCTTCGGGCGTACCGGCGGCGACGAGTTCCCCGCCGTTCTCGCCGCCCTCGGGTCCGAGGTCAACGACGTGGTCGGCGTTTTTCAGCAGGTCGAGTTCGTGCTCGATGACGACCACGGTGTTGCCGTCGTCGGTCGTGCGCTGGACACCCACCCCGGCGGTCCCGGCGAACGCCCGGTCCGGGCGCACCTTGGCCGCGGCGAGACACTCCAGGTCCGTTCCGACGAGGCGTTCACTCACGGTCCAGTCGGCTGTTGTCGCCTCGTTGGTGGCGTCCCCACCGGTCCGTTCGGCAGTCAGCACCCGGTCGAAGAACGCGACGTAGATTCGGGTCGTGTCGCTCGACATATCCCGACCGGACGGGCCGGACGGCCTTAATCTGTCGCCGATGGCGTCAGAGACGGGTGTTCGTCCCGCCAACCGCCCCGACCGCGAACCGCTTTCGCAGTCCTGTGGTTCATCGGGTCAGTCGTCATCGGTCCGTGCCGGGGTCCAGTGCGGTACGGGTTCGATCCTGTGTTTGTGTGGCTCTGTAGCACGGTAATTTTCCGGAACGTACCGCATTTCCGGAACACTCTGACTACTACCAGTCAGGGGAAACGAGTCCGCCGGTCAGTTCGGATTCGATCGCGGGCGCGGTCCGGAAATATCGTGACAACTGACGACCGATCGGATCCGGGATCGCGGCCGAAACAGCACGCTTCCACCTGGATCCGAACTGGGGCTTACTGCCGGGCGGCAGGGATCGTCTCCCGTCGCACTATTGTCAGATCGACGTTAGATACCTAAATTTATAATGACTGATCGTGGGTTAATACGTGATATGTCCAGGGCACGCAGGCACAGCATTGGGCCACAGCAAGCGTTCACGAACAACCTCAGTGCCGGGGCGGCCGTCGGGGCGGCCGCCTACGTCGTGAACTACGTGTTGATGTATCTGTTCGTCACTATCGACGGTGCGGATGCGGGTCCGTTCGAGACGTGGAACTTCGCCGGAAACATCTTGTACAACGCGCAGTTCGTCTCGACCGAATACAATGGGGGCGGGCGGATCGAGACCATAAACTTCGTGACGGAGTCCTCGTCGAACGACTTGCTGGCCGCATACATCGATACGGATATCGGGAGTACGATCCCCACGCTCGTCTATCACATTGTACCGATCGTCGTACTCCTCGTCGCGGGCGTGATAGCGGCCAAACGGATGGGGTCGCGGCTCGATACCCAGAGTGCGGCCGCGGCAGGGGCAACGGTCATGCCGGGTGTCCTCGTCCTCTCGGTTCTCGGAATCTTCCTGTTCGAGGAATCGGATTCGGGCATTACTGTGGCGCCCGAACTCGCAATGGGGGTCCTCCTTGTCGGCGTTGTCATTCCGCTCATCCTCGGCGCCATCGGCGGCGCGATATCGAACGAACTGTAGCGGCCGTCACTGTTTTTTCGACGACCGACGGGAGTCGCGGCGCGACTCAGTCGTCGTCGGCCCGCGGCGCCGTCTCGGCGTCAGCGTCGGTCTCGTCGCCATCCGCCACGACTTCCCCGTCCGCGCCCGCGGTCACGACCCGGTCGCCGCGGGGGCCGTCGAGGTCCACGTCCGGGAGCAGGTCGCGCAGATACCGGCCGGTGTGGGACGCGTCGGTCCGGGCGACCTCCTCTGGGGTGCCGGCGGCGACGAGTTCGCCGCCGTTCTCGCCGCCCTCGGGCCCCAGGTCGACGACGTGGTCGGCGTTTTTCACCAGGTCGAGTTCGTGCTCGATGACGACCACGGTGTTGCCGTCGTCGGTCAGCCGGTGAAGCACCTCGATGAGCTTTCGCTCGTCGTGGGGGTGCAGGCCGGTCGTCGGTTCGTCCAGCAGATACAGCGTCTCGCCCGAGTCCTTCTTCCCGAGTTCCTCGGCGAGTTTCACGCGCTGGGCCTCGCCGCCCGAAAGGGTCGTCGAGGGCTGGCCAAGCCGCATGTAGCCCAGCCCCACGTCTTTCAGGAGCTTCAGTCGCCGGCGGATCTGGGAGTGGCCCTCGAAGAAGTCGTGCGCTTCGTCGACGGACATTCCAAGGACGTCCGCGATGGAGGCGTCCTTGTAGGTCACGTCGAGCGTCTCGGCGTTGTACCGGGCGCCGTCGCACGTCTCGCAGGGGACCTGCACGTCCGAGAGGAAGTTCATGTCGATGGTGACGGTGCCCTGACCGCCACACTCCTCGCAGCGGCCGCCCTTGACGTTGAACGAGAACCGCCCCTTGTCGTAGCCCCGCTGTTTCGCGAGGTCGGTCTCCGCGAACAGCTCGCGGATGTGGTCGAACACGTCCGTATACGTCGCCGGGTTCGAGCGGGGCGTGCGGCCGATGGGCGACTGGTCGATCAGGCGGACGGTCTCTATCGCGTCGAGTCCCTCGACGGCGTCGTGCTCGCCGGGGTCGACGTCGGTGTTGCCGTGCATCTCGCGGGCCAGAGACTTGTAGAGGACGTCGTGCATCAGCGTCGACTTGCCCGACCCCGAGACGCCCGTGATCGCCGTGAACGAGCCCAGCGGAAGGGGCACGTCGATGTCGTCGAGGTTGTGCTGGCGTGCCCCGCGGACCGTGATGTGGTCTGGGTTGCCGTCGCCGCCGTCGGGGTCGCGCCGCTTCTCGGGCACCGGGATGGCTTTCTCGCCGGAGAGGTAGTCGCCGGTGACTGACTCCCCGGCCGCTTTCAGGTCCGCGACGTCGCCATTAACGACGATTTCGCCGCCGCGCTTGCCCGGCCCCGGCCCCATATCGATGACGTTGTCGGCCCGCCGCATCGTCTCGGTGTCGTGTTCGACCACGAGCAGCGTGTTCCCCAGGTCCCGCAGTTCAGCGAGCGTGTCGAGCAGGCGGTCGTTGTCGCGCTGGTGAAGGCCGATAGAGGGTTCGTCGAGCACGTACAGCACGCCGACGAGACCGCTCCCGATCTGAGTCGCGAGGCGGATCCGCTGGCTCTCGCCGCCCGAGAGCGTCGACGCTTCCCTGTCGAGGGTCAGGTACTCCAGTCCGACTTCGCTCATGAATCCCAGACGCGCCCGGATCTCCTTGAGGATCTCCTCGGCGATCTTCGTGTCGCGGGCGTCGAGGCTGGCCTCCATCCCCTCGAAGTGGACGAGCGCGTCACCGATGGACATCCGATTGACCTCGGTGATGGCGGTGCCGTCCACGAGGACGGCCCGCGACTCGGCCTTGAGACGGGTCCCCTCGCAGGCCGGACAGGTCGTCGTGGCCATGTAGTCCTCGATGTGGTCCCGGGCCCGGTCGGAGTCGGTCTCGACATAGCGCCGTTCGAGGTTGGGGATGACGCCCTCGAAGCGTTCGGTCTTCTCCCGGGTGCCGTTCTTGGTCGTCCACTCGAAGTGGACGCGGTCGTCGGTGCCGTAGAGGAACTGCCGCCGGATCGACTCCTCGAGGTCCGCAAAGGGCGTGTCCAGGTCGACGCCGAAGTGCTCGGCGACGTTGTCCAACTGGCGCGAATAGTAGGTGCGGTTGTAGCTCCAGGGCTCGAAGACGTGCTTGAGTTGCTTCGAGGTGTCCTGCACGACGAGGGCTTCGCTGACCTCCTTGGTCGACCCGATCCCGTCACACTCCGGACAGGCCCCGTACGGACTGTTAAAGGAGAACGACCGCGTCTCGATCTCGCTGATGTCGATCCCGCAGTGCGTGCAGGCCAGTTCCTCGGAGAGGGTGACCACGAGGCGGTCGGCGCCGTCGTCCGGATCGCCCTCGCCGTCCGCGTCATCGGTCGCCTCACCGTCTTCGCCGTCCCCCTCGGCGCTCGAAAGGTCGCCCACCGACCGGGTCGTCGCCCCGCCCAGGTCCTCGGCCGCCTCCTCGGGTGGGTCCGGCAGAATCACCTTCAGCAGGCCGTCGCCCTCCGCGAGTGCCGTCTCGACGGAGTCGGTGATCCGCGAGCGTGCCTCGGCGCTGACCGTCACCCGGTCGACCACCACGTCGACGGTGTGGTCGTAGTTCTCGTCCAGGTCGGGGGTGTCGAGCGAGAGGTCGTACTCCTCGCCGTCGACCTCGACGCGGGCGTACCCCTCGCTCAGCAGCTCGTCGAACAGATCCTCGAAGGCGCCCTTCTGGTCGCGGACGACCGGCGCGGCGATCTTCGCCCGCGTCTCCTCGGGGAGTTCGAGAACCCGGTCGACCATGTTCTGGGCCGACTGCTCGCCCACCTCGCGGCCACACTCCGGACAGTGCGGGACGCCGACGCGGGCGTACAGCAGGCGCAGGTAGTCGTGTAGCTCGGTGACGGTCCCGACCGTCGACCGCGGGTTGTTCGCGGCGTTTTTCTGGTCGATCGATATCGCGGGCGAGAGCCCCTCGACGTTCTCGACCTGCGGTTTGTCCATCTGTCCCAGGAAGTTCCGCGCGTAGGCCGACAGCGACTCGATGTACCGGCGCTGGCCCTCAGCGTAAATCGTCTCGAACGCCAGCGACGACTTCCCCGACCCCGACAGGCCGGTGACCACCGTCAGCTCCTCGCGCGGAATCTCGACATCCACGTCCTTGAGGTTGTGTTCCTCCGCCCCGCGGACCTCGATGACGTCCTTGCTCATCTATTCGTCCTCAAGGCAAGGAGCAGTGAAACGCTGTCGATCGCACCCACTTTTTACAACGGGGGGTGGCCTTGCTCGCTTCGCTCGCTGCGGGCACCCCCCGTTGCAAAAACGTGGGGAAAAACCGCCGGACGCTCACTATGTTCGCGTCCGGTGAACCGCGCCTCCGGCGCGGATGCTCGTGGCCGGCCTGCCTCTCGGCCCGCCACCTTTTTCGTCGTCGCCCTTCCTCGCGCGCTCTCCGAGCGCGCTGCGGGAGGGCTCCTCGAAAAAGCTGGACCAAAAACCGGGACCTCACTCCGTTCGGTCCCGTGAACCGCGCCTCCGGCGCGGATGCTCGTGGCCGGCCTGCCTGTCCCCGGGTTCTCGCGGTTTCACCGCGAGGTCCGAGGGACCGGTAGTGATCACTGGAAGTTTTGTATAGTTAGCCGATCGATAGCTTAGACGCCTTCAAAAGAGTATAGAATGGAAACAGAGAGTTTTAATGAGGTTTCCGAAAATCCGGTGTGAAGGGCGATTCGGAAACTCACCTGTTCAAAACCTGCCTTAGATGGTCTGCAG
>Ga0207719_100474_pt1 | contig 22839 bp, 16 predicted proteins | sample A23P1SouthBayCA_2_FD_187279 | JGI IMG/M metagenome (GOLD analysis project Ga0207719, IMG submission 187279) | Aerobic enrichment media microbial communities from Eden Landing Ponds, California, USA - A23 P3 (3) (SPAdes) | ecosystem: Environmental > Aquatic > Marine > Unclassified | place... | reverse complement strand
CTCCTGTACCTCCTCCTGTATGCCGTGTTCGACCCCGAGGGGGTCCCCGCCGAGAAACGCCCCGCCGAACCGACCGTCAGCGTCGTCGTCCCCACCTACAATGAGGCGTCGATCGTCGACACCAAACTGGCGGACCTCGTCGCGCTCGACTACCCGATGGAGAAGGTGGAGGTGATCCTCGCGGACGCGAGCGACGACGACACCGTCGCCGTCGCCCGGGAGTTTTTCGCCGACCGCGAGGCCCCGGAACTGACTGTCCTCCACGATGACGAGCGCCGCGGGGTCGCTGCGTCCGTCAACGAGGCCGTCGCCAACGCGACCGGCGAGGTCGTCTTCCGGACCGACGCCGACTCGACGCTCGATCCGGGGGTGCTGCGGGAGGCCGTCGCCACGCTCGCGGACCCCTCCATCGGCGTCGTCACCGGGCGACAGACCGAGGTGCTCGGCGACAGCGCCGTCGAGACGGACTACCGCGACCTGCTCACGCTGGTCCAGGCCGTCGAGTCCCGCCTCGACTCGACGTTCATCGTCCACGGCCCCTGCGTGGCCTTCCGGCGGGACGACTACGTCCCCGTCCCGACCGACGCCGTCGCCGACGACACCGCCCTCGCGATGGCGATCCGGCGGACCGGCAAGCGGGTGGTGATGGACCCCGCCATGCGCTTCGTCGAGTCCGGCGTCTCCTCGTTTCGCGCGCGTCGCACCCGGAAGGACCGGCGGGCGAAAGGCCTGCTCCAGATGCTCGCGCGCAACGGCGACATGCTCGGCCGGTACGGCGCCTACGGCCGGCTGGTGCTCCCGATGAACTGGTGGTTCATGGTCGTCTCGCCGTGGCTGATCGCCGCCGGCGTCGGCCTCGCCACGCTCGCGGCGCTGCTGGTCGCCGGTCCCGTCGGGCTGGCGCTCCCGGCCGCGGTCGCGGCGTACGTCTGGCTCGGTCAGCGCGACGCCCTCGGCCCGCTGGGGGCGCCCTACGCGGTGCTCGACTCGCAGGTGTCGCTGTGGCTCGCGTCGGTCGACCTGCTGACCGGCGGGGCGGGCGACGGCACCTGGACCGTCGACCGCGAGTCACGCGAGGCCTTCGAGTGAGTCCGCGATGAAGGTCTGCTACGTCACCTCGCGCTACCGGCCCCACACCGGGGGCGTCGAGACCCACGTCGCGGAACTGGCGACCCGCTTTGCCGACCGGGGCCACGAGGTCGTCGTCGTCAGCGCCGACCGGGGGACCCACGCCGATGGCCGCCGGCTCCCGCCCCGCGAGCGCCTCGACGGGGTCCGGGTCCGGCGGGTCCGCGCGCTCGCGCCCGGCGAGGCTTTCCACGTCGCGCCCGGGGTGTTGCGGGCGGTCGAACGGGTCGACCCGGACCTGGTTCACGCCCACAACTACCACTCCCTGCCGCTGACGTTCGCAGCAGCCGCCGTCGAGCGCCTCGGCGACGTGCCCCTCGTCGCCACGCCCCACTACCACGGCGGCAGCGCCTCGGGGTTCCGCGACCGCCTGCTCTCGCTGTACCGCCCGGTCGGCGGGTGGGCGCTCCACCGCGCCGACGCGGTGCTCGCAGTGTCGGACTGGGAGGCCCGCCGGCTCGCCGCCGACTTCGACCTGCCCGCGCGGGTCGTCCCCAACGGCGTCGACGTCGACCGCTTCCGGGCGGCGGAGCCGGCGACGGGACCGGGCGACCGCCCCTACCTCCTCTCGGTCGGCCGGCTGGAGCGGTACAAGGGCGTCCAGCACGCGATCCGGGCGCTCGCGGCCCTCCCCGAGTACGACCTCGTGGTGGCCGGAACCGGCCCGTTCGGCGACGACCTCCGGCGGATCGCCCGCGAGGCAGGCGTCGCCGACCGGGTGAACTTCGCCGGGTACGTCCCGGACGACGACCTCCCCGGCCTGTACGCCGGCGCCGCGGCCTTCCTGGCGCTGTCGTCGTTCGAGGCCTACGGCATCACCGTCGCGGAGGCGCTGGCCGCCGGGACGCCCTGCGTCGTCCGGGAGGCCGGCGCCCTGGTCGACTGGGCCGACCGCGCGGACTGCGTGGGCATCGACCTCGACGGCGCGACCCTCGGCGACGCCGACTCCGCCATCGCCGGGGGCGTCCGCGAGGCGGTCGACCGTCCGGCGCCGAGTGAGCCCCTGTCGTCCTGGGCGGACGTCGTCGAGCGGATCGCAGCGATCTACGACGCGGTCGGATAACCGATGAGGAGCGCCCGGGCCGGGACGGCGGACGCCGACCGACTCACTCCATGTACCCGAGTTCTTCGAGCCGCTGGGCGACGTCCTCGTCGACGTCCTCGGCGTCCGGCCGCCGGCCGGACCGAGCCTCGAAGAGGTGTCGCGGGATCGCGTCCCGAAGCTGTTCACAGCGTGCTGGGTCCTCCGCCGCGCGGTCTGCCTGCTCTCCGGGGTCGGCCGAGAGGTCGTACAGTTCCTCCCTGTCGTCGCCGACGGCGATGTACTTCCAGCCGTCGTCGCGGGCGGCGACGACCTGGACGTCGTCGTTGAACGACCCGGTCGCACGCACCGTCCGGGGACCGCCCTCGAACAGCGGCTCCCCCTCGAACGCCGGCGGCGCCGAGACGCCGTGGAACGAACAGATCGTGGGAGCGACGTCGAGGAGTTCGCGCTGCCCGTCGACGGTTGCGGGGGCCCGGTCGCCGTCGGCGTCCACGCCGCCGTCGCCGCGCTTGACGGCCAGCGGCACGTGGATCAGTTCGTCGTACGGGCGGTTCCGGTGGAAGTACGACCCGTGGTCGCCGAACTCCTCGCCGTGGTCGGCGGTCAGGATCACGTCGAGGTCGTCCCACCGGCCGTCCTCCCGGAGCCCGTCGAACAGCCGGCTCACGTGGGTCGCCGTGTACCGGATGTCGGAGTCGTACAGGTCGACGATCCGGCGTCGCTGCTCGTCAGTGAGCGAGTCGGGCTGGACGCCCGCGGTCGACATGAGGTCGGCGATTTCGCTCTCGTCGGCCGGGCGGGTGTAGGCCGGGTCGTCGAGGTCCATGCCGTACGGGCGGTGGGGGTCCATGTAGTGGACCCACAGGAAGAAGTCGCCGCCGACGCCGTCGAGCCAGGCGAGCGCCCGGTCGGTCGTCGTCTCGGCGTCCTCGTAGACGGAGAACTCGTGGATCATCGACGCCGGAAAGATCGCCTGCTGGACCCGCTCGGCGGCCGGCCGGACGCCCAGACGCTCGACGGCGGGGCGGACGACGTCCATGGCCCGGCGGAACAGCCGTTTGCGGGCTGGGCCCTGACTCGCGCCGTCGGTCCCCGAGACGCCGAAGTCCTCGAAGGTGTCGAATCCGGGTACGTCCGTGCCGACGCCGCCGAAGTAGGTGTTCGAGTGGATGCCGGCGGTGCTGACCGACTCCGGGAGCGCCGAGGCGACCGTCGGTCCCGCCTGGATCGCGTCCCCGGCGACGTACTGGGAACAGAGGATCGAGGGCAGCGAGATCTTGGTGTTGGTGCCGTTGGCGAAGGCCGCCCGGAAGTGGGTCCCCTCGGCGTCCAGCAGCTCGTCGAGAACGGGGAAGGTGTCGCGGTCGTAGCCGTACTGGGCGAGGTGAGACGCCCGGAGCGCGTCGACCGTGACCAGCAACGAGCTCATCATCCCCAATCCGACGATCCGGCCCTTATACGTGTCGCTCCGCCGGGTCCGCCGGCCTGCCCGCTCGTCGCCCTCGATCGGTTCCGTGCTGCTGCATCGAGGTTCGCTTCCCCCGTGTCGTCGCGGATCACACGCGAAACACACATCACAGTCGCTTGCCATCGTCCACCCAATGCGTAACGTCGTCCTCGTCTGTCTCGACACCGTCCGGAAGGACTACTTCGACGAGTATGCCCCCCGCCTCCGCGAGCGGGCCGACGTGGAGTTCGCCCAGTGCCGGGCCGGCAGCGGGTGGAGCGTCCCCAGCCACGCGACGATGATGACCGGGGAGCTCCCCCACCAGCACGGCATCCACGTGTACAACCGGGACTTCTCCGGGCTGACCCGGGAGGACACGTTCCTCGGTCGGCTCCCCGACTACCGTGCGGTCGGCGCCAGCGCGAACGTCTACGCGAGTTCGGCGTTCGGCTTCGACGGCATGTTCGACGAGTACGTGAGTATCTCCGCCGACCGGCGGTTCCCCGAGGGCATGGACGTCGAGCAGTGGGGACAGCAGTGCGACGAACGCGGGCTCGACCGGTACGCCGCCTTCGTCCGGGCGGCTCTCGACGACGACAGCCCGCTCCACAGCCTCGCCAACGGCGTCCTCGCGGAACTCAAACACCGCTTCGACGAGTGGCCGGTCCCGAACCCGCTCGACGACGGGGCGAAGATCGTCGCCCGCGAGGCGACCCGGCTCGCCCGGGAGTCCCAAGAGCCGTTCGTCTGTTTCACCAACTTCATGGACGCCCACAGCCCGCTGACCCACGTCCGGGGCTACGATCGGGAGTTCCACGACGCGCCGCTGTCCTGGCACTCCGGGGAGTTCAGCACCCACGCCGTGAACACCGAGGGGATCGAGGGCCACGAGGCGGACGTCGAACACACCCGCGGGCTGTACGCCGCCTCGATCGACTACCTCGATCGGCAGGTGAGCGAGTTCATCGACGCCGTCCAGGCGGCGACCGACCGCGAGACGACGTTCGTGATCACCGCCGACCACGGCGAGAACATGGGCTTCGAGGCCGACGACTACCTCATGGCCCACAAGGGACCGCTGACCGAGGGGCTGTTGCACGTCCCACAGATCGTCGTGAACGCGCCCGAAACGGTCGGCGAACGTACCGACTACGTCTCCCATCTCGCGCTTGGCGACCTCGTCGTCGGGCTGGCGAACGGCGAGGTCCCGACGGTCACCCGGAAGCGGATCCCGGCCGAACGGATCGGCTCCAACATGGCCGCGGCCGCGAGCGAGGAGGAGCGCGAGCGGTGGGACCGCATGATCCGCGTCGTCTACGAGGGCACCGACAAGTACGTCTGGGACTCCTCGGGGGTCCGGAAGCGAAAGCGTCTCGACCCCGACCGGCCGAACTGGGAGGAACTCGCCGCGGAGGACGTCGACGTCGCCGCCTACGAGCGGGAGTTCTTCGACGTGCCCCTCGGTGAGTACAAGCGAGAGGCCCGCGCCGCGGCCGACGACCTCGACGTCGACGAGGCGACCGCGGACCGCCTCCGCAACCTCGGCTACCTCTGAGTCGGGGACGGTCGGACCCGGCGGGTGGTGTGGGGACCGGTGCGGTCGAGTCCCCGATCCCGTCCCCCAGACCCGTGAGCGTCCGAACTCTCGAAGGGCATATCAACCGTCCCCACCTCGACTCCCCTATCTATGCGAAACGTCGTGCTCCTCTGTCTCGACACGGTCCGAAAGGACTACTTCGACCGGTACGCCCCGCGGTTACAGGACCGGGCCGACGTCGTCTACGACCAGTGTCGGGCGGTGAGTTCCTGGAGCGTCTCCAGCCACGCGAGCATGTTCACGGGCGACCTCCCCTCGGACAACGGGATCCACGCCTACCACCGCGACTTCGCGGGGCTGGCGCGCGAGGACACGTTCATGGGGGCGCTCGGCGGCTACCGGACCCTGGGCGTCTCGGCGAACGTCTGGGCGAGTTCGGCGTTCGGCTTCGACGGCATGTTCGACGAGTTCTCCGACGTCTCCCCGGACCGGCGGTTCCCCGAGGGGATCCACGTCGGCCAGTTCGGACAGCGCTGCGAGCGCGAGGGGCTCGGCAAGCAGGTCGCCTTCCTCCGGGCGGCGCTGGCTCACGACCACCCGCTCCAGAGCCTCGCCAACGGGGCGCTCGTCCAGTTCGACGACGTCACCGCGCGGCTGCCGATCCCGAAGCCCCTCGACGACGGCGCGAAGTCGATCACCCGGCGGGCACGGTCGATGATCGGGGACGGCCCGGAGCCGTTTTTCCTCTTCGCGAACCTGATGGACGCACACGGCCCGCTCCGGCACATCGTCGGGTTCGACCGCGACCTCCACGAGGCGCCCCTGGACTGGACCTCCGAGACCGAGAGCTGGGCGGACGTCCTCGACGCGGGCGACGAGCGGCTCATCGAGCGGTATCGAGGGCTCTACGGGGCCTCGATCGACTACCTCGACCGGGTCGTCTGTTCGTTCGTCGACGCCGTCCAGGCGGCGACCGACCGCGAGACGACGTTCGTGATCACGGCCGACCACGGCGACAACCTCGGCCACGAGAGCGACGACGGACAGTGGGGTCACGTCGCGAGCAGCCTCTCCGAAGCGCTGTTGCACGTCCCGCAGGTGGTGGTGAACGCCCCGGAGTCGGTCGGTCGGGTCCGGGAGTACGTTTCACACCTGTCGCTGGGGGACCTCGTCGTCGGGCTGGCAGGGGGCGAGGTCCCCGACGTGGGCCGCGAGCGGATTCCGGCCGAACGCGCGGGGTACAGCGGCAAGCTCCACCGCATGGACCGGGTTTCCGCGGAGACGAACCGCGCCCTCCGGTGTGTCTACGACGGCGACCGGAAGTACGTCTGGGACGGGAACGGGGGTCAAGAGGTGTACCGGCTCGATGCCGACCGCGCGAGCTGGGAGGAGCGCGTCGACGAGGCGTTCGAAATCGAGCCCTACGAGTCGGAGCTGTTCTCGGAGCCGCTCTCCGCGTTCGCCGACCGCCTCGGCGACGACAGTGCCACCCCGGAGGTCGACGCCGCGACTGCCGACCGGCTCCGTGACCTCGGGTACATGTGACCCGGTGGTGACGGGGGCGGAGTCCCCGTCCGCGAGCGACCCAAACACAAGCCACATAACAGCGCCCGAAAAACTGGTCCCTAATGGACCTCCTCATCATCGGACTCGATGGCCTCTCCTACAACATGTTGGATCGGTTCGACATCGAGCTCGACTACTTCGACCAGGCGAGAGAGCGGGGGGTCTCCGGCGATCTGATGAGCGTCGACACGCCGACGACCTTCCCGGCGTGGACGTCCTTCGCCACCGGGAAGGACCCCGGAAGTCACGGCGTCTGCGACATGATGGCCCAGGACGCCGACTACTCGACCCGATCCGTGAAGACGACGACCGACGACCCGGCGATCTGTGACTTCTTCGACGACGGTATCTTCATCAACCTCCCGGCCTCGACCGACCGCATCCCGCAGGGCGAGAACACCTACGTCGTCTCCGCGTTCGACGCCAAGGACAAGAAGTCGGCGGTCCCGGACGAATTGAAGTCGCTGGACGCCTACGACGACTACGTCCTCAGTCACAATCCCAAGCTCAAGGCCAGCCCCCAGCGGTACCTCCAGCACGTCATCGACATCTCGGAGGCCCGGGGACGGTTCGCGGCCCAGGCGTTCGAGGCCCACGACCCCGACGTGGGATTCGTCCTCTTCTCGACGCCGGACTGGGCCGGACACCTCCTCGGAACGCTCAACACCGACGCCCAGCGCCGGGAGTTCTACACGAAGCTCCTGACCCACGTCGACGAGTGGGCCGAACAGCTGTCGGCCTTCGCCGACAACGTCGTCCTGATGAGCGACCACGGGTTCGAGCAGAAACACAGGACGATTCACATCGCCGACTGGCTCCGTGACGAGGGCTACCTCGTCGAACAGCAGTCCGAGGGGCTCCCCTCGGCCTCGGAGGTCGCGATCGACGTGGCGATGGCGGTCGCCAAGCGGTCGGACCTGCTGTACGGCGCGATGCGACGGGTCCACAACCGCATCCTGGGTCTCGACTGGGGGACCTCGCTCCAGACGGCGACCCGGCCCGACCCCGACTACCCCCGGTCGACGGCCTGGCAGCTCCGTTACGCCACGATCTACCTCAACGACGACCGGTTCGACTCGCCCACCGTCGAGGACCCCGACTCCCTCCGCGAGGAGATTCGCGACGACCTCAGGAACCTCGCCGACGAGGAGGGGAACGCCGTCTTCCGGGACGTCCTCCTGCCGGAGGAGGCGTACAACGATCCCGGCCCCGAGGCCCCCGACGTGATCGCCCGCCCGGCGCCCGGCCACCACCCGCTCCGGGCCTGGTCGCCCCAGGGCGGCGTCACCAGTCCGACGACGAGCTTCGAGCACCGCTACAGGGGAATCTTCGTCGGCGACGGGCCGCTGTTCCGGGGGGAGTCCGTCGAGGACATGTCCATCGTCGACGTGCTCCCGACCGTGATGACCGCGCTCGGCCACTCCGTCTCCCCGGATTTCGACGGCGAGGCCAGGGTCGACCTGCTCGACGACGACGCCGAGCCGTCAGTGCTCGATCCGGGCAAACTCCCGGAGGTTCACCTCCGGACCGACGAAGACGCGGAACGAGAGGCGGTCGTCGAGGAACGCCTCGCGGACCTCGGGTACATGGAATGATCGATGCCACGCACGACCCCGCCGACCGGTCTTCACAGGTCGAAGCCGGCGGCGACCCGTCAACGCCGAAGCGATGAGTGACCGGGGCCCGGGTGACGACGTAGATTCACCGAGTGACCACGAGACGGGCGACGGCTCGGACGCAGAATCGACCGGTGGGTCCGGCGCCGAGTCGATCGACGGCCTCGACGACGACTCGATCGACCCCGACGACGCAGAGACGGTGTCGCTGTCGATCGGCCGCGAGACGCTCGTCGCGCTCGGGGCCAAGGGGCTGAACGCAGCGCTGGGATTCGGCGGCGTCGTGATCTTCGCGAACGTCCTCGGGGACGTCGGACTCGGCGAGTACCGGACGGTGCTCGCGGCGGCGTTCGTGCTCACGCAACTCCCGGCCGGCACCGCGACGGCGGTGAAAAAGCGGGTGAGCGAGGTCGACGTTCCGGCCCCAGAGTATCTGGGCGCCGGGCTGCTCGTGCATCTCGTGTTTTCGGTGCTCGTCGCCGTCGGATTTCTCGTCGCCGGGGAGTACACCGTGTCGTACTTCGGCTCGCGCGCACTCGCAGGCGGAGTCATCCTCGTCGTCGTCTCGCTGGGGCTGTTCAACGTCACGAACCGGTTCTACGCCGGGATCGGCTACCCCGCACTCTCCTCGTGGGTCGACACCGCCAGGAGCGTTCTCACCCTCCTGCTCCAGGTCGGATTCCTCCTGCTCGGGATGGAGGCGTTCGGCCTCATCGTCGGCTTCTTCGCCGCCACCGTGCTGTCGGCGGTACTCTCGGTCGTCGTCGCGGGCGTACTGCCGACCCGGCCGACCCGTCGGACCTTCGAACGGATCTACGACTTCGCCCGCTGGGTGATCCCCTCCTCCTTCGTCGGCAACGCCTACAGCTCGGCGGACGTGTTGCTCATCCGCTGGCTCGTCGGGGCCGGACCGGTCGGGGTCTACACGGTCGCCTCCCAGCTCGCACAGCCCGCGATCCTCTTTTCCTCCAGCATCACCGACGCGCTCGACGTCAAGTCCAGCGGCCGGGACTCGGCCGGACTCGGCGTCCGGGCCGACCTGAAGAACTCCATCTCCTACGCCGGCCTGATCGCCGTCCCGATGGTGTTCGGCGCTCTCGCGATTCCGAACGCGCTCATGACGACGCTGTTCGGGCCGGAGTTCCGGGACGCCCCCGGGCTGGCGCTCGTCGGCATGACGGTGTTTCAGCTGTTCAAGGTGTACGGCAGTCCGCTCGGGACGGTGACCCAGGCGACCGACCGCCCCCGGTTGAACTTCCGCGTGGGGCTCGCGATCCTCCTGCTCCACCTCCCGCTTGCCGTCGGCCTCGGCCACCTCTTCGGACTGCTCGGCGTCATCGCCAGCACCGTCATCGCGGAGTTCTTACGGTTCTGTGTCTATCAGGTCGTCGCCCATCACCTGTTCGGCGGCGTGGTGTTGACCCGGCCGATGCTCGATCAGGTGATCGCCGGGGCGATCATGTTTGGCGTCGTGGAACTGCTCACCCTGGATCTGGTGACGATCAGCGGCTGGGTCTGGCTGCTGGTCGTCGTCGGCATCGGTGCGGTGACGTACTTCCTCGCCCTGTTGGGCGTCAGCCGGCACTTCAGGGTCACTCTCGGAAACGTCCTCCCGTGGGTTCCGTCCCTGCCTGCCCGGCCGTAGCTCGAGGGGGGTCTGACCCAGTCCGCTCGGGACTCAGTCTGGAAGATACGCCTCGCGTCCCGCCGGACTCAGTGCGTCCCTGTCGACACGGAAGCCGTACTCCGACTCCAGTTCCGGGACCGTCGACCTCGTCTCGGCGATGCGACGTTCGAGCGCCCCGCGCTGCCGAAACTCCGGCGGCGCGTCGTGGCGGTGGCCCGACAGCGACTTGAGGTAGGCGTACGGGTAGGTGACGAGGTCGTACAGTCGCTTGACGAACTCGACCGGCCGGGACCGTCGCTCCTCCAGGATGTAGTAGTGTTCGTGATGCAGGGTGTAGGCGATGGTGCTCGGGAAGGAGATGCCGGACTGGAAGTCACTGATCTTCCCGTGGACGTCGCGGCTGATCCGATCGCGGAGGGTCTTGTGGTAGCCGATCTGGTCGGAGACGGGGCCGTGATCGAGCCAGATCAGCGCGTCGCGGGCGTACAGCCGTCGCCAGAAGTCCCGATCCTCGGCGCCGCCGAGGTCGTAGTACGGCACTTTCAGGAGGAGCGATCGCGGGGCCATGTTGATCCCGGTCCCCGAGAGGAAAAAGTCGCCGTCGACGTGTGGCTCCAGGGCGTGGTAGATCGTCACGAAGTCCTCGATGATTCCGTCGTAATACCGGTCGTCCGTGTCGAGCGATTCGAGGACGTACTCGCCGCGGGACTCCTCGAAGGAGACGTTGCGGTCGCCGCCCAGCCAGTCCATCTCCTCCTGGCGGTCGAGGACGGCGCGCAGGTGGTCGTACTCCGCTTCGAGACGCCGGAGGACGTCCTGGCTCCCGTCCGTGGAGCCGCCGTCGACGACGACGACCTCGAACAGTTCGGGGTCGACCTGGTCGGCCATGCTCCGGAGGGACTCCTCCAGCGTGTCGACCATGTTGTAGTTGCAGACGGCGATGGAGTACCGCGGCGAGTTGGGCATGTGGCGGGGGAACGACCCCGATCGTAAAAGGGCCCCCGATATGCTCGATGGGAGCGCGTCGGTGCCTGGTCGGGTGCGAAGAGGTTATGCGGTCTCCACAGAAAGTGGCCGCTGATGAAGGAAGCCATCGAGCGTCGGGTTCTCGAAGTCGCCGACAGCGTCGGTCTCGGCCCGCAGTTCGTCGAGGCTTTCGACGCCGTCACGGGGATGGCCGACTTCGACGTGGACCCGGAGATCCGGAACTACTCGCTTCCGGACGAGGACGTCGAGGGACACGTCCTCTTTCCCGTGATCGAAGGCGACAACAGGAACGCCTACCGGTACTACATCCTCGCTCACGCCTTCCGGTGTCGGGGATATCGCCCGATCGTGCCGCTGTGTGACGCTGACCTCGGGCTCTGTATGCGGAAGGCCGCCGACTGGCCCAGCGACGCGATCTGTAACGTCTGTCACCACTACGGCAGCGAGATGGCCGAGGCGTTCGGAATCCAGACCACGCCACTGGCTGCACTCATTCCGGACGACCGCGAGTACGACCTGGAGCAACACGCCGAACCGGATCCGGAGCCGTACCGCGGGATCGACGTTTCGGGGTTCGCCGGGGCATCGACCAGAAAACACTTCCGGAAGTTCCACCTGTCGGAGACGGGTGTCGAACGCGACCGGTATCTCCAGTTTGTCGAAACCGCCTGTGAACTGGTGGACGCGATGCACGAACTGTTCGACAGATACGACATCCGGACGGCGTTCGCCAACGACGCGGTGTACGTGTACGGCGGAATCCCGCTCGCAGTCGCCGAGGATCGAGGAGTCGTTGCGTACAGCCATGGACGCGGCTACCGGGACGGGACGGTGCAGTTCGGGCGGACGTCAAATCGATCAGTTCTGCAGCCGTTTACCGAGTACGACCACCTGAAGCGTATCATCGATACTCCACTCTCGGATACACAGCGGGAGCGGGCAGACGAGATCATGGCCGGCCGACAGACCGGCGGGGAGGTGCGACACCAGTACACCCCGGCAACATCCGAGTCCATCAACGACGACGGGAAGGTGGTCGCCGGGATGTTCACGAACCTCATCTGGGACGCCTCGCTTGAGGGGGACAAGACCCCGTTCTCCGACGCCTTCGAATGGATTACGGACACCATCAACTGGTTCACGGATCATCCGGACAATCAACTCATTGTCAAAGTTCACCCGGCCGAAGCCAAACGCGGGACTAACGAAGGCGTTGCCGAGTGGATTCGCGACCGGTACGGTGAACTCCCCGAGAACATCAGCATCCTCCCTCCGGACACGTCCGTGAACACCTATCGAATGTTGGACGACATCGACGTCGCGCTGGTGTACACGTCGACCGTCGGACTCGAGATGGCGTACAACGGCGGAGCCAGCATCGTCGCCGGCGACACCCACTACCGCGATCTCGGATTCACCTACGACGCCACCTCACGACAGGAGTACCAGTCGCTGCTCGACCGGATGGGGGAACTCGAAGTCGGGGACGAAACGATAACCAGATCGCGCAGGTACGTCTACCATCTGTACGTCAGGAAACACATTGACTTTCCCTACTATCGCACCGATCCTGACACCTTCGAGATCGAACTCCTGCCGGTTTCACATCAGGATACGGTCCCCGGAGCGGAGCCGTTCGATACCATCTGTAGCCGGAGTCTACACGGCGAGCCGATCCTGATCCCCGACATCTCGTAGAACGGCCGCCGGGGGACCGAACCCCTCGACTTCCGAGGTCGTGGCTCACGCCTCGAGGAGACGCTCGATCCGCCGATGAGCGTCCCGTAAATCGGCGGAAAGCTCCGTACGTACCTCCCGATAGCGGCCGCTGATCGACGGCGCTTTATCGATCGAATCCTCGGCGACGTCGAGTAACTCGGACCGAAACGTCCCACTGGAGACGTCGACCAGGCGGTCGGCACAGTCGATACTTCGGTAGAGGTCCCCGACTTTGGGGTGACCGTTTGCCAGACCGATACTGGGGGTTTCGAGGCCGATCGAACAGACGTTGGCGTGAAAGCGAAGCCCCATGCTGAGGTCGGCCTGATCGTACAGGTCGAAGATGTACCGTTCGCTGCCCGGACCGTTGAGATAGGGTGCCGTCGTCACCCGCTCCCGGCGGAACATTACGTCCATCTTCGAAAGGACGGCGGAGATCGCCCGCAGATCCGAGTAGATGTGCGGAACGAACAGCAAGTGGCGCTCGTCATCCCGGGCGAGAAACTCGTCGGCAAAGGCCGCCAGCTCGGCGACGAATTCCTCGTAGCCCGCCTCGTCTCCGAACCGACGCTCCCGCATGTCAGCGACCACGTTGATCGCGGCTACCGTGTCATCCGGTGGCAGTTCGGGGTGTGGCGCGTCGTCGACGCGGACGAAGAATCCACCGTCCGGGATCTCTTCGATTCCCTCGGCCCACTCCTCGCCGACGGTGGTGCGAACGTGCTCCCTGGAGCCGTCGTTTCTCACGGACACCATGACGTTTTCGGCCGCGAACGCGTGGTCCAGGAACTGCCGGAACTTCCGGACGACTGTCTCGGTTGGATCGACCGGAATGCACCCGAGGCCGTAGAAGACGAGCGGCGTTTCGATACGGTCGAGCCGGGACGGCGTAATGTCGACCGTCGTCCCAGTCGCCGAGTCCTCGATCCAGAGATCGAAGAAACTGCCCCCTCCGATCAATACGAGGTCCGCCTCGTTCGCCTGCTCGACGAACGAATCGTCGAACGCGAGGGCGTCCGGTTTTGTGTAGTTCTGGTAGAACTTCCGCATTTCCAGCAATTCGCACCGCAGGTCCCGCCCCAGGTTCTCCTGAAGCTGTCCGTAGGTTCCGTTGTGGTTGGCATTGTCGCCTACGTTTCCCGTGAAGCTCGCCACGTGTAACACGTCGAGGGGCTCCGTACGATCGGCTGCGTCGGCTGTGTTGGCGCACATGTTAGTATGAGGTCTCCTGAGAGACGTTTCCGTTTACCGAATCTAATCCGTGCTGCAGGATGTACCTCGCGGCATCCCCAGCGGGAAGCACGTCGTCGTAATCGATCGAGTCGTACACCTCGCGATACACCTCGTAGTCGAGCGGAACGTCGAGCGTCATCCGGAGTTCCGGCCCCGCAGGGAACCCCGAGTCGGGGAAGACGTCCCGCGCTGTCAGGCTCCGTACCGACCGCCCCGGGTCCTCAAGGAAGTGTGGCGTGACGTGCTCCCGAACTCTCGGGTCGGTGGTTTGGGAAGCCAACTGATGGAGGCTATTTGCAGCGAATGCTTCGGCGTCGACGCCGAGCGGAAACGAACGATCGAGCTTCGTCGAGACGTACTCCGCATCCGAGTCACCCATCGTCTCGACGACCGCACTCATCAGCGGGATACCTACGAACGGATTGTCGGCAGTGACGCGAAGGACCACGTCGGCGCCCGCCGCGCGAGCCGCCCCGCTCAGACGTCCCAACACGTCGTCGTCGCTGCCCCGAAAAACGCTACAGCCGGCGCGCTCGGCGAGGGTGGCCACCAGATCGTCGCGCGAATGAAACGATGTCGCCACGACGGTCTTGTCGACGGCGGGCACCGACTGCGCCCGACGACAGACGTGGGTGAGCACCGGCGTTCCGTCGAGCGGAAGCGAGACCTTCCCCGGCAGCCGTGTGGATCCCATCCGCGCCTGAACGACGGCGACGGTACTCACATTCACCACTTGGTCCGTTGCTCGACCGTTTCGTTTACGCTTCCAAGGTCGTGTCGATCGATATACTCCACGACGTCGTGGATGTCGATGATGTCGTCGTACTCCACTTCGTCGTAGACCCGACGAAACAGCAGATAGTCGTCCGTTTCGTCAAGCGTCAGGCGGAGTTCGGTGCCGGCGTCGAAGGACCGATCGCCGTACACGTCTGTGACCGTGACGTTCGTGACCTCGAACTCTTCGTCGCGCTCCTGATAGTACGGCGTCACGTGTTCGCGGTGGTGGGGCTCCCGTGCAGCCTCTTCGACGCGGCTGAAGCTCTCGAACGTGAATGCCTCGGCGTCCGCCCCAATCGGCCAGGTTCGTGACACCTTGTTCGACGCGTAGTCGTAGGAGCTGTTCTCCACGAGGTCGGCGACCTCGGAAATCAGTTGCGGAGGGACGAACGGGTTGTCTCCAGTCAACCGGACGACGGTGGTCGCTTCTGCCTCGTCGGCGGCGGACCACATCCGACCGAGTACGTCGTCTTCACTCCCCCGGTACACGCGGGATCCGAGCGATTCGGCGGTCCGGGCGATCAGATCGTCTCGGCGATGAAACGTGGTCGCAACGACGACGTCGTCGACCACTTCCGCGGCCCTGGCGCGGCGGATATCGTGTTCGAGAACCGGTCGACCGTCCAGGGGAAGGTGTACTTTTCCCGGAAGGCGACTCGATCCCATTCGAGCCTGGATCACAGCGACGACAGTCATGGTCTCCGATGCACAGCACGCCATATAAACGCCGGGTACTCCTCGAACGGACTGTCGGTCCCGACGGCCGCTACCGGTTCAGAGCGCCAGCGGTTCCGTCGGCTCGGCAACTGCCCAGAGCGTATCAGATCGGTCGAAGACGCCCAACAATCTACTGTACAGGGCGTTCGGCACGTCCGACCAGGTTCCGTCGTACCGGGAGGGGGCGTCGATCTCCGGCTCCCCGGCCTGCAACCAGTGTTTCGCGTTGCGGTAGCCATACCGTTGCACACCCGAGATTTCGGAGCCGAACCCTCCCATCACGAGGGCGAGATACAGCGTCCTCGGCGAGAAGTAGTACGCGTGTGCATCCTGATAATAGAAGTCGGCGTACGACTGGGAAACCGAGAGCAACCAGTCGTCGTAGTTCGGGACTTCGACGACCAACAGCCCGTCGTCGGTGAGCAACTCGTGTACCTGTTTCAGTTGCGCCACCGGCCGTGGGAGATGTTCGAGGACGTGGAACATCGTCACGACGTCGAATGAGTTCGGCCCGTACTCCTCGAGGAGCGCTTCCGTCCCTCGAACCACCTCGTACCCCAGTTCCCGTCTGACGAACTCGATGCGACGAGTGTTGAGTTCGCTCCCCACGACCTCCGGTACCTCACCGTCGATGGCTTCGAGAAAGTGCCCCATCCCAGTGCCGAAATCGAGAAGTCGCTCATCACCACGGAGCAGGCCTTTGAGGGCCCGCTGTCGTCGGTTGACGTCCACCATGTTCCGCTCGGTGTAGGAGTCCGAGAGGGGATCGAGATCCAGTTCGCCTATCTGCTCTCCCTCCTCCTGTACCTGTTCGTGTCTCTCGACGTCGAGGTCGTTCTTTCGTACGGCGCCGCAGCGATCGCAACGGAGAATGTCCCGCTGTTTTCCCCCACGGATCTCCTCACGAATGAGCGTACTGGACGAGGATCCACAGAAACACGATGCCATTTGTTCGACCCGTGGATTGCGTCCACCATTATATATACTCCGCGGTCAGCAGGGTGGCGGGTGTGACCGGGGCCGAGTCAGAGCGTTCGAGCGAACAGCCCGTCAGCGGCTTTCGGGTGCCCTCGGACGTACCGGCCTCAGCCGTCCAGGTACTTCCCGAGTTTTTCGGCTGCTTCCTTGAACCGGCTCCCCCGGTTCTCGTGACCGCGCCAGATCTCCGTGATGATCGGACCGTCGAAGTCCTCGTAGACCGGCATGAGGCGCTCCCAGTCGATCTCGCCGTCGCCGATCTGGATCCCCTCGCCGTCGACCCCGGCGGCGTCGGCGACGTGGAGGTAATCGACGTACGGACGGAGCGTCCGGGCGTGTTCGACCAGGTCCACGTCGGCGTAGGTACACCAGAGTTTGGCGTGGGACGTATCGTAACAGAGTCGCCAGCCCGTCCGGTCGCAGAACTCGGCGATCTCCTCGGCCCGCATGAAGTTGTTGTGGTACTGCTGGCCGCCGTAGATCCAGGGGAGCGGCGGCATGTTCTCCAGCAGCAGTTGGACGCCGTCGCCGTCGAGTTCCGCCATCGACCGTTCGAGGGCCTCGTTCATCTCGGGGACGGCCTCCATCTCGGAGTGGTGTTCGGTGATGCCGCCGGGGTGGATGACGATCCGCGGGGTCACCTCGGACGGGAAATGCGGCGCAATCTCGTCGCGAGTCTTGTCGATCACCTGCTGGATGATCTCGACGGCCCACGATCGTTCCTGCTCGTCCCGGGCGCTCAGGTCGACGAGGTCGTGGCCTTTCTGTTCGGGCGCGTGGATGCCGAGTGCCTTGTCGTAGGAGCCGAGGTCGAAGGATTCGTTCAGGTCGGCGCCGTTGACCCTGAACTCGAAGACGTCCGGGTCACCCCAGTCGTGGTCGTCGATGTCGGAAAACCGGACCACGACGCCCCAGTTCTCCAGCCCCGTGTCGTACGTTTCGAGCCCCGCTTCCCCGACGTCGTCCCAGGTGAACAGTTTCTCCGCCTGGATGTCCTGGGTCGCCGTGCTGCCGACGATGGTGTAGAGCTTCTGGGGCGAGATGCCCTTGCCCGGGCTCTTGGCGGTGACGTCCTCGCGTTCGATCGTCGCTCCCGCTTCGATGTCCTTCGCCGCGACCAGGCTCTTGCTGAGGGCGACGCGGTTGTTGTACTCCCCGCGGGTCAGGTACCGCCGGCCCGCACCGAGGCTCTCCTCGATGTTGCGGACGTCCCGGACCAGCTTCTTGAACCCAGGTGGGCCGAGGCTGGCGGCGTGATCCGGTCCCTGCATGTCCCGGGACAAGGTGATGTGGCGTTCGAGAACGCAGGCGCCCATCGTGACTGCGGCCTCCGACACCGCTATCCCTCGCTCGTGGCCCGAGTAGCCGACGGGGACGTCGTATCGCTCGTCCAGGACCCGCATGAACTCGAGGTTGAGATTGTGAAACGGTGCCGGATACGTACTCCTGCAGTGGAGCAGACCGAAATCGGCGTCCCGCTCGGTCAGGAACTCGACGGTCTGATCGATCTCGGACTCCTCGGACATCCCGGTCGAAAGGAGGATGGGCTTTCCCGTTTCGATCACCCGCTCCAGCAAACAGAAGTTGACCATGTCGGGCGATCCGATCTTGTAGAAGGGCATATCGAGCGTCTCCAGAAAGTCCACGCTCTCGTCGTCCCACGGTGAGCAGAGGAACTCGATGTCCGATTCCTCGGCGTACTCGGCCAGCCGGCGGAACTGGTCGTCGGTCAGGAGGACGTCTTTGAGGTTCGAGATCGTGTACTCGACTCCCATTTCGCCGATAGACGGGTCTTCGACGAGATCGGTCTGGTACGTCTCTCGAAGGGTCCGCTTTTGGAACTTGACCGCGTCAGCCCCAGATTCGGCCGCGAGGTCGATCAGTTCCTTGGCGATCTGGAGGCTTCCGTTGTGGTTGATCCCGGCTTCCGCGATGATGTACGTGTCTTCGTCCGGCCCGATGGCCCGCTCACCGAACTCCAACGTGTTGACCGCCATGTCACCCGGTGGATAGGGAGCGATTAAAGATTGTTCGTTTCGATTTCGCGGTTCGTACGTGCATTCGCTCCCGAGACGCCCCGTCACGGCGGTGCGTCCACGACCGAACCATGGGTATCAAATGCGTCGTTGCGCGAATGGCGACCAGGAATGGGTGTAGAACCGAACGCATCTCCGAACGTCCTCCTGGTGATCCTCGACAGCGTGCGGGCGCGCAACACGTCGCTGCACGGCCACGTCAACGAGACGACACCGTTCCTGGAGACCCTGTCCGGGGAAGCGACCGTCTTCGAGCAGGCCCGCGCGCCGGGGACCTGGAGCCTGCCGAGCCACGCGAGCCTGTTCACCGGGTTCCACGTCGCCGAGCACGGCCTCGCGGGGCCGACGGACGTGCTCGCACCGGGACACACCGTCTTCGAGGACCTGCAGGAGGCCGGCTACGACACCGGCGTGTTCTCCGAGAACCCGTTTCTCACCGTCAGCGACGCCGGCCTAGACCGGGGGTTTGACGTCGTCGAGGGGCCGCGCAACGTCCCCTTCCGGGACGCGCTCGATCCGACGGAGTTCGTCCAGCGGGAGGGACAGGGCCAGTTCCGTGCGTACCTCGAGGCCTGTCTCGACCACGACCGACCCGTCCGGTCGCTCGCGAATGGCGCGCTCGTGAAACTCGCCTGGGACTACCCCCAGTTGCTCCCGGACCGGTTCTCGCCGGCGACCGGCGCCGACGTCTACGTCGACCTGTTCCTCGACTGGGCCGGCGACGTCGACGGGCCCTGGGCGGCCTGCGTCAACCTCATGGACGCACACCTGCCCTACCAGCCGTCCCCCGATCACGACCGCTGGGGCGACGACACCCTTCACCGGCTCCAGGACGCGATGGCCGACCAGGTGTGGGAGTTCGTCGGCGGCCAGCGGCCCTGGTGGCAACGCGAGGCCCTGGAGGCCCTGTACGACGGGACGATCCACGGGATGGACGCACAGCTCCGTCGTCTGATCGGGACCCTCGAAACCCGCGGCGACCTGGACGAGACGCTCGTCGTGATCACCTCGGATCACGGCGAGTGTTTCGGGGAGTACAGCCACGTCCAGCCGGCCCGCCTGGCCGGCCACGGGCCGGGCATCGCCGAGGAACTGCTCCACGTGCCCCTCGTCGTGCGCGAGCCGGGACAGGAGGAGGGGCGCCGGCGCTCGGCGCCGGCGTCGCTCACCCACTTCCCCGACGCCGTCGCGGCCGCCCGTGCCGGCGACGACCCGACGCGGCCGTTCGTCGACGGTCCCACGCTCGTCTCCTACCGGGGGCTTCCCGACTCCGCCAAGATCAGGGCCCGCGAGTACGCCTCCGAGGACGCACTCGACGCGCTCGATGGCCCCTCGCGGGCCGCCTACGTCGATCAGGGCCCCGGCGTCAGAAAGCACGTCGCCTGGCGCGACCGGGCCCGGACGGTGCAGGTCGTCGACGCACGCACCTCCTACGCGGTCGCCGGCGACGGTGCGGCCCCCGATCCGACCCGGGAACTGGACGACGCCTTCGCGGACGTCGCCGATGCAGGGGTCAAACGGGGCGATGACGAGGACATCGACGAGACGACGCGCAGGCGCCTCGAAGATCTCGGGTACGTCTGAGGGCCTCGATAGGGCCGTCCGCCGTCCCCGGTGCCTACGCGTAGCCCAGGTCTTCGAGGCGCTCCTGGACCGCGTCGTCGACGTCGTCGGCCTCGGCGCGGACCCCGCGGTCCTCGAACCCCTCGATCACCCCGTCGACGTCGGCTGCGTCGTCGACGCGCCACCGGGCTCGGGCGTCCCGCACCGCCACCAGGGCCTCGCGGTCGCCCCACCTGACGGCCTTCTCGACGCCGCCGTCCGTTCCCGTGTAGACCGCATCCGCGGGCGCGGTCAGCACGTCGATGTCGTTGAGGAACTCCCGGGCGCGCTCCTGGGTGTCCGGGTCGATGCCGTCGGTGGCCGCGACGACTGGTCCCTCGGGGACGAACGGCGTCGCGGACGGGTCCGGCTCCCCGGAGACGAACGACTCGACGGCGGCGGGAAACGCCGTCAGCGTCGCGGGCGCTTCCACCACGTCCCCCGCCTCGATCGCCGGGTGTCGGACCACGAGCGGGACGTGGAGCAGTTCCTCCATCAGGCCGCCGTTGCCGTGGCCGACACACCGCTGGTCGGGGCGGACGAGGCTGCGCTCGCCGAACCCCTCGCCGTGGTCGGCCGTGACGACGACGAGCGTCTCGTCCAGCCGTCCCCGGTCCCGGAGCGTCTCGACGATCCGTTCGAGTTCGGCGTCACACCGGCGGATGGCGCCGTCGTAGAGGGCCTCCAGGGCCTCGCGTTGCCACCAGGGCCGCTGGCCGCCGACGAACTCCCACACCTGGTCGGCCATCGCGTCCTGAAGCCGGTCGAGTTCCTCGCCGCCCCAGCGGTCGTGGGGGCCCCCCTCGTAGGGGAAGTGGGCGTCCATGAAGTTGACGCAGGCCGCCCAGGGGCCGTCGACGTCGGCTTCCCACGCCAGGAAGCGTTCGGCGTACATCGTCGCCGAGGCGTCGGCGCGGAACGCGGCCGGCAGCCCTCGTTCGTACCGGTCCGGGAGCCTGAACGACAGCCCGTTCACCAGCGAACCGAGGGGGCGGCCGCTGTCGATCGCGGCCCGGAGGAAGGCGAGGTACTTCCCGGGGCCGTCCCCGGCGTCGATCACGAAGTCCTTCGGGTTCACGGCGTCCGGATACGGCAGTTCCCGCGACCGCCCGACGACGGTGTCGAACGCCTCCGAGAGGCCCACCGGGAGTTCCGTGAGGAACGGGTTGTTCGAGAACACCCCCGTGTGGTAGCCGTCGGCGGCCAGCCGCTCCCAGACGGTGTGGCCGTCGGTGAGCCGGTTCCGGCGGTTGGTGATCCCGTGCTCGCGCACGTGATACCCCGTGAACAGGCTCGTATGACTGGAGATGCTCTCGGTCCCCGCCGCACGCGCCTGCTCGTACTGTCGCCCTTCGGCCGCGAGCGACTCCAGGTACGGCGTGGTCTCGTTGTGGTGGCCGTGCAGCGACGTGTTTCGCGCGCGGACGCTGTCGAGGACGACCAGCAGGACGTTCGGGCTGGTTCCTGCCTCGCCCATCGTCACTCGGCGCCCCGGTCCCGGTTCTCGCCCGGCGGGGTCCAGACGGCGCTCGCCCACCCCTCGGGGTACTCCGTCTCCCGGGGGGTGAGCACCCCGAGGTTCTTCAGGGCGAGTTTGAGCGCGGGTACCGCCCCACGGCGTGGGTGTCGCCGAAGCAGATAGGCGAGCCACTCCAGATGCTGGAGCGTCGAGAACTCGGAGGTGGCGTCGTGGTGGGGGATCAGTCGCCGCGGCAGGCGGAGCACCCGCGCGCCCGCCTTCTCACAGCGGATGGCGAAGTCGGTGTCGCCGCCGTGGGGGCGGGACTCGTCGAACCCCCCGACGTGGTCCCACAGCGACCGGTGAAACACCATGAAGCGACCGATCACGTACCGCATCGGCCAGAAGTCCTCCAGGCCGACGAGGTGGCCCTCGTGCATCGAGTCGACCAGTGCCGCCGTCAGCCGCGTCGGGAAGGTGATGTCGTCGTCCGCGAGCACGATCCACTCACCGGTGGCGCGCTCGATGCCGCGGTTGCGCGCCACGTTCAGTCCGTCGTCGGTCGCGACGACCACGTCGAGCCACTCCGGGATCGACTCCCGCGTGTAGTTCTCCTCGCGGTTCGTGGGGACGACGACCGTCGTGGCCGAGAGCACGGCCTCCGCGTCCAGGGTCGCGTGCGGGTCCTCCGATCCGAGCCACGCGGCCTCGAACTCGCTCCCGTCGGCGGTCATCGCCCTTCCCCCCGGCGTGACGTTCGTCGGCGATGCGCTGCCATCGCTTCCGCTTCCCCCGGCCGAACCATTAAGATTGACCATCCGGGCCCCCGAGTCCGTTCGTTCTCCAAACCGGAGGATGGCCCAGTCGAGGCGGCCGTCTCTCGGTTCCGCAAGTGTTATGGCTCCCGTTAGGGATGTGCGGGTAATGGCTTCGTCTAGCGAGAGCGGCGAGGACGGGAAATCCGTCCTCGACCTCCTCGAAGACTGGTATCACGTCCCTGCCCTCCTGGTCGTGGTAGCCACGATGCTGTGGATCCGGCTCCAGTCCTACGACAACTTCGTTCGGGGCGGCGAGATACTGTTCTCCGGAAACGACGCGTGGTATCACCTCCGCGAGGTCCGGTACACCGTCCGGAACTGGCCGATGAACATCCCCTTCGACCCGTGGACGTACTTCCCGTACGGGACGAGCGTGGGCCAGTTCGGGACGCTGTACGACCAGCTGATCGCGACCGCGGCGCTCGTCGTCGGCCTCGGCGGTCCGGGCGAGACGCTGGTCGCCGAAACGTTGCTCGTCGCCCCGGCCGTCTTCGGCGCGCTCGCCGCCGTCCCGACCTACTTCATCGGCAAGCGGCTTGCGGGCCGG
>Ga0207719_100473_pt1 | contig 22913 bp, 21 predicted proteins | sample A23P1SouthBayCA_2_FD_187279 | JGI IMG/M metagenome (GOLD analysis project Ga0207719, IMG submission 187279) | Aerobic enrichment media microbial communities from Eden Landing Ponds, California, USA - A23 P3 (3) (SPAdes) | ecosystem: Environmental > Aquatic > Marine > Unclassified | place... | reverse complement strand
CGCCCTCCCCGATTTGAACGGGGGACAAGTCGATCTACAGTCGACTGCTCTACCAGTCTGAGCTAAGGGCGGGCGCGAGGGATAGTAGTCCGCGGTCCGGTGTTAAGCGTTGTTATTCATCCCTGTGTCGTCCGGTTTCCCCGGCTATCCCCGGTCGACTGTGTAACGCGAGGGAGACGATCGTCATACACACAGGGAAGGATTAAAATAGGGGGCGTTCGAGATTGCACAACGAGAGCCCCGATGAGTAAACTCACGTTCCGGGCTGACGACGATCTCGTCGCTCGGGTCGAGGAACTCGACGCCTCGAAAAGCGAGGTGATGCGCGAGGCGCTCCGCCGGTACCTCGGCGAGACGGTCCCGCAAACGAACCGTGAGGACACGCTCGATGGGTTCCTCGCCCGCCGCGTCGACGAACTCATAGAGGAACGGCTAGGTCCCCAGGGCGCACCCGCACGCGACGTAAACGTCAACGTCACCGTCGAGGGTACGACGGGGAGCACCGAGGCGTCCGACGCCCCGTCCGCGGCGGCGCCGGAGCCGTCACACGCGAACGCGGACCCGTCAGACGAACGGCCCGCCCCGCCAACGGACGCCAGCACCGAGACGACGCAGTGCGGACAGTGCGGCGAGTCGATCGACACTGGCCACGTGTACTGCCCGAACTGCGGCGAGAAGCGTTCACGGCGCGTGTTCTGTGAGTGTGGCGACGAGCTCCGCACCGACTGGTCGTTCTGTCCCGGCTGTGGCCGTCGGACGCCCGCGGCCGACGTCCTCGATGGGCCGTAGTACAGCGTGTGACAAAACGCCACAAGTTTTTTATACCAGGGGGGTATTGGTACCGGGTACGTAAGACGAAATGTCTTACACTCGGCACACGAGTGGCCGACCCGCCGTCAGGGGGGCGGATCACCCGCGCCGCGTGTAAGACGCGGGGCGACCGCGGCGGACGTCCCGTCGGATCGTCTTACACACAACGGGGAGAGACAAACCATGGAGCGAGTGACCCTTCGGATTCCGAAACAGCAGATCGAGGAAGTAGAGCGCATGGTCGAGACCGGCGAGTTCCCGAACCGTAGCGAGGCGATACGGTCGGCGGTCCGGGAGATGGTAAACGAGCGCGACGACGGCCGCGACCGTTCGGAGCGCTCCTGGGCCAAGGTGTAACGATGCAGGACATCGTCAAGGACGCCCTGGAGAACGAGGAGCAGGAACGCTCACAGCAGACCACGGACGGCACGGACTTCGGCGATCCGCGGATCGTGATCGTCGGCTGTGGCGGCGCCGGCAACAACACCGTCAACAGGCTGTACAACATCGGTGTCTCCGGCGCCGACACGGTCGCCCTGAACACCGACCGCCAGCACCTGGAGATGATCGAGGCCGACACGAAGATCCTGGTGGGCAAGTCCCTCACCAACGGGCTCGGCGCCGGCGGCGACCCCAAGATGGGCGAGCGCGCCACCGAGATGGCGCAGGGCACGATCAAGGACGTGCTGGGCGACGCCGACCTCGTGTTCGTCACTGCCGGCATGGGCGGCGGGACGGGGACCGGCGCCGCCCCGGTCGTCTCGAAGATCGCCAAAGAGCAGGGCGCGATCGTCGTCGGCATGGTGTCGACGCCGTTCAACGTCGAGCGCGCCCGCACCGTCAAGGCCGAGGAGGGCCTCGAACGCCTGCGGGGCGAGGCCGACTCGATCATCGTGCTTGACAACAACCGCCTGCTCGATTACGTCCCGAACCTCCCGATCGGGAAGGCGTTCTCGGTGATGGACCAGATCATCGCCGAGACGGTGAAGGGGATCAGTGAGACGATCACCCAGCCCAGCCTGATCAACCTGGACTACGCCGACATGACCGCAATCATGGATTCGGGCGGCGTCGCCGTGATGCTCGTCGGCGAGACCCAGGACAAGAACAAGACCCAGGAGGTCGTCAAGGACGCGATGAACCACCCCCTGCTAGACGTGGACTACCGCGGCGCTTCCGGGGGACTGGTCCACATCACGGGCGGTCCCGACCTCACGCTCAAGGAGGCGGAGGGCATCGCCGACGACATCACAGAGCGCCTCGAGGCCTCCGCGAACGTCATCTGGGGCGCGCGTATCCGCGAGGAGTACAAGGGCAAGGTCCGGGTCATGGCCATCATGACCGGCGTCCAGTCAGCCCAGGTGCTCGGGCCCTCCACGCAGAAACAGGCCGACCGTTCCCGGCAGGCCCAGCAGTCCGGATCGTCGAACTCCCAGCCGTGGGGTGCCGAGAGCGACGGCGGTCGCGACGAGATCGAACAGCAGAACGGCCTCGACGTGATCCGATAGACCGTCTCCGTTCGGGCGCGCCCGCCCAGGCGCCTCTTTCTACGCCGCCAGCGATCCCAGGAGATCGCATTTCCGGCACTGTTCGCGGGCTGTCGGCGCTCCACAATCCACACACTCCCCGAGGTCCTCCGTCCCTCCGCCGTACCGCCCGGCTGCGAGTTCGGCGAGTTCCTCGTAGCCCGCCATGATCGAGTGGCGCGTCCCGGGGTGGTTCTCCTCCAGATCGAGCAACAGCTTCTGGATCTCCCCCCGGTAGGCCTCGCTCGCGTGGGGACACTCGGTGATGTGGGCCGGCAGGTCACGCAGGTGGGCGTACAGCGCCACCTCCTTCTCGGGGACGTCCCGGAGAGGCTTCGCCCGGGGGACGAACCGGTCCTGTTCGGTCCGATCGCCGAACGCGCCCAGGGAGGCGTCGAAGTGCTTCGCGATCTGGGTGACGTCGCCCGACAGGAGGTTCATCAGCGCCGTCTGGGCCTCGTCGTCCAAGTTGTGTCCCGTGAGTAGTTTGTCGGCGTCGAACTCTTCGGCGTAGGCCGCGAGAAGGTCCCGGCGGAACACCCCACAGTAGGCACACGCCGCCATCCCCTCCGGATCATCCTCGACGACCTCGTCCATCCTGACGTCGAACTCCTCCTCGTACGTTCGGACCTCGTGGCGGACCCCGATGTCGGAAGCGAGTTCCTCGCAGGCGGCCAGGCTCTCGTCGCGGTAGCCCTCGATGCCCTCGTGGATGGTGAGCGCGACCAGCTCGACGCGGGGATCCTTCTCGAAGGTATCGGCGAGGATGTCGGTGAGGACGACGCTGTCCTTGCCCCCGGAGAGGCCGATCAGCCACGTCTCGGGGTCCTCGGGCGTGGCCGACGCCGGCAACAGGTCGTCCTCGCGGATCCGCCGCCGGACCCGGGACTCGACGGACTCGATCAGGTGTCCCTCACACAGGTGCGACCCGGCGTAGTCGGCCGTCATCACGGCTTCCTGGTCGCACTTGGTGCACTCCATGGGCGTCCTGGGCCCTCCCGGCGTTTCACGGTTTCGGACCCCGTCGTAAACCGCATGTCGCGATAGGAAAACTGCGTGGACGAGCTGTCAGTCGTGTCGTCGTCTGGGCGGCGCGTCGGTCAGAATCGAACCAGTAGCGGCACGTGGTCGCTCGCGTCGATCCAGTCGCCGTACCCGCCGACCGTCACTCCGATCTCCGAGTCCGTGAGCCGCCTCGGGACGAACGCGTAGTCGATGTGGTAGGGTCGTTCTTCCTTCTTGTGCATGTAGAACGTTGAATCCGTTTCCTCGCCGAACTCCTCCTCATGGACCGCGTGGTCACTACACAGTCCATTCTCGTTTAACATCTCTCGCACGTCGGTGAAGTCGCTACGGAGCGGACTGTTCGGTGATTCGTCCCACACCACGTTCCAGTTGAAGTCGCCGGTCACGACCGTGTTCTCGTCAACCAGTTCGGAATAGTTTTCGAGGACGGTGTAGACTTGACCGATGTAGCGTTGCCGTGGGTTTTCTCGGTCGTTCATCGCCCACACGGCGAGAACGTCCACGGTATCGGTTTCGACGTGAAGGAAGTGGTCGGCGCCGGCGGTCTCCGTGGTGGCGGTAATGGCGATATCGTTCCGGGTGAACACACCGAGACCCTTGTGCGGGTCGTCACCCGTCCAGCGCCAGTCCGTGAACGCTGACCAGTCCCCCTTCTTCGCTGGATGCTCACACTCGGGCACGACCGCTATGTCCGGTTCGAGGTCGAGAAGTCGGCTCTGCTTCCGGCGGAACGCCTGATTGCAGTTCCACGTGACTAACTGCATCCTGGCCGGAATACGCGTTACCAGCGGAAGTACCTCGGGTCCCGGAACCGCGTCTTCGGCTCGTGTGGATGGTGGAAGTACGTTCGAACGTAGCCCGGCCACTTCGCCGCCAGCACCCGGTTGATCCCCTTCTGCGCGGGTTCGTCCGTCGTGTGGATGATTACCCGGGCGGCCTGCGCGTTCGACAGCACGCGATCGGCCAACCCAGCCATCGCCGTGTCCTCCCACTCGCTTTCGTCTCCCGACTTCTCCTGTCGTATCGCGTGGTCGACGGCGTGACGCAACTTCCCTCGCTGCGTCGTTGTCGACGAGAACGATGCACTGGCATCCCCGGACACCTTCGGCGCGATGTCGATCCATCCCTCTTCGATCAGTGGATCGATCCAGTCAGTCCCGCTCGGAACCTTCGATGGATCACCCCCCAACTCCTCGTACATCGTAGCCGGCAAGTACAGCGTCTGATTTTCGCTCTCCACTGCCCGCCGGATTTGCCGGTACGTGTGCCGGTTGTTTCTCGGCTTGCCCGTGCCACGGATGATGCCCGAGTCGATGATGATGGCTGGTCGTAGTCCAGCCGACATCGGACTACTCCCCGCCCGACTGCCGTCGGCGCTCCATCAGTCCGATCGGAGCATTGCCCGCGTCCTCGTCCTCACTCGGGTCGTCTTTCCTCTCCAGCTCCGACAGATCAACCTCGGCGTCGATGACTTGATCGTCTGGGGCGTCCGTATCCGTCATCGGATCTTCCGCGGATTCGAAGCCGAACAGTTCGGCGATAGCAGCCAGTACCTCGAATGCGAGGCCGTAACTGAGGCCGGTATCGGCGGCGAACTGTCGCGTCGTCGTCTCGCCACGGTCGTACGCACGGGCCTCCGTGATGCACTCCTGTAGTGCTTCCAGTCCGTGTTCTTCGATCACTCGATCGATGGAGGGGTACTGGGTCCTGTTAGCGACGACGAGTGCCGTGAGCGGTCCCATCGTCAGTGACTCGCCGTCGACCTCGATCGTGAGCGTCCACTCCGTTGCCGTGTACTGTGTTGCTCCCTCCGATTCTTCCAACTTGACGAACAGTCCGGCGTCGACCAGTTCGTCGATGTAGTTGTACGCGGAGGACTTGCTCAGCCCAAGTTCCTCGCGGAGTGTGGGCACCGTGATGGGGCCGTCGCGTGCGCGGTAGTAGACGCGAGAGAGGTCGGGGTTCTGGAAGACGCGAAAGTAGGTCTGCAGACCGTGTACCCGTGGCTTCCTGCCGGCCGCGTCGTCGTCCGTTCCACGGGAGTCGTCCGCCGCGAAGTCGTTCGCCATTCCGGTTCACATTTCACGTACTGTGAACTTATTCGTTTGGGTTCGTTTCGAGGGGATGATCGGATGACCCATCCACGGTGGTGGCGACTATCCCCGGAAATCACGTCGCCACCGCGATCCGCCGCTACGCCGTCCGGACGAGGTCCGTCGCCCCCACCGTCTCGGCGACCACCCACGCGATGAAGAGGGCGTACGCGAGCAGGAGCGCGTACGACTCGATCCGGGAAAGCGAGAGGTCCGTCCGCAGGAAGGCAAACAGGAGGACCGTCGCCAGCGTGAGCACGCCCATCATCGGGACGGCGACGGCGAAGTCGATCGGGACGCTCCCGACGATCAGGACCCCTACGGGGATCGCAACGAGCAGGTCGAAGGTGTTCGACCCGAGGACGTTCCCGAGGCTCGTGACCCCTTCGCCGCCCCGGGCGGAGCGCACGCTCACCAGCGTGTCGGGCAGGCTCGTCGCCGCCGCCAGCACCGTCACCCCCGCAAGGAACTCCGGGACGCCGAAGGCCCTCGCGAGGGAGTCGATGCTCCCGACCAGCCCCTCCACGGCGACCAGGATGGCGACGAGGCCGGCCACGAGCTTGCCCCACTGCCCCCTGAGGTCCACGTCCTCCGCCGTCTCGGCGTCGTGATCGCCGACGTCCTGCCACTGGATGAACAGGTACAGGCAATACAGGAGGAGGGGGATCGCCGCCAGGGGGCGCGTGACCCGCCCGACGAGGTCCGGCCCGCCGGGAACCGGGACGTAGATGACCGCCAGGGCGAACGTGACCACGAGCGCCGAGACGGCGATCATGTAGAACTGCGCTTCCTTGTACACGACCGTGCGGTTCGTCTCCAGGTCGTGGTCGTCGGTCGCGAGGCCCGACAGTGCGGGGATGACGAGGACGTTGAAGATCGCCGACCCGACGACCGCGCCCACGCCCATGTCGAACACGCCCTCCGTCGCCGCGACGACGACGCTCGCGAACTCCGGGAAACTGGACCCGACCGCGACGACGATCGACCCCTGGACGACCGCCGGGAGCCCGTAGTACGCCGAGAGCTCCCCGGCGGACTCCTCGAGCCACCCGCTGCCGAGCCAGACCACCCCCGTCGCGACGGTGATCAGGAGCAGGTTCGCCGCCACCGTGTCCGGGAGCAGACCCCCGTACGCCATGGACGGGACAACGAGGAACGGACCGATGAAACCACCGGTCGCCACCGGGGCGATCCGCCTTCCGACACGCCTCCGTCCGCCCGGCGTTTCGACACGCCTTTCTCCCGTCTCACGTACCCTCGGGTATGCGAGTCGGGGCCCACACCTCCATCGCCGGCGGCGTGTACAACGCGGTGACCGAACAGGTCGACCTCGAGGGCAACTGCGGCCAGATCTTCACCCACTCCCCGCAGGTCTGGCAGGACCCGGACCTCGGCGAGGAGGAGACGACCCGGTTTCGCGATCTCTCCGCCGAGCACGACGTCGGCCCGTGGGTCATCCACGCCTCCTACCTCGTGAACCTCGCCACCCCCAAGGAGGACCTCCGGGAGAAGTCGATCCGGAGTATGCAACGCGAGGTCGACGCTGCCGCCGCCCTGGGGGTCGAGTACGTCAACGTCCACCTGGGTGCCCACACCGGCGCCGGCGTCGAGGGGGGGCTGGACAACGCCGCGAGCGCGCTCGACGAGCTCGACGTCCCGGACGGCGTGACCGTCCTCGTCGAGTCGGACGCCGGCAGCGGGACGAAACTCGGCGGCGAGTTCGAGCACCTCGCGGCCGTCCTCGATCGCTCGGGGCAGGACCTGGAGGTGTGTCTCGACACCGCCCACGCGTTCGCGGCGGGCTACGACCTCTCCTCCCCCAACGCGGTCGCCGAGACGATCGAGGCGTTCGACGACGTGATCGGACTCGACAATCTCGCCTGCCTGCATCTCAACGACTCCAAGCACGCCTGCGGGACGAACAAGGACGAACACGCCCACATCGGCGAGGGCGAGATCGGCGCCGAGGGCATCGGCGCGGTCGTCTCCCATCCCGCCCTCCGGGACCTGCCCTTCGTCCTGGAGACCCCGAACGAGGACGGACGGGGGTTCGCCTGGAACATCGAGCGCGCCCGCGACCTGCAGGCGGCCTGACCCGTCCGGCGGTCGACTGGCCCGCCGATCCGGTGGTGTGAGGATCCGGGTTATGGCCAGGTGTTTACGCCCACGCCGTGACCGTACATGTCCATGTTCACAACCTCGAACTCTGGGCGCTCTCGGGGGGACCTCCATCGCCAACCGGACGGTCCGGCTGATCGACGAGGCCGAAACGGAGGTCGTCGTCGTGGTCGGCGACGCCTGATGTCGACCGGGCTCCCCTCTCCCCCTCGGGCGAACGATAGCGGGGCGTGAGGACGCGCTCCGCCCGGCGAGGCGGCTTCCGACCGACCGCTTTTTGCGCCCCGCCGCGTTACGCCGGGGCGTGCGACGGTTCTCCCCGGAGTACCTCGCGACGGCCCGCCGGGGCATGTGGGCCGACCGCGAGGCACTCGCAGGCCTCGACCTCTCGGGCCGGAAGCACATCCTGGAGGTCGGGTGTGGCTCCGGCGAGTTCACCCGCGTCCTGCGCGAGGAGTCCGGGGCCGCGATCGTCGGCGTGGACGCCGACCGCTCGCTTCTCGCCCGCGCCGACGCCCGGGGGCTCGACGGCGTGACCTGGACGCTCGGCGACGCGACCCGGCTGCCCGTCCGGGACGATTCGTTCGACCTCGTCGTCTGTCAGGCGCTGCTCGTGAACCTGCCCGATCCCGGGGCGGCGATCGCGGAGTTCGCGCGCGTCTCCTCGGATCTCGTCGCCGCGATCGAACCCGACAACGCCGGCGTCGCCGTCGAGTCGACCGTCGACGCCGAGCCCCGACTCGCCCGTCGCGCCCGCGAGGCCTACATCGCGGGCATCGAGACGGACGTGACGCTCGGCGACGCCTCCGGACCCTTCGAGCGCGCCGGCCTGTCGGACGTCCGGACCCGCGAGCACCGCCACCGGCAGACGGTCGAGCCGCCCTACTCCGAGGCCGCGATCGAGGCCGCAGCACGGAAGGCCACCGGCGAACGCCTCGCCGAGAAGCGCGCCGAGCTCCTGGCGGGCGGTCTCACCGAGGCGGAGTACGACGCCCTCCGTGCGGACTGGCGCGAGATGGGCCGGGCGGCGGTCGACGCGATGCGCGAAGGGGCCTACGAGCGCGAGGAGACGACGCCCTACTTCGTGACCGTCGGTCGCGTCTGACGTCACACCACGTCGCCACGCACTGACCGTCCCTCCCGTGATTCGCGGTGTTCCGCCAGGGCCGCGGCGGCCTCCTCGGCCTCCCGTTCGTCCATCCCGAGCATCGAAAGCGCCTCGGGCAGGGTGGGGAAGACCAGCTCGCCCGCCCGGAGCTTCTCCATGGCCGTCGGGCTGCGCTCGCCGTCGACCCACAGGCACACGCCGCGGGGATCGAGGATTTCCTCGTATGCACCCCGCGCCCGTGCGCCCTCCAGTCGCTGGGTGACGTTGTCCTCGAAACCCGTGTTGCACACCTCCAGGTGGATCGGCTCGTCGTCGGGCAGGAGGTGCGCCGCGAGGCACTTCTCGGGGGCGACGTAGCCCGACTCGTTGGCCCGGAGGTGTTCGGGGTACTCCTCGGCCCACGCCGCCCGCACCGTCCGGCCGACACCCTTGAGGCCGTATTCCGTCGCGAACTCGCTCTCCCGGCCGGGGTCGTCGTCCCGGAGCAGGACGTCCTTCGTCAGGTACACCGAGAGCTCGGAAACGGGGTCGAGCCCGAGCGCGAGGTCGCCGTACACCCACACCTCGCGGACGGGCACGGGCATCGGTTCGTCCTCGATCCGATCGAGGATGGCCTCGACGCGGTCGAGCGCGGCGGCGCGGTCCACAAGCGGGAGTAGGCGCGGCGCTGACAAGACGCTTGCGCGACGGACTCCTCGTTCCTGCCGGGAGGTGGAGTTTGCTATAGCGGCATGCGGTTCATCCCGGGCGCTGTCCCCCCGTTCGTCGACACGCCTCGATCGGTTCTCGCGGCCCCCGATCACCACCACAGGCTCCCGTGTCGCCCCGGACGAAAAACCGGATTTGACGGGTTTTCCGGCCCTTTCCCCCTAGATTTATGCCGGAAGCGTGTCGAGAAATTCCCATGCGCACGCCCTTGTGCGGGAACGCCTCGACCGACCGACCGCCGAACCGGCCGACCGGTTCACCGGAGGACGGATGACCGACGAAAGCAGCGTGACGCGGCTGCTCGCCGTCGCGGGATCGGTTCTGGTGGTTCTGTCCGTCGTCGCGGTGTTGGGGATGCTGCCGACCGCCGCGAGCGACTACGGGATCGGCGACCCGATCACGAACGACGACACGACCAGCGAAGCGTCCGTCTCGCTGAACCAGACCATCTACAGCGAGGACCGCGGCGACGTCGTCGCGATCGGCGTCGAACTGTCGAACACCGACACGGCGACGGTCACGATCGGCACCACCGGCGACAACAACTGGGCGCAGAACGTGACCGTCAGGGACGGCGACCGCGACGGCTTCGTCGCCCTCGAGTTCAACACCTACACCGCCGGCACGAGCGACGACACCTACGCCGGGGGCACGGGCTACGTCGTCTACTCGACCGCCGACAGCGCCGACGGCGTGACGAACGTCGCGCCGTCGAACGGGTCGTTCGACCCCGACAGCCCCGCGGACGACACGCTGGCGGTCGCCGACTACGCCATCGCCGCCGTAACGGGGACGGCGCCCGCCAGCGAGACCGCCGACGGCGAGGACGCCGTCGCGACGCTCGCTCTCTCCGAGCGCTCGACCGACGCCGTCACGACCTACGTCGCGCCCGACGCCCGGCTGGGTGATCTCGACGGCGTTTCGGCCGTCTCCGATCTCCTGGACAACGGGAACGTGACCGAGGCCGCCGAGATCGCCGACGGGGACGTCCTCCTCACGAAGATCGACGCAAGCGGGCTCGAGGGCGTCCTGAAGAACCGCACCGACGGTGCCTCCGCGAACGACACGGCCGCCTTCTTCGCGGAGGCGCGGGGGGACGGCGTCGGCGACGCCGGAAGCGCCTGGGCGTTCCGAATCGATCAGGCGAACTCCGGCGCGAACGCCTCCAGCGCGACGCTCAACGCCTCGAACACCGAGTTTTTGGCTGACGGGAACAACGACGACTACTGGCTGGTCACGGACACGGACGGCGTGTCGGAGTTCGCGGACGGCGACGAACTGGAGACGAACTTCACGACGCTGGATGTCGACGACGTGAACCCCGACGACGCGACGGTCCTCGACACCTGGGCGTTCGCGGCGCCCGAGGCCACGGTGGACACGAACGCGGACACCGACGGCGACGGCGACGTCGACGAGGTCACGGTGCAGAAAGCCGCCGGCCAGGAGATCACCGGGGTGACGAACGTTGCGCCCGGGACGGAACTGTTCGTGCGGGTCACGGGCACCGACGTCGGGAGCCCGTTCGTCAAACCCCTGACGGCGATCGTCGAACCGGACGGGTCCTGGACCGCCAGGGCGGACTTCAGCGGGAACGCCCAGGGCGCGAACTTCAGTGTCGACGTGCGGCGGGGCAACGAACGGCTGCTCGACGACGGGGTCGACGGCCGGATCGCCGCGGCGCCGACCGCCTCCGTGACGTTCAACGACCAGGAGTCCTTCGGGACCGTCGTCACCGTCGCGTCGGTCACGACCTCCGACGGCGGGTTCGTGGCGATCCACCTGAACAACGCCAGCGGCACCGTGATCGGTGCCAGCGACTACCTCGAACCGGGCAGTCACTCCGGTATCGACGTCACGCTGGACCGTCCCCTCGGCGAGGACGCTCGGCTCGTCGCGATGCCCCACCAGGACACCGACGGCGACCGGGCCTACGAGTTCGAGTTCGGCTCCGCCGTGGACGCGCCCTACACGGAAAACGGCAGCGCTGTGACCGACGGCGCGAGTATCACGGTGACCTCGCCGGTCGTCACCACGACGGGGATCATGACGACGGAGGACCCGATCATAACGACGGAGATGCCGATCGTGACGACGGAGGAGCCCATCGTAACGACCGATATGCCCATCGTGACGACGGGCATCATGACGACTGCACCGCTCACGACGACGGGTGACCACCCGACGACGGATGCGTCGGACACCGCGCCGACCACCGCCGTGGTGACGACGGTCGACTCCCCCGGGTTCGGCGTCGTCCTCACGCTCGTGGTGCTCGCGCTGGTGCAGTTGCTCGCCGTCCTCCGGGAAGGCAGCGACTGATACTGCCGACACGGTCACGGCGGGTCGGGCACGATCACGGCCGGAACGGCGAGTTCTCCTCGGGGTCGCAGGGTCCCGTGCGCTCCAGAATCACCGTGTACTGATTGACACCGAAGTCCTGTGGGTCGCCGTACTGGATCGACCGGGGGACGGTCCCGACGTGGAGCAACTCGCCCACTCGCGAGCGGGCGTCCGTCCCGTCCACGAACCGCGGGCGGGGGCCGAACTCGGCGGCGACCACGTAGGAGCCGTTCCCGGCCAGCAGGCCCCGGAAGTGCTCCCGCAGCCGCGGGTTGTTCGGATACCGGAAGCGGTCGCTGTAGTCGGCCGGGGCGAGGTACCGCACCGCGCCCTGGAAGTTGAGCTGGACGTACTCGGGACACCGCTCCGACACGGCGAGCATCCAGATCCCGACCCCCGGTCGTCGCGTCTCCCCGTCGATCACCATCCGACGATCGACGATGTGGGACACCGACGCCCCGTGGGGGACCGCGGCGTCCTGTGGGTCGTTGATGTACGTCTCGACGGTCGCGTTCGCGCCGGCGTGGGTGGCGAGCCACGCGGTCGCCTCGTCCCTGGGTTCGCTCGCGTACCCGAGGTCTCCCGCGCCGGCGTACGCGCCGGCGGTCACGACCAGCGCCGCGACCACCAGGCGCGCGACCGTCGGCCGCCGTTCCCGGAGGCGCGCGACCGAAACCGAGAGGACGAGGAGGAGCAGCGGAAACGTCGGCAGGAGGTGGTGGGTGCGGACGTACGACCACGGGGCAACGGCGAGGAGGTAGCCCCCGACGCCGACGAGCGCCAGGCGGACGCCGTCAGTCGCCGGCGCGTCGTCGCGGATCCGGGCGAGGCTCGCGGTGACGCCGCCGAGCACCCCGACGAAAAGCGGGAGGCCGAACCCGTGGAGGTACCCCCGGAGGATCCACCACCAGCTCGGGGCGCGCACCAGGCGGTGTGGTCGACCCTTGTTCGCGACCCCGCGCCCCACGCGGACGAGGAACTCCCCGGGCGCGGCGACGAGGTTGGTCGGATACCCCACCACGATCACGCAGATCCCGATCGCGGCACCGACACGGAGGAGCCGTCCCCGGTCGCGCGCGATCGACTCGCGCAGCCCCTCCCCGCGGCGCGCACGCATGAGGTACGCGACCCCGATCAGGACGGCGCTCACGCCGGCGGTGAGTTTGAACGCGATCGCGATCCCGCCGGCGGCGCTGGCCGCGTAGAACCGCCGCGCCGACCCCGTCTCGACGTATCCCAGCGCGAGATACACGGACAGGAGGAAGAAAAACAGCGCCGGAACGTCCTCCCCGGCCTCGTGGGCGAGGACCAGGAACCCCCAGGTGAGGCTCAAAAGCAGGGCCGCGAGCCGGCCGGTGGGCCGCCCCCGAACCGTCGTCCCGATCCGGTAGAGGACGTACACGGACCCGACGGCGAACGCGACGTTCGCGAGGCGTCCGGCGAGCACGAGTCCCGTCCACACCCACCCCGGAGTCCGGTTCCAGTACGCCCAGTACCCCCAGGGCTGGTGGGCGGCGATATCGACGAGCACCCCCTGCTCGCCCCGGAGGAACAGCGCGGTCACGACGGGCACGGCGGTGATCCCGAAGAGGTAGAAGGCGGCGCCGTAGCTCCGCCAGAACGCCACGCCCTCCCGGAGGGAGCCGAGTCCCGGATCGTCGACCACGAACCCGACCGCCTCGATCGGATCGACGATCCGCCAGCGCTCGTCGCGGGTCGCGAAGTTGGGAAGGCCGTGCCAGATCCAGAAGCCCGCGAGGGCGAGGGCCAACAGGAGGATCCACCGGAGGTACGGGTCGGCCCGGAGGTCCGTCTCGACTTGCTCCTTCGCTCCCTCGATCGCCTCGCCGACGACGCCCATCTCCCCGAGACACGGGCCCCGCGCCACATCAAACCACACGAAACGGCGCCGGCGTCCGGTGCCGTCGCGTCGTGGACTCCGTTTCCTATCGCCGCATGTGGTTTATCGGGTGCGACGCGCCGGGCTTTTGTCGGCCGACGCGGTAGGACCGTCATGGTCTCGAACGTCGCTGCCGTGTTCCCCGAACTCGAACCCGGGGACTTCTACCTGCTCTCGGGGCTCGAACACGGGATGCGCTTCTCGGAGTGGGTGAAGGAGGGCGACATCCCGCAGTTCTCCCGGCTCGACGCCGGGAACGTCCCGTACCGGCTCGACCGGTGTATGGACCGCGAACTGGTCGAGCGCAAGACCATCCAGTACACCGGCTACCGGCTCACCTTCGAGGGGTACGACGCCCTGGCCCTCCGGACGTTCACCGAACGGGACACCTTCGACGAGTTCGGCGCGCCCCTGGGGGTGGGCAAGGAGTCGGACGTGTACGAGGTCAGGTCGTACAAGCCCCTCGCCCTGAAGTACCACCGCGAGGGGTACACCCAGTTCCGGGAGGTACAGAAAGAACGGGAGTACACGTCGGACAAGGAGCACGTCTCGTGGTTCTACACCGCCCGGAAGGCCGCCGAACACGAACACGAGGTGCTCGAGACGCTGTACCCCGACGTCGCCGTCCCCCAGCCGATCGATGGGAATCGCCACGCGATCGTCATGGAGAAGTTCCCCGGTGTGGAGCTCGCGAACGCGAAACTCGACCCCGGCCAGGCCACCGGCGTGCTCGATCTGATCCTCCGGGAGATCGCGGCGGCCCACGACGCGGGTTTCGTCCACGCCGACGTGAGCGAGTACAACGTCGCCGTCAGCGAGGACGGGATCGTCCTCTTCGACTGGCCGCAGGCGGTCGCGACCGACCACGAGAACGCCGCGGAGTTCCTGCGCCGCGATATCGAGAACGTCGCGGGGTACATGAAGCGCAAGTATCCCAACGCCGTCCCCGAGATCGACCCGGGGGCGGTCGCCGAGCGCGTCCGCGAAGGGGCGTTCGAGTCCGTCGAGGCAGGGGCAGTCTGAAGTCGGGTGACGGCGGGGGTAAACGGTATACCGGTTTATCGAATGGGGGCGTAGCGTGAACGTGTTCGATCCCGGAGACGGGCCAGGGTCCTCGCGAGCGAAGGTTTATTTGTGAGACGCACGTCTCACAGGATATGAGCACCGACGCGGACGACGCTGGCGACCGCGAGCAGATGGAGAAGATCGACGTTCGGGTGCCCTCCTCGGTACTCGAATCGATCGACGAGGAGTACCCGGACCGGGGATACGCGACGCGGTCGGAGGCGATCCGGGACGCGCTCCGGGACTGGCTGAACCCGTCGCCCGAACTGTCCGAGGAGATACTCGCCGATTTGGAGAGGAGCCGCGAACAGCGCGACCGGGGGGAGACGGTTTCGGCCACGGAGGCCCGCGAACGGCTCGGGCTCGACGGCGAGGAATGACTGCCGTCGAATACACCGAACAAGCACTCGAACATCTGGAGGGGTTCGAACACCACGTCGCCGACCGCATTATGAACAAAATCGAGGAGGCAACCGAGTGGACGGAACACCGGTTGGAGGGTCTCTCGGGATACCCGTACTACAACGTCCGCGCCGGCGACTACCGGGCGATAATCACGTGGGATCGAGAGCGGGATGTCCTGATCGTCGAGGCGGTGGGTCACCGACGAAACGTGTACGATCGACACCTTCCGCCGTAGCGGATTTGCCCCGGTCACGTTCGTCTCCTCATCCCCTCGTTTCGAAGCGCTTAACCCCGCCAGCCGGCAACCCCGGGTAGACTCGCCGAGCGCGGGCATCGGCGGGCACCTGTCCGGCGCCGGGTCAGTCGAGGCCGTCGGCGCCGCACGGGACGGGATGTGGCCTCCGGGCTGAACCAGAAACGCCCGCGGTGAGACCATGGTACGAAGCGCATACGCACACATCCGCGACGCATGGAAGGACCCCGATTCGGGGCAGCTCGGCGAACTGCAGTGGGAACGCAAACAGGAGTGGCGCCGCCAGGGCGCAATCGAGCGCATCGACCGGCCGACCCGGCTGGACCGGGCGCGGGAACTCGGGTACAAGGCCAAACAGGGCGTCGTCCTCGTCCGGGTCGCCGTCAACAAGGGCACCGCCCGCAAGGAGCGGTTCGTCAAGGGCCGCCGGTCGAAACGCCAGGGCGTCACCCGGATCACGCGCGCCAAGAACCGCCAGCGGGTCGCGGAGGAACGCGCCTCCCGGAAGTACCGCAACCTCCGGGTGCTGAACTCCTACTCCGTCGGCGAGGACGGCTCGACGAAGTGGTACGAGATCATCCTGCTGGACCCGAACCACCCCGCCATCGAGAGCGACGACGACCTGAACTGGATCTGTGACGAGACCCAGAAGAACCGCGCGTTCCGGGGCAAGACGAGCGCCGGTCGGAAGAACCGCGGCCTCGACAACCGCGGTACCGGCGCCGAGAAGAACCGGCCAAGCCGGAACTGAACCCGCTCTTTTCGACCCCGTTAGCCACCGTCGGTTTGACAGGTCGTCGACGCCCGGCGCTCGAACCGGTACGCCTCGACGCCGTAGTACGACCGGACCGTCACGCGGCGGTGGGTGTCGTCGAGCACGACCGACGCCGGCTCGTTGTCGTTCGTCGTCGGGTACGTCCGGTTGAGCACCCACACCGTCCCGTAACACGCCGGGGACACCGACAGGTTCCGCCACGCCCCGTCGTCGGGCACCTCCCGGGTCACCAGGTCGTCCCGGGAGACGTACACGTCCCACGGCTTCGACCCGTCCGCGTCGGTAAAGAGGACGAGGTCGCCGGGCTCGGCGCCCTCGGCGACGTACGTCGTGGCCTCGCGCCACTCCTCGTTCGTGGTCCCGGCGTAGTACGCGGGAAGCGGGGCGACGAGCGCCACCACCAGGGCCGCGACGGCCGCGTACCGGAGGTGGTGGCGCTCGATCCGCGTGAGGCCCCTGGCGAGGAGCACGAACAGCGCCAGCGACGCCCCGATGGTGTAGCGCACCCCGTAGATCGGCGACAGCAGGTACGACAGGGCGGCCGGGACCGCCACGGGCACGACCAGCCAGACGCCCAGGAGCGAGGCCGCCTCCCGGTCCGCCGCGCGGACGCGAACCCGGTCGCGGAGCGAGCCGGCTGTCCCGTCGGATATCCGGAGGACCGCGAGCCCGACGAGCGCGACCACCACCGGGACGCCGACCAGCAACGAGGCGGAGTGGATCGGATACCCGAGATACCGGATCGGCGTCCCGAGGAGCGTCGACGCCCCGGGAGGTGACCGCCAGTCGAGGGGGGTGTACGTCCCCCCTGCGGTCGCGAGGAGTCGGTCCACCAACACGAGCCCGTACGGCAACAGGAGCGCGCCCAGCGCCGCCTGCGTCGCGACCCAGCGTCGCGCGGTGTGTGCGACGTCCGCGCCGACGCCCAGCCGCCACCAGACGTACGCGTTCCCGGCGAGGATCACGAAGACGCCGTACGGGTGGGTGTAGACGAGCAGCGCGGTCGCGAGGACGTACCCCGCGATCCACCGCCGGTCGTCGGTCCGGCCGAGGCGGACGAGGAAGTAAAAGGAGAGCGCCGTGAGCAGTCCGACGAACCCGTACATCCGCACCGCCTGGCTGTGGGCGACGTGAAACGGCGAGAGCGCCAGGAGCGCCGCCGAGAGCAGGCCGGTCTCCCGGTCGAACAGTTCGGCGCCGACGGCGTAGACGACGGCGACCGTCGCGATACCCGCGAGCGCCGTCGGCAGCCGTAGCATCGCCTCGGACAGCCCCGCGACCCCGATCCAGCCGCGCAGGAGGACGTAGTAGGCCGGCCCGTGGTTCTTGACGACCGGGAGCACGGTCAACAACTCGACGGTCGTGAACCGGACGGCGTCGGTGACGGAGTACACCTCGTCCATCCAGAGGCTCTCGCGACCGAGGGCGTACAGCCGGAGCGCCGCCGCGACGACGAGAACGGCGGCGAGGCCGACGGTGTGGCGATCCTCGAGGACATCGCGTCGTGACATGGGCGGACGGGCGGCGCGTTCCAGCGTTTCTCGAACGGTCGACGTAAGTCGTTCGGCTCCGGGATGGGTCGCGGTTTCGACGCCGTTCCGATCGGCCGGATCAGCCCGACTGCGCCTCGCCGCGTTCCCTGACCGCCACGAGCGCGACCTCGGACTCGTCGCCCCGTTCGAGGACGCGATGGGCCACGCCGAGGCGATCGATCCCGTCGACGGGGACGATCACGTACCGGATCGTCCCGTCGGTTCGCACCCGGGAACGCGTCGTCCGCCGGTAGTCCCTGTCGGCGTAGAACGGCATCGTCATCAGGCTCGCCCGCCCGACGTCGTCGAGGACGTAGACGGGTTCGTCCGGGGCGGTTTCGGCCGCGATCCCCGTCGCGATACGTTTCTGCTCGGCGTCGACTTCCGCCCAGTCGGAGACGGTCCCGGCGGTCGGCAACGCCAGCACGACCAGGACACAGCACAGGACGTAGACGGCGGTGCCCGCGAGTTCGCGACGCTCTCTCCCCCCGGGGAGCACCGACCGTAGCCGCCGTCCGCCCCCATCGGGGAGCACCGACCGCAGTCGGTCACGCCTCGAACGACCGCCGCCGGGGTCGCCCGACGCCGACCCGACGGCCGCGTCGTAGAGGGCAGCCGGGACGGACCCGATCAGCGCCGCCCCGGGAACGTGCATCGGCATGACGTACCACGCCTTGTTCCCGCCGCCGAGGACGAACGTCAGCGGAACGGCGACCGTCCACCACAGCAGGACGAACTCCTCCGCGTGGGCGGCGCGGCCGTCGCGCCGGACGCGCCACGCCAGCAGCCCGACCGCGAGGACGATCCCGACCTGGAACACCGGCGTATCGAACCGGAGCGGCGGGATGACGAACTTCCGTATGTACGGGTAGTTCATGAACGGGAACACCGGGTCGCCGTAGTAGGAGGGGGCCCCGCCGACGACACGGGAGAGCGCCGACTGGACGACGTACTGCGAGACGAACTCCAGGCCGTGGGCCCACAGGGCATAGAGGTGCCAGGGAAGCGCGACGGCGAGCGTGCTGGCGATTCCGGCGAGCGTCCACCGCCACCGGGCCAGGTAGGCCTCCCGGGCGTAGACGAGCAGCGGACACAGGGCGATGACGAACACGCCCGCGGCGAACCCCTTGGTCATCACTGCCAGCCCGGCCGCGACGCCGGCGGGAACGAGCAGCCGGGGTCGCTCGCGCCCCCGCCAGGTCAGCCAGACGAACAGGCTCCCGAAAAACAGGAGCACGGCGTCGGGAACCGCCGCCCGCCCGCCGTGGTTCCCGGACAGCACCTGCGGGACGGCGAGGAAGACGAGCGCCCCGGCCAGGCCGGCCCTGCGGTCGAACGTCCGGGCGGCGATCCGGTACACCAGGGCGGCGGTCCCCAGGGTCGCGAGTGCCGAAGGCAGCCGTGCCGCGAACGTCGTCGTCCCGGCCCACCGCATGGCGACCGCCTGCAGCCAGTACACGAGCGGGGGCTTGACCAGTCGAACCGACGTCTCCAGGGACTCGGAGTGCGTGTTGACCTGCAGTTGCGGATCCAGCCAGTTCCCGCTCGTCAGCATGTTCCGGGCGGGAACGGCGTACCGGGACTCGTCCCACATCTGGAGGGGGAACCCCCCGAGACCCCGGAGGTACAGCCAGGCCCACACCGCGACGATGGCGCCCGCGAACAGGTACCCCGCCAGCTCGGTCCGGCCCGTTCCGGAGTCGCGGCCGGCGGCGTCGCCACGTGCTCGTTCGTCACCACGGCGTGCCGTCATGGCTGTTGCCGGGTGTCGTGTCGCCTCCCATCCCACCTAAATCGTTCGACTCGGGGGCGCGGGGCCGTCCGCCTCGCGCGACCACCGGGATTCCGCCTCCGGAACCCCGACCGGTCATCCCCGGAGCGACGCGCCCAGCTCCCGGACCTCGCCGACGGTCACCACCCCGAGCAGGTGGCTGGCGGCGGCGTACGCCGCCAGGCCGACGACCGGCAACAGGCCCAGGTCGACGTACCACGGCCCGACCGGTTCGAGCGCCACCAGAATCCCGACCGTCGACGCCCCCGCGAGGAGGATGCGGGCGGCTGGAAGCCCCCGAAGGGGGTGCAGGCCGACCCCGCGGGCCGCCACGACGTGGGTCACCGCCATCGTCGCGTAGGCCGTCGAGGTGGCGACCGCCGCGCCGACGATGCCCAGCCGGGGGATCAAAAGCAGGTTCAGGCCGGCGTTGAGGACGACCGCCACGCCGGTGGCGAGGAGTACCCGCCGGAGGTGTTCGCCGGCCTGCAACACCGGCCAGATCACCCGGGCGACGGCGAACCCCAGCACCCCGGGGAGCAACACCCACAGCGGCCGGACGCTTGCCACGTAGGCGGGGCCGAAGTACAGGGTCAGGAACTGCTCGCCGAGGACGAACACCCCCGCCACCAGGAGCACCGTGATGGCCACGACGTACCGCAGGGACCGCGAGAGCAGCGCCGTGATCTCCCCGATCGACCCCCGGTCCCAGAGGTCGGCGGTCGACTGGATCATGACCATCTCCATCGCGACGGAGACGACCCACATGAACTCCGAGACCTGGAGGGCGGCCCGGTAGTAGCCCGTCCGGGTCGCGTCCAGGAAGTACCCGACCATCAGCACGTCGACCTTGTACAGGCTCGTCAGCAACACGACCAGCGCCATCGACTGGACGCCGAAGCGCACGAGCGGCCTGCCGTACGCTCCAAGCGCCAGCCGTCGCGGGGAGAGGTCGACCCCCGAGACGCGCAGTGCCACGGCGGTCGAGGCGACCCCCGTCAGGAGAAAGCCGGTCGCGAAGCCGGCGAACACGCCCGGAACGCCGTACCCCGACGCGGCCAGCGAGAGGCCGACGACCGCGAGCAGGACGGACCGGACCGGGATCAGCGGCTCGACGAGCGCCTCCCGGCCGTGGGCGTGCAACACGCCGCGGCCGTAGTAGTAGAGCTGTTCGCCGGCGACGGCACCCAGCATCAGGTACAGCGCCCGGGCGAGCGCGCCGTCGGCGAACAGCGTCACGAGGCCGGCGAGTGCCGGGATCCCGACCGCGAGCGCCCCGAGGTGGAGCGCGAGGGAGGTCACGACGACCCGGGACCGCTCGGCGCCCGCCTCGCGGGTCGCGTAGGTCTTGGTCGCCTCGAACAGGCCGAGGTTGAGCACCTTCCGGCTCGGCAGGAACACCGCCATCACGAGCGCGTACGTCCCGAAGCCGGCCTCGCCGACGGTCCGGACCAGGAGGGGAATGAAGGCCGCGAACACGAGCAACCGCCCGAGGTCGCCCGCGAACACCGAGAGATACCCCGAGAGGACCGAGCCGTCGTCGGCCATCACTCGGCGTACCCGAGGTCCCGGAGCTGGCGTTTGAGGTCCTCGTCCACGTCGGCGCGTTCGAGGTCGACCGACTCCCCGCCCCGCTCGAAGCGGACGTCGGCGTCCCGGCTCACGATCTTCGTCTCGAAGTCCTGCCAGGCGACCGTCGCGGTGCCGTGCCAGGGGGCGATCGTGAGCGCGTGGTCCCTGGCCTTGTGCCGGACGTCCGTCCCGTGCCACTCGTCGGGGACGGCCGCCTCGGCCCCCACGGCCGACAGCAGCGTCGGGCCGACGTCGAGCAGGCTCAGCGGTTCCCGCATCGAGAGGTCGTTCGTCGCCACGGGCACCGTCGTCAGTGCGTCGGCCACCCGGCGGCGCTGTGGCTGGTGGAAGTAGTACCCTTCCTCGCCGAACTCGTCGCCGTGGTCCGAGGTGAACGCCACGAGCGGGTCGGCGGCGTCGATGGACTCGACGAGTCGCCGGATCTCGCGGTCGGCGCGTGCGAGCGTGTTGCGGTACGTCTCCTTGATCGCCTCCCGCTCGGCGTCGGTCAGCGACGACGGGCTAAACAGTGCCTTGCGGTCGATGTCCTTCGGGACGGCGTCCTCGCCCAGGCCGTAGGGACGGTGGGTGCCCATGAGGTGGAGCCACATGAACCGGGGGCCGTCGGCGTCGTCGAACGCCGCGATGGCGTTGTCGATCAACTCGTCGTCGGGCAGGCGGTTCGACAGCTTCGCGTGGGGCGGGCGGACGCGGTGGTAGGCCTTCCGGACGAGGTCGAACCGGGAGGCGAACTGGCGGATCGGGTTGCCCCGGTTCCCGGCCTCGCCGTAGTTCTCGTAGACGTCGAATCCAGCGTCGAAGCCAAACCGGGGGTCGGTGTGGGGCGACGCCGAGAGGCCGATCGTGGTGTACCCCGCCTCCCCGAAGGCCGACGCGACCGTCGGCGCCACCGCGCGGGACTCGATGGCTCCCCGGTAGGACGCCGTCAGGAGCCCGGCGAGGCTCGGGCGGGTGTAGTGGCCGGCCGTGATCCCCCGGTGGCGCTCGAACCCCGAGACGTACTCCATGGCGTCGAGGAAGTCGTACCGCACGGAGTCGGCAGTCACCAGGACGACGTCTCGCATCACTTCGAGAAGCGACGGACCGCCACTTGAGTCCTGTGGAGTGCTGACGTCGGCCCGGGAGTACGCTACTCGCGTATGGGGGCGTCCGCTTTATTCGGGGATGAAAAATTCGGATTTGATCCGGGATTTCACCTCGGGCGGGATCGGGTGTCGTACGATACAGACATCATAGTCCATATCAGAGGCCACTCCGCGACTAACACTTGTTATTGGCGTAACAATCCGTCCGGCGTTCTCACTCCCGATGAAAACTATATCTGCATTGAAATCATCCGCGTGCTGTCGGAGCCGTGTACTTATCGTTCCCGATGTGGCTCCCCCGTCGACACGTTCAAACTGAAACTCCGCACTCGGATCGATATCAGTCACCTGCTGGTGCAGTTCTTCAACGACGCGGCGGGTGCTGAACTCGCCATCCTCTCGAATCCATCCCTTTTCACGGGCATATCGAGCACTCTCCGGCACGATCGAGACCGCAATCACGTCCAACGGTTTCTCTCTGAGGATATGCTTCCTGATTTCGGGTGGGGCCTCATCGAGTGCAATCGCATGTATCCGAGCTTTCATGAGCGCAGCTTTTGACAGTTCTGATCCATCGAACGGCACCATGTACGTCATATCATAGACAGATGGTTTGAGCGCTAATATAGGTCAGTGGATTCCAGAGCAGTCGGAATGGATGTCTAAACGAAAAGCAGCGCGAGTTCCTCGCCCCACCGTGGGCGGGGTGAAGCGCGTACGCTCGGCTGCGTCCCTGTTTTTAAGTATCGGGACGCCCTACTATGATATGGAACCCACGTTATCGGCCTCGCAAAACCCGCGC
>Ga0207719_100472_pt1 | contig 22918 bp, 19 predicted proteins | sample A23P1SouthBayCA_2_FD_187279 | JGI IMG/M metagenome (GOLD analysis project Ga0207719, IMG submission 187279) | Aerobic enrichment media microbial communities from Eden Landing Ponds, California, USA - A23 P3 (3) (SPAdes) | ecosystem: Environmental > Aquatic > Marine > Unclassified | place... | reverse complement strand
CTCTCGGAAGACGAACGGCGAACGCAGTGAGCCGTGAGCAACGACTGATACTACCGATTCAGCGTGTGTGTCGCTTCGCCGCGGGCGTTGGCGGCGGCCTCGGCGACGGCTTCCGACAGCGTCGGGTGGGTGTGGATGGTCGCGGCGACGTCTTCGAGTTGGGCGCCCATCTCGATGGCAAGGCCGACCTCGGCGATGAGTTCCGAGGCCTCCGGAGCGACGATTTGGGCACCGAGGACGAACTCGGTTTCGGCGTCGGCGACGATGCGGACGAAGCCCTCGCTTTCGTCGAGGGTGAGTGCGCGCCCGGAGGCCCGAAGCGGCATCTCGCCGACGACGGGGTCGAAACCGGCGTCGGCGGCGCCGGCTTCGGTCATCCCGACGGTACCGATTTCGGGGTCGGTGAAGACCGCTGCCGGGACAGCCTGATAATCCAGGGCCGCGGGTTCGCCGGCGATGACCTCGCTTGCGACGTGGCCCTCTTTGTACGCCTTGTGAGCCAACATCGGTTCGCCGGCCACGTCGCCGACGGCGAAGACGTTCTCGACGCTCGTGCGGGCTTGGTCGTCGGTCTCGATAGTGCCGTCCTCGGCGGTTTCGAGCCCGATGGCGTCGAGGTTGACGGTGTCGGTGACGGGCTGGCGGCCGACGGCGACGAGCACCTTCTCGGCGGTGTACTCGTGGGTCTCGCCGTCCTCGTCCTCGGTCGTGACGAAAGCATCGGTGCCAGTGTCCTCCCACTCCTGGGCGGCTTCGCCGAAGTTGAACTCGATACCGAGTTCCTCGGCGCGTTCCCGGACGACGCGGGTCACGTCGTCCTCGTAGCCCGGCAGGATGTCGTCGAGCATCTCGACGACGGTCACGTCGGTACCGAGTTTCGCCAGCACCGTCGACAGTTCCATGCCGATGTAGCCGCCGCCGACGACGAGCAGGGAATCCGGGAGTTCGGTCAGCGACAACAAGCCGCTGGAGTCGAGGATGCGGTCGTCGTCGAACTCGAAGCCCGGCAACTGGATGGGACGGCTCCCCGTCGCGACGATGGCGTGTTCGAACTCGATAGATTCGCTGCCCTGCCCCTCGCCGCCGTGGGCGACGCGGACCGTGTCGTCGCTGACGAACTCCGCGCGGCCGGGGACGAGGTTGACTCCGTTTGCCTTGCACAGTTTCTCGACGCCGCTCGTGAGTTGGTCGACGACGCCGTCCTTCCAGTCGACCATCCCCTGGAGGTCGACGGCGGGGTCGGCGTAGACGCCCATGTGTTCGGCGCCACGTGCCTCGTGGGCGACATCGGTCGCGTGGACGAGCGCCTTCGATGGGATACAGCCCGTGTTGAGACAGGTGCCGCCGTAGGCGTCCTTCTCGACGAGCGTCACGTCCAACCCGAGTTGCCCGGCGCGAATAGCGGCGACGTAGCCGCCCGGGCCGCCGCCGATGACCAGTACCTCCGTTCCGGTTGCGATGTCTCCTACGACCATTCCTTGTCAGCCCACTCTCACGCCGGGGTTAAAAACTGGCAGGAATTGCCGAACCAGTGTGGTCTCGAACCGTTCGTCGCTTTGCTCAGCACCCGCGAGTCGTGGTGGCCTCGACCACTCTCGCCGGCAGTTCCACCTGCTAGGTGGTGAGCGACGGTTTGACCACACGCCACACGATGGATGGACGGAGCAACGAGGTCGGAGGTTCCTCCATGGTGACGACACGGCTGTAAGCGTCGGCCAGCGTCCCGTCGTCGTGGGCCTTCCGCGTCATTCGGGACAAGTATCGGTTGAGGATGTCGGTTCCCGGTGGCTTCGGTCCGGTGGTCTCCTCGAAGCGGAAATCCGAGCCAACGGAGACGTTCCACGCGTTGTCGACGACGCTCTCGACACGGTCGAAAAAGCGCACGGCGAGGTCATCCCGTCCGCCTGCAGCAAGCGCGTGATGGAGCTGGAGCCCCTCCAGAGCGGCCACCGACATCCCCTGTCCGTAGATGGGATTGAAACTCGCGATAGTGTCTCCGAGGACGACGAGTCCATCGGGAAACCGCTCTAACTCCCAGTATCGTCGTCGCAAATTCGCCGGGAACGGGTACTGTTCGACGCCGTCGGAGACGATTTCGTGGTCCTCGATAATCCGGGCGACTGCGTCGACCGGGAGGCTCTTGGCGAACTCCAACATCCCGTCGAGGTCAGCGGGTGGATGGTCGCCGTGGAGCCCCGACAGCGTCACGACCCAGCGGTCGTCCTCGATTGGGAGCGTGACCGTGCTCCGAGCTCGTGGCGGACACGGCATCACGTGGAACGCTCGCATGTCCGTCGGTGGCCGTTCGACGAGTATCGTACTGTACACGAGGTCGATTTCCACCTCGTCTCTCGGGGGTCGTCGGTAGCCGTGGTCGGCGAGCCACTCGGGTGTCGACGACGTCCGACCCGTACAATCGACGACGAGGTCGGCCTCGACCTCTTCGGTGGTCCCTGTCTCGTCTCGGACCGTCACGCCAACGACGGTCGTCCCGGTGTCGTCCATGAGATACTCCGTCAGGTGGCACTCGTCACGGAGCGCCACGCCATCGATTGCCGCGAGTCGGCGCCATGTCACGTATTCGATGAGGGGCCGGGTCGCACAGTACATCGACACGTGGTGTGAACCGCTTGCGACGAAATCTCCTTCGTCGTAGAAGTTGAAATCAGTCGAGAGGTCGATGTCCATCGCCCCCGCCGAGACGAGGTCGTCGCTGTACCCCGGAAACAGGTCTTCGAGGGTGTCCCGTCCGGCTTCGAGCAGCGCGTGGACGTGGTTTCCCTGCGGAACGCCACGGCGGGGTCTCGGTTTGTCGGGAAAGGCGTCCCGCTCGATTACGGTCACTCGCTCGAACGCGTCCGCGAGCACACGCGCGGCGACCAGTCCAGCCATACTTCCGCCGACGACGACGGCGTGCTCGCCGACCATCGCGACGTTGCTGTGGTCGTACTCCGGAATCGTAGCGACAGTCATAGATGCTCCACGATGAACTCGCCACACTCGGAGGCAATCCCCAACATGAAAAGAAGCGATGCGTCGGTGACTCCCGGACTCGACATGCTTCTCACAACACCTCCTTTGCGGCCCCGACGACCATCGTGGGCAGTTGACCGACAACCGCGGGGAAGGTCAATCCGAGTTGCTCGGCCAACTCCTTCTGGTCGTAGTACCCTCTGATTTCTCGGATGCCGCCGGCACCGATTTCGACGACGCTCGTCCCGTCGAGTGCGATGGTGTTCCCGGTTGGTGGCAGTCCCTCGCGCATCCCCTCGTGTGTCCCGTGCATCGTCCACTCCTCGATTCGGATACTCTCTTCGGGTACGTCCAACACGTGACGTTGTTCGAACCGGAAATCCGGGAACCGCTCGGCAGTGAGTCTGACGAACTCGGCGATTTCCTCGCCCCCGATTGGCTCCTCGAAGAGCGGGTCGACGTACGTTCCCCCGTCCGCGAACTGTTCGACCACACCATCGGGGTCGTGGTCGTTCCACGCCTCGATGTAGGCGTCGTGGTACGCCGTCTTCCGGTCGGCCAGTGCGCTTTGGCTCATTGCACACCACCCCCGAACAGCCGCTCCCAAAGCCGTCGAAGCGTTTCCCGTGTGTGACTGTTGGTCTCTCCTGTGTCGCTGCTGACGTTCATCTTACCACCCGTGTACCCCGGTCGAATAAGGTGGAGAGACGCACTTAGTTATTATCGGTGAAATGATACAAACCATGAGCTGAAACAACCCCTGCGATATTGCAGGGGCTGTCGCAGAGCGACACGATGTCTACTCGACCGGGAAGTCCTCGACGGTGAGGGGTGTCGCATCTACCCGGTGGGACTCGAAGGTCCCTTCGGCCCACTCGAAGACCGGTTCGGCGTCGGATTCGAAGCCGGTCTGAACAGTCCCGGACTCGTCGAACCCGCCGACGCCGACGAGGTCGTCGTACAGGGCAATAAACCACGGCATGTCCGTCCCATCGGCCGCTCGATAGAAACTCGCCCCCTCGCGTAACATCTCCCGAAACATCTCACACAGGCCGGGGCGCTTTCGGATGTAGTCGTACAGCGCTGGCGTAAAGACGGATTCGTGGGCCGTGTCGTCCTCGACGATAGCGTTTCGGGTGGTTCGGATAATCGGCTCGTTGGCCGTGTTCGCGAGGAACCGAACGCGGTCGGCTTGGCGGATGAGCTCGGTCCAGCGGTCGACGCTCTGGAGGGTGTCGAGACGGTCGGGGTCGGTGACCTTCGCGTCGGTGAGCAGGCGGAGGTCGAAGCCCATCTCCTCCATCGGGAGGAGATGTCGATACGGCCCGAGACGGCTGGCAAGGTCCATCGACTCCCGGAACCGTTCGTAATCGTCCGCGAGTACGTCTCCGAACCGAGTGGTCGTGTACGCCTCGTCGGCCTCTTCGATCCAGCCCCGCTCGGTGAAATCTTCGAGTATTCGATTGACGGTCGTCTTGGACATCTCCGTCGTCTCGACGAGTTCGCGTTCGGAGTAGCGACGCCTCGCCAACAGACTGAGAACAGTCACCCGGTTTTCCGAGCGAATCAGAAAATCGAGCTCGGCGTGAGCGTCAACCATACGGGTGCTTCGGGTCGTATTCTAAAATAAATGGGGACGAAACGGGCCGTCAGGGACGACGCTCGCCGTCGACCAGCGCTATCCGATGCCCATTTCCGATTCGGCGGCGTCAGTCCCGATATGAACGCGAATTCGCCGGCCGTTCCGACACGGAATCCGGTGGGGTACACATGACTCGCAAGGACGACTACTACAACCGGGCGAAACAGGAAGGGTATCGCTCCCGGGCGGCGTACAAACTCAAGCAACTGAACGAGGAGGCGGGGCTCATCAGCGAGGGCGACACCGTCGTCGACCTCGGGGCGGCCCCGGGCGGGTGGCTGCAGGTCGCCTCGGAGTTGGCCGGAGACTCCGGCACCGTCGTCGGCGTCGACCTCCAGCGCATCAAGCCAATCGACGGCGTCGAGACCGTCCGCGGCGATATGACCGAAGGCGACACTCGCGAGAAGGTTATCGATACGGTCGGCGAGGCCGACACCGTGGTTTCGGACATGGCCCCGAACATGACCGGCGAGTACTCGCTGGACCACGCGCGGTCGGTGTATCTCGCGCGGATGGCCTTCGAGACTAGCCTCGAACTGCTGGCTCCGGGCGGGGACTTCGTCGCGAAAGTGTTCGAGGGACCGGACACCGACGACCTGCGGGCCGACATCGACGAGGAGTTCGAGTACGTCCGCACGATTCACCCGAAGGCCTCCCGGGACTCCTCCTCGGAGCTGTTCATGGTCGCGAAAGGCCGACTCACCGCGCCGGTTCGAGAGGGTGACCAACTCGAAGTCGACATCGAGGATGTCGGCAGCGAGGGCGACGGCATCGCGAAGGCCGAGGGGTACACGCTGTTCGTCTCCGGAACCGAGGCGGGCGAGACCGTCGAGGTGCGGGTGACCGGCGTGAAGCCACGGTTCGGCTTCGCCGAACGGGTCGACTAACGCGAGCGCTCCTCTTCGAGTTCGTTTTCGAGTTCCTCGACTCTGGCTTCGAGTTCCTCGACGCGGTCGCTGCCGCCGCTTCTGCTCACGAGAAACAGGACGACGAGCAACACTGGCACTGCGAAGAGGAACAGTATCAGGAAGATGATGAGCAGTTCCGGGCCGCCGGGGATGCCGAATTGGAGGGGCAGCATAGTTCGTTGGTCCGCACGTGACGTGAAAAGCGTTCCTGCTGATTAGACCGGTGCGACGCCGTCGTCGGAGCGGCGAATCGCCCCGGTGATGAGGTAGACGAACGGCGTGTCGAGCAGCGCGATGAGGAGTTTCAGGACGTACTGACCGACGATGAGCGAGAGGACGAAGCCGACTTCGTAGGTCGCGCCGAAGCCGAGTTGCGGGAGGACGTAGAAGCCCAATCCGACGAAAATCACGGTGTCGATGGCCTGACTCGTCCCCGTCGAGGCGACGTTGCGGAGCCACAGCATCTCGCCGTCGGTGAGTTCCTTCAGTTTGTGGAAGACGAGCACGTCGTAGTTCTGACTGACGAGGTACGCCGCGAGGCTGGCGACGACGAGCGGGCCACTCTGACTGAGCACCGCGGCGAAGTTCGCGGGGTCGATTGGCTGGCCGGGAACCGCGGGTGCGGCGATGGTGCTGTAGACGAGCGCGAGCAACAGGAAGTTCATCAGGAAGCCGACGTTGACGAGCACTTGACCGGCGCGTTTACCGTACAATTCGGTGTAGCAGTCGGTCGCGAGGAAGGTGAGCGCATACGCCAGCGCCGCACCTGGCAACACGAGACTGGTTCCCGTCACCGGCAGTCCGACGGGCGACTCGAACAACAGGAGTTTCGAGGCAGTCACCTGTGCGGTGACGAGCGCGGTGACGAACATCGCCGCCAAGGCGACGGCGCCGGCCGGGAGCGCACGCCGCGGTTCGACGGCGTTACTCATCGTCCTCCAGTCGGTCGTGGCGGGCGTCGATTTCGTCTAAAATGTCGAGGTTCTTCCGGATGGACGAGCGGATGGCGTCGCTTCGGTTGACGAACTTCCCGCCGTCGCCGACGTGGTCGTCGAGGTCGTCGAGGAGTTCCTGTGGAATCTCGACGCTTATCTTGGGCATACTCGGAGATGACTGTGAGAATACTTAAGCCGTTCCCAACGCCTGTCGGCGGTTCGGAGCGTCAGTCGGCCGGTTCGACCCGCCGTCGCTCCCGGCGGCCACCCAGCGTGAGGAGCCACAGGATTCCCAATCCGACGCCGTAGGCGAAGATGATGGGGATGCCGAGGAGGAACATCGTGAAGACGCCGCGGGGGGACAGAAGCGCCCCGGCGGCGAGGACGCCGATGGTGACTTCCCGCCAGCGGGTTCGCATCGTCCGATAGGCGACGATGTTGCCGCGGTAGAACAGCACCATCGAGACGGGGATCATCGCGAGGATGCCGATGCCGACGGTGAGGAAGAAGATGAGCCAGCCGTAGTTGTTGATGCGGTAGGCGATTATCATGCCGGCGTCGAGGACGTCCGCAGCGAGCCACGAGATGACCGTCGGTGCGACGTAGACGAAGCCGACGATGCTCCCGACGACCATGCCGACGATGAGGCTGCCGCCCCACGCGAGCAGGACGCGGCGGTCACCGCGGGCCAGTCCGCGCTCTTTCAGCGAGGGCCAGGCGTAGTACAGCAACAGCGGCAACACGGCGGCGGCCCCGAAGATGGTCGCCACCTTGATTTGGAAGATGAGCGCCTCGACGGGATGGAGCGTGACGATAGACACCTGTTCGGCGGCGTACTCCGAGGGCATTCGGCTGACGAACTGGTCGTTGAGTCGGCCGATGCCGCCCTGATACAGGACGAAGAACGTTCCGGCCAACACGACCATGAACAGGCCGACCAGCCGGAACGATTTCGCGGTGACGCTGTTGAGAACGAAGGCGGCATCGTAGGCGTAGCCGCCGATGTCGTCCTCGTCGATGTCGTCCTCGCTGAAGGCGCTCAACATCCCGGCGCCGCGTCGGGCGAGGATGCCACCTTCCTCCTCGTCGTCATCTGCCTGGGTTTCGGTGGCCGCGGCGGCCGCGGCGGCCCCGTCGTCGCCGTCCTCGAAGTCGTTCGGGGACACGTCGGCCTCCGGCGGATTGATGTCGTCGTAGCGGTCGAGGATGGCCCGTGCGCGCTCGGGGTCGTCTTCCTCCATCGCCTGTCCGGCCAGAGCGACGGCCTCGTCCTCTTCGAGGCGGGCAAAGGCGGCGGCCGGCGCCGCTCGAATGCCCCCCTCGTCGAGTTTCGAGAGGTCGATGTCGGCGGGGTCAGCGGGGGGCCCACTCGACACCGCGTACTGCTGGGCGCTCTCGTCGAGGCCCTCGTAGACGAAGTAGCCGAAGCCGACGAGTACGGTGAGGGCGCCGTAGAGGGCGCTGACGACGGCGGTGTACGTCGCTTCGGGAAGACCGTAGGCCTCACCCGCGGGGATGAACCGATAGCTGGACCCCAGAGAGTCGAGGACGCCGTTGACGCTTCCGGCGCCGCCGTAGGTGTAGAAGGCGTAGACGAGAGCGCCGCCGAGGAGGAACAGCCCCGCCAGCACGTTCCAGTGGGCGCGAGCGACCGACCGGAAGTCGGTCGATTCGGTCGAGCGCTTCGCCGTGACGACGATTTTCGCCAGATACAGCGACACCCCGTACAGCGTCACGAGCGGGACAGCCCACATAACCTGGGTGAAGGGGTCCGGCGGGGAGAACAGCGCGCCGAAGATGAAGATGGCGACGACGGCGTGTCGCCACTTGTCCCGGAACGTCTCGTAGGGGACGATTTCGGTGTACGACAGCGTGCTCATCACCAGCGGCAGTTGGGCGGCGAGTCCGAACGACAGCGACAGCAGGAAGATGAACTGCGCCCACATCGAAATCGAGTAGGTCGGCTGAAAGCCCGCGCCGACGGCGTTCGACGCGAGGAAGCCGAACATGAGCGGGAAGAAGAGGTTGTAGGCGTAGGCGACGCCGCCGGCGAACAGCGCGAGGCTGACCGAAATGAAGCCGGCTGATTTCCACCACGGAATCGAGTCGGGCCACCGCCCTCGCTGCTTCAGCGAATCGCGCGAGTAGTAGATGAGCATCGGCACCGACAGCAGAACCCCGACGACGAGTCCGATTTTCACCTGTAGGAGAATGACCTCGAAGGGCGTGATGGCGACGACGACGATGTCGGGGTTGGTGTTGAGGTCGGCCTTCAGGATGCTCCAGACGAACGCACGCAGGACGTAGATGGTTCCGATGAGGCCGATGACGAAGACGATGAACACCTTCTGCAGATGGGTCTGTGCGGTCGACAGCAGGGCACCGAGCTGTGCACGCCCCTCCGCGACCGTTCGCTTGACATCGTCATCGGCGGCACTAGACACGACGGGAAGGTCGGCTTTCGCAGTTATCAACCTTTTCCGTTCGGCCTGCCGGCGCCGACGAGAAGGCTTACAAACGGCCAGTACCGTTCGACGTACATGGGTGAGACGGCCGACGGGTCCTACGAGGTCGACGACGGCTTCGTCGGCGAGGGCCCCGAGAGCGACGAGGAGATGCCGCTTGCGGACCACATCGAGGAGATGGTGTACCGCCTCGGCATCGTCCTCGTCGTCATGGCAATCGTCTCCGGCGTCGTGTTCCCCTTCGGCGACTACATCATCAACTTCCTGTGGTACTCCGTGCTGCCGGGCGGCGACGTGGCTCGTCCCCGGGTGTATCACCCGCTCGCGCTCATCCTCGCGCGACTGAAAGTCGCCACGCTGGGCGGGTTCATCGTCGCGCTTCCCGTCTTCGTCTACCAGACGTACCTGTTCATGCGCCCCGGTCTCTACGAACACGAGCGCCGCTACTACCTCGCCTCGGTCCCCGCCAGCCTCGTCCTCGCGGGCATCGGCGTGCTGTTCGCGTACTTCCTCATCCTTCCCGCCATCTTCACGTACTTCCTGACGTACTCCCGGAGCGCCGCCGTCGTCGCGTTCGGCCTCTCCGATACGTTCGGCCTCATCGTCCTCATGATGGGGCTGTTCGCGGCGGTGTTCCAGATTCCGCTGTTCGTGATGTTGGCCATCATGATGGGGCTGACGACGCGGGCGTGGCTCGCCGAGAAACGGCTGTACTTCTGGGGGGCGTTCCTCGGTATCGCCTTCCTGTTCAGCCCCGACCCCACCGGGATGGCCCCCATCATGGTCGCCGGGACGATGATAGGACTGTTCGAGTCGACACTGCTCGTGTTGCGCTGGGTCGGCCGCTAAGGCCGCCCGAATTTCCAACGTTTCTCACCCGACAGCGACTGCTTCGGCCGCCGTCCGGCAAAGGTTGCCGTAACTCTTGGTTATAGATGTATTGGGATATATGCACGACACACATGAATAACGACGAGCGACGGGACACGGCGTCCGACCTGCCTGACGGTGGCCGGGCGTTGGGTTTCGGAACGCGCTGTCTCCACGTCGGACAGGGGCCGGACGCCGAGACCGGCGCCGCCGCCCCGCCGATTTATCAGACGACTTCCTTCGAGTTTCCCGACGCAGACACCGCGGCCGCTCGATACGCCTTAGAGGACGACGGCAACGTCTACTCTCGCATCGCCAACCCGACCGTCCGCGCACTCGAGAAGCGTCTCGCCTCGCTGGAGGGCGGCACCGACGCCCTCGCGACTGCCTCCGGAATGGGCGCCTTCGACGCCGCGACGCTCGTCCTCGCGGAGGCCGGCGACAACGTCGTCTCTGCCTCCTCGATTTACGGCGGCACGCATGCGTATCTCTCTCACACCGCCGCCCGCCGCGGCATCGAGTCCCGATTCGTCGACACCCTCGACCCTCAAGCCTACGACGACGCCATCGACGAGGACACCGCCTTCGTCCACTGTGAAACCGTCGGCAACCCGTCGCTCGTGACGCCGCCGCTCGAAGAAATCGCCGATGTGGCTCACGATAACGATGTCCCGTTGTTCGTGGACAACACCTTCGCCACCCCGGCTTTGTGCCGGCCGCTGGAACACGGCGCCGACCTCGTCTGGAACTCCACGACCAAGTGGATTCACGGCTCCGGGACGACGCTCGGCGGGATTCTCGTCGACGACGGCTCCTTTCCCTTCGCTGAGTATCCCGAGAAGTATCCCGAAATCGGCGGCCCCAACCCCGCTTTCGACGGCGTGAACTTCTCCGAGCGCTTCGGCGACCGAGCCTTCACGATGGCCGCCAGACACCGCGCGACGCGCAGCCTCGGCGACCAGCAGTCCCCCTTCGACGCGTGGGCGACGCTACAGGGCGTCGAGACCCTCCCGTTGCGGATGGAACGGCACTGCGAGAACGCCTTGGCCGTCGCGGAGTATCTCGACGACCCCCCCGACGTCGCGTGGGTCACCTACCCTGGCCTCGACTCCCACGAAACCCACGACCTCGCCTCGACGTATCTGGAAGGCGGCTACGGCGGCATGGTCGCCTTCGGACCAAAGGACGGCTACGAGGCCGGCAAGCGAATCTGTGAGGACACCGAGGTGGCGAAGTTCCTCGCCAACATCGGCGACGCCCGGACGCTCGTCATCCACCCTGCCTCGACGACCCACGCGCAGTTGAGCGAGGCCGAACAGCGCGAAAGCGGCGTCACCCCCGACCTCATTCGGCTGTCCGTCGGCATCGAAGACGTAGACGATATCATCGCTGACCTCGAGGTGGTACTATGAGCGAGGACCGCGGCGTCGAGTCGTTGGGCGAGTTCACCTTCGAGTGTGGGGAGTCGATTCCCGACCTCGAAATCGCCTACGAGACCTACGGGGAGTTCACCGGGGATAACGCTGTTCTCGTCTGTCACGCCCTGACCGGCAGCGCCCACGTCGCCGGCGGCCGACGGCGTTCGGATACGGCCGGGCAGGCCCACGCGTGGTGGGACGACATCGTCGGCCCCGGCAAGGCCATCGACACCACCGAGTACTACGTCATCTGTGCGAACGTCCCCGGGTCGTGTTACGGCTCCTCGGGACCGGCATCGACGAACCCCGAGACGGGCGAACCGTGGGGCACCGACTTCCCCGCCGTCACCGTCGGCGACTGGACGCGCGCCCAGCGACTCCTGTTGGACGAACTCGGCGTCCCGAACCTTCATGCCGTCGTCGGCGGGTCCGTCGGCGGGATGAACGTCCTCGATTGGGCCAAACGTCACCCCGACCACGCCGACCGGGTCATCGTCGTCGCCGCCGCGGCACGACTGGACCCCCAGTGTCTCGCCTTGGACGCCATTGCCCGCCGCTCGATTACGACCGACCCCAACTGGAACGACGGCGACTACTACGGCCAAGACCCGCCCACCGAGGGACTGGCGCTGGCCCGCCAAATCGGCCACGTGATGTACCTCTCGAAGTCCTCGATGCAGGACAAGTTCGGCCGCCGGTCGGCGGGGATGGACATGGGTCGGGACACCTTCCCGTCCGACCCCGCCGCCGGGTTCTTCCCCTACCGCGAGGTCGAGTCGTATCTCGACTATCAGGGCGAGAAGTTCGCCGAGCGCTTCGACGCCAACTCGTATCTGTATCTCTCGCGAGCGATGGACAACTACGACCTCGCCTCGGGGTACGACTCCGACGCCGACGCTCTCGCGGCCTTCGACGGCGAGGCACTCTTGCTTTCGTTCACGGGCGATTGGCACTTCACCGTCGAACAATCAGAGGAACTCGCCGAGGCGTTCCGTGCGACCGACGCCGCGACGGCCCACCACGTCATCGACTCCGACCACGGCCACGACGCCTTCCTCGTCGAACCCGACCGCGTCGGTCCGCCGCTCGACGACTTCCTCGCCGACGGCGTCTACGGGAAAGCCGTCTCCGATACGGTCGAAGACCGCGACGCCGGCGACGACTTCGCACCGGTCCACACGAGCCTGTTTTCGGACTGACGGCGCGTCATAGACTCCGGTGAGCGTTGTCGCAAGGGGTGGTATTTATTTGCGCTCTCCTCCCGGATTCGATATGTTCGACCGAGACGACCTGTACACCGATTCCCTCCACGCCGGACAGGAAGCCGACCCGACGACGGGCGCCCGCGCCCCACCGATTTACCAGACCACCTCCTACGAGTTCGAGGACGCCGAACACGCCGCCGACCTCTTTGCGCTCCAGGAGGCGGGCAACATCTACTCCCGCATCATGAACCCGACGAACGCCGTCCTCGAAGAGCGGATGGCGACGTTGGAGGGCGGCGTCGCCGCCATCGCCACGTCCTCGGGCATGGCGTCGTTCGACCTCGCGACGTTCATCCTCGCGTCGGCGGGCGACAACATCGTCTCGTCGTCGTCGCTGTACGGCGGCACCTACACCTACCTCACCCACACCGTCGAGCGCCGCGGCGTCGAGACGCGCTTCGTCGATACGCTCGATTACGAGGCCTACGAAGAGGCCATCGACGAAGACACCGCCTTCGTCCACTGTGAGACCATCGGCAATCCGGCGCTCGTGACGCCGGACCTCGAACGGTTGGCCGACATCGCCCACGACAACGGGGTGCCGCTGTTCGTGGACAACACCTTCGCGACGGCGGCGCTGTGTCGGCCGCTGGAACACGGCGCCGACCTCGTCTGGAACTCCACGACCAAGTGGCTCCACGGCTCGGGGACGACCATCGGCGGGATTCTCGTCGACGGCGGGTCGTTCCCGTGGGCCGACCACGCCGAGCGGTTCCCCGAAATCGCCCAGCCGAACCCCGCCTACCACGGCATCAACTTCGCGGAGACCTTCGGCGACGCCGCCTTCGCCTACGCCGCCCGTACCCGTGGCCTTCGGGACCTGGGCAACCAACAGGCCCCCTTCGACGCCTGGACGACCGTTCAGGGGCTCGAAACCCTGCCGATGCGGATGGAGCGACACTGCGAGAACGCCATGGCCGTCGCGGAGTACCTCGACGAGCACCCCGAGGTGTCGTGGGTCACCTACCCCGGACTCGACTCCCACGAGACTCACGCGGAGGCAAGCGAGTATCTCGACGGCGGCTACGGCGGCATGATTACCTTCGGCCTCGAAGCCGGCTACGAGGCGGCGAAGAAGACGGTCGAATCGACGGACCTCGCGAGTCTGCTGGCGAACGTCGGCGACGCGAAGACGCTCATCATCCATCCCGGTTCGACCACTCACCAGCAACTCACCGACGAAGAAAAGCAGGCCAGCGGCGTCACCGACGACCTCGTTCGCCTGTCGGTCGGCCTCGAAGACACCGACCGCATCATCGCCGACCTCGACGCCGCAATCGAGGAAGCGACCCAATAGAACCTCCCTATCCGTCGTAGAAGAGAAACACCGCGGCGCCGCCGACGACTGCGATGGCGTAGGCGGGTTGGGCGAGGACGGTCTCGGTCACACGGCCGAACGTGACGCCGTCGTAGGCCAGCGATGCCGTCGCGATGTCGACCGTAACGCCGACCGATGCCAAAAGCACCACCAGCGCCCCGAGGGCGACCAACGCCCCGACGGCACTCAACGGGTGGTCGTCTACCCAACTGCTCACCGAACTGACCGGCCGGAGGGCCGCGGCTTTCGCTCCCATGTCGTCTCGACGTAGGACCGAAGCGCGCAAAAACGCACCGCAGACGTACGGATGACGCGCGTCTGACGCCGCGGTGTCGACCGATTACAAGACCGCTTTGGCTTCCAGCAACTCCAGTAGGTCCGTCATCGACTCGACGATTACGTCGCAGTGGGGACCGACCGCCGGTTTCGGCTCGTAGCCGATAGCGAGTCCGGCCACTTCCAGCATCGGGAGGTCGTTGGCGCCGTCACCGATGGCGACGGTGTCGTCCATCTCGACGCCGACATCCTCGGCGAGTTCTTCGAGGGCGGTGTCCTTCGTCCCCTCGATGAGTGGTCCTTCGGCCTCGCCGGTGAGTTTCCCGTTCCGAATCGGAAGGGAGTTGGCGACGATGGTGTCGACGGAGACGCCCTCCCGTTCGAGTGCGGCCGCGACGCCGTCGTCGAAGCCGCCGGTGAGGATGGCGACGTGGTGGCCGGCTTCCGAGAGGGCGTCGATGACCTCGGCCGCGCCCGGGCGCAACTGCACGCGGTCGAAGGCCGCCTCGACTTGCTCCTCGGGGAGGCCGTCGAGCAACTCGGCGCGGGCGTAGAGGCTCTCGGCGTAGGAGAGTTCGTCGTTCATCGCCCGCTCGGTTATCTCGTCTATCTCGTCGGCGACGCCGGCTTCCTCGCCGAGCAGCACCGTCATCTCCGAATCCGAAAGGGTCCCGTCGAAGTCGAACGCGATGAGCATACCCTCTCTGGGTCGGGAGGGGTCACGAAACCGTCGGTTCCCGCGAACCCGCCCGTTAGGCCGCCGCGGGGTCGGCGTCGGCCCACTCCGTCCACAGCACCAACAGACTCGGCAAAACGACGACGCTGCCGAGGAAGGCGTAGACGATAGTGAGTGCGGTGATGATGCCGAACTGCTGGAGCGGGACGAGCAGCGCCAACCCGAGGATGGCGATGCCGCCGGCCGTCGAGGCGGTCGACCCCAACAGCGCGCCACCGGTGCCGAAGACGGCGTTTTCCAGCGCCGCCTCGGTGCCGATATCGCGGTTCAACTCGTAGACGTAGCGCTCGGAGACGTGGATGGAGTAGTCGATGCCCAGTCCGATGGTGAAACTGGTGATGAGGGCGGTCATCACGTTGAACGGGATGCCGAGCGCCGCCATCGACCCGGTAATCCACGCGACGGCGAGGGCGACCGGGGCGAGCGTGACGGCGCCCAGCGTGGCGTACCCCTCTAGTCGCCTGTAGACGGCCATCAACACGCCCAACACGACCACGAGCGTCACGAGGAGGCTGTCGACGACCGTCGACAGCAGGTTCTCGGCGACGGCCTGATTCATGATGGGCTGGCCGGTGGCGATTGCGGAGAGTCCGTCGCCGTCGACGGGGGCTGCTGCTGGCCGGATGTCCTCGGCGATGGCGGGTTCGCTCTCGGTGCCGTTTACGGGTACGACGAGTCGCAACGCGACGTACTCGCCGTCTTCGCGGTGGACCCACGTACCCGCACCGTCCGGTGCCGCCTCGTAGAAGGCGTCGTAGACGGCTTCGAGGTTCCGGTCCGGGACGCCGTCGCCGTCGGTGTCGGCGGCGGTGAACGTCTCGTTGAACGCCGCGTCGTCGTCGGCGAGGTCGGCCATCACCCGTATCGGACTCTGGGTGGCGTTGGTGTCGTCCGGCAGGATGAGCACCGAGCCGCTCCGGTTTGCGGTGTCGGAGGCCGCCTGTACCCGGTCGAGAGTGTCGTCGGCCGTTACGTCTCCCCTGACGAGAATCTGGGTCGTCGTCCCGCTGTAGATGTACGTCTCACGGTCGACGAACGCGATGTTCTCTTGGGCGGTGTAGTTCCCCGGTTCGAGCGGCCCGAGTCCGTCCATCCACTCGGGGGTCTCCTCGACGAGGAGGTCCTCCTGTTCGAACGTGGTATCGACGGTCGCGGCGCCGCCGCCGGCGATTAGCGTGACGACCAACGCGGCCGCGAGGACGCCTTTCGGCGAGCGACTGGCCGCCACGAGCGGCACCGCGAGCAACGCGGTGAGTCTGCCGCCTTCGGTGCCGACGGCGGGCGCCCGCCTGTCGGCGCCGCGGGCTTCGAGGCGCTCGTCCAACTCGACTTTCAGAATCGGGACGAGCAGTCCGAAGACGACGAAGGCGCCGGCGATGCCGACGGCGCTGACGAGACCGAACTGTCGGACGGGCGCGACCCCGCTGACGAGATTCGAGAGAAAGCCCGTCGCAGTCGTGATGGTGACGAGCGCCAGCGCCGCGCCGACGCCGCCAAGCGCCGTCGCCATCGCCTTCCGAACTGACGGCGACCGGGGTTCGTCGCCGAACTGGAACCCTCCCACGTCGTCGCCCCCGTCCGGCGGCCGTTCCTCGCGAGCGCGCATGAAGACGTGGATTGCGTAGTCGATTGACAGCCCCATCAACAGCACGGGGACGGCGACGAACAGTTGATTGAACGTGATTCCTGCCCATCCCATGAAGCCGAACGTCCAGACGAGCACCAACGCGACGCCGAACAGCCCCAAAGCCACGTCATAGAGGTCCCTGTAGGCAAGGGCCAACACGACGAGGACGAACAGGAAGGCGAGCGGCCCGACGACGGCGAGGCTGTCGAACGAGGACCGTCGGAGTTCGTCGTCGATGACGCCCTGCCCGAGCACCATCGCGTCGCCCTCGACCTCGCTGTCGACGATGTCGGCCATCCGGGTTTGGGCGCGGGCGAGTTCCTCCGCCGGAACGCTTTCGCGGTGGGAGACGACGATGGCCGTCGACTCGGCCGTCTTGCCGTTGCCCTCGTAGCTCGTCGGCACGGTGGCGAACGACCCCCCTTCGGGCCACGTGTGCTCGACGTCGTCCATCACGATACCGACGGCATAGGAGGTGTACAGCTCCAACTCGAACTCGGAAAGTCCTTCGATGGCCTCGATTTGTTCGTCCAGTGGTGGTCGCGGTTCGACGGTAATCTCCTGTGCGTCGACGCCCTCCTCCCTGCGGATGGCGACGATGGCGACGACGTTCGAGACGCCCAGCGGCTGTTGGTCTTCGATGAGCGTCGCCCCGACGACGGGGTCGTTTCGGAGTTGCCGTTGGACGCGCAACTGCTGGAGGTACCGCTGTTTCGTGAGGACGTTCTCGTCGTCGGCGATGACGACGAACGACCCCGTCGAGTTCGCGGCTTGGCCGCTCATGTTGTCGGTGATGTAGCCGTCGGCGGCGTGTTCGGCGGTGCCGCCGCGAAACTCCTCTAGGGTCGTGTCGAGAACGACCCCCGGAAGGCCGAGTCCCAAGACGAACACGACTGCCAGCGTCACAGCGACGACTTTCCGGCGGTGTTCGTAGACGACGGACTCGGCGAGACTATTCGGCTTCATGCGGGCACGGGGGCGACAGCGGGGACACGATTCACCCGACGTGACAGCGGAGCTGATAAATACCCATCGCCGGTCGTTGACGGTCGTTGATTATCGCCGCCAGTCGATAGCACCAAGTTGTCCATTCACTGGATTGCGTGTATGGATATATCCACATTTGTGCATATAAACGGGGTTTCGACCCCGGCAGCACGCGGCGATGAAGAAAGCGTTATCCCTCACGGCCGGGACCGTACGCCCATGAAGGTACTCGTTACGGACCCCATCGCTGACGCCGGTCTCGACGTGATACGCGACGCCGGCCACGAGGTCGTCACGGACTACGAATCGGAGGGTGAGGAACTGCTCGAGGCGGTCGCCGACGCCAACGCACTCATCGTCCGTTCGGGGACGGAGGTCACCCGCGAGGTGCTGGAGGCCGCACCCGACCTCGTCATCGTCGGTCGGGCCGGCATCGGCGTCGACAACATCGACATCGACGCCGCGACCGACCACGGCGTCATCGTCGCCAACGCCCCGGAGGGCAACGTCCGAGCGGCCGCCGAACACACCGTCGCGATGACGTTCGCCACGGCGCGGTCGATTCCGCAGGCCCACGTCCGCCTGAAGGACGGCGAGTGGGCGAAAGGCGCCTTCCTCGGGACCGAACTCAACGGCAAGACCCTCGGTATCGTCGGGTTGGGCCGGGTCGGCCAGGAAGTCGCGAAGAAACTCGACTCGCTGGGGATGGACCTCGTCGCGTTCGACCCCTACATCTCCGAGGAACGCGCCGAGCAGTTGGGCGCCGAACTCGCGGAACTCGACGAGGTGCTCGACACCGCCGACGTGCTCACCATCCACACGCCGCTGACGCCGGAGACCGAGGACATGATTGGTGAAGCCGAACTCGCCCAGATGGAGGGCGGCTACGTCGTCAACTGCGCCCGCGGCGGCATCATCGACGAGGCCGCTCTCGCAGACGCCGTCGAAGACGGCATTCTCGCCGGCGCGGCACTGGACGTCTTCGCCGAAGAGCCCCTGCCGGAGGACAGCCCGCTGCTCGACGTCGAGGACGTCATCGTCACGCCGCACCTCGGCGCCTCGACGGAGGCCGCCCAGGAGAACGTCGCCGTCTCCACCGCCGAACAGGTCGTCGCCGCGTTCAACGAGGAGCCGGTAATGAACGCACTGAACGCGCCGTCGATGGACGAATCCGCCTTCCCGCGGGTCGAACCGTACATCCACCTCGCCGAGACCGCTGGCAAAATCGCGGTCCAACTGCTCGACAGTCGCGTCGAGAGCGTCGAGGTCAACTACGAGGGTGACATCGCCGAGGAGGACATCGAAATCGTCACCGCCTCCGCGCTGAAGGGCGTGTTCAAGCCGCTGGAGTGGCAGGTCAACGCCGTCAACGCCCCGCGCATCGCCGAAGAGCGTGGCATCGACGTGACCGAGAGCAAACGTCGGCAGGCCGAGGACTTCCAGAGCCTCGTGACGGTCACCGTCAGCGACGGCGAAACCGAAATCGCCGTCTGCGGAACGCTGTTCGCCGGCGACGACCCGCGTATCGTCCGCGTCGACGGCTACCGCGTCGACGCCATCCCCGGCGGGAAGATGATGGTCGCACGCAACACCGACGAACCCGGCGTCATCGGCCACATCGGCTCGGTGATGGGCGAGTTCGGCGTCAACATCGCGGGGATGTTCAACGCCCGCGAAGTCCACGGTGGCGAGGCACTCACCGTCTACAACGTCGACCAAGAGGTGCCCGACGAAGCACGTGAAAAGCTCGAATCCGACGAGCGCATCATCGAGACGAAGTACATCAGCCTGAACGGCTAATCGGACGGACAGAAGGCGGTTCCCAGCCGCGTTGATTCAAAGCCAGCCGGTCAGTTTCGCCCACAATCCTTCGTCGGTTTCGTGTTCGGTTTCCGCCTTCGCCTCCTCTAACAGCCGCTCGTAGCGCTCGATGACCTCCTCGAGTCGCTTGTCGCGCGCTTCGAGTTCTGCTTCGAGGAACTCGGCCCACTCCTCGGTGGCCTCTCGTCGCCGTTCGCTGCGCCGCAGTTTCGCTTCGAGTTCCGTCACTCGCTCGTGGTCCGTCCCGACCGTCGGGAGCGGTTCGGATGAGGCGGATGCCATAGCGAACGTGTGTCACGCACTACCAAAAACCTACGTCAGACGGGCGTCACAAACGCCCCGTGTGGGCCGTAAGCGTTCCGTTCCGCTCCTCCGATAAACCTTGAGACTCGGGAACACGGGTGTTACAGCGCCTCTACCTGCAGTTAAAAAGGGGTGCTGATTACCGGGGGAACGCCTTTCGCCCCTGAACGTTACTCTCCGATATGTCAGATGAGACGGCCGACGGCGGTGGCTCGGAGTCGCCGGGGGGACCCGACATCGGCCTGCCGGCGCTCCACGCCGACCAACCTACGCCGCCGCAGTTGGAGAACGGCGAGGGGTGGGACGCCGACCCGCTTCTCGTCTCCGGTTGCGAGGCCTACGTCGAGGGAGAGTACCTGTATCAGGACTACGTCTACGACGACCACGGCGCCGACACGCGGTCGGTGCTGGAGCAACCGCCCGGTGGCGAGACGCTCGGCGGGTTCTACTGTCGCCCCACCGGTGACCTCCGATATCCGACGGCTCCGGACACCTACGCGTTCAACGGCGCGGACCTACTCGAACTCCGAGCGCGGCCGACGACGGAGGGCGTCGCCTACCGCATCACGCTGAACACGATGCTGGAGCCGGATGCGGCGGCCGTCGCCATTGGCATCGATACAGGGGGCAGCGACGGTCGAACCGACTGGGGGTACGGACTCGGTGAGTTGGGGGCGTCGGTCGACCACCGACTCGTCGTCTGGGGAACGGGCGCCGAACTCGACGGCGACCCGCTCGAAGACGACCGCGTCACCGTCGACGTGCGCCGAAACCAAATCGAGGTGGAGGTACCGCTGGACCCCGAAGACGAGACGTGGCGACACTACTGTGTCACCGGTCTCTGGAACGCCGAGGACGGCCGGTTTCAGGAGGTTTCGGTCGACGCCGACCGCGAGGTACCGGGCGGCGGCAAGCGCGGCATGGATGTCCCACCTGTCTTCAACGTCGGTTTCCGGTTCGAGGAACCCCTCCGACGGAACATCGACATCGAGGAACTCCTTCCACGGTTGGCGATGGTCGTCGCCAACGCGCCGATGGAGGTACTCCAGCGACTCGACGAACCGTTGCAGTTGCTCGGATTGCTCGGGGACGCCCCGAAACTGTTCGACATCGAGGACCCGCTTGGACTGTTCAATCCGCTGGAGGACCCGCTCAGCGTCTCTGAGTTGGTCGGCGTCGCCAATCGCCTGTCGCCGTTCAGCGAGGCGGAGGCGGTCCCACGCTCCATCGGCATCGGCAACTGGCGGGAACACGGGCAGGCGACCGCGCTGGCCGCCCGCGACATCTCACAGTACCACGCCGACATCGACTTCGAGACGCTTCGCGCCGAGGAGACCGACCGCCGGGTTCCCGACTCGGGGTTCATCACCTACCTGTACCCCTCCGCCCACGAGTTCGGCGAAGGGGTCGACCCCTACGCCAACGTCCTGGAGGGCCGCATCCAGCCGTACGGCGTCTACGTGCCCGAGGACCTCGAGGAACCGGCGCCGATGGTGACGATGCTGCATTCGCTCGGGAACTGCTACACCCAGTATCCGGCGTACATGCCGACGCTGGTCGAAAACCTCGCCGAGGAGACCGGCGGCATCGTGTTCATGCCGCAGACGCGTGGCCCCGGTATCTGGTACAAGAAGAAGGCCGAACTCGATGTCTTCGAGGCGTGGCGGAACCTCGAAACCCGCTTCGACATCGACCGCGAGCGCGTCTCCGTGACGGGCTACTCGATGGGCGGGTTCGGCGCCATCATCATGGCGACGAAGAACCCCGACACTTTCGGTCGCTGTTTCGGCGTCGTCGGCCCGCCGGCCGAGGACCCGCTGCAAGCGCCGACGAACAACATGATTGCGACGCCGTCGCTGCTGATGAACGGCCTGTTCGGCGGCGAGGACGGCGGCGAACTGTTCTCGATTTTCACCGAGAAACCGGAGAACGCGCTCCGACTCACCGAGAACCTCAGACACGTCCCGATGCTTTTGTGGCACGGCGGCACCGACCCGCTCGTTCCACTCCTCGGGCCGACCAACTACGCGCGGGAACTCCGTGAACACGGCTACCGCCACCAAATCGACGTGTTCCCGAGCGTCGACCACTTCGCGCTCGCGATTCAGGACAGTTGGGACCGCGGGCCGTCGTATCTCTCGCCCACCGAGGTACCGAAACACCCCTCACGAGTCACCTACCGGCGCGTCCCCGAGTTCGACTACCCCGAACTCGGTATCGTCCACGACAGCGCCTACTGGGTCACCGACATCGACGTTCGGGAAGGCCACGGTAGCGGCCTCGTCGACGCCATCTCCCTTGCCGACGGCTACGGCGACCCGACCCCCGAGCGGTTCACGTCTTCGGGAACGAAACCGATGCCGTACACCGCCACCGGAATCGAGTGGGCGGACCCGGTGGACGTTCGTGGCCCCGAGAACACGCTCGAAGTCACGCTCGAAGGCGTCGAATCGGTGACGTTGTGGGTCGAAGCCGCGGGGTTGGACCCCGAAACCGAACTCACCGTCGAGGCCGATGTCGATGTCGATGCAACGCTGACACTCCGGGGGTCCTTCGGCGCCCACGACGTCGAAATCGAGGCCGGCACGTCGACAGTCGAGGTTGACCCACTCGCCTGAACGACGGTCCCCTCGGCGCTCTACCGGGGTGCTGACTCCCGGCGATTCACTTAAATCAGCAAGTGCTAATAGGGCTAACACATTTCCCCATCGCCGTCGAAGGGACGGGATATGTCTCAGGAACGCCGTGATGGCGACCGTACCGAGGGGTCTCCCTCCTCTCCGCCTCGGCCCGGTCCCGACGCCCTGTACGGCACCAACCCCACGCCGCCGCAGTTGGAGAACGGCGAGGGGTGGGACGCCGACCCGCTTCTCGTCTCCGGTCACGACGCCTACCGCGACGGTGAGTACCTGTATCAGGACTACGTCTACGACGACCACGGCGCCGACACGCGCCACTTCACCGCCGGGTCGCCGGCGAACGCCGACTCGCTCGGCGGCATTCTCTCACAGCCGACCGGGGACTTCCACTACCCAAACGACGGCGAACGCTACAGCTACAACGGCGCGGACTTACTGGAGTTTCGGGCACGGCCGACGGCGGATGGCGTCACCTACCGCATCACGCTGAACACGATGCTGGAACCGGATGCGGCGGCCGTCGCCATCGGCATCGATACAGGTGGCAGCGACGGTCGAACCGACTGGGGGTACGGACTCGGTGAGTTGGGGGCGTCGGTCGACCACCGACTCGTCACGTGGGGGACTGGTGCCGAACTCGACGGCGACCCGCTCGAAGACGACCGCGTCACCGTCGACGTGCGCCGAAACCAAATCGAGGTGGAGGTACCGCTGGACCCCGAAGACGAGACGTGG
>Ga0207719_100471_pt1 | contig 22992 bp, 18 predicted proteins | sample A23P1SouthBayCA_2_FD_187279 | JGI IMG/M metagenome (GOLD analysis project Ga0207719, IMG submission 187279) | Aerobic enrichment media microbial communities from Eden Landing Ponds, California, USA - A23 P3 (3) (SPAdes) | ecosystem: Environmental > Aquatic > Marine > Unclassified | place... | reverse complement strand
GGAGCCACAGGTGTAAGGAGACCTCCGGGGTGGCGTCTCGACTCTGGAGGGGACGTAGCTACAACAGGTAGTCGCCGTCGACTCCGCTAGCGACGTTGGTCGGTCGCGGTATCCGGAATCCGGTGCTGGGTGAGCCCCGACAGGAGGTCGCCCGTCATCTGCGCGAAGGTCGCGACAACTGTGACGGCGAAGACGCCGACGGCGGCTGTCAGCAGCGGTTCGCTGGCGAGCAGTTCCCCGACGAACGCGGCCACGATCGAGATGATCTGCAGCCCGAACAGGCGGTCTAGGCGTTTCATTACTCATTCTATGCTACTGTCTCGAAGGTAATAGGCCGTGCGCGAGACGTGTCACCAGGGGAGTTGGTGACGTGCGCTACGGGCTTCAGTATCGCAGTTGTGCCCTCCGGATCAGACGACTCAGTCGCCGGCGACTCCCCCGCTCTCGACGTTCGTGACTTCGATGCCGCCGGAGAGTTCGGTGTTGGGGTACGGCATATCGATTCCCTCGGCATCGCATCGCTCCTTGACCGCTTCGAGGAACTGCGCGCGGACCGCACCGTAACTGCTCTCGTTGGGGTCGATCCAGATCCGACCCGAGAGCACGACCGCCGAGTCACCGAGCGACGTCACCGGGGCGGTCGGCCCGGGATCGCTCAGCACGCCGTCGATCCGGGACCCTTCATCGATGATGGCTTCTCGCGCCTGCTCGATGTCGTCGTCGTAGCCGATTCCGAAGCCGACGGACACCCGACGTTTGTCGTTCGCCACGTTGTTCACCACGGCCGCACTGGCGAGGTCGCTGTTTGGGACGGTGACGAGTTCGTTGTCGAACGTATCCAACTTCGTCACCCGGAGTTGGATCTCTCGAACGACGCCCTCGTTCCCGTTCCACTCGATCCAGTCGCCGACTGTGAACGGTTCGTCTTGGATGATGAACACGCCGGCGACGAAGTTGGCGATGAGGTCCTGGGCGGCGAAGCCGACAGCGAGCGCGAGCGCGCCACCGAGGGTCGCGAACGCGGCCAGGACGACTCCGAAGCCGGCCACCGTCGCCGCCAGTGCCACTGCCACGACGCCGACGATTACGACGGTCGTGTTCACCGCCAGCCCAACGAGCGTCTCGTCGAAATCCCGGTACTGGAGGCTTCGCTCTACCGCTCGGGTCACGAAGTACTTCCCGAGCAGGTAGATGACCAGGAACGCGACGACGAACAACACGACTGTCGTGACTGCACCGACGAGTGCGGGGACGTACTGCTGCGGATTGATCTGAACTGCCTGTTGTAAAAGTAACATTTTAACGTGCAATCAACGCCCTGCCATCTACTTAACAATTTGTCCACCGAGGAGCACTGAAGTCGTGTCAGCGGAACGTCGAAGTAGGTACACGACGACTCCGCGCTTTTTTTCTGCTGGCTTTCTCGGGGAGTGGCCCGTGCCAGCGGGCGGAATCGCTGCTCCTCGCTTCGACCGAGAGGCGATGGTTATCGCCTCCGTCTCAGGCGTGGGGGCGGGACTAGTGACCGGACTGTGACGTCGCCTGCTAGATAAATAAATCAAATTATATAAGATTTAGTATTTATATACCAAAATGGTAATTATTAACGAACCGGACTCGATTAATCTCCGAGAGGCGATCTACTAACTCACAAATCGTCTCCGGCCTGCAGTGCGCTGTTAGAATTACCTGCCGAAAATGATCCTATAAAGTCGCTTAGGCTGCGTTTGGATCTCCGTCCCCTCGTTCAGTTCTGTCTTCGTCGCAGCTATCTAGCCACGTTTCCCGGGTAGATTCCGGCACTACCGTCCATACTTTACAATATATTTCTTATAATATTTGAATACTATAAATAAATTTATATTCCAGAGCCGAGAGACAGAATCGATATCGCCGTTTGCAGACAGTGGCGTAGAGCGTCTTGCGAGGGTTACGCGCCGTGGACGATCCGTGTCATCCCGACCGTCTCCGTAACCATCCACAGTAGAAACACGAGGTACGCGCCCAGCAGTACGTAGGATTCGACGTTCGTCACTGCGAGGTCGGTCCGAAGAAATATAAATAGTAGGACAGTTGCAAGTGTGAGGACCGCCAACATCGGAATAGCGACGGTGAAATTCACGGGGACGACACCGACGATTAGGACGCCAACAGGGATCGTAACGAGGAGGTCAAACGTATTTGATCCCAAGACGTTTCCTACGCTTGTGACCCCTCTTCCCGCGTTCGCGGCTCGAACGCTCACCAGCAAATCTGGGAGACTGGTCACGGCAGCGACGATCGTGACCCCTGCAAAGAATTCTGGAATTGCAAACAGATGACCCAGTGATTCGACACTCGTCACCAACCCCTCGACAGCGACTAAGATGAGCAGTAGTCCAGCAACAAGCTTACCCCACTCTCGTGGTTTCGAGATCTCAGAGCGTGTCTCATTTGAGTTGTAGTCGCTGATGTCTTGCCACTGCACGAAGAGATACAGACCGTATAAAACCAGTGGAAGAATCGCTAACGGCCGGGTCAATTCGCCAATCAGGGTCGGCTCACTGGAGAGCGGATGGTAGATTACGGCGAGCGCAAACGTCACGACGAGCACCGAGATCGCGATCATATAGAACTGGGCTTCCTTGTACACGACCGTACGGCTCGTCACCAGTTTACCATCAGCTACGATTCCAGCGAGTGCCGGAATCACGAGGATGTTGAAGACGGCGGACCCGACAATCGCCCCCACACCCATACCAAACGTTCCGGACAGAGAAGTCAGCACGACACTAACTAGTTCGGGAAAACTAGATCCAACAGCAACGATGACCGAACCCTGAATGACTGCAGGCAAGCCATAGTAGCCTGCAAGATGCTCGGCCGACTCCTCTAACCACCCGCTTCCAACCCAAATTACTCCGGTCGCAACGATCACCACGATCACGCTCTCTAGGGCCGAACCCGAAAGAAGATCTCCAACTGGTATTATTTTATCTCGGTGCATTAGCGTCTCAAACTAGCGAACGACTTCGGTGTGCAGATCACTCGCTTCGGTGCCCGATTCGATCACTGCTAGCCGATACCCGAAACCGGAGTGTTTCGCGCGCATCCGTCGTCCGGGGACCCTGCAGGGGCTGATAGAAAACGGTCCGGGGAACATCGTTCATCTCGTCAACGACCCCGACCGCGAGGTAATACGCCTGAACGGTCGGAAACGCTCCGAGAGTTCCAGATAATCTGAGCCGGACCTCGAGGTCCGGTCCAAATGTCTCCTCCGGCACCCGTAGACAGCCACGCGACCCCAACAAAGAAACCCAGTCTTCGTCGCTTTGCTGGGGCCGAACGGCGGCCTCAATATCCCCTCCCTCGGGGACCTCAGCACGGATCCGAAGGTACGGACGCACTGACAGTTTATCTTCCCAGAACAGCGATGGCGTGTCGTGATCGGCAATCGTTCCAACCACGCGTGCAGGCCACGCCTCCCGATCGCATTCGAGGGCCTTCGATACCAGTGGGAGGGCGGCTTCGTACTCGCCAGCTCGGCACCTCGTCCAAGCCGCGAGAACCCAGGCACTCACCTGCTCTGCTGGTGTTTCGGCGAGTCTGATGGCTTCATCGAAGGCGTTTTCGCTCTCTTCGGTAGCTCCCGATACTAGCGCGCGAGCGCCGGTCTGCAGGTTGTCGGCTACGGGTTCGGAAACGTCGAGTTCGCTCAGTACCGCCGGGTTTTCCGTCCGGAGGAACCCGTACAGAGCTAATTGTTGCGCGTTCATTTCGACGCTCGTGCGGTGTGTGAGTCGCAACCGTGTGCCGCGCTCACGAAGCCAACCATAGACAGCGTCAGTCCCCCGCCGAAGTGCAGTCTGTGCTTCTCTCTGCTCACTCGTCTCGCTTACCGCCGCAAGTGCCTGATCGAACTCGCTGCGTTCGTCCTCCTGTATCGCCGTCTCGAGCGCGGTCTGTACTGCTTCATACGACTGGTCGTCTTCCAAAATTCCCGCCGTGTGACCAGCCACTTCCAGCAGTGCATTCAGCAGGAAGGTGCGAACTGAATCAGTCGGCTCGTGAGGAGTCTCGGTCATATCTGGAACAGAATGAGTCGTGGATGGAAATCCTATCGGTCGTGTGGTTGCTGATCTATCTCCGGTTGGGACTCTGGGGCGTACTCATCCCCGCGTAGGTGACAGACCGAGCGATGGTCACTTGAAACCGAGTGCTGTTCCGGAACGGCGGACTCACAGACCGAGGAAAACTCCTGGTCTAGGAGGTCGTATGCTGCTCCCTCGGACTCGTCAACCAGGAGCGATAGTGCCTCGAAGATGGTCGCTTTCACCGGTTCCGGGACTGCCACCCGATCGCTGCTTGTCAGTCCTCCCTCCACAACGTGCTCTTCGAAGATCGCCGAAACGATATCGTCTGCGGACACGTCCGCCTGCTCTTTGGACAACTGCTCGCGCATAACGCTTGGCTGGATCTCTCCGTCCCCGACTTCCTTCTTCAACCGAAGTACGCGCCGCCAAACCTCTTGACTATATGCCCAGTCGGCGTCCGGGATGACTTTCGGGCATCGAGTGTGGAACCGACAGCCACTCGGAGGATTGATCGGCGTCGGTACGTCACCAGTCAGCGTAATTTTCTCGCGCGTGTCAGTCGGATCCGGCGTCGGAATCGACGAGACCAAAACCTCCGTGTATGGATGCGCTGGATTCTCGAAGAGCTCTTTCGTCTGCGCCCGTTCGACAATTTGTCCCAGATACATCACTGCGACCTCGTCACAGATCTGGCGCACGACCGAGAGGTCGTGAGAGATGAACAGCATCGTCAGATCCATCTCCTCTCTGAGATCACGCAGCAGGTTCAGAATCTGTGCTTGGACGCTCACGTCGAGTGCTGAGACCGGCTCGTCGGCCACGATGAGGTTCGGTTCGACAGTGAGCGCCCGTGCGATTGCGATACGTTGTCGTTGCCCGCCACTGAACTCGTGTGGGTAGCGGTCGATGTACTCGGCGCCCAGCCCGACGCGGTCTAAGAGCTCTTGGGCGCGCTCGACCCGCTCGTCTTTGCTATCGCCGATGTCGTGCACCTTCATCGGTTCGACGAGTGTCTCCTTGACCGTGTACCGCGGATTGAGCGAGGAGAACGGATCTTGGAAGATCATTTGTGCTTCGCTTCGGAAGGCACGCCGTTCTCGGTCGCTCTGTTCGGTAAGATCAGTCTCTTGATACTGGATCGAACCATCGGTCGGCTCGAGCAACTGTAATACTGTCTTTGCGAGCGTGCTCTTTCCGCAACCGCTCTCACCGACGATTCCGAGTGTCGTTCCGGCGGTCAGATCCAGGTCGACGCCGTCGACAGCACGAACGGCGGTCCGCTGTTTGCCCGGCTGAATCCGAGTCAACAGCCCGTCGTTCTCGTAGAAATGTTTCTTCACCCCGTCGAGACTGAGTAGTGGTTCGTGTGTACTCATGCTGGGTCCTCCCAGATACATGCACTGTAGTGGTCGTCGTCGACCGCTCGCAACCGAGGGTCAGTCTCGCGACACTCGGCTGAGGCGAACGGGCACCGATCGGCGAAGTTACACCCCTCAGGAGGATCAGATAGGTCCGGCACCTGTCCGTCTATTGGCGTGAACGTGTCCTGCTGTTCTCGTGGATCCGGCACGCAGTCTAAGAGGCCCTTGGTATATGGATGACGTGGATTCTTGAACACGTCCACCACGTCGCCGTACTCGACAATGCGTCCAGCGTACATCACAGCGACTCGATCACAGACCTCAGCGACGACGCCTAAGTCGTGGGTGATGAGCATCACGGCCATATTCTGGCGTTCGTTCAGCTCCTCGATAATCTCAAGAATCTGAGCTTCGATGGTAACGTCCAGGGAGGTCGTAGGCTCGTCGGCAATGAGGAGGTCAGGCTCGCAAGCTAATGCCATTGCGATCATTGCCCGCTGGCGCATTCCGCCGCTGAACTGGTGTGGGAACGCGTCGACTCTATCCTCCGCACTCGGGATCCCGACGCGGCGCATCAGTTCAACGGCCCGTTTCCTAGAGGCAGCGTTACTCAGATCCTGGTGGATCCGCAGCGGTTCACCGATCTGCCAGCCTACGTCGAAGACGGGGTTGAGCGCGGACATCGGCTCCTGAAAGATCATAGAGATGTCTTCGCCACGGATGTCGCGAAGTTCGGCGTTCGACTTTTCTAGGAGGTTTTCTCCGTCGAACATAATACGGCCACCGTGAATCTCGCCCGGGGATTCGACGAGAGACATCACTGACCGGCTGGTAACGCTCTTTCCACACCCGCTTTCTCCGACCAGACCGAGAATCTCTCCTTCCTGTATCTCAAAGGTCACTCCGTCGACAGCCTGGACGACACCAGCATCGGTGTTGAACCGAGTCTGCAAATTGTCGACGCTGAGTAGTGCTTGTTCGTCGCGCTCTATCTGGTTCAACTCACTCCCGTCTAGGGGTGCCGTTCGACTCCCGTGGTCGTCCTGTGAGGCCGCATATTCGTTGCTCATGCGCCACCCTCCTGTTGGGTCACCGACCGCGGATCGAATTCGTCGCGCAGTCCATCCCCGAGTATGTTGAAGGCAAGTACAGTAATCATTATCGCGAGTCCTGGGAACGTTGATATCCACCACTCTGCTGGCAGGTACTGACGACCGCTGGCGATCATAACACCCCACGTCGCTGTCGGCGGCTGGACCCCTAATCCGAGGAACGATAGCGACGCTTCGAGGATAATCGCCGTTGCGACGTGGTAGGTCGCTTGGACGAGTACCGGGGTGACCGCGTTGGGCAGGATGTGTTTTACGAGGATCGCACTGTCGTGAAGCCCGGTGTTTTCGGCTGCCGTGACGTAATCTTCTTCCTTTTCGGAGAGAACACTCCCCCGTATCAGACGGGCGTATTGTGGTGAATAAACGATTGCGACGACTCCGATTACGTTTATCAACCCTGCCCCGAGCGTTCCCACGATCGCGAGCCCGAGGACTAGAGCTGGAATAGAGATGATCATATCCATCATCCGCATAATGACTTCGTCGGTCCACCCTCCGACGTAGCCAGCGAAACTCCCGAGGGGAACGCCGATGGCGATAGCCATACCCACAGCAACGATCCCGACTGCTAGCGAGGCCCGCGCACCGAAGATGAGTCGCGAGAGAATATCCCGGCCAGTTAGATCGGTCCCCAGCGGATGATCGACGGACGGCGGCGACAGCGAGGCCGCGTAATCTTGATGCGCTGGATCGTAGGGGGCGAGCAGTGGTGCGGCAATGGCTGTCACGACGACACCAACGACTAGCAGGAATGAAATCTGCGCGCTCCTATCCAGACGGCCATACAATTCGACCCAGCGGTTCAGTCTTGATACGGCCGTTGCAGCGAACGACGAGTCGTAATTTTGTTGTGACATTGTGTTATTCGTGTTTTATTCGCGGGTCGAGGTACGCGTACAACAGATCGACGGTGAGATTGGCAAATACGAACACGGCAGCGACGAAAAGAATGATTCCCTGGATGACCGGAAGATCCTTGTTCAATACCGCGCTGTACAACAGCCGGCCGATCCCCGGCCATTGAAAGACCTGTTCGACGACGATCGAACCGTTGAACAGAAAGCCGATATGGATGCCGAGAACTGTGACGATGGGAATCAGGGCATTCCGGAACCCGTGGAGAAGCACGACAACCGACTCTTTTGCTCCTTTTGCGCGCGCTGTCTGGATATACTCTGCGTTGAGTGCTTCGACCATCGCGGACCGTGTGAGCCGAGCAGTTAACGCGGAGTAGCCGATACCGAGCGTGATGCCGGGCGCAACGACGTGGTGAGCCCATCCAGTGAGACTTGCACTCGGACTGACGTATCCGCCGGCGGGTATCAATCCGTCCCCACCGAACCAGTTCCCCCAGAACAGGCTGAACGTCATAATGACCATAATTCCGAGCCAGAATGCGGGGACGCTGATCCCGAAGAATGCGACGAGCCGGTTCGCGTGGTCGACCCAGGTGTCTTTGTAGACGGCGCTGAGAATCCCCGTGGGTATCGCGATGAATAATGCGGTCAGGATGGCGACCAGCGACAACTGTGCGGTAGGCCAGAGACGCTCGATGATGAGATCGGTAACCGGCCGTTGCAACGCGTACGACTGGCCGAGATCGCCCACGACTGCGTGCGATAACCACTTCCAGTACTGTACGTAGAGCGGGTCACCCAAGCCGAGCCGTTGCTCTAACTGTGCAATCTTCGCGGGCGTCCGCTGTGCCGGCGGTAGTAGGACGTTGATTGGGTCTCCTGGGGTCAGCTTGATGAGGAGAAACACACCGATTGAGACGCCGAGTAAAACTGGCACAGTCAGCGCCAACCGCTTGAGAGCATAGTTTGCATAACCCATGCAATTAATTCTCACCTTTTGGAATAAATTAGTTGTGGTTCGGCGAATCGCTCACTCGCTGGTGATCGGATACACGTCATTTGGGGCCTGTTGATACTCGAATCGCGAGAGATCGGCCGGACTGTACTCGGGTGCGTCGACGATGATGATCTGGCTGGCGAGGTCCTCGAAGACCCCACGGAAGTGTGTCTTCGACTTCGAGACGATAACGTCGAAATCGGTTGCTTCGTAGCCGTATTGGTTGATCGGATCGGTGTCGTTCAGTCCGGCACCGTCCATTCGGCTCGTCAATTGGAGCCAGAGACCGTCCACATCAACGATGGCGGTCTCCCCTTGTGTCACACGTTCACCCCGTTTCATCGGGCCTGTGGCGGTGTACGTCTTTTTGCCAACGAATTCTACGCGACCACTCAGGGGTACTGGCCCTCCGCCACGAGCCGAGGTGTGGCTTCCGACGTCGAGAGCAACTTCGTTCCCCACGCCGGCCGCGCGGCACTCTGCGACGGCACCGGGATCGTGGATAAGCGGAACGGCCACGTTCGATGCGTCCTGTTCGATGAGTTCTTGCAGGACGAACGTCGTTTCGGCCAAGCGATCGGCGTGGTCAAGTATCAACACCGGATCCTCAGCACCAGCGCTACAATCGAGAGCGTGTTTGACGCCCTCTTTGACGCTGTAGAGCGAGTCCGATGTGGTGAACGATTCCCGCCGCTCAGCAACGAAATCCGCGAGGTCGTCAACGATCTGCCGTGCAAACTCCGGGTCGTCATCAGTCGTTGCTACCACTGTGAGACCGAGTTGCGGGACGTCTGCCCAAGCGAAGCCGAAGAACACAGAGACGTCCAGTACGTCGTCTTTGTCCGTCCAGCGAGCGACATCGTGAAACTCGGGATAGTGATCCCAGGTCACTGCCCGTGTGACAACGTCCTTTGCGGGGGAAACCGTCGTTGCGCTGAACACGCTCGGGACGGCGACACCTGGCTTCGCAACCGCCGTTGTCGGGGACACCCGATCGCGAGCAGCGTCGAGGACGGTCTCGGCAGTCCGGCGGCCGGTTTCACGCTGATCGACGTGAGGACTGCTCCGATACGCACAAACCACATCTGCGGACTTAGTCAACGCTGGCCCGACGTTGCCATGGAGATCCATACCAACACCGATCGGTACGTCATCGCCGACAGCCGAGCGGACTTCCCGAACGACGTCTGTTTCGGTATCCTGGTGGCTCTCGGTGACCATTGCCCCGTGGAGGAACAACAGAACACCGTCCAGCGAGTGCTCGGCGAACGTCGTCCGAATCTCGGAGACATAGCGATCGTACACGTCGTCGTCGACGGTTCCAGAGACACCGCCACGGGTATGGACCGACGGTACATAATCGATTGACTCCGCAGCGGCCTCACAAGCATCGATGAAACCTGCAAGAACTGTATTCGAATCCCGAAACTCCTCGATCATTCTCTCGCCACGGACGGCATCCCGTTCAAACGGTTCTACGCTGGTCCCGTTCGGAAGAAAGGTGTGGGTTTCGTGTGAGAGGCCGGCTAGTCCTAATTGCATACGAGCTTATATTGATTCGAGTGATTGGTGTACAAAACAAGCTTTCAGGGGGCGAAGCCGCTAGTCTTCTTTCCACACGTTCTCGAACCACATATACGCCGAGGGCCAGACGCGGAGGTTATGAACGTTGTTACGATGGCCGTGAATGACGTTGTTCCAGAGCAAGAACAGCTTCGGCATCGAATCAGTGATCCGTTTTTGCACTTTGTCGTATATGTCCTTGCGTTGTTCCCGCTCTGGCTCGTAGCGCGCCTCCGTCATCAGTTCGTCCGTCTTGTCGTCTGAATACCCCGTGTAATTGAAGACGGCGTCGGAGTGGAACGTCGCGTAGGCGTAGTCGTCTGCGGCGAATCCCCACGTGAAGTTCTCGAGCATTGAATTGAAGTCTTCGGGCGTTTCATCAGCGGTAACTGGGTCCCAGACGGTACCCTTCGAGACAGGGGTAATCTCCATATCGACGCCAGCCTGACTGTACTGCTGCTGGAGGATCGTCGCCACGTCGACGAACTTCGACTGATTCGCCGGTTCACAAGTGAACGACAGGCCCGCGTGGCCAGCCTCCTGGAGCAGTTGTTTTGCTTTCTCCGGGTCGTGGCCGTACGTGACTGCAGCCTCCTCGTTGTAGGCCCAGTGCCACGGGGGGAACGGGCTGTGTGCGACGGCGGCTTGGCCTTGGAATTTCGTTTGGACAATCGCCTCACGGTTCATCGCGTGCATCAAAGCCTTGCGAACTTTTTTCTTGGTTAGCGGCTCGAAATTGATGATGTTGAGCCACTGGCTCGTCTTAGCCGTACTGGCTTTGTTCAAGACCGTGATGCTGGAGTTACTCTGCATCGCCCCGACTTCCGTCGCGGCGACCGATTCATTGACGTCGGCACCGCCCGATTTCAGTTGGGTTGAGCGGACGCTCGCTTCTGGGACGACCTGGTAGACGAGACGGTCGAGATACGGTAGTTGACCGGCCTCGCCCTCACGGAAGTAATCCGGGTTCTTCTCGAAGACGAACTTCGAGCCTCCTTGCGATTCCTCGGGGACGTACTGGAACGGCCCCGTCGCCCAGACACCGGTGTCTGTCGTCCCGAGGCTATCGCCGTGTTCTTCCAAGGACTCCGGCGGAATGATAGAGAACCACGCGAAGGCGGACATCGACGCCTGCTTGTACAGAAACGGTGCGTACGGTTCTGCCAAGTTGAACGTTACCTCGTACTCACCGGTCTGCTGAACCGTCTCCTGAGGATCGATCCCGTCACCGACGAGCGTACCGACGTACGCGCCCCGGCCTGCCGCCCCGTATTCTTTGTCCAGAATCTTACGGAAGTTCCATACGATATCTTCAGCAGTCATTTCACGGTTGTACGGCTCGTGGAACTGTACGCCCTCACGAATCTTCACCGTGTATTGCTTCCCGTCGTCGGATACATCGGGCATTTCCGCCGCCAAGTCCGGCTTGAGTTGGCCTTCCGGGGTTACCCGATATAGTGAGTTCGACAGGTTCTCACACATCGTGATCCCAGTGGTGAACGAGACCTTGTGCGGATTCAAAGTCTCCGTCCCCGACTGCATTGCAACGACGAGTTCGCCACCGGTTTGCACCTCCTGAGTCTCTGTGCTCTCGTCTGCGGTTCCTGTATCTGTCTCACCGCCGCCCGCCGTCGTCCCTTGGCCACCCTGGTTGCTGCCCGACTCCGAACACCCAGCGAGCATCGACCCTGCACCAACGGTACCGATACTTCCGGCCATTCGTAGGAACGACCGTCTATCGGCACCGTCACCGCTGTTGCTTTGTACCATACAGACACACCACACATTGCCTAATATATAAAAGTTTGTATTGTTAACGGTCATATGTAGTAAATATGCTCCCTGGGCGGTTCGGTGTGAGACTCTCGCGGGAGCAAAATCAGTCTGCGAGTGGACAGTCCAGAATGACTCTTTGCCTGTACGTCTGTGCGCTCAGAGTGGGTCAGGAGTCAACATCGAACGGCTTCCAGCAGTACATTTGCACGGTCTCGACCCCCCGGCCTCCGGCTTTGGGCTGCTTCTCTCAGGGCGACAGCGGCTCTTACCACCTGGCTCAGCCCTCGTCTGTCTCACTCGAGTTGTCGTAGTGTTTGCAACTGACCGGTCAGCCGGCCGCACACTGTCGTGAGACCGCGCGAGTGAAGACGTGCAAGCGCTACTATCTCGGCTCTGTTTTCGAGTGCCTCGTGTGCAACGTGGTTCTGGGACAATGTTTCAACTTGCCTGAATGAGTTTTTTGTACAAGTGGACTATTGGTTGCTAGTGAGTATGTCACAAGAAAACGATACCACAGTCAGGTCGGTCGAACGTGCCCTGAGGATCGTCGAGCAGCTGAAAATCCTAGAGCAAGCGGGGGTAACCGAACTAGCCGAAGCCACAGACATTCCCCCGAGCACCGTACACAACTATCTACAGACGTTCAAACAGCGTGAGTACGTCAAAAAAAACGGTGGCGAATATGAACTGGCCAATCGATTCATACACATTGGTGATTTCGCCAAGCATCGATTGCCCATTTACCGGGTCGGAAAGCCAAACCTCGTCTGGCTAGCGGACGAGACGGGCCAGACGGCCAATCTGGTCGTCGAGGAGTACAACCGCGCGATCTATTTGATGAGTGAGAACCGACAACAGAATCTCCGAAACTACTCGCACATCCGACGTCGGGAGTATCTGCACACGACTGCTGTCGGCAAAGCGATTCTTATGATGATGACTGAAGACGAAATACACGACGTCATCGAGTCCGAAGGGCTGGTAGAACAGGCGTCGAACACGATCACGTCGCGCGATGAGCTCCTAGATGACATTAGACAGGCGCGCAATCGCGGCTATGCGATCAACGATGAGGAGAACACAGACGGTATCTTCGCTGTCGGGGCACCCATCGAGAACCCAGAAGGATCCTACGCTGCACTCAGCGTCTCGGGTCTCGTGAGCAGACATTCCTTGGAGGACATCCATCAGAAACTTGCCCCACGTGTTCAGGAGGCGGCAAAGGCAATTGAGGTGGAACTGCGGACGTAATTATTTTATCTGTCTGAACTAGTATTCAGCAAAACTGAAATAGGCCGTGATTGTGCTGTCTATTCTGGCCAAACGAGCATACGTTTATACGCATATCACAAATGTACATATGTGATTTTGCCATCTAGTGGATCCCTCTCGAACTGACCACATTATCTGAGTAGCACGGCGGAGTCAGTCGCTCACTTGACTGCCAAACTCACTCACGGTACGGGGACTCACTATTCGTGATATGAACTGAACCGTAATTCAGCTAGGATGAATACTCTCCTGATTACAGCAGTGTGTCGCCGCTTGCACGACTCCCCCGAACACTGCGGGTGCCTGACCACAATAATTAAATCAGAGGAATATTGATGCACCGTATGGATAACACAGCGATAGCTGACCAGTCTGGGATCCGACGACACCCCGACATCGAGATCCCAGTCGAAGATGACACTGTATCGGCTACTCGGTACGAGCCCGTTGATTTCGAGGGTCCACTACCTGCTCTCCTTATGTACGTTCCTTACCCGAAAGACGATATGATCACCTATGGGGCGTACGATCCGTTGAACCGGTATCTTGCGAGCCAGGGTTACGAAGTAGTCGTTGCGGATATGGTCGGCACCGGTGCCTCCACTGGGCGGTTGGATACGATGTTCGGTGCAAACGAGGGCCGGGAAGCAGAAGCGATCGTTGAGTGGTTAGCTGACCGTGAGTGGACGAACGGACGCATCGGAATGTATGGGAAATCGTACGGTGGTATCACTGCGCTGGCAGCAGCCGCGCGCCAGCCGGACGCCCTAGAGGCAATCGTACCGATCCATACACCCTTTATGGGATACCGCAACGCCTACTCGTACGGAGGGCTTTTCGAGCTGTACTATATCGGCACAGATTGGCTGACGCTGATGCAGGTTCTTGACGCTAAGCCTCCCAGTCGACGCGATCAGCGTGGTGAGTGGGTCGATACGTGGCAGACTCAACTGGAGGTGACACAGGACCGAGACCCGTTCTTGTTCGATTTCTTGGACCACGACGTCAAAGACGAATTCTGGGAGGGCACCGACATCCCAGTCGAAAACATCGAGACCCCGATGTTGGCAGTCGGTGGAACGCGCGACTCTTACACTCGCGACACCGTAGAGTTCTTCGAGGCAGCCAACGGCCCCAAGAAAATGTTACTCGGCCCGTGGCGGCACACGATGCCGCACCGTGGACGCGAGAGTTCTATCGGATTCCGCAAGCAAGCACTCGCCTGGTTCGACCACTTTCTCAAAGACGAAAGCCGCAGCATCGTCGACAGACCGGCAGTTCAGGTGTGGACAGAGCGAGAAGGCGGCGGAAACGTGGACGCCGGTGTCTGGCGGGGGAAAAGCGAGTGGCCAGACAGTTCGAAGGACGCCGCTGATGTTACATTCGCGCTCACTCCGACAGGTCTCCAGACAGCCGAAGATTTCGACACCGGACGAGTCGAGCGTGTGTACGAACCAGATTACACTGTCGGCATCGACTCGATCCACCCTTCGGGCGCGCAGGTGCCTGCTGGCGACACGAACGAGGACGACGCCCGCTCGTTGACTTTCGAGTCGGACCCACTCGACAAGCCATTTGACTTCACCGGAACCGGGGAAGCGACCGTTCGACTCAACACCACTATCGACGATCCGACGATCTCTATCCGCATCGTCGATGTCGCCCCTGACGGGTCTGCAACGATGGTAACACACGGCAGCAAGCGCATCCGCTGCAACTCGCTATCGGAGCTCGATGAGCCCGTCTCCGACGAGGAAATCGAGGTCGAGGTTCCACTGAAGCCGAAGTCACACTGCTTCGAGGCTGGTCATCGGATCAGAATTGCAGTCGCTAATGCTTTCTTCCCAGAGTTTATGCCGACAGGAACCAGCGGGACCACGACCCTGTTATCGACGCCCGACGAGCCATCAGTCGTCAAACTCCCCGGGGAATTCCTCGAGACTGATTCCTTCTCGGATCGTATCTCTCTTCCTTCCCCCGACGAATCGCTCCCAACGACCGCCGAGCGTGTCGTCACGAGCGATTCGAACTGGGAACGGTCACGAGAAGCGATCGATGACACGGCTACAGTCAGGGCAGACTCGAATCTTCGATTGGAACTGCCCCACACGGCTATGACTCGCGAAACTGAACTCGAAATGAGTGTGTCCGCTGACGATCCGAGTTCGCTCGTCGCGACGAGTGAACTCCGGTGGACGCTGGAATACCCCACCGAAGAAGTGACCATCGTGGCTACGAATCGGTTCAGCCGTGCGCACGCGAAAGCGACCACGAAAGTCGCCTCGGACGGTACCACACTCTTCGAACAGGAGTGGTCGCGCCCGATCAAGCGTTGATTCCGGTGCAGGTTTACAGGTAGTCGAGGCGAGTTCTTCGGGAGGTTCGCGGAGCAAGCCGCACAAACGGGTCGCTGACTGGGAACGACCCGCCTGCTAGCGTTTCACAAGGGCACGTCTGGAAAACACTTATATAATTTAGTCCTGAGATTGTATGCAATAGCTCGACAATGAGTACTACTGAGGCCCCAACGAGGTACGAATTGGATGATCACATCGCTCGAATTCGACTCGACCGCCCAGAGCGTCTTAACGCTGTGACTCCCGCTCTCTATGAGAATCTCGAATCCAGGCTCGAGCAAGCAGCCGATGACGACGCCCGTGTCGTGATACTGGAAGGAGCCGGTCGAGCCTTCTGTGTCGGTGCGGATATGAAAAACCACAGTGAGGAGCAGCGGTCGACTGAAGAGCGGCGGGAATACGTCTGGAATGCACAAAACGCGTGTGAGGCAGTTCAGACCCACCCCGCACCAGTTGTGGCGAAGGTACACGGATACGCCATCGGTGCTGGGGCAGAACTTGCGCTCAGTGCCGACTTCGTTATCACCGAATCTGATGCAGAGTTTCGCTTTCCCGAGGTGAGTATCGGGACGTACGTCGGTGGCGGAATCACGTACACGCTCGCTCGACGTGTGGGCCAAGCCCGTGCCAAGGAACTGGTGTTGTCAGCAGCGACACTCGATGGTATTCAGGCCGCCTCTGAGGGGGTCGCCACGACTGCGGTTCCGGAGTCCGATCTGGATGAGACAGTCGCTGAACTGGCATCCGATCTTGCCAGTCACGCCCCTGTTCCGATGCAGTTAGCGAAATCGAATTTCAACCGCGCTGGAGATGCAACCCGAGGCGAGCTGATCGATGCAGAAGCCGAGGCGCTGCTTCAGTGTATGGAGACTGCCGACTGGCAGGAGGGAGTCGAAGCGTTCGCTGAGGATCGTGATCCGAAGTTTGTCGGAGAATGACGATGTCGGATTCTCGAACCGATATCGACCGGATTATGAATCCGCGATCTGTCGCCATCGTCGGGGCCTCTACCGACGAGACGAAGCGGGGCTATCAAGCTATCGAGACGCTTCAAGCGGGTGGTTACGAAGGTGAGATATACCCGGTGAATCCGGCTGCTGATGAGATACGCGGTCTGCAAGTATTCCAGACCGTCTCCGCGATTCCTGGTCGGGTCGATCTCGCACTTATCGTCACACCCGCTCGTATCGTTCCCGAGGTGCTCGAAGACTGTGCGGAAACCGATCTCGCCGGTGCGGTCGTCGTTGCTGTCGGATTCAGCGAGTCCGGTGAGGCTGGTGAAGAACTCGAACGCGAAATCGTATCTCTAGCCGACGAACAGGGGATCCGTCTCATCGGCCCGAACACGTCCGGGGTGATCAACGTCCACCAAGGACTCAACCTCGTCGGCGCCGACATCGTCCCCGAAGGAGGACTCGCACTGCTCTGTCAGAGCGGGAATATGGCCATCTCGCTGTTCACGGAAGCAGCCACGCGCAACGAGGTCGGGTATAGCCACTACGTCGGCATCGGAAACGAGGCTGACCTCAAGTTTCACGAGTATCTCTCCTATCTCGATTCGGACCCCGAAACCGATGCCATCGTTTGCTACATCGAGGGAATGAGCGACGGGCGTGCGTTCCTCCGGGCCGCCCGCGAAGTTACCCCGGAGACGCCAATTGTCACGCTCAAGAGTGGCAGATCCGAGGTTGGAAAGCGTTCAGCGTCGTCGCATACGGGCTCACTCGCCGGTGACAGTGCTGTTGCTGATGCCGTATTCGAGCAAGCCGGGGTTGTAAGTGTCAGACGCTCTGACGAACTACTGTCCGTCGCGAACTCACTTGCCTCGTTGCCCGCCCCCTCCGGGCCGAACATTGGGATCCTCGCTGACGGTGGGGGACACGCGACATTGGCGGCCGACGCACTCACCGAGCGAGGGCTCGCCGTCCCACAGCTAACTGCGGAGACGCAGGACGAACTGCAGGCAGTCTTACCCGATGCGGCCAGCGTCGTCAACCCGGTCGACGTCGCTGGAGGGACCGACGACGACCAACGCGTCTTCTATCAGTGTGCAGAAGCGATGATCACGGACCCGAACGTGGATGCCGTCCTGCTGTCTGGTCTGTTTGGTGGCTACGGTGTTCGGTTCGCGGAACGATACACGGCTGTCGAATCCCGAGTTGCCGAGGATCTCGTGCATCTCGTCGAGGAGTCTAATACGCCAGTGCTCGTGCAGAGCGCATACGAAGGGTTCGACACCAAACCACACGAGATTCTCAGAGAAGGCGGCATCCCCGTCGTCGAGTCAGTCGACGCCGCGGCGGCGAGTCTCGACGCTCTGGCAACCTACGGCAACCACCGGGCGGTACACGACACGAAAAGCGATTTCGCGCTTCCAGACGGGCTACGCGCTCTCACACCCACCACCGAGTCGACTGCTGGCGACACTACCCAACTCTCCGAAGTTACGGCCAAGCGGGCTCTGTTGTCTCATTCGCTCCCGGTTACCCCGTTTGAGGTGGCAAGGACACCCAGCGCGGCTGTGGCCGCTGCAAAACAGTTCGATGGGCCCGTCGCAATGAAGATTGTCTCGCCCGATATCGTCCACAAGTCTGACGCCGGCGGGGTCGCTCTCGACGTTGCAGGGGATGGATCCATCCGATCGACCTACCGGGAACTTGTCGACGCTGCGACCGCGCACTCTCCGGATGCGACAGTCGATGGGGTACTCGTGTCGCCGATGCGTGATGCCGGTGTCGAACTCATCGTTGGAGTCGTTCGCGACGAGCAGTTCGGACCAGCACTGATGGTCGGCCTCGGCGGTATCTTCGTCGAGATCCTCGAGGACGTAACGTTCCGTGCCTTGCCGGTGACAGAATACGACGCGAGACAGATGCTCAACGACATCGAGGCACAGGCCTTGCTCGATGGGGCCCGGGGCAACCCTCCAGCCGATCGGAACGCCATCGTAGAGCTTCTCTGTGACGTCTCGGATTTTGTCACCGACCATCCGGACGTCGTAAACCTCGATTTGAACCCGGTTTTCGCCGGTCCGGATGGCGTCGAGATCGTTGATGCTGCACTCACAGTGGAGCGTAGCGAAGCGGGCACGTACGAACAGGAAGAAGCCAACTCTCTAGGAGATGACGATGATAGACACTGATGCGCCGCTTGACGTCGAACAGCTCACTGACTACGTTGTCTGTCTCCGGTACGACCGTCCCGATGCGATGAACGCCTACAACGAGCCGCTTTTACGGGGTGTCGTGGAAGTCCTCAAACGCCTTGACACCGACGAGGAAGTGCGCGCCATCGTCTTGACGGGTGCGGGCGAGGCGTTCTGCGCCGGCGTCGACCTGACGGATATGCCGCTGGAGCCGGGAATGGACTTCGCTGAGTACGAGACGGGTCTCGGTCTGTTTCAGGAAGTCATTCGAACGCTTCGAGCGATCGAGACACCTGTCATCGCGGCTGTCAACGGATACGCACTCGGTGCCGGGTGCGATACGGCGCTGGCCTGTGACTTCCGAATCGTCAGTGACGAGGCTGTACTCGGTGAAACGTTCATCGACGTCGGGTTTGTGCCGGGAGACGGCGGCGCGTTTTTATTGCCACGGCTTATCGGTGAGGCCCGGGCCAAAGAACTCATTTTTACTGGGCGGAAGCTCGCTGGGACCGAGATCGTCGAGTGGGACCTCGCCCGTGAGCAGGTGTCTGACGTCGAACTTCTCGATAGTGCTCAGCAGTTCGCCCAAAAGCTGGCGAACCAGCCACCAGTTGCACTCGCGAAATCCAAACAACTGGTGAACGAAAGCTTCAGCGTTAACCTCGAAAAAGCGTTGACTGATGCGACACGAGCCCAACGAATCTGCTCACAGACTGCGGATCATCAGGAAGCCGTGGCCGCGTTCAACGAGGACCGGGAGCCTCAATTCGAAGGTGAATAACGCCCAGTAGGCGTTGTTCCCACCGCCTGATTAATCATATTACCGGGCAGATTCGACGACCAGCTGCTTCTACTTTTTATTGTCATAATCATACTTATGCCAGATCTTATAACTAACAAATATATTATAAACTACCCAATAATATTCTTCAACTTCAAAAAGTTAATTTTTGAGACTTTTACGCCATTTTAGGTAAAAAAACTTGGCTTATAACAGTATTTATTGCACTAAATAAAATAAATTGTCTACTTCAATTATGTAAATCTTATATAATATAAAATACATAATTTATTTAGCTATACAAAATTTCAGACATTTAATCGATCCTTACTACCTCTTCACAAACGCATAGCAGGGCCACTGCGAAGAACTCAGGAACTACACGGTGTGTCTTCGACTCCCCGCTCAACTGCGTGTGACGTCGAATGCGACGACGCGCCCCCAACCGTACATAACGAAAACCTCGGCGTCGCGATCGCCGTCGACGTCGGCGAGCGCCGGACGGGTGTAGATAGCGTCCTCGCGCTCGTATGTGGACACGACTTCACCGGAGCGCGGATTGACGAGCGAGACGATCCCGTCGTTCGTCGGCGCGACGAGTTCGATCGCCCCATCGCCATCAACGTCCCCGGCTGACGGCGGCGGCATCATCTGAATGTCCCCGGTCGTAAGCGTCGTCTGCCACTCTGTCGTCCCGTCACTCGCGGCGAGGCTGTATAGTATTCCGTCTCGGGCGACCGCGTAGACCTCATCGGCCCCATCGTCGTCGCCGTCTACGACCGCGTTGACTGCCGCGAACGATCCCAGATCCCGCTCCCAGACGAGACTGCCATCTCCGTCGACCATCGCAACGCGACCGCCCTGAGCGGTCGCGACGACGATCTCTGCGGCGGGATCGCCGTCAGCCTGGCCCGTCGCCATCCACGTGATCGAGCTATCGAACGAGACGGGGGCGTCCCAGGCCCGCGCTCCGTCGTGCTCGAACAGGTGGAGTTCGCCCGAGCCCCCCGCCCCGACGGCGACTTCCAGCCGGTCATCCCCGTCGAAATCCTCGACGGCGGGCTGGCCCCACGTGTAGGACCCGACAGCTCGGGTCCAGACTGTCGTCCCGTCCCCGCGGACGACGGAGACCGTCCCTCGAACGTCGACGACGACGACCTCGGGCTGGTCGTCACCCACGAGATCGGCGACAATCGGTTGCGTGTATCCGTACGACGTGAGTTCGTACTCGAATTCGACGTCGCCCGAGCGTGGGTCGAACGCTATGAGCTCGTTTTCAGTGGTCGCCGCGAGGACCTCATCGACACCGTCGGCGTCGTAGTCGGCGACGGTCGGATCTGCGACGGAGTGAATCGCACAGTCCGGCGCCGGTATTTGGTACTGCCAGCGCGGCTCGCCGGTCGTCGCCTCCAGCGCCGCGAGCTCACAGTCGTCCGTGCCGGTCGTCCCGCTGATCGGCAGATACACGAGTTTCTCGCCGTCGACTTCTCCTACTGCTGGAGCGTGATGATTCCCGCCCACCTCGCGCGCCGTGTCACTCACCCACGAGACCGCCAATTCGCCGCCGGACTGGCCGTTCTGTACGACTGCTCCGGCGACGAGGCTCGCGAGAGCGACGAGGAGGAGCGCGAGAGCCAGAAGCGTTCGACGACGCATTCGACTCTGAACTTCGGGACGAGTCTAAATAAATCGACCTCACGGGTCGGGTGATTCGAGCGGCCGACCCCTAGTTTCACCCCAGGCGTTTTTGCTCGCGCCTTTCGTAGCTCTCGGCGATGGAGGGTCGCCGGTCCGTCCGAGTGGCGAGCATCGCACTCCTCGGCCTCGGGGTGCTCGCGCTCGCACCAGACGGGGCGAGCGCCCACGACGTGACCGGCTCACGGTTCGATGCGCCGCTCCCGCTCTCGCTGCTCCTTGCGGGTGCTGGCGGCACGGTCGCACTCACTGCGCTGTGGATCGCGTTCACGGGCCGCACAACCACGACGACAGAGGGACGTACGCTCGCGACGATCGATGCTCGTACCGTCCGGTGGCTTCGATCTACTGGCCGCGTCCTGTTCTTCCTCGGCGTCCTCACGTCGCTCGCGTTCGGCTACGTCGGGCGCCAGGTCGCCGCCGAGAACTTCGCCACCGTGTTCACCTGGCCGGTCTGGTTTCGCGGCGTCGGCCTGCTCGCGATCCTGGCCGGCTCCCCGTGGCAGACGCTCTCCCCGTGGCGGACCGTCTATCGTGGGCTCTGTCGACTCGAAGGCCGACAGCTAGCTGTCTGGGGCGCGTATCCATCTTGGCTCGGCGCGTGGCCCGCGCTGGCCGGCTTTCTGGTGCTCATCGGCGTCGTCGAGAATCTGACCGTCATTCCGCGGTCACCGCTCCTCACGACCGTCGTCATTTCCGTCTACGCGATCGCTATGCTCTCGGGTGCGGTGCTTTTCGGCCCGATCTGGTTCGAGCGGGCCGACTCCCTCGGCGTATTGTATCGCCTGTTTGGACGCGTCGCCAGCGTCTCTGCCGACCGGTCCCGGAGCGGCGCCGTCGAACTCTCGTTCCGTCCCCCGTGGCGCGGTTGCACGAGCGCGGTTTCGGGACCGGCCATCGTCGTCTTCGCCGTCGCCGCCGTCTACACCGTCAGCTTCGACGGCTTCACCAACACGCGACTGTATCAGACCGTGCTGTTCGGTGTTCGGGAGGCGCTCCACACCGGCCCGCCGACGAGTGTTCTCCTCTACGGCTTCGGGCTTGCACTGTTCGTCGGGACGTTCGTCGTCACCGTACGACTCGGAGACGCGCTCGGATTCTCGACGGATGCGGCCGCCGAGACCGTGGCGGACGGTTCGGGGAAGATAGCCTGGCGGGGGGCCGCCCGGGCGTTCGCGCCGACGGTCCTCCCGATCGCAGCGGCGTACGACGTCGCTCACAACTACCCCTACGTCGTGCGGAGCACGGTCCGACTGTTCGAGATCAGCGTCGAATCACTCGGTATCTGGAGCGCCCCGCTCGACCCGCTGGGGTGGCTCTCGCTGCCGGCGTTCTGGGGCTCACAACTCCTGCTGATCGTCGTCGGCCACGTCGTCGCAGTCGTCGCAGCCCACCACGTCGCCGTCGAGCGCTATCGGTCTGTCTCGGCCGCCCGTCGGGGACACCTCCCGCTCGTCGTCCTGATGGTTGGATATACGGTCCTCTCGCTGTGGATCGTCTCACAGCCGGTGATCGGCGGATGAGCGCGTCTCCCTGCCACCGGGTTGGTTCACGCCATTGTCGCGGAGTTTCCGCGCCCGATTCGAGGCCTAGACCACAATAGGCATTTTTCGGGGCGTCGAACGGTCGGCTATGAACCGACGGACGTTGCTCCGGCGCGGTGCGGCCCTCGGAGGGACGGTCGCCCTCGCGGGCTGTACGGGGTTGTTCGAGACCCGAACGGCCGGGATTCCGCCGATCCCGGAGGACCGCCCGGACGCGATCTACGTCCCGAGTCACGTCGAGGGAATGAAGATGGCCGGCACGGCTTCCGACGGCGACTACGCGTTCGGGCTGCTGTACAGCTATCCACACCGGTTTTGGAACGTCAACGGCGACGCCGTCTCACTCACGCAGATCGCTGACGAAGACGACGTTCACCTGATGGCGAGCGTCTGGGATCCCGGGAGTATGACAGTCCTCCCGGACACGGGGCTCACTGCGGAGATCTATCAGAACGGCTC
>Ga0207719_100470_pt1 | contig 23161 bp, 21 predicted proteins | sample A23P1SouthBayCA_2_FD_187279 | JGI IMG/M metagenome (GOLD analysis project Ga0207719, IMG submission 187279) | Aerobic enrichment media microbial communities from Eden Landing Ponds, California, USA - A23 P3 (3) (SPAdes) | ecosystem: Environmental > Aquatic > Marine > Unclassified | place... | reverse complement strand
ACTACCTCGGTGTACGTTCGTGTGCAGGCACGAGCCGTCGTAGCTCAGTTGGTAGAGCACCTCGCTGTTAACGAGGTGGTCCCAGGTTCGAGCCCTGGCGACGGCGCTTCTTCCTCTCGACGTCGAGGTCTGAGCCGCTGGTATCGCCGCTGCGGTACCGAGTCGCGCCACGACAACGATAACGTCTAAGAGGGAGACCGCGGAACGATAGACCGTCGGGCCCTTAGCTCAGTCTGGTTAGAGCGCTCGGCTCATAACCGAGTGGTCGATGGTTCGAATCCGTCAGGGCCCATCCAGAGAACCCCCGGTTTCGAGCTTTTTCGGAAATCGAGGTCTCGGGCCTTCTCGACGGACTTTCTGGTGTCCCAGCCACAGCCGAGTAAACCCCGCTAAGACGAATGTCAACTGTTCGCCTGTTGGGGGTCCCCGCTGTCCGGCGAAATCGCGAGCCGAGATTGCGTCTGCAGTCGCTACTCTCCCGACAATTGGTCATCGTGCGACGCCCACCCACCGCTCTACCTACCCCTGTAAGCGGTGTCAGCAGTACGTGCGGCGGAGTGACCCCTCTTGTAGGGGTCCGGAGCCGCGTGCTCTCGCAACCATTTGCACGAGGTGGTCCGCGTGACCACGGATCACTCACTTCAGGGGTATGTACAGTACTATTGCGTCATATGCCGCGACGGGTGTATCAATCACCTTTCAGAGCCTTGTACTCGCTATCGAGAGTGCAAGTCTTGTCACTCAGTACCAACCCTCGAAAGACGGTCTGTTGACCGGCTACTTCCTCAGCTCTGGTGGGCAGTTCACGCTGTACTGAGTGACCTCGATCTTCCACCGCAAGCGGCGGAGCGGCCCCCTCACATGGGGGCCCGGAGCCGCGCACGCCGCCGGCCGGAGGGCGGCGGCGAACGAGAGGCGGTGCGGAGCGGTGCGGGTGCTGTCGACGGTGCACAGTCTCACAGTGACTGACTCGACCGCTCCAGTAACGGATCGGTCGCACGCCCTTCGTGAGTCGCATCTTCACTGATGAGTACCGCTGGCTCCATCTCCGACGGATGTAACACATCCCCCCTCAGGGGCTACCTTCTCGAAGAGTTGGAGTCAGAGGGCTTGCTCGGTCGAGGTCAACTGCTCGACGGATCGTATACAGATCGCGACCAGGACCGCGCGCGTCTCCTTCAGCTCGTTGCTGAACATCCAGAAGGAATTATTCGCTCTCGTCTCGTCCACGTTGGCCTCTACGGCGTCAGACTCTACGGCACTGATCCGTGGCGAAATACGGTCGGTTTCGATGATCTCGACTGGTACAACGCAGAAGAACGTCACGACGCGGCGCTCGACAAGATTTCAGAGAAAACCTCGACTGTCGATCAACTCGATGGAAGTGACTCGGAGTATCAATTTGCGTATAGATTTACGAAAGTCGCTGAAGAGGCTGGTTTCGTACGTCTCGAATCATCGGGCTCGACGACCACCGTCCACCCAACACTGCGGCTTCTTGACTTGATTTCATCAGGCATTAGTGAAACGGAGAGCCCCGACGACGGGACAATCTCGGACCGCGCTTTCGTCCGCAGAATGCTCTCTGCTGTGGATTCACACCTTTCAGACGCTCAGAAGTCTGCTTCTGCTGAGGGACTGCTTCGTTACATCCGGCGGATCGACGACTACCGGCTAGCCTTCGACGTTCACGTGCGCTCCCGCAAGGGTACCGAGACGCGCCGGATGACCAAGGAGTACAAGACCCGGTTCAACTCCGAGGATCGGCACGGGCGCTCGTTCGCGCGGTTGCAGGACGCGTTGGATGCACGCGCCGAACCGGGCGCTACGGCGGCCTTCACGACGCTCACAACGGACCCGAAGCAACACGGCTCGCTGCTCGATTCGATACAGAATATCAATCCGAACTTTCACCGACTTCAGCAGTATCTCTCGTCGGATCCGTCGACGAAGGACGACACGCGGAAGTCGTCTGTCCCCGGCTGGCGACCGGACTTGGACAGTGAAGTCACTGGTCGACCGCGTGAAACGCTCGACTACCTGAAGGTCCTCGAATTCGCATCCGGTGGCCTTCCCCACCTGCATACGCTCTATTTCGACCCTCCGCGGCGCGAGTCCGACGGGATGCCGTGGCTTATTGATAAGGGGGAGCTATCGCAGAAGTGGTCCGACTACGGTCAGGGGTCGATCGTCGACGTTCGCCCGCTCGTGTTCCGCGATGACCTTCGCCCGGCTGGTGATCCGGATGGTCCCGACGACGACGGCCTTCTCGATCTCGTTCCCTACGTCGGGTCCTCGGTCGACGACCTCAGCGCGTCGACGTTCGTTCAGGAGTGTACCGAAGATACGATTCTCAACTGGTACCGCCGAGAACACGATCTCGACGGCGTGCGGTTCAATTCCTCTGAGGGATGGGTCGACTGGTACCGCTACGGTGATAACGATCTCTCTCGTGAAGAGGCCGCCGAACGTGCTGGACAGCACAATCTCGTCAATATGGAGGGCGACGACGAGATCATCTTTCAGAAAACCGCTGGTTCCTACCTCGGGAAGTATCTGAGTGCAACGTATGGAACACTCTCCGACGTTACTGAGTCCTTTGAGGGCCGGGACTCACTCACCTCCGGAGAAGATGACTCTAAAGAGGCCGTATGGAAACTAGCGCTCTACTGGGCGACTGATAAGCAATTCTGGTCGACTTCACGAGGTATCGAGCGAGCGATTGATCCCGAAGAGGCTGAATTGAAGGGTGAGCCCCGTGAGGCCGCTGAGTGGGCGTCTCAGAACACTGTCCTCGAACTCTCCCGTGCATACGCTGAGACGTGGGTTCACGAGCCCGACCTCGACGAACTTACGGAATCTGGTCGGGCGCAGGCGATGCTTCGGGAATTGGCTACCGGCTACTGGGTGTCGATTGATTACTGCGGTGCCTTCCCATATTGGAATATGCCGATTCAAACCTCACAAGCGGCGTCCCTTGAAGTTCTCCAAGAGAGTGTTCACGGTCCTGATGGTCCGTCAGTTTCTGAGGAACTGGATCGACCGCCGCCAGAAGCGGAGTTGTGAAAGAAAAAATTCAGTCGGTGTTCAAGTTTCTGGTTACTAATGAGAGTCGTCTGTATCCAAGAAGGACAACGAACTGTAATTGGTTCAGTGAAGGAGATCTACCTAATCCACCTTTGCAAGAAACTGACCCAGAATTTGCCACGGAATTTTTGTATGAGGACTCTTGTTGTTACTAGTGATATGAGGCTATCCCGGGAAGCTATTCCAGACGAAGACAAAATCCCTCCAGAGCAATTTAAAAGTGCAAAAATAGTTTTGACACAATCCAATGGCAAAAAGCACGAGATCGAGGTCAGCAATTAATCACTGATCATTTTCACGGGAACATCCAAAAGCCCCGCTATCCGATACACGTAGTCTTCCTCATCAGTACATATTAACGCACAGCTCCTTTCTTTAGCTAGTAATACAGCATCATGAGTTGGATCCATCTGTAAATCTGCGTTATCTAATGTAGTTGAATTATAATGGATGTTTTCTGCATCACTTAGTTTGTATAATCGTCTCGCATACATACTGAATCCCTCAAGCGAGGAGGACTGTTGTGAAAGAAGTTCTGATATTGGTGCTTGAAAACTAATAAATGGATATCCTGGCTCGGATAAGTTAAAGGATCTTCCTAATTCTTGGAGAATGTCTTCTGAGAGATACTTTTCGCCGTTACATTCGTCGATCGTATTAGATATTAATCCGATAGCTGCTGAAGTAATTACGGCCTCTTTTTCGACAGCATTAGCAAACCATATTTCATCATTCTTAATATACGGGACAATCTCCCTTTCGCTTACCCATCTCCGAAGATAATTTTTTGCGGATGCATTATTTTCACCAGATATCTGATATGTTGATCTATTGTAAGCTCTATCTATTTCTTCTTCAAGATTTTCAATAATACCCGCCTTTTTACTCAGTTGATCCCCAACCTTAGGCAGAATACGATCACGGATCGTATCGTCTAGCTCCGGAGTAGGATCTACAACTGCTAAATCATGGATGTCGACCACATCGACACCAGAGGCTGTGCCTATCTCTCTAAGTCTCTGATCACCACTTATAAGTGCAGCATTATTTTTTTGTGCAAATTGGAGAACATACATATCCGCTATATCAGATTCGCCTATGTTTGTGTGGATTTCCTCCGGTAATTCTTGAATATTTGCTTCAATAAATCCTAGATCGTCAAGCAGTTCAATAGTTCGAAGGTTTTCAAGGCCCTGCTCTTGAGCCCTTGGAGGTGCATTTCCACGATCCTTATGCTTGTTAATTTCGTATAGAGTTGCCCACGGAACTTCAATTTTAGAACTGTGTAGTTCCCGATTCGGCATAATTGTTCTCAAAACATTGCTTGGCTCATCATCTACGATTTGGTGATAGAGTGCATTAGTATCAAAAACCCAGCATTCAAATGAAAGTGGGCTTGACGAAGAAAGATTGTATGAGGCTTCAATTTCAATATCTATATCAAATTCGTCTGATATTATATCAGAGGCTGATTCTACAAATTCGTTTATGTGAGAAATTTCGTTATAGTATATCCAGGTTATCTCATCTGATTCAAAATATAAATGAATTGGTGCTGGGGGAATCTCAAACACGATTCTTTTTTCTGAATCAACCTGCATCTCAATGGTCTCAGTAGTTTGTGTACCATCTTCTGATTCAACCATTAAAGAGAGAGAATCAAATACATCAGTTAATTCGTCGAATCCAATATCATCCGAAGAGAGTTGAATCTGCTCCATCCGGGGATGGATGATTTCTAGATTCTGTTCGTTAATTTCAATTACCCTTTTTTCTGGGCTCTCTACCAATGGTCCATGGCAGAATACATTGTTATAATGAATTTGGGTGAATCCAGTATCGAAGTATTTCTTCTCCAGTAGATCGTCCCTCAATTGCTCTCTTGTACGTTTGTCTAAGTTACTATGTGATCCAAAATAAACTGTGTCTGGAGTAGAGATATCACTGTACCCAGTAACTTTGTTTACTTTCGGTACATTGCCTTTCAGTAGATCTACAAATACTTGCTTCGACTCTAGTGATTTGAGAAGGGGGAAAATCGAACCAGTTTCGTCTGAGCCATCGGACCGTGCTGTCAAGAGACCGTGACCAATAATCAGATCTGCTCCTGATTGTTGATCCTGTAAAAATTCAAGGCAGTCAGAATAGAACCGCCGAAAAGAATCTGGAGAATAAATACCAGGTCCTTCTTCCTCGGGAATGTTATATTGGTCAAATCTAGTTAGATTTTCTACATCAATGTGCGAAAAGGATTCATAAATCCCATATGTGATACTGTGAGATTCAGCTTGGATATCAAATGAGTTAGTTATAGGGGCGAAAATATCGTACTTCCCGTGTTCTTCATCTTCAAATTCCAATTTGACGACATCTTCGTCTATCCGATCAAATTTATTCCTAAGTTCTCCAATAGCTATAACAGAATATGGATTAGAATACGAAATAGTACATTCATAATCAGTTAAATCAATTTCACCAAAAATCTCAAATTCATATCGGTTTCGGATCGTGCTCACATAACTCGCTGAACAATCCAGGCGGTCAGCTACTTTTTGATTGTCTGACTCTGGATTATCTTTTAACTCTTGAATTATCTTCGACTGTAATTCCGTGGTATTGCTCATAAGCGACAAATGAAACTAATCAGAGATATAGTTGTGGGAGTGATTAAAATGAGGGCACCAATAGAAATTAATTATAGCTCAGCCTGATGGCTCTTGAACAATATACCCTGCTCCGAGCTTCGATATCTTGTATTTTCCTCGACCTTCCTTCTCAACCATTCCACCAGCATTTAGTGCGTTTAGACGTCGAGAAACTCCAGCCCTGGAACGATCAATGTTATCTGCGATTACGGCCGGTGTAAGCGTAAGATTCGACACCATCAACACTCGAAGAATTTCTCGGTCCGTTTCAGTGATCCAGTCATAATCTTCCTTATCTTCCTTGAGCCATATCTTTTCCACCTCCGAGAAATCAGGGATTTGACCCTCATCTAGGATTACTTCAGCAAAATCCTCAGGGTACTCTGGTTCACCGTCTTCCTCACTGTTAGTCATATGATCTCGAATCGGTGGCTACGCAAAAAGATGTTTCCTGTTGGTTCACATCAAGCTTTGTTCACTAATTAGTGATAAAAAATAAGTGCTCCCAGTATGAACTCGCTGCTGGAGAGCTACCTAGTCGGTTGGTGATGATTCCGTAGGTCGGTGAGAATGGCCGTGGTGGGACACGGCCACGGTAGTTCTCGTGATCGCCTATGCACGGAACCACCGCGGGGCTTTCCGGCCCCAGACGATCAGACGTATTGCTTAGTGAAAACTCCGATGGGACCTGCTCGTACTGCGGAGAGTACGCGGACGGGATCGACGCGAAACGACAGACTGCCGTCTGTGAGCGGTGCGCGCGAATCCTCTCCGACTGGCGTTTCTGTAAGGAGTGCGGAGAGGCCATTGAGCCTATCCTTGACGGACATTCGTTGCAATCTCGGATGGTCCGGGGCTACTTCGCTCACCTGGCTTCGGCGCACCCCAATCACGCGGTGTGGGACCCGCTGGAGGACCGATGATCGACGACCTCCAGCCGCTCTCACCATCCGAGGGTATCGAGATGTACCTCGAAGCTCGTCGAGACGAGTTGAGCGCAGAAACACTGAGCGGCCAGAAGTACCGGCTTCAATCGTTTCTCCAGTGGTGCGAGGAAGAAGAGCTAGAGAACCTGAACGATCTCGACGGTCGCGATCTCTATCAGTTCCGTGTCTGGCGTCGAGAAGGCCACGGGGAAGGTCGCGAGCCGATTGAGCAGGTGACTCTTCGGGGTCAGCTCTCGACACTCCGCGCATTCCTCCGTTTCGCAGAGGAGATCGACGCAGTACGCGAAGGTCTCCGTGAAGACGTTCCGCTTCCGACTGTGAGCGGCGGCCAGAATGTCAGTGATTCGACCCTCAGTCCGGACCGAGCGGGCGAGATTCTGGAGTATCTGAACCGCTACCACTACGCGAGCCGTACGCACGCGATTCTCTTACTGATGTGGCATAGCGGCGCGCGAGTCGGAGCGGTTCGCTCGCTGGACCTCGCTGATGTCGATCTTAGTAACGACCGGCCGGGAATCCAGTTCCGTCACCGTCCGGAAACGGATACGCCACTGAAGAACAAGGAGAACGGCGAGCGGTGGAACGCGATCAGCCCGAACGTGGCTCGCGTTCTTCAGGACTACATCGACGACAAGCGCGACGACGTACGCGACGAACACGGCCGATACCCTCTGTTCACCACTGAGTACGGCCGTCCATCTCTAACGACGTTTCGAGACGCGGTGTATCGAGTCACCCGCCCATGCTGGCGCGGTGCTGAATGTCCGCACGATAGAGATGTAAACGCTTGCGAGGCGACCGAGTTGGTGAACGCGAGCAAGTGCCCTTCGTCTCGATCTCCGCACGATGTGCGGAGCGGCCGGGTGACTGCGTACCGGCGCGGCGACGTTCCTCGGCGGGTTGTCTCGGACCGACTGAACGCGAGTAGCGATATCCTCGACGAGCATTACGACCGCCGGAGTGCTCGCGAGAAGGCAGAACAACGGCGCGACTACCTCAGAAACCTATGACCGGACAAGATTCGAATCGTCAGGTGATCAGTAGAGATGCAAGAGGTAGCGGAATCGCAAGACAGCGCTTCCGTCAGGGCCCATACGAGTGTCCGAGCGGAAGCGAGGACCGAGCCTGCACCGCTGACGGAATCGAATCAGGGAGCAGCCTTGCTGCGACCGAGGGTCGAATCCGTCAGGGCCCATCCGGCTCGGAGTGTCTAGCCGCCCTCGTTTCTGCACTCCCTTCTCGAAGACGCCTGGAGGCAAGGGCGTACACCACTCGAAAACAACGCTTACGCAGTCGCCTCGCCGACGAGCGTCTTGAAATTCTCGAAGAGTCGTTCTGCGGTAACATCCGCGAAGGAGTGTTTCGACGACTCCCAGCCGAAGTCGTCGACGAGCCGGTCTCGGTGGGATGCAGTGATTTCCGGATGGAACTGGACCGTCCACAGCGGTGCTGTCCGGTGGCGGGTACCGAACACACGAGCGTGGGGTGCCGACGCGATTACGTCCATATTCGCACCGGGAGTCGTCACGGCGTCGCCGTGAAGTGAGACCACTACCGAACCGACATCCTCGAACAACGGGTCCTCGGCGAGCGTTGCTTCGACGAGGGCCGCAGTCGTCCCGATATTCTCGACAGTCCCACCGAGCGCCGAGTTGGCTACTTGATGTCCGAAACAGACGCCGAGAGTCGGGATCTCTCGCTCGACGAGCTCGCGAACGAAGGCTTCCTGTTCGGCAATCCACGGACGGCTGTCGGCCTCGTAGACAGCCGCCGTACTGCCGGTCAGGATGACACCATCAACCTCGTCGAGGGGCACGCGTTCGCCCGCAACGAAATCCACGTCCTCAGCGGTCGGAAACTGCGCCGCCAGCGCGTCGCAGTGGTATTCGCAGTCAGTATCGACCTCGTTGCGGACGACGTACAGATCCAGCGAGTCTGTAGTCGTAGTACCAGTAGTCACGTGTTCTCGTCTTCCCGGGCAGCCGCCCTCATCTTTTCGACTGGCTCAATCGCCAATCTCGAAGCATCAGCGCCCTCGCGGAGCCGGATCGCGGGCCAGCCCCCGACACACTATAGTAGCGTTTGCAAGCCTTCACTCACCTAATCGCACGAAGTCGTGCGATTGGCTGTGTAATCAGTTGCAAACGCTACTATACCTGTAGAGCGCGTATGTGGCGAGCGGGGGGTCCGCGTCCGACCGTGTCTTACCGCCCCTTCGTGAGCTTGAGGACGTCCTGTTTAGCGAGGTTTGCTCCCGTCTCGAGGAACGAAGCGAGCGTAAACGTCTCGGGTACGACGCCGAGTTGCTGCATCTGACCGAGCGCGTCCCAGACGGCCCAGGCCTCGGCGACTTTCCCGTCCTCGTCGAACTTGTGGACGAAGATGCCCGGAGACGTCCCAGACTCGTCGGTCGCGGGGATTCCCATAAATTCGCCGTCGTGTGTACCGCTAACGGTGAATCCGACGGTGATCATGTCGTCTTCCGCCAGCATAAACTCGACGTCCATCTGGAAGTCCGAGAATCCCTCCCTGACCGCCCGAATGAACGCCTCGAGGCCGTCTCGGTCCACGTCGCCCGCTTCTAAGTCGAACCAGTGGCCAACGTACTCCTCGCTGATCGTCTCCTCGATGATGTCGTAGTTACCACTGTTCCACGCTTCGTCGATGAAGCGCTGTTCGTACTCTTTCAATTGCTCCGGGTTTAGCTCTGTGACTGCCATTGGAGTTCCTCCTAGTACAGCTCCAGCACCGGGTAGAGGGTCTGTACCAGGTGATAAGTCGGTCGCCAGCGTAGAAAGCGTAGTTTCCATATGTTTTCAGGTGGTTGATTTTTAGGGAGCCTGGGGCAACAGGTAGCCTCATAAACCGGATTGAGAACGGGACACGACAGAGAATTGCCGAACCGTCCTGTGGGCGGATTCTGAAAGTAGCCCGTATTGTGAGCGGATCCCATCGGCCGCTGAGAGCGGCGAGGCCGTCGCCGTGGGCCGCTCCTGTCGGGACGAGGGAAAGACCCACAAGACCTAATCGGTCGCGTCCGAAAGTGTACGTATGAGTAGTCAGCGCGAGAAGCGGCCGTGGCTCGCGGCGTTCCTCGGCACGCTCGCCACCGGGCTCGGACACTTCTACCTCAGACGGTGGAAGCGCGGGCTCGGATGGTTCGCCGCCGCGGTTGCCACGTCGGTGCTGTTCGTGCCGCCCGAGGCCGCACGGACGCTTCTCGACGGCGGCGGCGATCCGGCGACGCTCGCGCCCGTCCTGATAGTCGGCGTTGCGAGCGTCGCCGACGCGTACGTCCTCGCTCGGAGCCGACAGCACCGATCGCGGGTTGCTGACGCTCGTCGGGCGGCGACGGGTGGCGAGTACGGCCGCGACGACGTCGACGGGGCGGCGGCTGGAACCGCGACGTCGACGGGCGAGAAGATGACGACGGACGCCGAGGAGACGTGTCCCCACTGCGGGAAGGAATTGGATCCGGATCTGGACTTCTGTCCGTGGTGTACGACGCGGTTAGCCGATGGAACGCGGCGCACCGAGTGAGGAGCGTACCGCGGCCGGTTCTTACTCTTCGGTCGGAATGCCGCTGAACTCGTCGACCGGCATCACCGAGTAATCGACGCTGAGCGTGTCTTTCGTCGCGCGGATCTTGCCGACGAACGTGGAGATGTCTTCGAGACCCCCTTCCAGGACGAACAGTTCCATACAGCGGTGCTCGCCGACGTGGCTGTGGAAGTTCGAGGCGACGAGGTTCTCGTACTCGTGGCGGAGTTTCATCATCCGCTCTTCGACGTTCGTCGTCTCGTACTCGAAGACGACCGTCACCACGGCCATCAGTTCTCTATCTTCCAGTCGTTTGTCCTCGAACTCCCCGAGCAGATTCCGCGAGGCCTCCCGGACGACCTCGCTCCGGCCGGTGTAGCCGTGCTCTTCGGCGAAGGCGTCGATTCGCTCGACCAACGCTTCGGGCATCGAGACGCTGACGACGGTCATATATTAACTCAGAGGCCGTCGGATATTAATTCCTAGGAATCGGGGGCGCCGTACGTCGACCGGAGGGTTTCAGCCAGCACCCCGTCGCGGCGGAACACCACGTAGACGACGAGGAACGGTTCGTCCGCGGGCCGAAGGACGAACACCGCTCGGGGTTGCTCCGTCTCGGGCGGGATCGACTCGCCGCGGTCGGCGCGACGCACGAGCGGGTCCAACGGCGTGACCCCAGTGCGGAACTCCTCGAAGAGGTCGCGAGCGCCGGCCTGCTTGGCGAAGACGTAGAGCGCGCCGTTGGGTTCGCCGTCGGTGTTCTTCGTCACACGGCCGTTCATCGCCGCGTTGTCGGCCTCGGCGACCATCCACGTCTGTTTGGCTGCCTCGAAGATTCCGGTGACGCCGTCGTAGAACTCGAAGACGGAGTCCGCGACGACGTCGATCGATTCGAACCGCGGGTCGCCGTCGGACCACGCGAGCGTCGCGTCGACGAGCGTGCCCGCGCGGAGCGACGCGACGGCATCAGCGAGTGCACCGTCGTAGCCGGCGGTGTCGACGTACGTCGGGGCGAACGCCTCGTCGGGATCGGAGTCTGCCCGCGCTGCCTCCTCCTCGGAGTCGACAGTTGCGGCGTCTGCATCGTCGGAGTCGGCAGCCACTGCGGCGTCGTCGTCGAAGTCGTCGACCTCAACGAGCAGGAGTTCGTCGGGATCCCGCGGGCGGCCGAGAACGCGGTATCGATCACTCGTCTTCAGATCCATCACGCACTCATCACCGCGAGATGCCGCCACCCTGTTCGGCGACGACGCGTTCGACTTCGGCGGGCGTGACGACTGCCAGGTCGCCGTCGACGGTGCGCTTCAGCGACGCCGTCGCCGCCCCGTGTGCGAGCGCGTCGGGAACGTCGCCGCCGGCGACGCGCTCGGCGAGGTAGCCGCCGACGAAGGCGTCGCCGGTGCCGATGGCGTCGAAAGTGTCCGCGTCGTAGACTGCCTGTTCGAACACCTCGCCCTCGTGGACGGCGAGCGAGCCGTTTTCGCCGCGAGTGAGGACGACTGTCTCGAAGTCGAAGTCGTGCAGGAGGCCGTTTGCCACCTCGACCGGATCGCCGTCCCGGCCGAGGCAGGTGGCCGCGTCGCGCTCGGCCGCGACGAGCACGTCGATGTGCGGAAACAGCGATTCGTAGCCCGCTTTCGCCTCCTCGGGCGTCCACAGCTTCGAGCGGTAGTTCAGGTCGAAGGCGGTGGTCACGCCCGCCCGTCCGGCCGCCCGGAGCAGCGCGTCGGTCGTCTTCGCGAGCGTCGACGAGAGCGCCGGCGTGATCCCGCTCGTGTAGAAGAACTCCGCGCCGTCGAGTGCGGTCGCCGGCAGTTCGTCCGGCGTCGCGGTCGTCACCGACGCATCCGTCCGATCGTAGATCACGTCGGTGCCGCGGGGTTCGCCGCCGTGTTCGAGGTAGTACGTCCCGAGGCGCGCGTCCTCGGAGTCGTCCCACGCGATGTCCGTCTGGACGCCGTGGCTGCGCAGTTCGGAGACGATCCGTCGGCCGAGCGGCGAGTCGGGGAGTTTCGAGACCCACGCCGCGTCACAGCCCAGTCGCGAGGCCGCGACGGCAACGTTGCTCTCGGCACCACCCGTTCGCGCGTCGAGTTCGCGGGTCCGTTCGAGGCGCTCGCCCCGCGGCGGCGAGAGTCTGAGCATCGTCTCGCCGAAAGTCACGATATCCGCCATACCCGCTCGTTCTCCGAGGGGATACATAAGTTCCGGAGATGAGCAGTCTCCGCGCTCGGGGTGCGGCGGGAACCGAATCTGCGCTCGGGAGAGTAGGAACCGAAGACGGAGGCTCATACTGTCGGCTGTACGTCTGTGAAGAACGTCGCGACCCCGGGGTCGCGAATATCTTGAAATAGGTACAGCCGACAGTATCAGGCGTCCCGCCGGCCGCCGTGTCCCGGGTAGTCGCGCTCGAAGCGGTCACCGATCTCGTCGCCGTCGATCGCGACGACGACGGGGCGACCGTGCGGGCACGCGTAGGGGTTCTCACAGTCGTCGAGCGCTTCCAGCAGATCCACGACCGAGCCCTCGGTGAGCGAGGTGTTGCCGGTCACCGAAGGGTAACACGCCAGGTCCGCAAGCAGGTCGTCGGCGACTGCCTCGACCGTCTCCGCGCCGCCGTCGCCGTCCTCGGCGACGAACGCCGTGAGCGTATCGCGCAGGAGTTCGGGATCGAGCGCCTCCGCGAACACCGCGGGGACGGTCTCGACTTCGACAGTGCGCTCGCCGACGCGTTCTGCGCGGAAGCCGAGCGACGCAAGCGCCTCGCGGTACTCCTCGAACAGCGCCGCCTCGCGCGCGGTGAGTTCGAGGTCGACGGGGTCCGCGAGCGCCTGTGTGACGACGTCGCCGTCGAGTTCGCGCTGGAGACGCTCGTAGTTCACCCGCTCGTCGGCCGCGTGCTGGTCGACGAGCACCATTCCCGAATCGGTCTCGGCGACGACGTAGGTGTCGTGGAGTTGGCCGAGGATCCGCATCGACGGCAACGAGTCGAAGTCGGGTTCGAGCGTCGCCGTCTCACCGTGGAGGTCGCGCTGGGTCGTCGGCCCGACGATGCCCGTCGGGCGCGACTGTGAGGCGTCCGAGCGCTCGTCGCGGGCCGTGCCACGGGCGTCGTCGACGTCGAAATTACCGCTCGGTCGGGAGTCTGTATCTGCGCTCCGCGCCGTCTGGGACGGATCGGCGGCGGCTCTCGATGGCGTACCTGGCCGCGACGGCGCCCCGATCGAATCAGCCCCCGACTCGCCGAACGTCGATTGATCCGACGTCGAGGGCCGGGAGTCGCGGGCGGGCGGACGCTCGTCGCGGCCGCGGTCTCGTTCGCTGCCAGCGTCGGTGACGGTCCAGGCGTCCTCGTCCGTCGGGTCGACCGTCTGAGCGCGGTCGTCGCCGTCGCCGCTGTCACGGCCGCTATCGAAGCCGTCGCTGTCGGTACCGTCTCCGGTGTCCCCCGAGCGGCCGTCGCCGCGATCCGCGAAGCGGTCGGCGTCGAGACGTTCGTCCGAAGCGGTGTCCAGGTCATCCGTTTCGGGGGCGTTATTTCGCGCTCGCCCGGCCCCGGGGGGCCGCAGCGCGTCGTCGCTAGCGGTGGTGCTGTCGGTTACCGCGTCCCCGGCGTCGTCTCCGCTGCTCGGCTGCGGGCTGTGTCCCGCGCCGCCGTGCACTTCCGAGCCGGGCGATTCGGGCTCGATCGCGGTCTCTGCGGGCGCAGAGCGACCTCTGGGGGCCGTCGACCTGATCAGCCCCTCGTCGAGCAGCGCGGTCCGCACGGCGTCGGTGACGTCCTCCCGAACGCCCGCCTCGTCGCCGAAGCGGACCTCCATCTTCCGCGGGTGGACGTTCACGTCGACCGCGTCGGCGGGGACGTCGACGAACAGGACTGCGAACGGGTAGCGGTCGGTGGCCAACTGGCCGCCGTAGGCGTCGAGGACCGACTCCCGGAGGACGCGGGCGGTGACGTATCGGTCGTTGACGAACGTCGAGAGGTACTCGCGGGTGCTGCGGGTCGTCTCGGGGTGGCTGACCAGTCCCGTGACGCGCTCGATCGGCCCCGCGCCGGGGTCGTGCTCGACACGGATCATCGATTCGGCGACCTCGCGGCCGTACACCGAGAGGACGGCCGACTGGAGGCTCCCGCGGCCCTCGGTCGCAAACACCTCGCGGTCGTCGTGCTCTAAGGAGATGGCGACGTCCGGATTCGCGAGCGCGTAGTGGGTGACGACGGTGTTGACGTGGTCGAACTCCGTCGCGGTCGTCTTCAGGAACTTCCGGCGGGCGGGCGTGTTGTAGAACAGGTCGTCGACCTCGACGACGGTCCCCTCGGGGCAGCCTGCGGGGTTCACGTCCGTCACCTCCCCACCCTCGACGCGGAGTTCCGTGCCGACGCCGTCGCCACCGCGGGGCTTCGTCCGGATCGTCACCTGCGAGACCGCGCCAATCGTGTGAAGCGCCTCGCCGCGGAAGCCGAGCGTGCCGACGCCGGCTTCGAGGTCGTCGATGTCGTCGATCTTGCTCGTGGTGTGCTCTTCGACCGCGCGCTGGACCGCCTCGCGGTCCATCCCGACGCCGTCGTCGCGGACGCGAACGCCCTCGGTGCCGCCCGCGTCGACCGCGACGGAGATGCGATCCGCGCCGGCGTCGAGGCTGTTTTCGAGGAGTTCCTTCACGACCGACGCGGGCCGTTCGACGACCTCGCCGGCCGCGATCTGTCGCACGGTCTGCTCGTCGAGCGCGCGGATCGTCGGCGTCGGATCAGCGTCCGAGCCATCGCCCGCCGCGTCGTCTCCGCTCACGGGCCGTACACCTCGGTTGCAATCGAGACCGCCTCTGATTGGACGGCGCTCAGCCGGTCGGCGGCCGCCTCCGGCGACAGCCACGCGTGAGTCGAGTGTTCGTGGCTGAGCTGGACCGGATCGTCGGCCGCGACGTCCAGTCCCTCGGGGACCGCACACCAGTAGTAGACCGCGAAGCGCCCCTGATCGGTGTCGTTTCGCCACGACGCCGTGTGGACGGGCCGACCGACGTGAACGTCGAGCGCCGTCTCCTCGACGATCTCGCGGTGGATTCCGTCGGGCGCGTCCTCGTAGGGTTCGAGCCGACCGCCGGGGAGTTCCCACCCGCCGTCGGTGCTCCGGCGGACGACGAGCACGTCGCCCGAGGCGGCGAAGAGGACGCCTCGCTGACTGATCGTCGCCTCTAGGTGGTCGTCGGCGTCGGTCACGTCGGCGCTCCCTGCCGTGAGGCGGTCGCCTCGCACCGCGTCGAACGGCCGATTCGGCCCGACAGCAGACAGCGCGGTCGCTCGTCCCAACACATTTGCTATCCGGGTACTGGTCGTATGCGCCCTAATCGTTACCGGTCGTGGCGATAGCGACGGCCGGCCCGTCGCGCGCGCTCTACTCGTCCAGCCGCTGCTGCCACTCCTGAACGGTGGTCATCAGTTCGATCGGTGACGTGTCGTTCAGGTCCAGTTCCGTCAGTTCGGCGGCGATGTCGTCCAGTTCCGGGTCGACAGCGGCCGGCCGCGACGAGTCGGCGGCGGAGTCTGCGGCAGGGGCAGTCGACGCATCGGCGGTCGCGTGCCCGTCGTCTGTCTGGCCGCCATCGGTGGCCTCCGCGTTCGCTGTCTCGTCGACGAACTGCCCGGCCGAGAGGTCGAAGACGGCCTGCGTCGGTTCGCTGTCGCCGCCACCGCTCCCGCGGGCCTCGATCGCCTCCTCGGCGCGGAGGCGCGCGAGCACCGCGTCCGCGCGGGAGACGACCGGGTTGGGGACGCCGGCCAACTCCGCGACGTGGACGCCGTAGGAGCGATCTGTAGGACCATCCTCGATCGTCCGGAGGAACGTCACGTCGTCACCCGCATCGTCGACGGCGACGTGGACGTTCGCGACCCGATTGAGATGGTCCGCCAGCGACGTGAGCTCGTGGTAGTGCGTCGCAAAGAGCGTCTTCGCGCGGACCTCGTTGTGGAGATACTCCGTCGCGGCCCACGCGATCGAGATGCCGTCGTAGGTCGCGGTGCCGCGCCCGACTTCGTCGAGGATGACGAGCGAGTCTTCCGACGCTGAGTGCAGGATGTTCGAGAGCTCTTGCATCTCGACCATAAACGTCGAGCGGCCCTGCGCGAGTTCGTCGAGCGCGCCGACGCGGGTGTAGATGCCGTCGACGACGCCGATCGTCGCCGAGCGCGCGGGGACGAAGCTCCCAACCTGCGCGAGCAGCGTGACGAGCGCCACCTGTCGCATATACGTCGACTTCCCGCTCATATTCGGTCCGGTGACGATCAGGAACTCTCGATCTCCGTCCATTCGGACGCCGTTGGGGACGAACTCGGTCGTCTGCTCGACGACGGGGTGGCGACCGGCGTCGATCCGCAGCGGCCCCGGCTCAGTCAGTTCCGGGCGGGTCCAGTCGTTGCCGGCGGCGTGCGTCGCGAGCGACGCCAACGCGTCGACTTCGGCGAGAGCGCGACCGACGTCCTGCAGGAGTTCGGCGTGGTCGGCGACCCGCTCGCGGAGGTCACAGAAGAGGTCGTACTCCAGATCGCCGCGGGCCTCCTCTAATCTGAGGATCTCCCGCTCGCGCTCTTCGAGTTCGTCGGTGACGAACCGCTTGGAGTTCTTCAGCGTCTTGATCTCCCGGTAGTGCTCGGGCACCTGATCGGCGACCGATTTGCCGACCTGGATGTAGTGCCCGTCGGTCTTGTTCCGGTCGACCGTGACGTGGCTGAGGCCGTGCTGGCGCTTCTCGCGTTCGGCGAGCGTGTCGATCCACTCCTGTGCGTCCTCGTGGCGGTCCAGCAAGTCGTCGAGTTCGTCGTCGTAACCGCGGCGGAACAGACCACCCTGCGTCACCGTTTTCGGTGGGTCCTCAGCGAGCGCCGCCGCCAGTTCCTCGCGGAGACGGCCGGCCGCGTCGCGGTCGGGCCGGGCGACGACTTCGGCGAGCGGCGACGATTCGAGGCGGGAACCCTCGATAGCGTCGGCGACGTCGGGGAGAATCCCGAGCGTGTCGCGGACGGCCAGCAAGTCGCTGGCGTCGGCGCTGCCGGACGCGGCGCGGGCGGCCAGCCGTTCGAGGTCGTAGCCGCCGTCGAGCGCTTCGCGGACACGTTCGCGGGCGAGTGCTGCCGCGGTGAGCGCCTCGACCGCGTCGAGTCGGCGCGTCAGTTCCGCGCGGTCGCGTCGCGGGCGGGTAACCCACTCGCGGAGGAGTCGTCCCCCTGGACTCGTCACCGTGTGGTCGATCGTGTCGACGAGGGTGCCGTCGCGGTCGCCCTGCATCGTCTCCGTGAGTTCGAGGTTCCGCTGCGTCGTCGAGTCGAGTTCGAGGTGCTCGTTCGTCTCGAACGAGCGCAGGCGCGTCATCGACGGGAGGACGCCCGCGCCGGTCTCCTCGACGTAGCGGAGGGCCGCGCCCGCCGCGCGGATCGCCGGTTCGCGCTGGAGGCCGACGCTGTCGAGCGTCTCGCGGCCGAAGTGCTCGCGGAGGCGGTGTTTCGCGCGCCCCGGTGCGAAGGCGTCCGCCTCGAAGAGCGAGACGGTCGCGTCGGTCTCCTCGCGAAGTCGGCGGGTGAGCGCGTCGTCGCCGCGGACGTCGGGGCCCGGAAGGATCTCGACCGGCCCGAACCGGTAGAGTTCCGAGAGCGCGTCGTCGGCGTCGTCGGCGACCGTGACGAGGAACTGGCCGGTCGTCGCGTCCGCGAACGCGAGGCCGATGCCGTCGCCGTCGGTTCCCGAAGCGCTACCGGACGATCGGCTCGTGTCGCTCTGGCCGCCCGTCTCGCCGACGACTGCCGCAATGTATCGCGCGTCGGCGTCGTCGGTCTCCAAGAGCGTGCCTGGCGTGACGATCCGCGTGACGCTTCGGTAGTGGCCACCGCTGTCGTCTTCGAACTGGTCGGCGACGGCGACCCGATAGCCGCGCTCGACGAGCGCTTTTAAGTACGGTGTGAGGTCGTCGACGGGGACGCCGGCCATCGGGTACGACGACCCGTGCGAGGACTTCTCGGAGATTTTCAGATCGAGTTCGTCACCGACCAGTTCGGCGTCGTCGGCGAAGAACTCGTAGAAGTCGCCGCACTGCATCGTCAGGACGTCCGCGTCGGTGTCGGACTTCAGAGAGAGAAACTCCTCGACGATTCCCTGCGAGGCCATACGCGCACCTGGGCTGCCCGCGGATAAAACGCTGCGGTGTGAGCGGGCGGCGCGCGCAGATGAGCGCGTCGCGACCCTGATTTTATACCGGATGAGGGGGTCAGGGTCTCCGTGACGTAGCAACCGTCCCGCGTCGGGCAGCGGTCGTTCGGCACGTCGACGCGGGCAGTGACGCGTGTGCCGACTGTTTGCCTTCCTCCTCAGTGAGCGACGCCGTTTCGTCGGCGACGCTACCGGTCGACTTCGCCCATAATCGTGTCGAGGCTGCCGAGCGTCGCAATCAGATCCGGGATGTACTCGCCCTCGGTCATTTCGGGGAGGGCCTGGAGATGCGAGAACGACGGGCCACGGATCTTGAACCGCGCGGGCGTGTCGGTGCCGTCCGAACGGATGTAGATCCCCAGTTCGCCCTTCGCGGCCTCGACAGCTCGATACACTTCGGCGTCTGAGTCGGGCTTGATCGTCCGCGGGACATTGGCCTGGATCGTTCGCTCGTCAGCCGGCCACTCCGCCAAGCGGTCAGCACACTGCTCGACGATCTTCGCGGACTGTTCGAGTTCCTGTAATCGGACCAGGAGACGAGCGAAATTGTCACCGTCTGGTTCGGTGACGACATCCCACTCGAGCTTGTCGTAGTAGCCGTAGGGATCGTCGCGGCGCAGGTCGTAGTCGATACCCGAGCCGCGTGCGACGGGGCCGGTGCAGCCGTAGGCCTTCGCCGTCTCCGTCGAGAGCACTCCGGTGTCGACGGTTCGAAGCTGGATGACCTCGTTGCCGGTGAGCAGGTCGTGATACTCTGCCAGTCGCTCCGGAAGGTCGTCGACGAAGTCGTAGATCTTCGCGAGAAACTCCTCACGTGGCTCGGGGAGGTCCCAGACGACGCCGCCCAGGCGGAAGTAGTTGAACATCAGCCGCTGGCCGGTGAGGTCTCCGAGGATGTTCTGGACCGTCTCGCGGTCCTTGATCGCGTACATAAACGTGGCCGTGAAGTCGCCGATAACGTCGAGCGCGTACGCGCCGACGGCGAGAAAGTGCGAGAGCATCCGCGAGAGCTCCGCCGCCATCGTCCGGACGACCTGGGCGTACTCGGGGACCTCGATGTCGGCGAGGTGCTCTGCCGTCCGCGCGTAGGCCCACTCGTTCAGCAAGCCCGCGCCGCCCCAGTCCCAACGATCGGGGTAGGGCATAATCTGGTGACGATAGGTCTTCGACTGGCACATCTGCTCCTCACAGCGGTGGATGTAGCCGATGTCGGGGTCGACATCAACAACCTGCTCGCCGTCGAGCGTGACTTGCAGGTGGAGGACACCGTGCGTGGCGGGGTGATGCGGCCCGATATTCAAAAGCAGCGTGTCGCCGTCGCGCTCGTCGTCTTGGACGGGATTGACGTTCTCGGTGTAGGGGACGATCTGTGGCCGATGCTGATCGTAATCCAGCGAGAGCGGGTGTCCCTGCCACGTCGCGGGGAGGAGCAGGCGGCGCAGATCCGGATGGTCGTCGTACTCGATGCCGATCAGATCGTACGCCTCGCGTTCGTGCCAGCCAGCGGTTGGGAAGACGGGGGCCGCCGACTGACTCGTGGGCGCGTCACTGGGCGCCGGGACGATCACGCTCAGTTCCGTTGTCGGATCGGCGTACTGCTTCAGGTGGTAAATCGTCTCGTAGCGGTCGGGATACTCCTGAGCAGTCACACACGAGAGGTGGTCGAACCCGGCCACCTCGCGTAGGTGGTGAAGCACGTCCTGCACTGCATCCGGGCGAACCACGACGCCGGGCGCGTGCTGGTGGGATTCCTGGCGGACGTGAAACGACTGCTCCAGCGACGCGAGAGCGCTTTCGGCGGTCGAGTTGGTCGGTGTATTGACCGGCGCCGGCTCGGCGGAGGGTTCGCACGGGTGTTGCATACCGCAGTGTTCGGAAGACTCTCACCTGGGACTGCTGCCTCACGCCTGAGGTATATTTTTACCTTCGACAGACGCAATCCCCTCCGATGCGCTCGCTGCGGTTGCGGCTCGATCTACCCGAACCGTACGTTCACCCGATGCACGCGTTCGTGGCCGACACGCCCGGGTTCCGGGAGACGCGACTCCGACACTGGAATCCAGCAGTCGGCGATCGAAACACGCTCGTGTTTTTCGTCGACGGCGACGACCCCGCGTCGTACACAGCGGCGCTGGCCGACCAGCCGTCGATTCTGGATTACGAAGTCGCGAGCGAACCGAAACAGCGGGGGTTCCACCTCGCCGTCACCGAAGATCAACGCGCGGCCGATGCCAGATTGACCGCGGCGTTCCTGGGAACCGGCGTCGTGGTCGTTCCACCGGTCATCTACCGCGAGAATCGCTGTATCGACGTCTCGCTCGTCGGGACGGCGAGCGAAGTAGAGACCGCACTCGACGGACTCCCGAGCGAAATCGGAGTAACCGTCCAGCGGGTCCGTCCGTACGACGGCCGCCTCTCGGACCCGACCGCCGCGCTCTCGCCCCGACAACGCGAGGCGCTCCGCGTCGCAGTCGCGTGCGGATACTACGCCGATCCCCGGGATGCGACGCTCGAAGTGGTGGCCGAGGAACTCGACTGCACCGTCGGAACCGCAGCCGAACACCTCCGAAAGGCGGAGGCGACGGTGCTGGAACGCGTCGTCGACGCGGTCCCGGGCGGGAAAACGTAAGCGCGGGCTCGAACGCCCTCGCAGTGACGGAATCAGTCGCCGCCGACCGCACAGGCCGCCGTGTACTCCACCTCGTCGATCGAGTCGATCGGATCGTCGCCGCAGACCGGACAGTCGGGGTTCTTCCGGAACGGGACTTTCTCGAAAGAGAGCTCCATCGCATCGTAAAACAGCAGTTGTCCCGTCAGGAGGTCGCCCGCGTCGAGGATGAGTTTCACTGCTTCCGTGGCCTGAATACAGCCGACGGTGCCGGGCAGGACGCCGAGGACGCCTGTTGTCGCACAGTCCGGGACCGTTCCGGGCTCGGGCGCTTCGGGGAACAGACAGCGGTAACACGGTCCGCCGGGAACGAGCGTCGTCAGCTGTCCCTCGAACTTGTAGATCGCGCCGTGAGCGATCGGGATCTCTCTGAGGCGACAGAAGTCGTTCAGGAGGTACCGCGTCGGGAAGTTGTCCGAGGCGTCGACGACGAGGTCGTAGCCGGGGACCACCTCCTCGACGTTCGATTTCTCCAGTCTGGTCTCGTAGGTCTCGACGTCGACGTCCGGGTTGAGGCCCCCGACGAACGCCGCCGCGCTGTCGACTTTCGGTCGGCCGACGTCGGCATCGTGGTGGATGACCTGGCGCTGGAGGTTGCTCCGCTCGACGACGTCGTCGTCGACGATGCCGAGCGTGCCGACCCCCGCGGCGGCGAGGTACTGAATCACCGGCGCGCCGAGTCCGCCCGCACCGACGACGAGCGCGCGCGAATCGAGGAGCGTCGCCTGCCCCTCGGGCCCCACTTCGTCCATAATGATGTGTCTGGAGTATCGGTCCAGTTGCGTCGAATCGAGTGAGAGTGACATACGCGTACTCGGTGCTCAAACGGGATAACTTCTCGTGGATCGCGACTCTCAGCCGTCCGCAGCCATTAGCCGTGTGTCGTTACTCTGCGCAGCAGGCTTCAGCTTCGTCAGGGTCGCCCTCGGTCGGCGGGATTTCCGGCGCATCGTCCGTGAGTTGATAGAGATTCTGGCGTGCGTCCGCGAAGTAGACGTCCTCGTCGACGACGTCGATTCCCTCGAGCCGTTCGAGCGCGTACCGAACCGTCCGAGCCGACAGCATCGACTCTTGGACGATGCCCTTCTGCGTCAGCGGCCCGTTGTATTCGAGTACCTTGAAAACCAGCTTCGCGCTCGGCGGGAGGTCGTCGAGACTCTCTTGTTCTGCCTCTGCCATTAGTACTAATCCAGCGGTCGAACAGACATAAACCTTCGCGAGTCAGGACGGCAAACCTGCCAGATAGCGGAGTGACAGCGGGTTACAGTGCCGTAACCACGTTTTCTTTCAGCGGCGCGTTCGACTCCCCGGCGATGAAAGCCGATTCGAAGATCGCGGACGTCGACGACGTTCCGGAGTCCGGCTCGTTTCTGTTCACCGCCGAGGACGCCTTCACGAACGAGCGGGAACTGATCCTCGTTCGGTGTGCGGAACCGCCGGGAATCGAGGCGTGGACCAACACCTGCACCCACGAGGCGCAACGACTCGATCGCGGCGACGGGGTCGCGATGCGCGACGGCGAGATCGTCTGTCCGCGTCACGGGTCGATGTTCGACGCCTGCGACGGGGCCTGCGACAACGGACCGGCCGCCGGGAGCGAACTCCCGAGCGTCGAGATCGAGGTGACTGACGGGGACGTATTCCTGACCGACGACAAGTATACGTACCTCCACGCCGGGGGCCTCGGCGACGACGAACCCGGGTCGACCTCGCACCTCTCGTTTTGAGTTACACCGCTTCCAGTTCGATCGCCGGACGGAACGGCACGGCCTGCTTTTTCGCCTCGACGTCCTCGCCCTCGCGCTGGACAACGATCTCCGCGTCGAACTCCGTTGCGAGGAACGCCGAACCCCGCTCGTAGGCGTCGGCTTCGTCGATCTCAGCCAGCGTCGCGAGTTCATCCTCGTCGCGACCGCGCGCGAACTCGATCAGGTCGCCTACGAGGTCGTTGACCGCGTTGCCGCGCTCGCGGAGGTCGGGATCCTGCATCACTTCGCCCATCACCGCGCCTTGATCCGCCCCGACGTCCGCGACCGTCGCGAACACGTCGTGCTTCCACTCTGCGGCGACGGTGATCCG
>Ga0207719_100467_pt1 | contig 23196 bp, 26 predicted proteins | sample A23P1SouthBayCA_2_FD_187279 | JGI IMG/M metagenome (GOLD analysis project Ga0207719, IMG submission 187279) | Aerobic enrichment media microbial communities from Eden Landing Ponds, California, USA - A23 P3 (3) (SPAdes) | ecosystem: Environmental > Aquatic > Marine > Unclassified | place... | reverse complement strand
GGTGTCGCCTCTCGCTCCACAAATTCTAATTGCGGGAAGTCGCTACCTCCGATGAGGCGGCGCGTTTCTTGCATGGACACCAAGAACTGACGGCCGCCTCACTTTTCGATCTTATCTGAACACTGCCCTTGACAGCGGGAAAATATTTATAACGTGTCGAAGAATTGGTCGAACAGCATGAAGATTGGGATCGATCTGGGGACGACGAACAGCGCCATGGCGGTCTTCACCGAGGACGGTGAGGTCGAGATTCTGGAGAACGAGAAGGGGGATGCGACGACGCCGTCGGTCATCCTGGTTGAGGAGGGGGACGGAGACGGCGACCAGCTGACGGTCGGAAAGAGCGCAGTCCGGAAGCGACGCGTGAGCCCCGACCGCGTGCTCGATCGAACGAAGCAGTACATCGACTCCAACGAGGAGAAGACCTGGGAGATCGACGGCAACGAGCACACACCGCGTGACGCCGCCTCGTATATCCTCGGGCATCTGTTCGAGCAGGCCGAACAGCGACTCGAAGAGGAGGTAACAGGCGCGGTCATCACGGTCCCGTACGACTTCGGGGCGACCGGCCGTCGGGCAACGGAAGACGCTGCGAAACTAGCGTGGGGGGAAGACTTCGAAGTCCACCAGGTGATTAACGAGCCGACGGCAGCCTCTCTCGCGTACGTCCACCAGATGGGGACCACTGGGACGGTTCTGGTGTACGACCTTGGCGGCGGGACGTTCGACGCGACGCTGGCCAAAGCCAGTCCGTCACTCATTCAGGTCATCTCGACGGAGGGGAATCGTAAACTCGGCGGCGAGGACCTCGACGACGAACTGTACGAACACGTCCGGCAGAAGATCATCGACGAGGGGCTCACCGACCCGGAGGACGTGAACGCACACACGCGGGCGTCGCTCCGAGGCGATGTCACCCAAGCGAAAGAAGACCTGTCGGATACGACGAGCGAGACCATCGTCTTCGAAGCCGACGGCGATGTCGCCGAAATCTCGATCTCGCGTTCGGAGTTCGAAGCGGCCATCACCGAGAAGATCGATACGACGTTCGACAAGATCGAGACGCTGTTCGAGAAGGACGCCGTGGTGGACGCGGGAATCACGCCCGACGACGTCGACCACGTTCTGCTGGTCGGCGGAAGCACGCGCATCCCGTTGGTCCAAGACCGCGTCGCGGACTTCTTAGACGTCGAACCGAAACTGAGCGTCAACGCCGACACGGCCATCGCCGAGGGCGCGGCAATCAAAGCCGCCGAGTACTCCGACCTCGAACCGGAGAACGTCCCGCGAATCGGCGTCGGGGACGTTCTCTCACACTCGATCGGCCTCGAGGACGACGAGAGGAAGTTCAACTTGTTCCTCAAAGCCGACACGGGGGTCCCCGAGGACGAAACCATGGGCCCGTACACGAACCCGCAGGCAAATCCCAAACATCTCGAGATCCCGGTCTGGGAGAAAGCGGAGGACGGGCAGGACCTCGGTGACCTCGACGAGGATCCGGACGACTCCGACGCCCCCGAACGCATCGGTGGCCTCACGTTCGAGGACATCGGGGATGTGGAAGCCGGCGAGATGCGGATCGATGTGACGTTCGAGGCCAAACCCGACGGCACGCTCAAGGTCAGTGCTGAGGAAACGGAGGTGCTGAACCGGACCATCGAGACCACCATCGAGGGACTCGGCCTGTCGGAAGAGGAGATAAAGGAGCAACGCGAGGGCGACGACAGCGGAACCGGTGTCGACCTCGTCAACGAGTTCAGCGGCGTCAGCGCACAGGGCGACGACGACTGAGCGCGTCTCTGTTTATCCCGACCAGAATTAAGTGGACTCGGCTCCCGCAGTCGAGCATGTTAGACTTGCCACGAAACCGAACGGTCGCGCTCGGAATCGATCTCGGCAGCGTGACGACCGTCGGTGCCATCGCTGGCGACGAGGCGCCGGAGTTGCTGTCACCGGGTGGTGTCCCGACGCGGCTCGCAGTCACCGACGAGGGGTTCGTCGTCGGCGAGGATGCGCTGGCGAGCGGCGCCGCGACACCGCCGCTTCCGTATCTCGACGAGAACGGTTCCCCGAACGAGGTCAATGACCTGCCTCTGGGTGTGTTCCTTCAGACGGTTCGGACGCGCTGGCACGACCAGCGGGTCGACACGTCGGATACGGGTCCATCGGACGGTGATGCGTCGGTCAGCGACCAGAGCAGCAGGGAATCGACCGCCGACGAGTCACCATCGGCGACTCCCGAGACTGCGGCCGACAACGAGTCGTCGCTCGCAGATATCGAAGACATCGAGATAATCGACGACGGTCCCAGCGACGACCCGTCACTCGACGACGAAGCAGTACCGCCGACGGACGCCGAGGGCGACGAGCGCGACGAGGCTACCGACCCTGCGGAAACACCGGCCGACGACAAGACGGCACCGGCAGCTCCGGGGTTCGATTCGACTGTCCTTACGGTCCCCGGGCCGTACGCCGCGAGGGACCTCGCGGCCGTCGAGCGTGCCGCCGGCGTCGCTGGGTTCGAAGACTTCACGGTGGTCCGTGACCCGGTCGCCGTCGCGGCTACGGAACTCCCGGCTGCCGACGCGCCACGGACCGTCGGAGTCGTCGACGTGGGGGCCCGGTGGGCTTCGTTCGCCGTCGTCACGGTCGCCGACGGTACGCTGTCCGTCGAAGCGAGGACCGACCTGCTCGACCACGGAAGGGATGCCCTCGACGCGACGCTTGGCCTCTGGCTACTCGATCAGGCCGGGCGAGAACACGACGTCACGTTCGAACTCGACGAGGACGCGATGGCCGCCGTGGAATCGGAAGCCCACGACGCGCTCGAAGCGGTGAGCGCGGAGACTTCCGTCGACGCCACGGTCGACCTTGCCGCTGGTGTCGATGTCGTCGACGGGGGAATACTCGTGGACGAAGACCCCGCCGTCACGGTCGAGGTCGGTCTCGAGGACTGTTTCCGGGCGCTCGAGGACGACCTCCGTGACATCCAGCAGGCCATCGGCGACCTGTTGGCTGCAGCCGACGCTCCCGACCTCGACGCGGTCGTAGTCGCGGGCGATGGGATGGCGGCGGCACCGCTGGTCCACGCGGTCGAGAACGCGTTCGACCAGCGGACTCGGCCGCCGGCACAGGGAGATATTCACACGGCCGCAGCCCTCGGTGCGGCCCTGCTCGCAGCCGCCCATGACCGCGGCGACAGGCCGGTTGTCCGCGATACGCACGACAGGGAGCTGTTCGTTCGGGCAAATGGCGAGTCGGGCATCGAATCGCGGCCGCTCACCGGACCGAGCCAGGCCCCTGGTGACACCTGTTCGTTCACACTCGCCGCCGCTGCCGACGACCAGTTCGCAGGCGCATTTGAACTCGGCCACCGCCACCGCATTACCGGAGAACCTGTCGAGACAGCTCGGTACACTTGCTCGAACATCCCACAGACCGGCCCCGAGGACCGCCTGGAAATCACCGTGCCCGTTGGCTCGACGCTTCCGGCGGCCGACGCCCTGACGGTCACCCCGACCACGACGGACGAACGGAGCGAGCCGCTGTCGATCACTCGCACGGACGAGTCGGATGTCCGGTGGCTGGCCCATGGCCACGCCGACCGGTCGGTGCTGACCGATGTCGACACCGGGTCAGTTCCGAGCGCCGTGGACGCCCGGTCCGATTTACAGCGGTCCGCTGCCGCCCTCGACGACGCGGCGGTAGCCCGTGCTGCGCTCCGATTAAAGAACCGCCTGTGGCGCCGCGCGACCAAGCAGGAAACCGGGATCTCTCAGGACGAACTCGAGATCTTCCTCCGGGAGTTCGACCGGACGCTCAGCGGGCACGAGGTGTCGTTCATCGACCCTGAGGTAGGAACGCTAATGGACGCTGAGCGCCACAATGCCGCCGAAGCGGAAGTCTCGGAGGAGCCCGATGGAACGATACTTGAGGTACTGGAGCTCGGGGTCGAACTCGACGGTGTCGTTCTCGAGGCTGCCGACGTGCGGGCGGCGAGGTCTGCAACCGAGTAGCCGCTACCGGTTCTCGGGGTCGGTCTCCTCGTACGCCTTCGACGTGTTCGTCGCCGCGAGCCGCTCGACCGTTTCCTCGGCGAGGGCCGTCGCCTGCTCGTCAATCCGGCGGTCGAGCAACTTCTGCAGGTCGTCAAGCAGTCGCTCGTTCAGGTGCCGCTTGAGTTCACGCCGCTGTTCGTCGAGTTCGGCGTCGATGGCCGCCACTACCTCCGTTCGGACGCCGTCCTGGTCGTAGCTGTCGAGTACCCGTGGGTCGTCGTCGCCCCGGTTGACGAGCCCGGAGAGCTGCGACCGGATGCCACCATCGTCGTCGTCAGCCTCGACGAGCTGTTCCTCGTCGGCCTGTTCCATCAGCGATGCCGCCCGCTCTGGTAACTCCTCGGCGCGGTCCGTCGTCCGCTTGGCGATGTGGTCGAACGCGTCCGCAATCGCATTCGGTAGTGTGTCGTCGTCGCGGATGGCCGCCCGGTTGCGTCGTCGCTTCGCGCGGAGTTCGTCCGCGTACGTCGGTAACAGCTCCCGTTCGAGCCGTCCGCGGGCGGCGAGAGCCTCGACGGTCCGTGTCAGCTCACGAGGCTCGAACTGTGGTTCGTACGTCCCGCCGACGACGTCGAAATACGACGTCTTTGACCGCTTGACCGAGGCGAAGCTCACGGCCTCGAACAGGCCGTCGACTGCGTTGACGAACTCCGAGACGTCCGCTAGCGATGCCTCCAGCTGGACCGAGTCACGGCGAAACTGCTCCCACATGTCGGCGACGAACTGGGCGTCGACCGACTCTCGCACCGGATTGCCGCTCTCGTCCCATTGATTCGGCCCGTCGTCGCTGATTTTGACCGTGACTTGCTGCTTCGGAGGGTTCGGCTCCTCGGCGTATTCGTCGTTAACGTAGTGTTTGAGCCCCCCCGGGAATTTGTGGAGCGGTATCTCTCGGGCCTGTTCGAGTGGCATCGCGAACAAGTCGAAGAAGGCCATATCGTCCCTCGGTGCCGTACTTCGCTCCCGTTCGAATCCGAACACGAACCTGTCGTCGGTACTGTCGAAGAAGAACTCGCCGGAGGCGTCGAGTTTCGACCGGACGAACGTCGCGTCCGCGGCTCGTAGCAGGTCGCCGAGCCAACTCTTATCGACGTCGAGGTCCGCGCCACGCTGATAGGAGAACGTGTCGTACACTGCGTGCTGGTACTCCAGCCTCACCTTTCGAGCCATCGAATCACCTCATCGTACCCTCGGACAGCGAAGTCTCCGTTTGGGTCGTTCGAGGCCGCCAGATGTCCACTGACGTTCCCCGGGGTGTCGCGGTCTGGGACGGCCGCCGAGAAGAAGCTGATACTTTTGTTCCCTTTCGCGAAGTTGAGAACCTCGTTTGCCCGGTTGTCGGTGCCGGGATTGATGACGCTGTCGAGCGTCTCCATCAGCTCCGCGTCACGTATACCCGGAGTGAGCAAGAAGTCGAATGCCCGCCGACCCAAGCTCCGCTCGAACGAGTCGGGGTCGTAGCCGTACAGGTCGACGGCGGTGGGGACGATAGCAACGTCCCTGAAGTTCTTCATCGCGTATTCGATGTCGTTGATATTGTACGCCAGTTCCTTGTCGTCAAGTTCCGTCACCTTGTACAGGTTCAACACGAATATTACCTTCGTCGCCTCGTCGAAGTGGTGGAGGAAGACGCTCTCCTGATCCTCTTGGGACGGGAGTGGATTCCCGAGTTCGAATTTAGTCTGGAGGTTCTGATCGTAGTCTTGTTTCCGTGCCTCGATGTCGACACTTCCGTTACGAACTCGCTCGAGCAGCGGAAGTTCGTTCGGCGGGCGTAGCAGGCCACCTTTGTCGTCGCTTTCGTCGCCCTCCTGCTGTTCTCCGGGCAGGTCGACGAGCGTCACGTTCGTTCCCGGTCTGCTGAACGACTGTCCTGTGATCGTGTACTCGACGGTGTACCCGAGGTCAGTCTGCCCCGGATATACCCCTTGGACAAACATCATGTCTCTGACTCGGTCCTCGTAGTCCTCGACGTTTCCACTCACTTTCGAGTTGATCGTCAGTCCCTCTCGGGTATCGACGTACTCGTAGAGACCACCGGCGAACGTCGACTTGGCGCCGCTCTGTCCAGCGACGAGCATCACCTTGTCCGTCATCGATTCCCCCTATGTCCAACCGCGTCTTTGGGTCGCATCTGTTTCATCAGTAGCATCACTGTAGCTGACAGCAACTAATAGTTTCTCCGCCAATCAGTTGCGTGCCGTAGCCAGCGGGTCGAGGAACGTCTCGAGACCACGGGCGAACGCTCTGTCGTCCTGGAGCTTCGCCAGTTCACCCGTGAGTACGTTCCGGAAGGGGTAGATGATCGCGGTGAGCAACACGGCGGGAATAACGTACAGCGCTTGTCCCGTCGAGAGGAACGCCAGCAGGCAGTAGGCGACACCGAACAGGTAGAACTCGTGGGAGAACACCGTCACCGCCAGCACGTACAGCGCCCCCGACGGGTTTCGAAACCGGGAGTGAATCGCACCAAACCCGACTGCCAACAGCAGGTACGACACGCTCAACGCGAGGTCCGAGACGCTGACGAACGGTGGTGGGTACAGCAGCCCGACGCCAATGGTGAAACTCAACACGGTGTACGCGATCTTCGCGCTATACGTCTTCGCCCGGACGAGGGATATCAAGAGTACGCCGAGGAAGGCGAACCCAAGACTGTACTGGAACGTCAATGCTGCTGCCGGGATACCGAACTGCAGGGCGATGAACAGTCGGAACGCCACCGACGCCACCGCGAGCAGCAACCCCCCTCCAACGAACGCAGCCAGGTTGTACTTCTCGTACTTCGAGAGGCTCATCCACCGTAGTTGGCATACTGGACACTATTGAATCCTTCTCTGCGCCGAACATTCCAGACTCCGGATAGCTGTCGGGTACAGCAGCACCTCCGAGCCGGGGTACGTTCCCGACGTACACCCCCATAGCCGGTGCTCTACGGGAGATTGCTCACGAACTGGACGAGACGGCTGGCTGCGGCGTTCGAGAAACTGACTACTGAGAACAGCAGCACGTACGCCACTAGGCCCAGCGATTTCAGCGTCCCCAGCACTCGCTCGGTGGGGGTGGTCGCCTCCGTCTGCTGACCTACGATCGAGAGTTCCGTCGCGAACTGCTGGATGTTGGTGTCGATGGTCGCCCCGACAGTCGCGACCCACGTCTGCTGTGGACCGAACGTGGAGACGACGAGTGCGTAGCCCGCGAATACGACCAGTACGGCCGTCTCCCGTTCACGCCACGTCCGCTTCACGTCGGCGTTCTGTGCCTGCTTCTGCTGGCGGTGCGCGGCGGCGTACCCCAACACGAGTGCAGCGCCGAGCAGGTTCAACACGTCAACAAGCGGGCTCGTCGTCTGAAGGGGGATGAGTGGGAGTGTCATAATCGGTAGCCGCAGTCGTCACAGAACGTCTCGCCGGAGTCGTTTTCCTGCCCACAGTTCGAGCAGGTTCGCGGCGCTCCGGGTGCTCTGTCGTCGGTTGAGTCGTCTGTCGTGTCCTCGGTGTCCGGCGCGACGACACTCAGACTCTCGGTCCGCCCCTCGTCAGCGTCTTTCGTATCGAACCCCTCAGCGGCGACGAGTCCTGTGTACGTCTCGGTTACCGTCTGATCGGTCACGGAGGCGATGGGGACCATGAGCAGGAACGCGAACAGCGCCTCCTCGACCTCCGAAGTCTGTTCGTGGTTGTGGAACGCTGTGAACACGAACTCGCCGTCGCCGTACGGGAAAGAGTACGCCAGGGGTGTCCCCCCGTCACGCTCCCGGAGGTATATCGAACTGCGGTCCGGGAGGCGGGAGGGTTCGTCGTACCCTCCGGTGAGTGTGATGGGAGCTGTCGGTTGGCCGAGTAGGCGCTCCAGTTCGTCGTCCACGATGTCGGCTTCGACGGTTCCGCCCGTCCCGCCCCCGGTGAACGATGCGTTGCTCAGCTCGGCGATCGTCGGACTAGCCAGGTCCGATACGATGGCTGACCCCCCACGGCTTACGAACGTATCTAGGTCCCGTGCTTTCTGTTCGTAACCACCGCAGCCACAGTTGATCATCACGACGGCGTCGTCGAGCTGTGATACGTCGGCCCACGACAGCGGCTCGTAGCTGATTCCCAGTCGGTCGAGGGCCGCACCCATGTCGTCGTAGCCAGGGGTGCTCACGTATATCGGTGGAACCGCCGCCCCGCTTCGCTGTTCTCTGGTCGCTGCCTCATTTTCGAACAGATCGCTAAGATTCTCTCTCATGTGTCGAGTCGGTAGCCGCAGCCGGCACAGAACGTTTCGTCGGAACTGTTCTCCGACCCGCAGTTCGCGCAGACAGTATCCGGTCGGTCTCCCGCTGTCGTCGGATCGGTGTTCGAGACGCTCGTCGCTGCCTCCGGGCGGCCCGCATCGATATCGTCCACGGTGGCGACGAGCCCGGTGTACGCCTCGGTGACCGTTCGGCCGGTCGACGACGCGATGGGGACCAGCAACAGGAGGCGAAACAGCGCCTCTTCGACCTCCGAGGTCTGTTCGTGGTTGTGGAACGCCGTGTAAACGACGTCCCCGTCGCCGTACGAGAACGAGTACGCGAGCGGTACGCCGTCGCCCGCCTCGCGGATGAGAACGGTACTGTCGGCGGGGAGCTCGTCCGGTCGCTTCACTGCCAACTTCAGATCGAGTCTGACCGACCGACGACCGAGCAGCTCTGCGAGCTCGTCGTGTTCGACGTACGCGTCCTCGCTGTCCGTCCAGCTCCCGCCGCTCCCGAACGAGAGGTCGGCGTGCCCCTCGATGGCCCCTGCCGCGAGGTCGGAGACGATTCCCGAGCCACCCTGCTCCACGAACGACCGAAAGTCACGTGCCAGCCGTCGGTACGCTGGCAGCAGCGAGCCGGCGAGCCACGTCGTCTTGCAGTTCAGCATCACCACGGCGTCGTCGAGCGAGGCCACGTCGGTCGACCGCGTCGACTCGTACGGGAGTCCGAGCCGGTCGAGAATGCTCCCCATATCGTCGTAGCCGGACTTGCTCACGTAGATCGGTGGTACGTCGCCTGGACACAATGGGCTGTCGTTCATTCTCGTCGTCCCGTTGTCGATGTCATGCGTCGAGCCGGTAGCCGCAGTCGTCACAGAACATGTCGTCCGGTTCATTCTGTACCCCGCAGTTCCCACACTGTCCCGGTTGGGTCGATCCGCCACCCGAGTTACCGCTGGAACTCCCCGGGTTCCCATTATTGTTGGTCGAGCCCAGGGCACCGCTGAGTACGCCAGTCGGGACACCGCCGTACCAGTACGCCACCCCCGCGATCGGTGCTGCGAGCGTCGCTACGCCGAGCAGTAGGATGATCTGTTCGAAAAACACGAGATAGATGGCTGTCACGGCCAGCGAGAGGAGCACCGCGAGCCCCGCACCGCCCCCGAAGAAGAACCCCGCGAGTCGGTAGGTCCCCACCAGCGTCAGTAATGCAGAGAGGGTACCGAGCATCCCTATCAGCTCGGACATATCGGGTAGCTAATCGGACCCATGGTAAAACGTTTTGGGCGACACGTTTCGGACGTTTGTGGGTGACAAGTTTCGGGTGCCGGCTGGCGATACGAGTCGGCGGTAACTACTCACGGCTCGTGGAACACCGTCAGCGACTGCTGCAGAACGGGCAGCCCTTCTCGTACTCTTCGACATCGGAGAATCCCCTTTCGAACTCCTCCCAGAAACCGTTCGGCGACGCGTCTGGTGCCGAGCGAACGTCCTCGACTCGACCGTCGACGAACACCTCAACTTCCTCGCCGCAGTTCTGACACTGGACCTAGTCGCGGATCATACCTGATGGTTCGGTGCCGGGATGTTCAACGTTCGGGCGGGGGATTGCGATGGGTTTTTGCTATCTCGCCGGTCATCTGACGTGTCGGATGCGTGACCGAAGGCTCCTCGTGGTGGTGACGCTCATCCTGCTTGCCGGCTGTACCGGCGGGTCGGTCACCGGTGGGTCGGCGGCCATCGACGACCGGGTCGACCGCGACTGCGACGGGAGGCTCAGTTCGTTCACGCTGGACGTCTCGCTGTCGTACTCCGACAGCGCCGACGTGTTCTCGGAGACGGACGCGGTGCTCCGCGTCGAAGCCGTCAACAGCGGGTCGAAGACGACCGTGCGAACCGTCGACGATTTACCCCCCGGCGGCGTCGAGGGGCGAATCGATCTGACGGGGAGTGACTTTCCCTCGACAGGGGAGTTCCGGCTTCAGGTCGTCGTCGTCGACAAGGACCTCCTCGGCGCCGAGCGGCTGGGCGGTGACTCTCTCGGCATCGTGTCTGTCGAACCCCGTGGGGAGGACCCCGCAGCACTGGCACCCACGTTCGACTGGTCGAAGCCCGTCAAGCGCGGCGAGGCGGTAACGTTCGTGGCGGCCGACCGATCGAACTCGGAGTGTACCATTGTCGACTACGCCTGGGACTTCGACGGTGACGGCACCGCCGAACAGCGGGGCCAGCGCGTCAACTACACGTTCGAGTCGGACGGCCGCCACACCGTCGAACTCACTGTCGAGAACAGCCGCGGCATCGAGAAGACCGTCTCACGGGAACTCGTCGTCGTCTTCGACCCTGACGGTGACGGCGTCACCAGCGCGTTCGAGCGAGCACGAGGTTTGGACCCCCACGATGCCGACACCGACGACGATCTGTTCACCGACGGTATCGACCCGGCACCGACGTCGCTGCTATTCCCAACTGGCCTCCTCCAGGGGGCACTCGTCGTCGCGCTGTACGTCGGCGTCCTGCGAATTATCGAGGAGTGACTCACCGCTCGAGCCACCGGGCGACGTGGTCGAATTTTCCACTACTGTCTACCCCCTCTCTGTCCGGGGGGAGCCATCAATGTTCGGCGCGTCCCGTTCCAGTACGGCCACGGAGAGCCCCCGCCTTGGAGGTGCCGCGGGTAATAGGGAGGCCACGCCAACAGGTCGTCGAACTCTGCTCGTTCGAACCCACCGTCGCCGTCGGGAGCCAACTCCCCCCGGGAACGGTTATGGGCCCAGTTCGAAACTTGGGTGTGGCTCTCGACATAGACCGAGCAGCCGTCGAGATACTCACCCACCGCGCGGTGAACGACGTCCGGCGTACGCTCGACCTCGACACGCTCTCGTACGACCGTGATCTGGTCGCTATCGCTCGGAGTCACTCCGACGACATGGCCGACCGCGAGTACGTCGCCCACGAGAGCCCCGAGGGCGAGGGGTTCGCCGACCGTTACGCCGACGCCGGCTACGACTGTCGCGTGGACACCGGCGGTGGACGCTACCTCGGCGGCGCCGAGAACATCGCACTGACGCACGCCGGCGTCCCGCTCGAAACCGGCGAACGCCACGAGTCGGCGGATGATGTCGCCGCGGGCCTCGTCGACGGCTGGATGGACCCGCCGGGCCACCGAGAAAACATCCTTACCGACCACTGGCGGCGTGAGGGAATCGGCGTCACGTTTGTTGAAGATGTCCCGGGAATCACGGTGTACGCCACGCAGAATTTCTGTTGATTGGGGTCGCTCAACCACCAGCCCGAAGCAGTTGGGGCGTCCGACGGATCCCGACAGGTCGAGAACCACCGGGTGTACGTGGCACAACTACTACGAACGTCGGTCGAGGTAGGTTGCCGCTACCCGGTCAACGAGCGCCGGGTGAGGATCGACTGCCGGCCGCGCTTCGGTGACCTGCTCGAAGGCGGTTTCAGTCCCCGACCCGAGCGGAGCGCGAGTGCCGTCGCCGCCACCGACGGACTGCGGGAGGCCCCGGCCGCACAGTGGACGAGCACCGTCTCGCCGGCCGCCAGCAGGTCGCGCGTCTCGTCGATCGCCCGGCCGAACGCCGCGGAGTCACACTGCGGACCGTCGACGAGCGGCACCGACACGACGGTGCCCCCCAGGTCGGCGGTCGGCGCGTCGTGGATCAGCGAGACCATGGCCGTGACGCCGTTGTCGTCGAGCGAAGCAGCGTCGGCCGCCGTCCCGACGAACAGGCGGTCGGCGACGCGGTCCATCACTCCAGGTCGAACACGCACTCGACGCTCGCGGCCACCGTAATCGGCGTCGGTTGGAATGCGGTGTCTCCCCCGTCGAACAGCGCGTCGTGGACGATAGACTGCATTCCGCCGACCGAGTCCGTCGTCCTGGTCTCCCGGAGCGACCCCACCGCCAGCCCCTCGGCGGTGGCGACGTACTCGGCTTTCTCGCGGGCGCGTTCGGTCGCGGCCTCGAGCGCCTCGTCGTGGAGTCGACGGCAGACCGACTCGTGTGGGTGCCACTCGACGCGGTCGACCGTCACGCCCGCGTTAGTGGCGGTGACGACGACGTCCTCGGCCGTCTCGGGGACGCAGTCGACGGTGAGTTCGACCGTCGCCTGGAACGCCTCGTCCACGCTAGGGTCGAACATCTCGCCGCTCGACTCGATGCGCCGGTCGGTCGTCCGCACGTCCCCGGGGTCGACGACCGTCGTCAGCGGGTCGCGGACGTTCGCGGCCCGGTCGTCGACGGCTGTCCGCGCCGTCGCCGCCGACTCCCCGCCGGCGGTCACGGTCAGTTCGACCCGCGCCAACTCGGGGGCGGTTTCGCGTCGCGCGGTCGCTTCGGTCGTCACGGTTCGCTGCATGCCTGTCCATGGGGTCTGCTAACACATTACTGATAGTGGCACTGTCTAGTCTCCCTTCAACAGTTCATTGAGTACGTGAGCGACCGTGGTGACAGAGATTCACCCCTCTCGATTGCCATTGGATCGCTCTTGGACTCAGCGATCTCGGACAATGCCCGTCCACAGGGGCCACAGTAATTCTACACCCCCTTGACTCGACTTCTGCAATTCGGACAGTAGGGTATACTGTGAGCTACGACTCAAAGCGACTGAGACTTTGCTGGCAAGATCAGTTGCCCGTCGATATCTTGTCGTTCTTTCCAGGTATCGAGTCGATTTCGTTGAGTGCCTCCGTCGCAACGTCGCCCAATTCACCGGCCTCAATATGCGAATACCGTTCACGAACCATCTCCTCGGAGTTATCGAGATAACGAGCAGCAACGGTATACCCGAACGCGCGGACAAGCACTTCCCCAATTCCACGTCGACCACCGTGGGGAGCAAGATAATCGTGTTTCGGATGGTCGATATCGATCTCTGCGGCCTCCGAGAGCCGTTGGAGAATCGACCGTGCGCCGTTCGTCGCGAGGGAGGGCGAATATCCTCATCGAGCGCCAGCAGTAGGTCGCGAGCGTATTCTTCCCGGCGTTCAGTAATTGCCTCCGGGCGTTCCCCTCGGTCGACTAGCCCCTCCTGGACGAGCCCTGCAAGCGTTCGTTGGTCGAACGTCGGAAACACCGGCCAGCGCTCCGCCGGTGGGTCCATCAGTTGGCGGTAGCTTCGCAGCGGCGAGATCACCGGGTCGGGGAGACTGGCGGCGTCCCACTGCTGTTTCTTCCGGTAGACGTCCATACTCCCGTCGTCGAGCGAAAGGTCTTCCCAGCGGACGCCGCGCCGGCGTGGGTCGTCCGGGTCCCGGAGGAGTTCCCCAACGCGGACGGCCGTGTACGCGAGGACGAACACCAGAGTCCGGTCACGAGCCGCCTTCAGCGCCGCGTAGCGCGCTCGCTGTCTGTCAAGGGAATCGGCATCCTCCGGGCGTGTCGTGTACGTTTCGCGGCGTCGCGGGCTCGCTCGTTGACGTGGCGGGTGAGTGCGTGGCGCTGTTCCGGTGTCCAGACCTGCTGGTCGCCGGGCTTGCGGCCATCATCCTCTGGCAGCGGGGCCATCGCACTCGCCCGCTGCGCGTAGTGCGCCTCGAGATACCCCTCGTTGACGCACCAGCCACACCACGCGGAGATATAGCGGTAATAGGTTTGTACGGTATTCTGCTTGAGTCCCCGATCCCCGGCGAGATGACGGGCTACTCCCGGAAGACTCGTTCGTCAAGGTCTTCGAAGGTCGGTTCTCGATCGACGTCGTCGGGCACGATCCCTGTCCAGTCTTCCTCACCGCGGTCGCCAGCGGTCCACTCGGTGAACCGCTCGAGTTCGCGCGCAGCGTTACGTCGATAGGTTCCGCCGTCGCCTCCACGGCCTTTTCCCTTGTCCAGGAGATATCGCTCGAAGCTGTCGTGGAGCGGCGTCGAGAGTGCCCGGTCAGGCGTCGACCGGCCCTCCACGGTTCTGCGAGCCCGGTCTCGGTGGCCCTATGGGGGAAACGGCCTCGTGAGGCGGTTGCAGCATTCGTGCTTCACAGACGGCGTCGGGGTACTTGAAACTGGACGTGATTACTCTAATAATCACGACCAATCGTTGTATTCGGCCCATCGGGGGAAATTGGGCATCTAGAGTCACTTACCACCGGAATTCCGCACTATAGGAAATTGTATATCGTATGTCGCTATACGAAATCTACGACATCGGGGAGTTGAGACTACAACGGGTATAGCGGGTCTGTAATGCGTGGATTCGGACGAATCGATGAGCAAAAACCGATTCTGATCGCTTTCTAAACGGCCGCTCTTGTTTCGCAGGCAACTATTCCAGCGGGTTTCCGAGACTCCGGATAGTGTAGCCACTTAGACGACGCGCTATCGCGGAGAGAATCTCGTTACTATCCGATTCCAGTTTCCTTCTTCAACAGTGTCAGCGTATTATCGTCCGTCACAATGGGTGAGTGCTCGTATTCACCGGTCAACTGCACCTGTACCAGCAGGTCGACCGCTCGCCAGATCGAGTACAGGAGACACGCGAACGCGAAGTAGAAAAATCGTAGTCCGAAGTGCTTCGACGTTGTGGCGGCCATGAACTGCTTGATCGACTTGTAGCCGCTTCCGATTTCCCATCGATACCCGTACTCGGTGAGGTGCCCAGTTCCCGCATTCGTCATGAATATCGAGTACTGCCGATGATCGGTGTGTTCGAAGTTCTCTTTTCGCCGGTAGGTCAGCGTCGTTGAGTGCCACTTGTTATCGCCGAGATGGAGTTTGCGGTCGGTCTCGTAGCGGTCCTTTCCCTTCTTGAGGAGGCGTTTCGCCTGGGCTTTTTCGATGGTCTGCATCCGCTTCGGAACCACATAGGAGAGCCCGCGCTGGCTGAGCATCTCCAGGATATGCTGGCTGTCGAACTCCCGATCCATCAGCACATTATCGACGTGGACAGCCGCCTCTGCCGAGTCCAAGAGGTCCTCAACGATCTCCTTACGCGTATCGCCTTTCCGCATCGGCCGTGCGTCTAACACGATTGGGACGGCATTCCCGACCAGTTGGACCGTCGCCCACTGATACGCATACTCCTCAGTTTTCTCCTTCGTCCCAATAATCTCGTCTTCGTGCCCGGCCCGATCTCCTGTGAACGGGTCGGACTCGGTAATGTTGATAGCGATGATGCCTGCTCGGAAGAATTCCTCCGTCTCTGCTATCCGGTCCAGCAGTTGACTCACCGCCAGCCGGTACATCTCTCGAATCTGTTCGATGGAGAAATCACGAATGTGCTCGCGATGGGCGTGGCCGAGCGGTGTTCGGTCTCGATTGGACTCGTGGATGAAACTGCGAGCGCCCTCGTTGACGGCCAAATTCTCTCGAAGTCCGAGATATGTTTGTAAGTCCCAGTAGGCGTGTTCGTGAATCTCACACCCCTCGCCACGGTCTAATGAAAACGCTGGAAATACAACCCGACTCACCTACTCAGTGACTGCCTCGGCTTGTTGCAAGACGGTCTGGTCATCGGGGTTCGGTTCTGGACTCTCGTTATTATGTCTGCGGCTCTGCCGTTCTGGTTCTCGTGGAACAGAGACACCCTCGTTCTGGGCTTTGATCAGGATTGTTCGCGCTGCGGTCTCGACGGTGTCTTGGAGATCAGGAGTGAACCGTTTGTGCCAACTGCGCCACAGCGTCGACTGGTTCGGCACCGACTCCAAACCCATCTGTTCGCAGAAATCAGGGTGCTGGGTGAGGTATTCGACGAGGGCGGTCTCGTGATCCCAGCCATGACATTCTTTCAGTAGGAACAGGCGAAACAGTATCTCCATCTCATAGGTCGTCGATCCTGCGTATCGGTCGTGGGCATCAAATCGGACGTATGCGAGTGGGAGTGTGGCGACGAACGGTTCGACTGCTTCGTGCGCCTTCTGTTTTACATAGCTACTCTGATAAGCTTACCCGTAACAGAGCTAGAGTCGGTCGGAACGAAAGAGTGTGTTTTATGATAGGATCAAACTCATCCGTGACTCTGCTCATTCGTAGGCTGGGCGTTCCCGTCGGTTTTGCGTCTTCTTGTAGACTCTATCGCCGCATCCCGAGATCTTCGGATGGTCCGTCCCTGCCTACCCTCTCGCAAATTCATATCGCACACGGGGTGTGGGGGGTGACTTACCGATGAGACCTCATCTCACTCGGTCTTGTCGAGAGATCTTCGGGGTGCTATCCAGATCGAGGTCCAGTCCGACGTTTCATCTTGCACACGGGGGGAGTACCCCCACTGAGTTCTTCTGACTCGAATCGGTGTCAACGCCTGCTCAACAAGCTATCGGGGATTTCATATCGCACACGGGGGGTCACTACAACCAATTGATTTCGCCCGCGGTTAATGCATTTCAACGATCACCCTCTACAAAGGCCCTCTACCAACCGAATTTAACTGATTTAATCGGGCACACGGTACCCATATTTATTTATGGCCCCGACCTAATCCGACATCATGGTTGACGGCGACGATCAACAATCCCTCTCCCAATCCATCAAAGGCCGTCTTCAAGAGGGCGTTCAGAATTCTGTTTTTTAGGACAAGGGGCTCCTCGATCCGGATGCCGTCATCGATGAGGACCGGATTGTGGGTCGTGATGATCAGTTGGACGACATTATTACCTATCTTCGACCAGCCTTGCAGGGAAACCGTCCCCCCAATATGCTCCTCTATGGGCCATCGGGAACCGGGAAATCGCTCATCATCAATGCAGTCTGTCAACAGGTTCTTGAACTCGCGAATTCCCAGGGAGATCGGTTCGAGGTCATCAAAATCAACTGCCAGACGATCAAATCGCACGACCGTGCGGTCTATCGTTTGGCGAAGAACGCAGCAGACGAAGCTGGCGTCGACGTCGGCATTCCGCAGAGCGGTATCTCGACGGATCAGAAGCTCAATCGGTTCTACGAAATTCTGAGCAACAACTTTGATTCGGTCATTATCATCCTCGACGAAGTCGATCTTCTGGTGGGTCGACAACGGGATCCGAACGACGAGCCGGCGTACTCGAAATTGCTCTACCAGCTGTCACGAGCCTCACAGCTCGGTCGAATCGACGGACATGTATCCGTCGCTGCGCTCACGAACGATCCCCGGTTTATCGAGGGCCTCGACGGCCGGGCCGAAAGTTCGTTCAACCCACAGGACATCGTGTTTTCGGACTACGACGCCTACCAATTGCAGTCGATTCTCGAACGACGTCGTGATGCATATCAAGATGACGTTCTCGAGGACGGTATCATTCCGCTTAGTGCCGCGTTTGCCGCCCAGGATCACGGCGATGCTCGAAAGGCAATCGATCTGTTCAGGAAAGCCGGTGAGATCGCGGATCGAGCAGGTGAAGACACCATTCGTGAAGCGAACGTTCGCGACGCACAGAAAGAAGCCGAACGAGACCGGACGTTAACCCAGATGCAGGGGCTATCGACGCAAAAGAAGCTCTCGCTTTATGCCACTGCCATCGTTCCCGTCCATTCGAAGCGCAGCCTCAACGCTGTTCCCAGCACGGTTGCGTATCGAGTATATCAGTATCTGACCGATCTACTCGATGCTGACGAGAAGTCACGAGACTCCTATCTCCGGTATATGAGTGAGGCCGAGACCTACAACTTCGTCACGTCGGAGAAGCGGGGGCGTGGCTACGGAAGTGGTGTTCACAAGGAGTACACCTTTGTCGACGATCCAGAAGTGGTCGCCGAGACGCTTCAGGCCGATATTCGACTCGAAGAGGTGACACACGACGAGGACATGATCCGGTCTGTTGTCAATGCGCAGATAGATGACTTCTTCGAGGGCAACTAATTCGAGGAGTCCTGGACACTGGCGACCTTTTCATATCGCACACGGGGTGTGGGCACTGGGGAAGAGTGATCATTTTCATGGTATGTGTCTGACAAGTGGGCATTGTTCAGATTAGTTGATTCCAGCAGACGGCAAACGCTTGCAACCATGTTTCGGCGGTTTCCGGCTCGGCGTGGCGGAAATGCGTCGCGAACGCCTTCGTTCGGCGTTTCAGTTCCTTGAACACCCGCTCGACGCTATTCCGATTTCCATGGGTGACGTGCTGAAATCGGAGCCCGAGATGGTGACAGGCCGCCTGCAACCAAGGCGCTCCGTCGACCAGGAAGATCGCGTCGTCGACGAGAAGGTTCTCACGGAGTTCGTTGAGGAACATCTCGGAAATGGCGGTGGTCCTGGTCGGGTAGAGTGCGACGTGGAGCAGGCGGTTGGTGGCGGGATCGACAGCGGCGTACAGCCAGAACTGCTGATCGTTGACCTGGATCACAGTCTCGTCGACGGCGACGTGATCCGGGTGTTGGCCCTCTGTCGGCTGTAAGTCGGCCTTCTGAATCCAGTTGTGGACGGTGGTTCGACACCGATCGACACCCAGGCCAGCCAAGACTGAGACAGTATCCGACAGCGATAATCCCGCAAGATAGAGCTCGATACCCAATTTCATCGCGGGCTCGGGTGTCGCCTCTCGCTCCACAAATGCTAACTCTGGCCAGTCGCTACCTGCGATGAGGCGGGCGGTTTCTGGCATAGAGCACCAACAAATCGTCCCGCCTCACTTTTCGACCTTATCTGAACACTGCCGACAAGTGTGCCCAAAATTTCATTTCGCACACGGGGTGTCACCCTTCTCTATCTGTCATCCGATTCATCTCTTACACGGGGCCCCTCCGGCGAGGACAAATTCATTTCGCACACGGGGGTCCTTATTCGATATCCTCAGCAAATCACTTCGCACACGGAGGGTGATTCCTTCGAAAAAACGCCAGCTACTCCTCCTACTCGTCGGGATTTACTGGTCCCTTATATTTGGACTTGATTTTTTCTCCCTCCCGCCACTGCCAGTAGTAGTAGCGATTATCGTTGATCTCCTTGATCGTGATCGTTGCTTTGGCGGGGACGTCGTCCGGAAGATCGTCTGGTCGCTCTTCGACTTCTTCTTGATCTGCCGACTCCTCGAGACGGGCCTCTCGTTCCTTGTGCTCGGCGAGCGCTTCAGCGTACGAAGCAACGTCTCGGAGGCGCTCCGGGTCCGACTCGTTGAGCGTGTTGACGATCTCCGTCGGGAGATTCGCCGGTGGGGTCGGGGGTTCGTAGGACATCAGCTAATCTCGTGTTAACCAACACGGCCCACGAATCCATAGTTTTGTTGGTTAAGACGGTGGAGACGGCTCTCGTGCCCGCTGACTGTAACACTACTCGAAACCTCTTTATACGTAAGTTTCGTACTATGTTACACCGTGCTCCGGCGCATCGAACTCGAGGTCCTCGCTACGGTCGACCGCGGCGACACGATCTCCGAACTCGCGACGAAGCTCGACCACAGCGAGAGTTACCTCTCTCGTGCCGTCGGCGGCCTCGTCGAGAAGGGGCTCGTCTACACGGAACGCGATGGCCGGCGAAAACGGGTCGTCCCGTCGGATGGTCGCGCCGTCGAACTCTATCGGGACCTCGTCCGCCAGCACTCCCACATCGACTTCCCCGAGCTGCTGACCGGGAAGGCACTCCAGGTGCTGTACCACCTCGACCAGCCGCGAACCGTCTCCGAGATCGCCGAGCGGAGCGACAACTACCGCAACACGGTCAACCGCGTCCTCAAGCGGTTTCGTGACCGTGGTCTTGTCGGGACGGCCGACGGCCGCTATGACTTCAACGCCAATTTCGACCGTCTCCGCGAGTTCGCCCGTGAACTCGCACACCATCTGCATCGTCACCGCCTCGAAGCTGTCGCCCCGAAGGGAACGATTCTCTGGGAGGACTACGACGAATTCCTCGCCCAGGCCGAGACGGAGATCGACGCGGAGGCGTTCCACGAAACAGGCCTCGCTCGATTCGCGGCCTTCGACTTCCAGTTCCTACTCACCGGCCACCGCTACTACTTCTACTCCGAGGACCTCGACGCAGTCTCGCCGGCGGAGCTCTGCTGTCACACGCTGGTAATCGACGACGGCAGCCGCCACCGCTCATACTGTCTCCTTCTACTCAGCCACGTCGATGTCGACGAAGCGGATCTCCGAGAGCAGGGGGCGAAGTATGGCCTCGAAGACGAAATCGACGCCTTGCTCCGCTACCTCGAGACGCACGGCGAGGTCGACGACGACCGCCTCCCGGAGTGGGACGAGTTCCAAGAGCTGGCGGCTGACTACGAGGTGCCACTACCACCATGAGACCAACATTCGGACGTGAGTACATCGAGAACGAGTTCCAGCGAATCGGAGACGGGCTATCTGAACCGCTCACGGTCTACCTGATTGGTGGTGGCGCGATGTCGCTGCGCGACCTCAAGGGGGCGACGAAAGATATCGACCTGGTCGTTCCAGATGGCGACGCGTACGGCCAGCTGTGGGCCGTCCTGATGGACCTCGGGTATGTGGAGGTCCAGTCGCTGGATCCAGATTACCGGGCGCTGGGTGCGACGAGCTGCGTCGAGAACGATGATGGGTGTCGCCTCGATATCTTCAACCAGCAGGTCGCGAACAAGCTCGTGCTGACTGACGGTATGCAAGAGCGCAGCGAGCCGTTCCTCGACACGGATCGACAGACGGTCCGGCTGGTCAGCAACGAGGATATCTTCCTGTTCAAGCCGATCGCAGGCCGCGACGACGACATCGAGGACATGAATATGCTCGTGCAGGCCGGCCTCGATTACGACGTTGTCCGGGATGAACTCGAAGCCCAGATCGCACGCCTGGGTGACGATCAGTTCGCCACGTTCGCGAACGAGGCCCTAGTCGAACTCGAGGAGCGGTACGGTGTGACCACGCCGATCGAGGCCCGCGTCTAGGAGCTCACGAATAGGTACTACCGGGGGCTCGAAGTCCTCCAAGCACTCGGCGAGCCGATGACCGTCGACGAACTGGCCGCCGAACTGGAGCTAGATCTCGACGAGGTTCACGACCGGATCGCGTATCTCTCAACGTTCGACCGGGTCCGTCGGGATGGCGACACAGTCCGTCCTGTGGAGTAGTCCGGTCACGACTACGGGGAAGGAAGGCGGCCATCTGGTCGGGGAACGCGGCCCCGTTTGATCTCGTGATAGACTCGACGCAGGTGCTTGCAGCCGCCTTCGGGTGAACGCTGTTGCCAGTCGGGACAGGTACACGATTCGTCGATGACGTCGACTTCGTACCTGTTGCCGGACGCGGACTGTACCTCGTAGCGGCCACCTTTCGAGAGGAGTGAGACGTCCATCGCTTCGGCGACGGCACGCTTCGTGCGGGGCTCGAGATCGTCCTGTGACGCTGCGTTCTCGTCGACGACCAGTCGGTCGCGAACGTCGCCCGTTCGGCCACCGTCGGGAGCGACGGCTTCCGCAGGGCCACTGAGCCGCTCGTGGAGCACTTCCTCCACCGGATGGCCTTCCGACCACAGATAGTGGACCTCACGGCGCTCGCGATGGTCGTAGGAGCCGCACGCCGCTGCGCTCCCGGTCCAGACTCGCCAGGCACCGAGCGCGGCCATCACGTCGACGATGTCGCGGGGAACCGTCTGGTGGTCGTCCGGGAAGAATACCCGGAAGCGAGTACACGCTTCTTGCGGCGGGACGGTCTCCCACCAGTCTTCGTTGGAGCCCCAGCTATCGAACATCGCCTCGTCGCTCCCGTAGCCGACGGTCACTCCGTCGATCAGCGTCCAGTCCGCTGGGAGGTGGTCCGCCTCGCCTTCGAGTACCCGGAGGACGGCGTATCGGAGGTACTCGTGGGCTTGGTTGTCTGTCGTTCGAGCGACCTGGTCGTGCTGCTCGGCAACGTGCTCGGCTTCCTCGAGGACTGTCGTGAGATAGGGTTCAGTCATCATTCGACGGAGGTCGAATTGCGCCTCCGCCCCTCCGCGGACGCTGAAAAACACGTACGGGGCTGTTTTTACTCGGAGTAATGGATAGTGTGAAAATATAATGAAACTTTACGATTAGAGGCCTTCACTGGGATATGGAGTATCAGATCCATTCTTCAGAAGTGACAAGTGACGCCGTCAAACGCGAAATTGCTGAATTAGAAGAATGTCGACCATCAAAACTGGGAACTCTCTCATTAGCGGTTGATGTTGATGCACTTGATGCCATTCCACCCTTTGAACATCCTGATGAGGGCACCAAATCCTTCGAATTCCAGTACTGCGGCTATTCAGACGATGTCAATCGCAACGGTGTGATTTCGATTCTGAATTAATCAATAGCACGAGTCTCGAATATCCGCTACAGCCGACACGGATTAACCAACAAAACGTAATTGCTAGGTATAGCGTTGGTTAACAACTCGGGGTGATGGTCATTCTTCGAGCACGTCAATGATATCCTCTGCTGTCCGACTGATCCGCCCGAGTCGCTCGCGAACGATTTCGGGATCGTCCGACTCCCACGCAGCGAGGTAGAACGCCGACCCGCTCGTGTCGAGCCCGCAGTAGCGCCCGACGACGTACGCGACGGCTTCGGCCTCAACTTCGCGTTTCGACCGCTCGGTGTCGTCGTCGATGTCGAAGTGGAGCAGGGCGTGCGCGTACTCGTGAATCAGCGTCCGCGCAAGGTCGGCCTCGTTCTCCCGATCACGTACCTCGACAAGCGGCTGAACGTCGACGAGGCTTAGCTGCTCGCAGATGCCCTTTGCCTCGCCGTGGGTCCACTCCTCGGCTGGAACGATTCGTACCGTCACGCCGAGGTCGTCAGCGGCGTCAGTCAGCTGTTCGACGAGGTCGCCGGCGTCGCCGGTCGCTTCCGTGTCCAGGTCGGGGAGCGGTTCGCCCTCAGTCTGGGAGACATCGAACACCGGCGCGGGCTTGAACCCGACCAGCCCCTCCGACCATTCCTCGGGCGGCGTCTCGTTGTAGTCACAGTTGCTGTCCTCGTGGTAGCTCGGCGAGTTCTCGCACTCCGGGCACTGCTTGGTGATGATCGGCGCCCAGATCCAGATGGCCGACTCGCCC
>Ga0207719_100466_pt1 | contig 23303 bp, 18 predicted proteins | sample A23P1SouthBayCA_2_FD_187279 | JGI IMG/M metagenome (GOLD analysis project Ga0207719, IMG submission 187279) | Aerobic enrichment media microbial communities from Eden Landing Ponds, California, USA - A23 P3 (3) (SPAdes) | ecosystem: Environmental > Aquatic > Marine > Unclassified | place... | reverse complement strand
CCGCCGGCCACACCGCCCGGTACGCGGGCATCGACTACTCCTGGGTCGGCGGCGCGACCGCGATCGGCGTCGGCGACCGCGACGATCTCGTTCGCCCCGACGGCGCGCGGCTGGGCGACGCCCTCGTCGTGGCCACCGGCCCCGGCGCCGAGGTCTCCGGCCTCTTTGCGACGCTGTTCGGCGATCGCCTCGACCTCGCTGCCGACGAACTGGCGGTCGCCCGCGACCGACTCGACGACACGGGCGCCGTCCGCGACGCCCGGACGGCCGTCGAGGCGGGTCGCGTGACCGCGATGCACGACGCCACCGAGGGGGGGCTCCAGGGCGCCCTCTGCGAGATGGCCGGCGGCGCCGGCGTCCGGTTCGAGGTCGATCGCGCGGCGGTCCCGCTGGCCGAGGGCGTCCGCGAGGCGTGTGCGGCGATCGGCGTCGATCCGTGGCAGGTGACGAGCGCCGGGACCCTGGTGCTCTCGGTCGCGGCGGACGACGCCGACGCCGTCGCTGCGGCACTTTGCGACCGGGGGACGCCGGCCGCGGTCGTCGGCTCCGTCCGGGACGGCGAGGGCGTGTACGTCGACGGCGAGCGCGTCGTACCCCCCGAGGTCGACCCCTCGTGGGCCGCCTTCGCCGATCTGGCCGGCGGGGAATGAGACGCCCCGCTTTACGCCGTGGAAACGATTAAACCGCGCCCGTTCGACACCTCTCCAGTGAGCGAACGACGGTTCGAGTGGAGCCAGCGCGACCTCGACGGCCTCGCGGCGCTGTACTGGGCCGAGATCGCGCCCGTCCGCGAGGCGGCGGGGTTCGACCCCGAGCGGGACCGACCCAGCTACCGGTGGCTTGTCGAGAACGGGTTCGGCGGCCTGCAGTACGCGCTCCAGACCCACCACGACACGACCGTCAAGGAGTTTTTCGTCGACGTCGTCGGCGTCGGCGACGACGCCGGCGGACCGAACGCCGAGAACGGCGCCGGGGGAACGAAAACCGGCAACGGTGCCGGCGACGCCGCGTCCGACGGTGCGGGGGCGACCGGCTACGACTGGGGGATCGACCACGCGCCGACCCGCGAGCGCCTCGACGACTACCTCGGTGGGCTCGAAGACCGCGGCGGACGGGCCGAGACGACGGTCGCGAGCACCCGCTCCAGGCTCGCGACGTACGCGCGGCGGTACGCCGCTCGCCACGGGGAGGCCGACCTCCTGTCGGGCCTCGCCGACGAGGGGAAACGGCCCGCGGAGATCGAACGCGTCCTCGCGGCGCTTGACGACGTGGCCGCCGACCTCTCCTCGGACGCCTCGCGGCTCCAGTATCTCGGGGACGTCCGCCGGTTCTACGCGTACCTGCGCCGGCGGGGCTACGCGGCGTACAACCCGCTCGAAGACGCCGACGAGGAGTTCCCCTGGGAGCGCTCCGAGCCCGACAACCCGGCGCTGTCGGCGGCCGGGGTCCGGGGCCTGCTCGACGCCGCCGACGCCCCCGGGCGACGCCTGCTCGTCGTCGGCCTCGCCGGCTGGGGGCTGCGCCCCTCGGAACTGGCCGCCCTGCACCGCGACCAGGTCGTCCTCGACGCCGACGACCCGCACCTCCGCTTCGAGGACCGGAAAAACGGGCCGGGGACGGTGTCGCTGCTGTACGGCCTGGCGGATCTCGCCGCCCGCCTCGACGACCTGGCCGACGATCCGGACTGGAACGGCCACCTGTTCCCGTCGGCGCGATCGGCCTCGGGCCACGTCACCCCGGACACGATCAGAAACCGGTTCACGCGGCTGGCCCGCGAGGCCGGCGTCCGCGTCGACGGCGAGGTGCCCACCCCGAAGATGGGCCGGCGGTTCTGGTACGGCACCTACGTCGACGCGACCGCCGCGATGCTTGACCGGGTCGCCGAGATCGCGGACGATCAGGGCAGCGCGAGCCCGGAGGTCGTGATCGAGAACTACCTCTCGGAGTCCCGGCGTCGCGCGGTCCGTCGCCGGTTCATGCGTCGTGCCCTCGAAGCGGCCTTTGAGGGTGGCTGAGACGGGCTGCGTGGACGCGACGGGTCGAGGGTCCGTCCCCCCCGCAGGGAGCCTTCGGCCAGTTGGCCGGAATCGGTCCGTTTATGCGCGCTGACTGACTATTCAGCCCGATGACAGGCGCCGACTCGTTTTTCGACGCTCCCGCGGACACCCGGGAGGAGATCATGCGCGCCACCTACCTCGCGCTCTGCGAGCACGGGTACGCGGGGCTGACGATCCAGCGCATCGCCGACGAGTTCGAGAAGAGCAAGTCGCTCATCTACCACCACTACGACGGCAAGGACGAACTGCTGCTGGCGTTTCTGGAGTTCATGCTCGACCGATTCGAGGAGGAGGTCCCCGAGGACGCCGAGGAGGACCCGGCCGATCACCTCCGGATCGTCTTCGAGCACCCCCTCGCGACGCCTCTCCCGGACGAGCGCCGGGAGTTCGGCAAGGCGATGGTCGAACTCAGGGCGCAGGCGGCCCACGACGACCGCTACCGGGACCACTTCACGCGCAGCGACCGGGTGTTCCGCGAGCGGGTCGCCGACGTCGTCGCCGACGGAATCGAGGCCGGCGTCTTCGCGGAGGTCGATCCCGATGCGACGGCGTCGCTATTGATGACCACGGTCACGGGCGCGATGACCTGCCGGGCCACGAGCGGCGAGGCCGACGTGGCGGCGTTGCGCGAGGAACTCGAACGGTACGTCGAGACCTGCCTGGAGACCCGAGTGTGACCGGGGATCGCCTGGAGGACCCGGCGTGAGCCGGCCCCGCCCGGAGCCCCAGGCGTGAGCGGCCGCCCGGGTCGGCGGGCCGTGAACGTGACAGACGGGCCGTTGCTCGGGCCGTTGCTCGCACTGTCGGTGCCGATCGTGCTCGCGAACCTGCTCCAGGTCGCCTACAACCTCGCGGACACGTTCTGGGTGGGGCGACTCGGCAGCGACGCCGTGAGCGCCATCTCGTTTTCGTGGGCCATCGTCTTCTTGACGATCACGCTCGCGGCCGGCTTCACCGTCGCCGGGACGGTGCTGGTCGCCCAGAACAAGGGCGCCGGCAACCTGGATCGGATCAGCGAGGTCGCGGGCGGGACCATCGGGTTCGTCGTCGCGCTGTCGGTGGTCTGCTCGGTCGTCGGCTACGCCTTCGCCCCCCTCCTGCTGGAACTGATCGGCGCCACGCCGGGGACGACCGTGTTCGACCTCTCGCTTTCCTACACGCGGACGATGTTCCTCGGGATCCCCTTCGTGTTCGGCTTTTTCATCTTCCAGTCGTTGCTCCAGGGGTGGGGTGACACGCGGACTCCCCTCTACCTGATGGCGCTTGGCGTCGCACTGAACGTGGTGATCGACCCGTTTCTCATCCTCGGGTTCCAGGACAACCTGCTGCTGGAGGCGACCGGACTGACCGCGCTCGAACGGTCGCTGTACGCGGCGACGGGGTTTGCGGGCTTCGGCGTCCAGGGGGCCGCGATCGCTACCATCGCCTCCCGTGGCGTCGGCGCCGTCATCGCGATCGGCCTGCTGCTGTCGGGCCGGGTCGGGATCCACCTCGCGCCGTCGGACTTCGTCCCTTCCCGGGCGATGATCGGGCGGATCACCCGGATCGGCGCCCCCGCGAGCGTCGAGATGAGCACCTCCTCGCTCGGGGTGACCGCGCTGACGGCCCTCGTCGCGCTGGTCGGGGCCGAGTCCGTCGCCCCTTCGGGATCGCCGAACGGGTCACCTCGCTGGTGGCCCTGCCGGCCCTCGGCCTGGCCCGCGGCGCCGAAGCCGTCGTCGGGCAGAACCTCGGGGCGCGCCAGGTCGACCGGGCCAAGCGGGCGGTCGTCGCCAGCGCGGCCATCGCCGCCGTGGTGCTAGCTGCGGTCTCGGCGCTCGTCTACGCCAACGCGGCGGCGATCGTCGACGTGTTTATCACCGGCCCGGAGGCCGCCTCGGTGATCGCGACCGGCGCCGACTACCTCCGGATCGTCGGGGTCACCTACGCCTTCCTGGGGGTGTTCTACGTCGTGCAAGGTGCCTACCGGGGGAGCGGGAACACCCGGCTGGCGATGGTCTTCGGCGTTTTGGGGCTGATCGTCCTGCGTGTCCCCCTGGCGTACGCGCTCGTCGCCTGGTTCGACGCGGGCGCGACGGGCATCTGGTACGGCATCGCGGCGGCGAACGTGCTCATGGTGGTGTTCTCGGCGGCGTACTTCCGGCGCGGGACCTGGACCGGGTCTGTCGTCGACCGCGAGCGCGACCCGCCCGGACCGCCGCGGACGCCGGCCGACGACTGACATCGTCGATCGACGATTCCGGGGCCGGTTCGACGACTGGCTCTCCCGCCCGAGCCCTTCGCTCGGCTAGAACGGCTCGACCCAGGCGTCGTCGTTGGATTCGGGGACGATGGGCAGGAGGAGGTGCGAGGGGTGGTCGGCGTCGCGGTAGACGTCGTAGCGGATCTCCTCGAAGTTGGGGATCGGCCCCATGTGGTCTGCCTTGATCGACTTGCCGACCGGCTGGGGGTCCATCGTCTGCAGGCGTAGCCTGAGCTTGTGTCCGGGCTTGAACACGTAGGAGGTGCGGATGAAGCCGACGGCGTACTCGTAGATCTCGTCGGGGTCGACCGGGTCCGGTTCGGTGAAGTCGTACACCGGCGCGTACGGTTCCGACTCCTCGCGGTGGGTCCGGAAGCAGGCCTTCAGTTGGCCCTGGGTAACGAGGCGTTCCTCCCCCGCTGGATCGACGTCGAACATCTTACAGAGGAAGTAGGCGTCGGGCGAGTCGACCGAGGCGTGGAGGTGGAGCGCGAGCGGCCCAGTCACCTCGACGCTCTCGGTGAGGGAGTCGGTGGTGTACTCCAGTGACGGCACGTCCGTCGTGACCGTCGGCGGGCGGTGGGTCAGCGGGTCCGAGGGGAGGTCAGCGTCGCGTTCGGGCGAGCGGTCGAGTTCGCCAAAGCGGTTCAGGTACAGTTTCGTCCACTCGGTGCGCTCCAGGGGCCACTCCTCCTCCCAGCGGTAGTCGCCGGTCCCCTGGACGAACAGCTTCATCGGCGGCTCGTCGAACAGCCCCGTGTCGACGCCCTTGAGGTGGTGGTCGTACCAGCGCAGCATCTCCTCGTTGGCCTTGCGGTAGGGGAACCGGGCGTCAGCGTGGGATTCGAGCACCGACGCCTTCTTTGGGACGTCGAGGTCGTCGTCGGTAAAGGCCGTAAAGACCGAGTCCGAGTAGCGGCCGTAGGTCGCCCAGGGATCCGCGAGGTAGACTGGCACGTCGATGTCCTCGTACTTCTCGACGGCGGACTTCTCGCGCCAGTACTCGCCGTCGTAGTTGTGCAACAGGACGTCGAAAAAGAGCGGGTGCGCTGTCGGCGGCCGGGTGGTGAGCACCTTCACGAGGTAGGAGTTGTTCTTGATCTGCTGGTCCTCTAGGCGCTCTTCGACCATCGCGTCGAGTTCCTCCTCGTCGTATAAGAGCTGAGATTTCGGCACCGGGTTGTTGAAGGTGACCGTACTCTCCAGGTCGAAGTAGAAGGGCACCAGCACCCCGCCGCGGTAGGTGTGGCGGTAGTGGTCGTCGCAGGCCTCGATGGGCATGATCGCCTCCAGCGAGGGGGGCTGCTCGCCCGCGACGAGCAACTGCATGAAACCGTAGTAGGAGATGCCGCTCATGCCGACCTTGCCGGTACACCACTCCTGGTCGGCTATCCACTCAATCACGTCGTAGCCGTCCTCCTGTTCCTGTTTCGAGTAGGCCCCGTGCCACTCGCCGGAGGAGGTGCCGATCCCCTGCGGGTCCGCGATCACGAAGGCGTACCCCCGCTTTACGAAGAACTCGATGTCCCCGGCCTCGATGGTGTGGTCGAAGATGTGCGATTCGAACGGCTGTGGCGGGATGTCGACCGACTGCGAGGCCTTGCCGTACCCGGCAATCGCGAGCAGGCCCGGGAAGGACTCGTCGTCGACGTCCGGCCGGAACACGTCGACGCGGATCGTCTCGCCGTTCCGGGCCTCCACGGGGACGTCCTCCTCGACGCGGACGTCGTACTCCGGCGTGCTGAGTTCGTCGAGGTTCTTCGTGTAGCGTCGGTCCCAGTGGTCGGGGATGTCGAATCCGAGTCGCGCTTCGAGTTTCGAGGCGCCGGCGTCCGTCATGTCCCTCCACACTTGGGGGGTTCACAAAAATCCTCGGTCAGTCACGGTCGGCATTGTTCAGATTAGTTGATTCCAGCAGACGGCAAACGCTTGCAACCATGTTTCGGCAGTTTCTGGTTCAGCGTGGCGGAAATGCGTTGCTAACGCCTTCGTTCGGCGTTTCAGCTCCTTAAACACCCGCTCGACGCTATTCCGATTTCCATGGGTGACGTGCTGAAATCGGAGCCCAAGATGGTGACAGGCCGCCTGCAACCAGGGCGCCCCATCGACCAGAAAGATCGCGTCGTCGACGAGATGTTTCTCGCGGAGTTCTTTGAGGAACATCACGGAGATGGCGGTGGTCCTGGTCGGATAGAGCGCGACGTGGAGCAGGCGGTTGGTGGCGGGATCGACCGCCGCATACAGCCAGAACCGCTGGTCAGTGACCTGGATCACGGTCTCGTCAACAGCGACGTGATCCGGGCGGTGACCCCCGGCAGGCTGTAGGTCGGCCTTCTGAATCCAGTTGTGAACGGTGGTGCGACAGCGATCGACACCCAGGCCAGCCAACACTGAGGTGGTATCCGACAGAGACAATCCCGCAAGATGGAGTTGGATACCCAGCTTCATCGCGGGTTCGGGTGTCGCCTCTCGCTCCACAAATGCTAACTCCGGCCAGTCGCTACCTCCGATGAGGCGGCGAGTTTCTTGCATGGACACCAAGAACTGACGGCCGCCTCACTTTTCGACCTTATCTGAACACTGCCGTCACGGTCCGCCGTCTCGTCGCCCCCGAACCCCCGCAATGTGATGTGTCCCATCGACGTTTGGCGCACTCGCTTGAGGGTCACCCACTCCGACGGTCCCGCCACACCTACGCGTCGGTTTCGTCGTGAGTCGTCCGTATCTGTTCCCAGGCCGAATCGATCGTATCCAGCGCCTTGTTTGCGTCACGGAACTGTCTGTTATCATTTGTTTTTCTCGCCTCCATTACCTGTGATTGGTACTTCTGTACCAACGCCTCTTTTCGTGACCTGATCGTCTCCAGGCTGTCGGCCTCGAAGCGACTCCTCGAGGCCATGCCGAACGAACAGGCCATCGAGTGGATCGTTCTCATCACGGACGGACACGGGACGATTCCCAGTGAGAGGGCACTCAAACGGGAGTACAACGAGGAAGGGATCACGATCCAGTGTGCCGGCGTCGGGGACGAGTGGAAGGAAAACGACCTACTCGAAATTTCTCAGCAGACCCGCGGTGGCGTCCGACACATCAAGGCCGGGAAGCAGTTGCAAGCGTTCTTTTCGGACCAGATCCGTAAAACCCGGGACGTCGTCGCCGTCGACACGGCACTCGAGATCGACCCATCCGACCACATCGCGATCGAGGACGTAAACTACAAGACCGGTGGCCAACACGTCATCGTCGATCCGGAGTGGCGAAACGGCACCTGTATCGTCGATCTCGGTGATATGACACGGGGCGACCCGCCTCGGGTCAAGGTCGCGATGGAGATCAATCCGAACGAACCCGGCCTCTCCCTTCGGTTGCTCACCGCGACGGCCCGAACCAGCCACAGTGGCTCCGCGAGCGACGACATCACGGTCGAGGCGATCAAGCAGCGAAACCTCAAGACGGTGTCCGAAGAGACGACGGTTAAACCGGAACCGTGTATCGACCCCGAAACTGCGTTTACTACGATCATCAAGCTGGGTGGACAGGGCAAACTGGACGAGGCGCGAGAGAAACTGAAAGAGCATCGCGACCTGCTCACCGACGCGGGGAAGTATCAGGACGCGAAGCGTCGTCTTGAGGACTTTGAGACCAGCGAAACGGGGACCTCTGTCCGGGGGCTCTCGACGGATATCGACTAGCCGGTCTCCGTCGGTTACCAGTTCAGGACGTGAACGTTCGTGTCGTCCTCGCCGAACTCGTCACCGTCTTTCATCACCCAGGTCCTCCTGACTCCGAGGCGGTTACTGAGGTCGACCTGGGCTTTCCCGTTGCTATCCGTGTGCCAGATCTCCCCTGGTTCGTCGTTACAGCGCACCTCCGCCTGTGGAATCGGCTGTCCCATGTTGTCAGTGACGACGATCTCGATTGTCTCCCCCGGATTCGCCGTCTCTGGACACTGATCGATGACGATCTCGCGGGTAAACTCCTCGATCGTAAGGTGCTCTGTCTCCGTCCCGTAATCTACGTCGTCAGTCGTTTTCGACGCGGTTAGACGGAGGGTCCCCGAGTTGTCGAGGTCGATCGTCGCCTCGCCCTCGCCGTCGGTCTCCTCGTCGTGCCCCCAGTCAGAGCTGACTGTCGCTTTGGGTAACGGACTGCCGGTGTCGTCCTCAACCCGGACGACGAGTTCGTTTCGTTCCATCTTTTTTCCCTTGACGTCGGCGATGTGGAGTCCACTCTGTCGCCTGGAAACCCTGATTTTGGCATCCGCGTCGAGGTACTCCCGCGGTTCGTTCGGTGCCGACTTCGTCGCAGTGATTGTCACGTCGCCGCTGGACCGCAGCGGTAGCGTCGCTTCTCCGTCGCTCCCTGTCGTCTCGGTGGTGGAACCGACTGTAACTTCCGCCCCGGAGACGGTGGCACTGCTGTCAGACGCCTCGGTCACCTCGACGGTGACGTCGTCACCCACCTCGCAGTTCGTCCCACCGACCCCCACGTCGAGTTGCACCGTCTCCGGAGAGACCTGCAGCGTGTGTCGGCTATTCCCGTAGGTACACCTGTCGTCGTCCGGTTTGGTCGCTTCGATTGTCGGAGAACCAGTGTTCGTGAACGTGTGCGTGACCGACCCATCGGACCCGGTCGTACCGATGCTGGACCCTCCCGCGGTCAGTTCGACCCCCGAAATCGTGTCACCGTCGCCCTCAACGACAAACTCAACGGTCTCGTTGACTTCCACCGTCGACGGCGGGTTCCGAAACGAGAGCGACACTGGTCGTCGGGCGACGTTGATATCCTCGGTAGCGTCCGCGTAGGCGTCAGTGGTCGGTACGGTTATGCGAACCGTCCCGTACTCGTCAAACGTGAAGGTCGTCTCCCCGTTCTGGTTGGTCTGTTTCGAGGAGATGTCGGGGCGGTCGACCGTCACCTTCGCGTCGTGTATCTGGCCGTTGTCTCCGGACACCCGCACGGTGACGGGCGATCCAACCCGGATGTCGGACGTCGTGACGGTCACCGAAACGTCTTCGTCGACCAGCGGCGGCGTGTGGTTTTTCTGCAAGTTTTCCCAGGCTGCGTCGATGGCGTCCAGCGCCTTGTTGGCCTCCTTGAATTTGGGATTGTTGCCCTCGTTGCGCGCTTTGAGTGCCTGGTCCTGGTATTTGCTCGCCAAGGAGTCCTTCTGGGCTTCGATAGCGGACAAGGTGTCCATCTTCGTCACGCCCAGAACCTTGTAGGGGTCGTCGCTGCCGAGCGGATCCGGATCGACCATCAGTCGAGTGTCTGTTCGGGAGAAAATAAAGTGTCGGTCATCTCGGCGCAGTAGAGCTACTCAAACAACCAAATGTTGAAGAGCATATAGAAGGTATCTCCTCTCGATGGGGGCGAGGATACGCGCGGTTCTGTGCGGGGTCGTTCTGGTGCTCGTCGTAGCGTTCGGAGTGACCCCGCTCGCTGCCCAACAGCCCCGGCAGCAGACCGCCGATTCGACGACGCTGTTGCAGTCTGAACAACAGCTTCGACAGGGAGATGCCGGCAGTTTCAACTACCACGAATTCTCCATCCAGACGTTCAAACTGTGTGAGACGGTTAGGGAGGACGACTCCGGACGGGAGGTCTGTGTCGGCGAGTCCGAGGTGTTCCCCAAATCAAATCCGGATTTCTCGTCTTACCTTCTCCTGACAAACGTTACGGAGGAGATAACGGTCCGGACAGTCTGGCAGTACGGGGAGTACCGATACGAGTCCAATCAGACAGTAAGCCCCACCGAGCGCATCACGATCAGCCAGCGAGCGGAGTTCAGTCAGCAAAATCCGCCCGAGGAGGTCAGGCTAACGGTCTATATCGACGGGAACCGGAGGCTTCTGGAGAGGGCGGAGTTGAGCGCAAGGCCCATCGCACGATTCAACCGCACGAGTGCGCTGGTGAACAGATCCGTGGCGTTCGACGGAAGCGAGTCGATCGATCCCGACGGTACCGTCCAAACGTATGCGTGGGACTTCACTGGCGACGGCCGTGCTGACCGACACGGCCCTCGCGTCAACTGGACGTTCACGGAGGGGGCCGTCGACCGCGATGTCGCGCTGACCGTCGTCGGCTCTCAGGGGCTCGAGTCCACGACCGAGCGAACGGTTCACGTCAACGAACCACCGAAGGCTGGGTTCGTCTTCGACCGCGACATCGTCTACAACGGGACCCCGGCTCGGGTTGTCGCGTCGAACTCCACCGACGCCGACGGTCCGATCGAGCATTTCAGATGGGACGTGGACGGGGACGGCCGCGTCGAAACGACGGGACCCGAGACGACGGTGATACCCGACGGCGAGACGCTTACCGTCTCACTGACGGTGACCGACAGCTACGGCGTCAATGACACGATCACCCGGGCGATACCGGTGTGGCTCGATACCGACAATGACGGGCTCGCGGATCGATTCGAGCGGACGAACGGGACCGATCCCACGGTGGCAGACACCGACGGTGATGGCCTCGACGACGGCCGCGAAGTCCCGGAGCTGCCGACCGACCCCACGGTAGCAGACACCGACGGCGACGGCCTCGACGATGGCCGGGAAGTTCTGGACCTGCCGACCGACCCCATGGCGGCGGGCACCGACGGTGACGGCCTCGACGATGGCCGGGAAGTCCTGGACCTGCCGACCGACCCCACGGTAGCAGACACCGACGGTGACGGCCTCGACGACGGCCGCGAAGTCCTGGACCTGCCGACCGATCCCACGGTAGCAGACACCGACGGTGACGGCCTCGACGACGGCCGCGAAGTCCTGGACCTGCCGACCGACCCCATGGTGGCAGACACCGACGGCGACGGCCTCGACGACGGCCGCGAAGTCCTAGACCTGGGGACTGATCCCACCAACACCGATACCGACGAGGACGGCGTATCCGATAGCCGCGAGGTCGAGGTCGGAACCGATCCAACGAACGCCGATACTGACGGCGATGGGCTCAACGACTTGCGAGAACTAAACGGGGCGACGGATCCAACGGTTGCCGACACCGATGACGACGGCTTCAACGACTCTCTCGAACTGCAGGCGGACACGAACCCGACACTGAACGATACCGACGGCGATAGTCTCGAAGACGGCTACGAGTACAACCGGACGGGGCTCGACCCACTTCAGAGTGATTCAGACGGGGACCTGTTCGACGACCCCGTCGACCCGGTCCCCGGCGGGTCGTGGTTCCCTCTCGGTGGCATCCACTTCGTGGTGGCCGTCGGGGCGTATCTCGTTGGGTTCCGGTTGCTCTGAGACGGGGTTTCCATTCAGGGGTGGCAGCCTTCAGTTACTCGTGGAGGGCACCCTCAACAGCAAGATGGCGTCGAGACGACGGAGGGAGCGAGGGAGCGGGAGTGCTCGTTGGTGACGGGGACGAAGGGGAGGTAGTTGGAGGGAAGAGCCCTGTCGAACGCTATGGCGAGGGCCCCTGCGGCGAGCACCTCAGCGGTCACCTCTGGGATCGCACCCAGCGGACTGGCGGGGTGAACCCGGAGTAAAGCGACGCCGACGAGGCGCCCCGTCGGCCACAGACGGAAAGAGGGTTTGTTGGAAAAACAGAGGTGACGGCTCTGAGACAATTTTACGCGGATCTGACCTCCACAAGTTTACTTGCGGAAGTGTAAGTGGCGTTCTCGGTGTCCTGCTTCGCCGCTATCAAATCTATCGTTCCTGTTCGCTGAATCGTAATTGTTGTCTTCCCTGTCGCATCCGTGTCATTACCGTCCACATACAACGAGTGAACCGTTACGCCTGCGACCGGGTGTCCCTTCTCGTCTCGTACATGGACAGTGATTTCGTCGCCGACGTGGTACGTATCTTGGTCCGTCTCGATGTGAAGTTTGATCGTATTCATGATTTCGATCATTCCAGTCCAGATTACGTTTAATCCATCCACTCAACGACGTTTTCGAACCCCCACGTTTCAATATCTCCACCTTCGGTGATAGTCGGGCGTTCGTCTTCACCGGGCTCCCGGCTCGGGACTGCCACCCCGAAAAACGATATGTCGTCGGCCATTGTGACCGTTTGGAGTATGCGGGTCACCTGCGAGGCTGTTGGAACGTCGGTCACTTCATCAAGCAACTCCGCGTCGACCGGGCTTCCGGACCGTCGGATGTAATCCAGTATACCTTTGCTACTCACAACGTCCTCGTCCGGCTTGTGGTTGAGGACGTCCGTTCCAGTAGCGACGACGGCGACGTTCTTTTCTTTCGCCGCTTGCCTCACGTCATCCGCATCATACGACGGGTCTGCCAGATCAGTCATAAGCAATTTGTAGAGGTTCAGTAGAAAAATCAGATTGTCACTCTGGTGATACTCATGGGTGAGAACAGTGTTCCAGTCGTCGGGCGACAATACCTTGCCACGACTCGTTTCACTTACGTCGAGTTCGTCATACTGTTGTTTGATTACATCTCTCTGCTGGCGTTGCTCCCATGGTCGTTCGTGTCGGGATGAGCCGACTATTTGGCCTGGAACGTCAAGAACCCTGATTTCTGTCGATGGCTGGAACTGTGACTCTCGTTCCAGTTTGAGGTCGATAATGTATGGTTCGGTAGTCTGGTGGGGGAATTCACGCCGTGTGAACAACGCCGAAGTGACTTCGTTCTCGAATGACCTGGACACGCGTGTCCGATAACTCACATCGATATCGTCTCGGCTTATCAGATGACTGTATAGACCGCTAATGAACGTTGACTTTCCTCCCATCTCGCCGGAGTAGAGGATCAGCCCATTTGACATAAGTAACCCTCCGTTCGGTATAACATTAAACGTATTGAGTGATATGAAAACTGATATATTTCACTGTCGAAAAACTGTTCTCAGCTACAGCCTGTTATTTCCAGCACCTGTTACAGAGCCATCCACTGCAGAAATAATTCGTGGTGTGTCCGTATCTCTAATCATATTCGGTGGAACTGAGTGAGATTACGACATCCCGAAATAAGATCGGGGACAAACAAACACGCTTGAATCACGTCAGAGAGTCAGTGAAATCCCCTCCCGATTTACATATAATATTTTTCTATTCTACGAATCTAACGGATATATTATAATTTATCCGGTGGTAGCAAAACGTGGCCGCCGATAGAAATGTACGACTTTCTCGGGACGAATCCCGTTCCGATCAAGAAAGCGGTCGACGCTCACCCTCCAACGTGAGACGTGAGGCAACGCTGAGTAACAAGGCTAATACCCGGTCGATTCAAATGAGTCAGGCAATGACCGAACACGTCCGGATCGACGAGGACGATCCGATCCACTCTTTGCTGGAGTTCGCCACGAACGGTGGGTACCACATCAACAAGAGAGTACACGAACGGATCGATCTGTTTCCCCACCCGGAACCGGGCATCGCGGCGACGACCGGTGATTCGACCGTGCCGGACAAGGTCTACACGGGTCCGTGTCTGATGTCGCCGATTGACTCCAGGGCGTTGAAGCAGGGGTACGATCCCACGACCTTCGATCCCGAGACGAACTCGGGGGAGCGACTCGACTCCTACGGGGAGTTCGTCGAGAACTTCCTCCACGACGGCGGCATCCCCAGGCTGTCCCAGATCATCGACCACTGGGGTATTCAGGGCATGGACGATGGGACCGTGGTCCTCATGCTGGAGGACGAGGAGTGGACCGACAAGGTCGAGGGGTTCCTGCGCCAGGCGGGCATCGAGTTCGACCACGACCAGGTCTTCGAGGACGTCCACACGGCCTACGGGACCCACCTGCAGGAGGTCTTCCGAGCCTACGTCTGTGATCTTCTGGACAACGACGTCGAGATACTCCCGGTCTTCACGAGCGAGCACTCCGAGAACATCGACGCGCTCCTCGAGGAGTCGACGCGCAGGCAGAAGGTCTCGAACAACTACGACGACGAGGATCACTACTTCCAGCGCATTGCGATGTACACCACTCCGCTGTGGCTCGACTACCTCGAGACGGAACTGGGGCTGCCGACGGGATCGCTCGACATCTCGGATCCGATCCGCTTCTACGACGAGTTCTACAACTACGAGGGGTCGGGGAACAACATCTTCCTAGACTATCAGATCGAGTACTTCGCCGGGGACAACGACGACCGCGACCACGAACTGCTGTTTGTCCCCCCCGTGTTGGCACCGTTCGGCGAGGGGTACGAACTGGAGAGCCACGCGGACCACCGGGACGCGGTCATTCCCCACCGCCTCCCACGGATCCTCTCCCGGTTGGAGACCAGCACGGACGACGAGTTCCCGAACCTGCTCGAGAGTCCCCTGGTCCGGTTGCTGACCGGGTTCCCGAACCGTGCGGACCTCGCAGCCCGGGTCATCCACACGCGCAGGGAGGAGTCAGAACACCGCCCCGAGTGGAAGGCAGAGGCGATGGCGTCGGTTGCCGGGGCGACGGCGTCCGACGACGAGATCGCACGCGACCAGGGCGTCGACATTCGATCCGGCGTCCAGAAACACCGCGAACAAGTTCGCCAGGAGGAGGTCGACGACGCGAACTCTCACCTCGTCGAGAAGACGTACAAGGCGCTGGTGGCGGACCTGCGGACGGTCCTGTCACCGTCTCGTCGGGCAGACGCCTAACCCACATCTCATAGATGTCGAACTACAGACTCGGTATCGACGTCGGCGGGACGAACACCGACGCGGTCGTCCTGGCGGAGGACGGCGAGCCGTTGGTGAGCACGAAGACGGAGACGAGCAAGGACATAACGGGCGGCATCCTGACCGTTTTCGACGACATCCTCTCGCGAGGACGAGTTGCGGTCGAGGAGATCAGCCAGGTCATGCTGGGGACGACCCACTGTACGAACGCCATCGCGGAGCGGAGTGGGTTGAGCGACGTCGGCGTGATTCGGCTGGGGGCCCCCGCGACCGCCAGCGTGATGCCGATGACGGAGTGGCCCGACGAGTTGATCGACGCCATCGGCGACAACGTGGCCCTCCTGGACGGTGGCCACGAGTACGACGGGAGACTGCTGAACGACCTCGACGAGACTGCGGTCCGATCTACCGTCCGCGAGTTCGACGGCGTCGACGCCTTCGCCGTGACCTCGGTGTTCTCCCCCATTCGGGAGGAACACGAACGCCGGGTCAAATCGATCATCAGGGAGGTGACCGGCGAAGAAGTCGCCGTCTCGCTCTCACACGAGATCGGGAACATCGGGCTCATCGAACGGGAGAACGCGACGATTCTGAACGCGGCGTTGACGGGGGTCGCCGAGCGAGCCGCGGACTCGTTCCTGTCCGCGATGCAGCAACGCGAGGTCGACGCGACGCTGTACTTCGCGCGAAACGACGGGACGCTCATGAACCTCCTCCAGGCCACGCGCTATCCGCTGTTCATGGTTGCGAGCGGGCCGGCCAACTCCATCAGGGGGGCGGCACACCTCTCTGGGGTGCAAAACGGCATCGTCATCGACGTCGGCGGGACCACGACCGACGTGGGCGTGATCCGGGAGGGCTTTCCGCGCGAGAGCAGTGCCGCGACCGAGATCGGGAACGTCAAGGCCAGCTTTCACCTCCCGGACATCGTGAGCCTCGCGATCGGCGGCGGGTCCATGGTGGAAGACGAAGAGAGTTCCGTGAGAGTCGGCCCCGAGAGCGTGGGCCGGAAACTCACCGAACTGAGCCGAGTGTTCGGCGGCGACGTGCTGACGATGACCGACGTCGCAGCAGCCTCCGGGGCGGTCTCGATCGGCCACGAACCGATCGACGTGAGCCCCGAGGTGATTGCCAGCGTCCGCGAGCACGTCCGCGAGGAGATCACTACCGCCGTGACGAAACTCCGATCGGGGCCCGACCCAGTGCCTGCGGTTATCGTCGGGGGTGGGAGTTTCCTGATCCCCGACGACATCGAGGGCATCTCGGAGATCCACCGGCCCGACTACTACACCACCGCCAACGCCATCGGTGTCGCGACCGCACAGGTCTCCGGGCAGAGCGATCGGCTGTACGACCTCGACGACAGATCGCGTCCCGAGGCGCTCTCCCTCGCCAAGCAGCGAGCGATAGACGACGCGGTCAAGAATGGCGCCGAGGAGGAGTCGATCTCGGTCCTCTCGGTGGAAGAGACTCCGCTCACGTACCTCGCGGAAAACGTCGTCCGAATCAAGGTGGACGTCGCCGGCGACCTCCGGCAGAACCGGCAGACCTACCAGGAGGTGGCCGAATGACCCGCCAGCGTCTAGCTCCCGAGAGAGACGAACTGAACCAATGCGCCACTCGAACCGAATGACTATCGACTCGATTACGGAGGCAGGGCTGGAGTGGCTCGCGACCGGCACGGGTGTGCTGGGCTCCGGCGGCGGCGGTCGTCCCCGCATCGGTCGCCTCAGGCTACAGACCCTGCTGGACGACGATCAGTACCCGGACGAGATTGAGGTGATCCCGCCAGAAGACCTCGACCCCGACGCAACGATCACGAGCGTCGGAAAGATCGGAGCGCCCTCGATCGGCAGCGAAAAGCTGCCGAAAGGGGACGAAGAGTTGCGTGCGCTTCGCGCCCTCGAACGTGGCGGCGACTGTTCGGTCGACGCCCTCATCCCCGGGGAGATCGGCGGGGCCAACAGTTTCGCACCGCTGATCGTCTCGCTGCTCACCGGACTCCCGGTCGTCGACGCCGACGCGATGGGACGGGCGCTGCCCAAACTGCAGATGGACACCTTCTTCATCAACGGTCACCCGGTCAACTGCGCCGTCATCACCGACGAGAAGGGCAACACGATCGTATACGAGGACATCGATCTGCCGGAGCGGTTCGAGTCACTGGTACGGGCGACGACGGTCGAACTTGGGGGGACCGCAGCCTACGCGTATCCGATCCTGGAGGGCACGTTCGTCAAGGAGTACAGCGTTCATCACACGCTCAGCCTCTGTCATGACCTCGGTCGACGGATCCACGAGGCACGGGCGGCGAACGAGGATCCGACCGAGGCGGTCTGTGACGTGACGGGAGGGCGTCGTCTGTTTTCGGGGAAAGTCATGGACATAAAGCGTCGACACGACGAGGGGTTCACTACCGGCGACGTACGAATCGACGAAATGGAGGGGGATCGCACGCTCGTCATCAGCTTCCAGAACGAGTTCCTCCACGCCGAACTCGACGGGACGACGGTGGCGACCGTTCCGGACCTCATTTCGCTCCTGGACGAAACCACCGCCGAGCCGATTCTGGTCGACGACGTCCAGTTCGGCCAGCGCGTCGACGTGGTCGGAATCCCGGCGCCGGATCTGCTCACGACCGACGAGGCGCTTTCGGTGGTCGGACCCGAGGCGTTCGGCTACGACCACGGGTACGAGCCGCTTGGAACGTCCTGTATCGGCGGTGAGAGAAGCGGGTCGGGAGGGGTTTGAACCCTCGACCTCTTGGTTAAGAGCCAGGCGCACTGCCCACTAAGCTACCGACCCTATCGGGTGAATTAACAGACCCTGATAGACATTTTCAACTGCCTGTTGCCGGGTTCGGTCAGCGACGCCCACGGCGGTCGATGGGACGCTCACTGATCGGTGTGGTGGAACGGTCCGGTAGGCATCCATATAATGGTGTATCGCGTGTCTTCGGACTGGATGATCCGTGAGGAACTGAGCTCACACGTCGAGATCGCGTCCGTGTATCCGAACGAACGCGAGTACGCCGAATTCGTGGAACAGCGACTGCACGAGGCCGGATTCGACGTGCAACGGCAGAAAGTGGAGGAAGATCGGTTCAACGTGCTCGCCAGAAAAGGAGACGGTGAGACGACGGTCGGGTTCTACGGGCACCTCGATACCGTCGCGGGATCCTGGGACCGAAACCAGTACGATCCATGGGTTAGCGACGGGCGTCTGTACGGCCTCGGTGCCTGTGATATGAAAGCAGGGAATCTCGCGATCATCCGAGCTACTGAGGAAATTCCAGAGAACGTGACAGTCGAGGTCGCTTTCGGCGTCGACGAGGAGTATTACTCCAAGGGGAGCACCAAACTCGTGGATTCAGGATGGTTCTCCGGGGCGGAAATCGTGATCGTTCCGGAAGTGGGCGACAAGAAATCACACAGCGACGTCGGGCTCGGTCGTCGTGGGCGGGTCTCCATCGAAGCGACGGTGTTCGGAACGGCTGCTCACGCGGCGAGGCCCCACGAGGGAGAGAGCGCAATCCGCAACGCGATAACGTTCGTAGACGAACTGGACGCGATCGAACTCGCAGTCGACGAGGATATGGGAGCCGGCCAGCTCACGATCAGGCGGTTTCACGCTGACGCCGGATCGCTCAGTATCCCCCGGAAAGCGTCGGTACTGATCGATAGACACACCGTGATCGGTGAAACTGGAGACGCGTGTGTCTCCCAGGTCGAGGCCGCGGCGGATCGGGCGGGCATCGATGCAGACGTCGAACTCTTCGACAGGCCGACGCGGTATCTGGACCCATACAAGACCTCTGCCGACGTCCCGATCGTATCGAGATTTCTCGACGTCGTCGACGAGAGACACGGGTCGCCATCTGCCTTCTACGGACAGTCGGTCGCCGACGAAAACCGACTCGCGGAACTCGGCGTTCCGGTCATCAGTTACGGGCCGATCGGCGGAAACGAACACGCCGAAAACGAGTGGGTGGACCTCGAGAGCGTCGCAGAACTCGTCGGGACGTACGAACAGTTCCTCGCGTCGGTGTCCGAGCTACCGACCTAGTGGCGTTGCTCTGGGGACGAGCGACGGAACGACCAGTTAGACCTGGTCGAGGTCGGCGAGCACGGACCGAAGGTTCTCTCTGTTTTCTTCGGAGATTTCGGTCAGCGGAAGCCGCACTCGCTCGGGTCCGTAGCCACACAGGCCCATCGCGGCCTTGACCGGGATCGGATTGGTCTCACAGAACATCGCGCGGGACACCGGGCCAATCCGATGGTGAATCTCGCGGGCACGTTCGTAGTCCTCATCCAGTGCCGCAGACACCATGTCACACACCAGTTCCGGAATGACATTGGCCGCGACGCTGACCGTCCCCATGCCACCGATGCTCATTATCGGGAGCGTGACTGGATCGTCGCCGGACAGGACGGCGAACGTTTCGTCCTGTGTCCGTTCGATCACTTCGCTGATTCGCTCGAGATCCGTGCTCGCGGCCTTGTAGCCGACGATGTTTTCGTGGCTTGCGAGTGACACGGCCGTATCGATGTAGATGTTCTGTCCCGTTCTCCCCGGAACATTGTAGATGATCTGGGGAAGGTCGACCTCGTCGGCGATCGTTCGGAAGTGTTCCTCCTGGCCGTCCGCGTGGGGGAGGTTGTAGTACGGGGAAACCAGCAACAGTCCATCTGCACCGGCAGCAGCGGCACGGCGGGACAGCGACACTGCTTCATGAGTCGCGTTGCTTCCAGTCCCCGCAATAACGGGGACTGAGGCTTCGTCGACGACGGTTTCCACCAGTTCGATGTGTTCGTCGTGTGTCAGAGTTGCACTTTCGCCAGTCGATCCTGCCGGAACGAGTCCATCGACACCCGCCGCTTCGAGACGGCGGACATCGCTTCGGACCTGTTCGTGGTCGATTTCGCTGTTCTCGTCGAAGGGGGTCGTGATCGCAGGGTAAACGCCGGTAAACGGTTGGTTTTGGGTCATGGTTGTATATCGGGTGGGTTCGTTCTAAATCGATGCGAACAAAACTGACCCACGACGAGATCGCTACACTCGCCGTGAGTCACTCAAAAGCGTTTCAGGCGGCGCTTGGACCGCAGCAGGAACGACGACTGACCGCAACTGCGGTCGGGGGAGATCCGGGAAGCGACCACCATTTCGCTCACATTCGGCCCTAATTACAACCGTATGCTTAATCTTTTTGTTTTCCAGCCAGTGTTACCCTCGACGAGTCCGTCCGATCGAGAACGTCGCCGACCCGTTTCTTACGTACCCGCCCCAGGTCGGGGAATCAGATCTCCGCCGGGGTCCGGTGTACGTATATGGCCCCCCCGCACTGACAGTTCGAGAGTTGCCGGTCACATCCGCTACAAACACCTGACGTGGATTGATTGTACGCCTCGTAATAGTCGTCGGCATACCACTCCTGTGTGAATCCGAGTTTCTCGAGCAGTTCGTCCGAGGACGTGTACTTATCCATGACCCAGCACTCACAGAAGGCGGCCGAGATCTCGTATTCGGCAACTGCCCACCGAACCCGTTCACGGACCAGCCGTGTTCCGATGCCTTGCCCATGGTACTCTCCATCGACGTAGTTGTGCTTCAGGAGAAGCAGTGGGCCGTCGGGATAGTTGACATCACCCGGATCGGTTACGGCAAACTCTTTCGGAGGCGTATCCCTCGGATACACAATGCCGACGGCGAAGGCAACGACAGCCCCGTCGGCGGATTCGACGGCCAGACAGAGACACTCCGGGTCAGGTAGCCATTGTCGTATCCGATCGATCGCGTCACTCCACCAGTCTTCCTCGGTGTGTTGTCGAAGTATACGCCGCACAGAGTCGATGTCGGAGTTCCGTAACCGTCGCACTGAGCGGCGATTCATCGGTTCAGGTACGACCTCGCGGGTATTATTTTTTCCCAAAACCAGGGGCGCGTTGGGCACGACCAGAGCCGGTATCGCCGACGAAACGACGTCCCAGATCCCACACTCTATTCAGCACCATCCTGAACAGAACACGTCCCCTCCGGTCACGTCGTGCAATCGCAAGCGCCGTCAGGCCCCCGGTGCGTCCGACGAAACGTAACCCCCGAGTTCAGTTTAGTCGTCTGACAGTTGCGTCCCCTCGTCGCCCACCCGTTCGGGGTCCCCGAGCACGATGTCCGGGAGTACGAACCTGGTCCTGTAACCGAGTTTGTGTAGCTTCTCGTTGGTCTCAAGACCGGGAACGGCCTTATAAAGCACTGTGAGCACGAGCAGACCAGCGACAATTTTCCAGCGAGTGCTTGCGTAGAACGTCCAGATGGCGGTCACACCGAACTGCTGGATGAAGGGGAACGACAGGACTGCCCCGACGGTGACGAGACTTCCGGCACTCGCAGGGAGGGAAACACGCTGACCAATATACTGGAGAAGCGCACTGCCCGAGTCGGACGTGCTGGTAGCTACGGCAAGGACGGCTATCGTGAACGGGATCAGTTCGAGGCCAACGCCGTCCCAGAAGAAGTAGCCCGCAATCGTCACGACTAACAGAAAGACGGTGAAGATGGCACCGCCCCACAGCGTCGACCTGAGCTTCTTCATCCGCCCGTCAACAGCCTCGATCCGTTGCCACTGCATCCCGGACGCCGTGGTGCCCGAGAGCAGGCCGAGAACGGCAGTGACCATCCACGCGGACTGGTCACCGACGTTCATCGGTGGCGGACTAGATACGCCCGTCGTCGCGAGGCCAGCGACGATGATTCCGAGTGCGCCGACGAACTGCAGGGAGAGCTGATAGACGTCAGTCGTGACCGAGCCGCGAAGCCCGCGCTTGTGAATGAACCACGCGATGAGCAGGCCGATACCGATCACGACAACGGTGGCTTGACCGTCGGATATGATGCCCGTCTCCACGATATCGGGACCACCGGCTAACGCGGATTTGAGCGCTGTCAGATTCAGTACCACGGCGAAGAACCCGATAAAGCCCCAGAGGGCCACCATCGGGAGCAGGTTCTTCCACTTCTTCAAGCCGGGGATGAAGGTGTAGGCAGCCCCGAAGACGGGGATCGCAACCATGTTCGCGCTCGCCCACGCGAGATACGGCACGAAGCCTTTCGTGTACATCACCGCGATGGCCACGGCCACTGCGGCACCCCAACTCCACGTCGCTGCCATCGAGATTCCCACGCGCCACGCTGGCGAATCTCCGATGCTGTCGGCGTCGTCACGTCGTCTGAGAAGCGTGTCGAGGAAGTCGTTGCCGCTGGTGTTCATGGACTCACTGTCCCCGTGTCGTGCCACATATTTACTTCGTTATGTACCGTTCGTCTCCATGGCGGTTTCATTGACGACGTGTTTGAACCGGCGTCATGCGTCGTGATCGAACCGATGATTGATTCGCCTGATTGCTATTTCCCTCACCGATGCAGGAAGGCCGTAAGACTGCTTGCTCGATTCGGATTCCCAAATCTGAGTTTGCTCGGGTAGCGCCAGTACGCAGGCCACCTTGCGTCGCGAGGGAAGTGTCACCGAAGCATGTCTACAGGGTCGATGCACGGGTCATAGAGCCTTTCTCAGGCCGTCATTGGGAACGGGAGGACCCACTTGACGGCCGACCGGTCGGTGAGGAGCATGACTAGCCTGTCGACACTGACGGCAAGCCCGCCGGCAGGCGGCATCCCGTAGCCGAGCGCCTCCACGAACTCGTCGTTTATTTGAACCTCACCGTCGACGCGGCGCCGCCGCCTCTCTAACTGGTCGGTCATTCGTGACAACAGCCCCAATGGATCCCGACCCTCCGTGAACGCGTCGGTGAGCTTCAGCCCGCCTGCCCAGAGCCCGGCACGCTCGACCCTGGTGTCGTCGTCCCTGTGAAGCGCACAGAGCGGGGCCGTTTCGCGGGGGTGGTCGATCACGAACACCGGGTCGTCTATCTCCGATGCGACGTGTTTCTTGAACAGACCGAGTACCAACTCCCCTCTCGCGCGGTCGGTACACTCCAGTCCCTCCGCGCTTGCCAGTTCGACGATTTCCTCGTCGGTCATGTTCTCGACGTCGAGACCGGCCCGCTTTTCGAGGCCGTCGGTCACCGTGAGCCTCGGCCAGGGTGGGGAAAAGTCCAGCTGGCCGCCCTCGAAGGGGACCAAGCGGTCCTGGCCGTCAGACCAGCGGTCGACGATGTCGAGTATCATCGACTCCGTCAGGTCCATCATATCCTCGTAGTCGGCATACGACTGGATCAATTCGAGGTTCGTCCGCTCGGGGTAGTGCATCCGGCCCTCGTCTCCGTTTCGAAAGATCCGATCGATCTCGTACACCCGCTCGTAACCGCCGACGACCAGCCGCTTGAGGTGCAGTTCCATCGTGATGCGGAGGACTCTCCTGGACCCGTCCGCGTCCCACTCGGTC
>Ga0207719_100465_pt1 | contig 23350 bp, 21 predicted proteins | sample A23P1SouthBayCA_2_FD_187279 | JGI IMG/M metagenome (GOLD analysis project Ga0207719, IMG submission 187279) | Aerobic enrichment media microbial communities from Eden Landing Ponds, California, USA - A23 P3 (3) (SPAdes) | ecosystem: Environmental > Aquatic > Marine > Unclassified | place... | reverse complement strand
CGTGCCGGGCGGCGACGGGCGGGACCGACCACTCTCCCCTGGGAGGTCGGTCGGTCGTGAACCGGGCGCGGGGATGGCCGGCGTCGACGACGAATCCCCCGCGCTCGAAGGTGGCGACGCCGACGCCGCTTCGGCCGCCCCGGTCCAGGTCGGGGGCGGCGGCGCGGATATCCGGCTCGCGGTCGTAGGCGCGGGCGATCGCGGCGTAGACGGCGAGCGCGAGCTGTGTCCCCGACCCGAGGCCGGCGTGGCGGGGGATCCCGGATTCGACGGCGAGGCTTGCGCCGGGGACGTCGAGTCGCTCGGCGCTCCGGCGGGCGTAGGCCCGGACGTCGGGATCCGGGCAGTCGATCACGTCGGCGCGCTCCGCGGTCACCGACAGCGTCGGCTCCGCGAGGGCCATCCCCACCCCCCCGTAGATGCGATCGCGGGCGAGCGAGAGGTTGAGGAAGCCGAAATGCAGGCGGGCTCCCGTCCGGACGTGTGCGGACACGGGCGGCGGTTCGTGCCCGGCGAGTAAAGATCCGGCGTCCGCGTCGTCCGGGGCCGACGTCGCGATGCCCGCGGGCCTTCGTCACGACGTTTAAGACGATGCGCGGGCGAGGACGGGTATGAGCAAGGGAACACCCTCCACGGGCGGGAGCGACGAGACGCCGGGGACGGAGACCCGCGAGAAGGACGACGACCTGCGGAGCGCGGAGGTCACCGAGGGCCCCGAACACGCCCCTCACCGGGCGATGTTCCGGGCGATGGGGTACGACGACGAGGACCTCTCCTCGCCGATGGTCGGGGTCGCCAACCCCGCGGCCGACATCACGCCGTGTAACGTCCACCTGGACGACGTCGCCGGGGCGGCCTACGACGCCGTCGACGAGTCCGACGGGATGCCCATCGAGTTCGGGACGATCACCATCTCCGATGCCATCTCGATGGGCACCGAGGGGATGAAGGCCTCCCTCATTTCGCGGGAAGTGATCGCCGACTCCGTCGAACTCGTCTCCTTCGGCGAGCGCATGGACGGCCTCGTCACGATCGGGGGCTGTGACAAGAACATGCCCGGGATGATGATGGCCTCGATCCGGACGGACCTGCCCTCCGTCTTTCTCTATGGGGGCTCCATCATGCCCGGCGAGCACGAGGGCCGGGAGATCACTATCCAGAACGTGTTCGAGGGCGTCGGCGCCGTCGCGCAGGGCGACATGAGCGAGGGCGAACTCGAGGAGATGGAGCGCCACGCCTGCCCCGGCGCGGGCTCGTGTGGCGGGATGTTCACCGCCAACACGATGGCCTCCATCTCGGAGGCGATCGGCTTCGCCCCCCTGGGATCGGCGTCGCCGCCCGCCGAGGACGAGGAACGCTACGACGAGGCCGCCCGCGCCGGCGAACTCGCCGTCGAGGCGATCGAGGCCCGGCGGCGGCCCTCCGACTTCCTCTCGAAGGCGTCCTTCGAGAACGCCATCGCACTGCAGGTGGCGATCGGCGGTTCGACCAACGCCGTCCTCCACCTGCTCGCGATGGCCGCCGAGGCGGGGGTCGACCTCTCGATCGAGGAGTTCGACGAGATCAGCAAGCGGACCCCCAAGATCGCCGACTTCCAGCCCGGCGGCGAGCGCGTCATGAACGACCTCCACGAGGTCGGCGGTGTCCCCGTCGTCCTGAACGCCCTCTACGAGACGGACCTGCTGCACGGCGACGCGCTCACGGTGACGGGCGAGACGATGGGCGAGGCGCTCGAACGCCTCGACCCCCCCGCCATCGCGGATCTCGACGTCGACTACCTCTATCCCATAGCGGAGCCGAAAAACGAGCAGGGCGCGATCCGGATCCTGACGGGGAACCTCGCGCCCGACGGCGCCGTCCTGAAGGTGACCGGCGAGGACGACCTCCGCCACGAGGGGCCCGTTCGCGTGTTCGAGGAGGAGACGGAGGCGATGAAGTACGTCCAGGAGGACCGCGTGGAGACGGGCGACGTGATCGTCATCAGGAACGAGGGGCCGAGAGGCGGTCCGGGAATGCGCGAGATGCTGGGGGTCACCTCCGCCGTCGCCGGCCAGGGCCACGCCGAGGACGTCGCGCTCATCACCGACGGTCGTTTCTCGGGGGCCACGCGGGGCCTCTCGATCGGCCACGTCGCCCCCGAGGCCTACGTCGGCGGCCCCATCGCGGCGCTTTCAGACGGCGACGTCGTCACCGTCGACGTCGCCGAGCGCGAGCTGTCGGTCGACCTGAGCGACGCGGAGATGGAGGCGCGCCTGGCGGACCGGGACGTGCGCGAGTCGGCCTACGAGGGCGGCGTCCTCGCGAAGTACCAGCGCGACTTCGGCTCGGCCGCCAACGGCGCGGTCACGAATCCGAAGGCACAGTGGGAGTGACGCCCGCCGGGATCACCCCCACAAATACCGCGACGCCCGGGCCGACGGAATCAAAAGGGCGGGCTGGCAACCCACCCGCATGGATCCAAAGCGGGAGCTGTCGAGCGTGGACATCTCCGCGCTCGTCTCGGAGCTCCGGGCCTTCGAGGGCGCGGTGCTGGACAAGGCCTACCTCTACGGCGAGGACTTCCTGCGCCTCAAACTCCGGGACTTCGACCGGGGGCGGCTCGAACTCCTGATCGAGGTCGGCGAGCGAAAGCGCGCCCACCTCGCGGCGCCCGAGCGCGTCCCCGACGCGCCGGGACGACCCCCCGACTTCGCGAAGATGCTGCGCAACCGCATCTCCGGGGCGAACCTCGCCGGCGTCGAGCAGTTCGAGTTCGACCGCATCCTCCAGTTTCACTTCGAGCGCGAGGACCGGGACACGACGGTCGTCGCCGAACTGTTCGGGGACGGCAACGTCGCCGTCCTCGACGCGAACCGGGAGGTGATCGACTGCCTGGACGTCGTCCGCCTGCAGTCCCGCACCGTCGCGCCCGGGTCGCGCTACGAGTTCCCGGCCTCGCGGGTGAACCCCCTCGCGGTCTCCAGGGAGGCCTTCCGGGCGAGGATGGACGACTCCGACACCGACCTCGTGCGGACGCTGGCGACCCAGCTCAACCTCGGAGGGCTGTACGCCGAGGAACTCTGCACGCGCGCCGGCGTCGAGAAGACCCGGGCGATCGATGCGGCGACGGACGACGACTACGACGCGCTCTACGACGCCCTCGCCGGCCTCGCGGACGACCTCGACGCGGGGGTGTTCGACCCCCGCGTGTACTACGAGGACAGCGAGAGCGACGACGGGAGCGAGACCGGCGACGGCCACCCGGTCGACGCCACCCCCTTTCCCCTCGAGGAGCGCGAGCGGGCCGGCCTGGACGCCGAGGCCCACGACACGTTCAACGACGCGCTGGACGTCTACTTCCACGGGCTGGAGGCGGCCGAACGCGAGGCCGGGGACGGCGAGCCCGACCGCCCCGACTTCGAGGCCGAGATCGCGAAACGCGAGCGCATCATCGACCAGCAGGCGGGCGCGATCGAGCGATTCGAGGAGGGGGCCGAAGCGGAACGCGAGAAGGCCGAGGCGCTGTACGCCGACTACGACCTCGTCGACGAGATACTCGCGACGGTGCGGGAGGCCCGCGAGGCGGGCCACGGCTGGGCCGAGATCGAGGACCGCCTGGCCGAGGCGGCCGAGGCGGGCGTCCCCGGCGCGGGGGCGGTCCGGGGCGTGAACGAGGCCGAGGGCCTGGTGACGATCGAACTCGGGGATCACGAGGTCGACCTCGACCCGTCGGAGGGCGTCGAGAAGAACGCGAACAGGCTCTACAACGAGGCCAAACGGATCCAGGAGAAAAAGGAGGGCGCCGAGGCCGCACTCGAGGACACCCGCGAGGAGCTGGCGGAACTGAAGGAGCGCCGCGAGGCCTGGGAACGCCGGGACGAGGACGGGAGTGGCGGAGACGGAACGCCGGACGACGAGGACGGAGACGAGGTCGAGAAGATCGACTGGCTCGCCCGCGAGTCGATCCCCGTCAGGGAGACCGAGGAGTGGTACGAGCGGTTCCGGTGGTTCCACACGTCGGATGGGTACCTCGTGCTCGGAGGCCGAGATGCCGACGACAACGAGGAACTGGTCAAGAAGTACCTCGACGGCGGGGACCGCTTTTTCCACACGCAGGCGACGGGCGCGCCGGCGACGATCCTCAAGGCGACGGGCCCGAGCGAGCCCGCGAGGGAGGTCGACTTCCCCGAGAGCACCTTGACCCAGGCGGCACAGTTCGCCGTCTCGTACTCCTCGGTGTGGAAGGCGGGCCGGTACGCCGGCGACGCCTACATGGTCGACCCGGACCAGGTGTCGAAGACGCCCGAGAGCGGGGAGTACGTGGAGAAGGGGTCGTTCGTGATCCGGGGCGACCGGACCTACTTCGAGGACACCCCCGTGGGATGTGCCGTCGGCATCCAGTGTGAACCCGAGACCCGGGTGATCGGCGGGCCGCCCGACGCGATCACGGGGCGCGCCGAGACCGCGATCGAGGTCGAGCCCGGGGAGTTCGCGCAGGCCGACGCCGCGAAACGGATCTATCGCGAATTCAGGGAGCGATTCGAGGACACCGCGTTCGTCCGGAAGGTGGCGAGCCCGGACCTGATCGGGGAGTTCCTCCCGCCCGGCGGGAGCCGGATCAAGGGGGAGTGATGGACGGTGCGACGGTAGCTTTTTTTTGACACCGGACAAACGACTGGATGATGCCGGGACGGCGCACGTATCTGGGATTGGTGTCCGCCGGCCTCGCCGGGATGCTCGCCGGCTGTCCGGGCGTTACGCCGGACACCGACGTGACTACTACCACGACTCCCGTGGCTGAGGAGGCCAAACTCGTCCCCGACGCCGGGGATGCGGACGACCAGTTTGGCTGGTCGGTCGATCTGGACGGTGAAACCGCTCTCGTCGGGGCCTGGCTCGGCGGGGGCCCGGGGGGCGAGGAGGCGGGCTCGGCGTACGTGTTTCGGGACGGGACTGACGGCTGGCGGCAGGATGCCAGACTCGTCGCCGACGAGGGACGTGCCGGGAGTCTCTTCGGGTGGTCGGTTGCGCTAGATGGGGATACCGCGCTCGTCGGCGCGCGTGGCGGCGACTATCCGGAGGAAGGCGCGGGCGGTGCATACGTGTTTCAGCGTGCCGCGGACGGATGGACGCGGGAGGCCGAACTCCCGCTCGAAGGCGTTGATCCGGCGGACCGTGGCGTGTGGGCGGTCGCGCTGGACGGCGGGACGGCTCTCGTCGGCATGCCGGGGCCGAACCTGGCGTACGTCTTTCGTCGCCGTGACGCGACGTGGGTTCGAGAGGCCGTCATCGAAGGCGTCGAGCGGGATGTCTGGGCCGATTTCGGCTGGTCGGTCGCGCTCGACGGCGATACTGCGCTCGTCGGGGCTCGCAACGCCCCGGCCCCTAACGGCGACTCCACGGGAGCGGTGCACGTGTTCCGGCGGCGTGACGGTAGAGGCTGGAGTCGACGGACGATCCTCCGTAGCGCTGACCCTGACGAGTACGACGAGTTCGGCGAATCGGTCGCGATCGATGGCGATACCGCGGTTTTCGGGGCTCCCGGGGATGACGAGCCCCACACGAACGAGGGGTCGGCCTACGCCTTCTCGCGGGACGGCGGCTGGACACAGCGGGCCAAGCTCCTCCCCGGTGAAGAGGTGCCCGTGGGGTTCGACGGCGGGATCGCCCTCTCGGGTGAGACCGCTCTCATCGGAGACGTGTACGCTGGCACCGGAACGGGAGCCGTCTACGTCTTTCAGGGGGACGCTGACGGATGGAGTCGCCGGGCGAAACTCGTCCCCGGTAACGCCGAGGGGCCCTGGTTCGGACAGTCGATCGCCGTCTCCGATGGAACCGCTCTCGTGGGGGCGCCATACGATGATACGTCTCACGGGAATCGGGGCGGTTCGGCGTACGTGCTCGATCTGTGAATCATCACCAGCGGGACGCGGAACGCTCAAGACGACGGCGTGCCGACCCCGGACCGTGTTCTCCGAGCGGGAGTTGATCGACGCGTTCACCGGTCTCGTGGTCGACGGTATCGCAGTCGACGCGGCTGCCGGCGCGGCCGAGACCGCCTGCGACCGGTGTGGGCGGGCGCTCGCGACTGGCGACCCCGTCACGGCGACCCTCTCTTATTACGAGGAACACACCTGGGAGCCGACCGGCGTCTACTGCACGGACCATCCCGCCCGCTCGGTCGAGGCGGCGATGGGCGTGCGCGCGGAGGAACAGGCCGTCATCGAGGCCACGCTCGAGGGGACTGGCTACCGCGACCCGACGGGCGCGTTCCACCCCGATGCCCTCACGTTCGGCGGGGTCGTCGTCATCGACTACAGCCCGACCGAGGCGGGGTACGAGTAGCCACGAGTGCGTGCTCGAACGCCCGTCCTCGCGAACGCGGAGCCGCCTTCGGAAAACTGATTAGCGAAAGGGAACACGTGGGCGTATGGATCGGTACGACGTCGTGATCGCCGGGGCGGGGCCGGCGGGGGCCCAGTGCGCGCGCGACCTCGCCGCGCGCGGGTACGACGTGCTCGTTCTCGAAACCGAACCCGCCGAGGAGTTCCCCGGCCGGAGCAACAAGTCCACGGGCGGGACCTTCCCCTCGATGATGGCCTCCTTCGGAATCCCCGACGATGTCGTGATGCAGTTCACCGACCGCGTCGTCCTGGAGTCCCCCAACGACTACTTCGCCCAAGAGCAGGCCGGCGCAGTGCTAGAGTTCGCCGACTTCAAGCAGTTCCTGGTCGACGACGGCCGCGAGCGCGGCGCCGAGTACCGCTTCGACGCCCGCGTCTCCAAGCCGATCATGGAGGGCGGCGAGATCGCCGGCGTGCGCTACGACGGCGACCACGAGGCCTACGGCGACGTCGTGATCGACGCGACCGGGCCCTCCGCGCCGCTGGCGAAGGCGCTGGACGTGAGCGACCTCGAACGGAGGAACCAGGCCATCGGCGTCGAGTACGAGTTCGAGGGCGTCGACCTCGATCCGGCGGGGTACGCCGACCTCGAAAACGCGATGATGCTCCGCCTGGACCACGACATCGCCCCTGGGGGGTACTCCTGGATCTTCCACACCGGCGGCGACACGGCGAAGGTCGGGCTGTGTTACATTCAAAACGAGATCCACACCGAGCGCGCGAGGGAGAGTTACACCATCGAGGACTACATGGATGACTGGCTCGCGTCCGATCCCCGCTTTTCGGGCGCCGAGAAGATCGCCGGGAAACAGCACCGCGGCTCGGCGCACATCCAGCCCCCGGGGTCGCTCTCCACGGACAGTTTCATGGCGATCGGCGACACGGTTCCGACGATCGACCCGCTGTGGGGCGAGGGCATCCACAAGGGGATGAAATCGGCCCGCGCCGCCGCCATCACCGTCGACGCCTGTCTCACGTCCTCGGAGCCGGACACCTCCGCCGAGGCCATGTCCGTCTACGACGACCTCTGGCACGAGCAGGTCGCCCCGAACGCCCGCTCGCGCCTGCTGATGACTCACCTCATGTACATGGCCGACAACGCCCGGTACGACCGGTTCATGGCGGACATGCGCAGTCTGGGACGGGAGACGCTGGCGAAAGCCAACGCGGGGAACAAGCGCGCCCTGCTGAAACTGCTCCACCTCGACGACCTGCCGACGCTGGCGAGGCTCGCCCGGCGCGGGATCGGCGGGTGAGAGGCCATCGACACGATCGCAGCGCCCGTCCCAGGACGGTCGAATGCACTGCCGCCCCCGATCGGTCCGGGGGGCTACCGGTCGCTCCCGCGTCCGCTTCCGCGCCCGGAGCCGCGGTACCGGACTCCGGTGGTGCCGACGACGGGACGTCCTTCGTTCGTCCGGCCCACGAGTTTCAGCTCGGTACTGTCGCGGCTCAGCCCCGTACCCGCGGTCGGGAAGTGGACCAGCAGGTCCGTGTGGGGGTCGGTGCCGAAGGCGTACGGCATCACCTTCCTCGCGTGGCCGTCGTGGAGTGGCTCGGCCCCTCCTTCTCCCTCCCCCTCTCCTTCCTCCTCTCTTCGTCGCCTCCCCACGACTTCGGGGACGCCCAGGCGGAGCGATCCGACGGCCAGGTCCTCGACGGGGTCGAAATCCGCCGTCCCCTTGATCCCGATGGGGACGTCACAGGCGGGCCCCGCGCCGGCACTGGGTCGATGAGCGCTGGCAGGATTCCCTGGTCGACCCCGTCGGTCCCTGCGGGGCCGGCCGCCGGGATCGCGCCCGGGACAGTCGACGACCACGTTCGCCCGCCCGCGAGCGACGGTGATACCGATCTCTCCCGCGTCTTCCTGCGCATCCCCCGGGGACGACGTTCCGTCCGGTAGCTGCGCCCCCACGCTCCCGCTAAACGCGGACACGCCGACACCGACAGCCGAAACCGACGCCGCGCTCTTCAGCACTGCCCGCCTGTCGATGCGCCTCTCCGTACCGTCGTCCGCCCCGTTGTCCGTTGTCATGGTTGCCCACACACCTGCGGGAGTCGAGGGACGGCCTCGTCCGCCAGCGCGACGTGGTCGATTGCTTCTGCGTCGGCCCCGGGCAGACCTCCGTTCAGTCCGCGACGTTGGGCTCCGTCCTCCACTCCCACCCGACAGTGGTGCACGAACCAGTAAGACGCGTCCGTAGAAAAAAGTGGGCGAAAAATGAGTGGTGACCCTGGCGGGGATGATATCGACACACGTCCGAGGGAGTTCCGACCGAAGCGCCACAAGAGCCATGTCCTCACCGGCCTGACTCACGCCCGTGCACCGCGAAGGCCACCTCGGGGCGGCGCTCGCGCTCTATTCGCCGGTCGGATTTGTGACGTACGTCGCCGGCTTTCCCGCCGCCGCGGTCGCCGGCGCCGTCGGCGCCGCCCTTCTCGCGATGGTGCCCGACTACGACATGCGGATCCCCTTCGTCTCCCACCGGGGGATCACCCACACCGTCTGGTTCGCGCTGCTGGTCGGGGGCGTCCTCGGCGCGGCAGGGTGGTACTTCGGCGCCAGGGGCGGGATGGGCACCGATGCGGCGCTGGCTGTCGGCGCCTTCGCGTTCGTCGTCGGGTTCGTGACCATCGCCTCCCACATCGCCGCCGACGCGCTCACGCCGATGGGTGTGACGCCGCTCGCGCCCCTCCGGGAAGGGGAGTACACGCTCGCGCTCGCCACCGCCTCGAACCCCATCGCGAACTACGCGCTCCTCGCCCTCGGCGTCGTGGCGGCGGGCGGGGCGCTGTACCTCGCGACGACCGTTGCGGGGTGACCCGAACCGATTTACCTCCCGAACGCCGAGTACCGCGTCCACGACGCCGAGCGCCCCCACCCGCCGGCCGTCGATCCGGGCGGGATCGTCCGGAAAACGCCCCCCGGACGACGCGACCGTCCTGCTCGACGGGACGGACCTCTCGGGCTGGGAGGGTCGATACGGGGGGCCCCCCGAAGCGCCGCTCCGCCTGCAGGACCACGGCGACCGGGTGCGGTTTCGAAACGTCTGGTACCGGCCGCTGGAGGGGTGAGAGCGCGGCGGGGTGAGTGCCATCACTCCTCTCCGGAGCCGACCCGGACGGTGAGCACCGGCACCTCCGAGGAGCGAACGACGCGTTCGGCGACGCTGCCGAGCAGGAGGCGGTCGATCCCGCCGCGGCCGTGCGTGCCCATGACGATCAGGTCACACCCCTCGCGTTCGGCGTAGCGGACGATCTCGCGGCTCGGCGACCCCTCCCGGAGGGCAGTCTCGACGGGCGCGCGCCCCCCGACGATCGACTCGACGGCCGACAGCGCCTCCTCGCCCTCCTCGCGGAGCATACCGCCGATCCCCTCCCAGGTCGACTCCATGGAGAACGTCGCGTAGCTCGCGGTGTTGACGACGTAGATCGCGTGCAGGGTCGCGCCGTGGATCTCAGCGAGGCCCGCGGCGTGCTCGATCACGTTCCGGGACCCGTCCGAGCCGTCGGTCGGGACCAGGATCCGGCCGTACATCTACCGGGGGTTCTCGGGTCCCCGTCTTAACCCTTTGGCAGACTGCGCGGCGAGACGCCGGGATCCGACCGGCTCACCCGTCGCGGTCGCCGGCGCTTCACAGCGCTTAAGCGTTGCTCCCGGGTATGTTCCTCCCATGACAGTCGTCGGGATCGTCGGGCTGCCGGGCAGCGGCAAGAGCGAGGCCGCGGCGGTCGCGCGCGAGGAGGGAATTCCGGTGATCACGATGGGCGACGTGATCCGGGAGGCGTGTCGGGACCGCGGACTCGATCCCGCAACCCACCACGGCGAGGTGGCGTCGGCACTCCGCGAGGAGGACGGTCCGGCGGCGATCGCGGAGCGCTCGCTCCCGACCATCGAGGAGGCGCTGGAGGAGGCCGACACCGTCGTCGTCGAGGGGATCCGCTCGGACGTGGAGGTCGAGCGCTTCGAGGACGCCTTCGGCGGGTCGTTCACGCTGGTGAGCGTCGAGGCGCCCTTCGAGGTCCGGGCGGAACGCATCGACGCCAGAGGACGGGACGACACGGGCACGGAGTCCCTCCGGGAGCGCGACGAGCGCGAACTCGGCTTCGGCATGGGCGAGGCGATGGACCGGGCCGACGTCGTCGTCGAGAACACCGGTAGCCTGGCGGCGTTCCACCGGGAGATTCGGGAGTTGCTCACCCGGAACACGTGACAAGCGAGACACACCGATGATCCACAGCATCGACGTCGAGATCACGACCCCGCTGTACCCCACCGAGGTGCGCGACCGCGTGGAGGCGGCGATCCACGAGCTGTTCCCCGGGGCCGAAATCGAGGAGCGGGCGGGCGAACTGGTCGCCGAGACGCATTCCGTAGAGCGGTTCGCAAAGCGCCTCGACGAGCAGAACATCGGCCCCACGGCGAGGGAGGTGTTCCTGGAGGGCCGCGAGGGCGACGCCTTCAGCTTCGATCTGAAGAAGGCGGCGGCGTTCGAGGGCGTCGTCAACTTCGCCGTCGGCAACCCCGACGAACTCGGGGACCTCCACGTCAGGGTGCGCGTCGAGGACCGCGATGTCGGGACGTTCATCGACTACCTCGCGCCGGGGGACGCCGGCGGCAGACCGGACGGTGGGTGATCCCGCCCCTATCTCCACCTCATCATCGCGGCGTGAGGCGGCCGAACCAGTCCCGGTGGTCGGCGACGAACCGGTAGCCCCGTTCGCGGACGCCGGGCCACCCCGGGAGTTCGCGCGCTACGCGGACGACCCTGGCGCCGTCGTCGTCGGTCAGGAGGAAGGCCCGCTCCAGGGCCTCTCCACAGGAGTACACCTCGCCGCCCTCGAAGAGGTGCGCGCAGTCCCGCCAGTCGTCGGGCAGGCGGTCGATCTCGGCGTCGGACAGTTCGGAGAAGCCGACGATTTCGACGGGGGCGCGCTCCGCGACCCATTCGGCCGCCCACGTGCAAAAGCCACAGTCGTCGTCGTACACGAGCGTCGGACGGTCGTCGGGTGCACGCGACGAGCGGTCGTCGGTCGCACCTGATGAGCGATCGTCGGCCATGCGTGGTCGTACGCTCCCGACGCACAAAAGCGACTCACCGCGCGTGCCGGGCGAGGGCGTCGCGCGGGATTCAAATACGCTCCCCGCGTCGTCGGGGACACGAACCCCGGTCCCATGCGCGTGAGCCACTACTTCGAGTGGGAGTCCCACGTCACCGGCGGGCACGCCCAGTCGGTGCGCAACCAGCGCGAGATCCTCGATCGCCACGGGATCGCGTACACCACCGATCCCGCCCTCGACGTCGACCTGCTCCACCTCAACAACATGGGCCCGCGCTCGATCTACTACGCCAGGCGCGCCCGCCGGCGCGACGTGCCGGTTCTCGTCCACGCCCACCAGACCGCCGAGGACTTCCGGAACAGTTTCGCCCTCTCGAACCTGCTCGCCCGGCCCCTGCGGCCGTACCTGGAGTACGCCTACGGCCACGCCGACCACCTGGTCTGTCCCTCCGAGCACAACCGCGCGGTGCTCGAGACCTACACCGACGCCCCCAAGACCGTGATCTCCAACGGCTTCGACCCCGACCGGCTGGCCGGATTCGCGGACCTCCGGGCGGAGTACCTCGACCGGTACGACCTGGAGCCGCCCGTGGTGTTCAACTTCGGGCACGTGATCCCGCGGAAGGGTCTGGAGACGTTCGTCGAGACCGCCCGGGCGATGCCGGACCTCGATTTCGCCTGGTTCGGCTACCTCAACCCGACCGGCGGCCGCCTCGACGCCCTGCTCCGGAGCCGGGAGACGACCCGCCTCGTGGAGTCGGCGCCCGACAACTGCACGTTCACGGGGTACATCGAGGACCCCCGAGGCGCCTTCGCCGCCGGCGACGTGTTCTTCTTCCCGACGAGAAACGAGAACGAGGGGATGGCACTCCTGGAGGCGATGGGCTGTGGCAAGCCGCCCGTCGTCAGGGATATCCCCACCTTCGAGTGGCTGGAGGCCGGCGTCGACTGCCTGAAAGCCGAGACGGCGTTCACGGACTCGATCGAGCGCCTCCGCGACCCGGACCTGCGCGAGGAGATCGGCGGAAACGCCGCCGAGCGAAGCGAGGCGTTCACCCTCGATGCGGTCGGCGAGGACCTGGTGGCGCTGTACGAACGCCTGGTCTAAGCCGACTGCCCGGAGGGGGGGATTCCGGCCAGCGGTCACCGACGGAGGTACGCGCCCCCGGCCAGGACGGCCATGGCCAGGAGGGCGATGGCGGCCGTGAAGCCGGGCGTGTTGCCCGAGGATTCGTCGTCGTCGGTCCCGTCGTTCCCGTCGTCGGTGTCAGTCCCGTCGTCCCTGTCGTCGGTGTCGGTCGGAGTCCCGTTCATGTCGGCGGGCTGGACGGTGATGGCGCCGCCCTCGGTGACGTTCACGCTGCTGCCGTCGCTGTCGTTGACGTGTAGCGTGACGTTGTAGGTCCGTTCGGACATGACCGTCGGGTGGGTCAGGTCGAACTGGTAGGTTCCGTTGACGTCGTCGGCGGAGTAGTTGGCGTCGTGGCTGAGTCCCGTCCGGAGGGTCTCGTTGACGCCGTCCTGATCCGGACCGTCGACGACGGTCGTGCTGGAACTGATCGGGACGGTCTCGTTACCCGTCGCGTTCACGAAACTCGCCGTGTCGAAGGAGGCGTTGCCGGCGTAGGCGTTCGGGAGTTCGACGAACACCTCGTCGGTGTTGCCGTCGGCGCTCAGGTCGTCGATCTCAACCGTGAGGGTGTGGGAGGTCGTTTCACCGCTCTCTGCCGTCGCGTTCGTCAGTCCCGTGACCGAGGCGCCCGAGACCGCCGCCACCGGAACGGCGACGGCCCCGAGGGCGACCGTCAGGGCGAGCAGGACGCCCACCGTCCGTCGAGTCGTGGTGGTTCGTGTCATGGTATCACCCGACCCGTCGGGTGTCCGTCGCCGGGGGTCGGCGACCGGCAACGGATCCCGTCCGGGAAGGCACGACGGAATTACTCATTGATAGTTATATGTTTTGTCGTATGCCGTCCGACTGTGAGGGCCGTGATCTGATCCTGACGGGTGTTCGGGCTGCCCGTCGCGTCGAGCCGCGGACGCCGGGGCGACCGGGGCGGTGCGGCCGGTGCCCTGGAAGGCTGAAACGCCCGTTTCACCCTGACTAGTGTTTTTATAATGGGGGTGTGTAGTGAGTGACATGAAACGCCGACGGCTCCTTGCCGCGCTCGGCGGCTCGCTGGCCCTCGCCGGCTGTCTCTCCCGAGGGTCGGAACCGGGGATCACGGACTCGCCCACGGGTTCGACGGGCTCTGCCGGGACGGACTCGCCGGAAGCGGGGGACCCCACCGGGACGAGTTCCGCGGGGACGTGGTCCGATCCCGATCCGTTCAGCCTCGGCGAGGCCGGCGGTGCCAACCCACACGAACTAACCGTGGACAACAGTGGCGACGTCGCGCGAACGGTCGAGCTCCGAATCACCGACGTGGAACGCGAGTCTATCCTGTTGGACCGGTCGTACACGCTCCCGCCGGGGGAGGGTATCGGGGGGTCGCTCCGGGGGCCGGCGGAGTACGAGGTCCGGGTCGCGCTCCCCGGCGCGGGAACGGAGCACGTCACGACCGTCGACTACTTCGACACCTGCAACGACTACGGGACGGAGGTGACGATCGGGGCCGACGGGTCCCTGTCCTCCGAGACGTTCACGACGGCGATGGAGTGTGATCCCACGCCGACCGAGACGCCGGATCCGGGGGGGACTCCCTCCTCGGAGGAGTTCGCGATCGGCGAGACGACCCGGGACGCCAATCCCCACGGGCTGACGGTCCACAACGACGGTGACGAGTCGTGGACGGTCGAACTCGGGATTTCCGACGCCGACACCGGCGAGACGCTGTTTGATCGGTCCTACTCCCTCGACGGCGGCGAGGAGGTCGGCGGCGTGCTCCGGGGTCCGGCGAGGTACGAGGTACGAGTCAGCCTTCCCGACGCGGGAACGGAGCACGTCACGACCGTCGCGTACTTCGACACCTGCAACAGCTACACGACGACGGTGACGATCGCGGCCGACGGGGCCCTCTCGTCGGCGACGATCAAGACCGAGGCATGGTGTGGGCCCCCACTGACCCCCGCCCGATTCTAAAAAATGTTCGCCTGCTGGTACACGTCGATGCCGTCGCTGGTGAGTTCGTAGGGCTTCATCTCCCGGGAGTGGTTTGCGTCACGGATCTTCTGGATCTCGACGGCCAGCCGGGTCTCCTGGAAGTCGTCGGGGCGGATGTACTGCAGGACGAACACGGCGTCGGTGAGGTACTCGATGATGCCAAACCGGGAGTTGTAGGGGTTGTTCTCGGCTGCCTCGCTGGTGAGCATGGTGGTGACACCGGCGCGTTTCAGGCTCCCCGTGAAGTCGTAGATCTCGTTGCGCCGGGTGGCCTGGTCGTCGTACATCATCTCGAGCAGGGAGACGGAGTCGAGCACGAGCCGCGAGGCGCCGAACTCCTGGATCAGCCCGGGGAGTTCGCTCCGGATGCTCGTCAGGCTGTTCGCCATCTCGACGGGGTCGAGGTCGAGGACGGCTAACTGCCCCCGATCCTCGTAGTCGGAGAACTCCCAGCCCTTGTCGTCCGCGCTGCTCATGATGCGCTCGTAGCTCTCCTCTAAGGTGATGAACACGGCGCTCTCGCCGCGTTCCAGGCCGTGGTGGATGAACTGCAGGCCGAAGGTGGTTTTCCCGGTGCCGGCGCTCCCGATGGACACCATGAGCGACCGTTCCGGAACCCCCTCCTGGATCATGTCGTCGAGCCCGCCGATCCCGACGTCGATCCGTGGCATCTCGCTCTCGAAGGACTCCTCCTCGAACCCGCCGGATTCGCCGCCACCGCCCGCGAACCCCCCACCGCTCTCGCCTCCCGGTGCAGGGGCGTTCTGGAAGGCGGTGGCGAAGTCGTCGCCGAACGGATCGTCGGCGTCCCCGGACGCGTCGGTCTCGCCCTCGGGGGTGGACCCTCCCGGGCTCCCGCCGAGCGCCTCCTCGAACGACGCCTCGCCGTCCCCCGCGTCGTCCCCGGCGTCGCCACTGCTCCCGTCATCGTCGCTCCCCGCGCCCTCGCGGAACGCCCGCTCGAACCAGTCGTCCTCCTCGTCCTCGCTACTCATGTGGCTCCCCGGGCCCCGTCCTCGCGGTGCCGCGTACCCCGAGATGTGGGGTCGACGGCAAAGTACTTTTGCCCGGGGGCGGGCACTCCGGTATGCAACTCGGGATCGTCGCGCAGACGGGCAAGGACCGCGCCCGCGACCTCGCGGTCGAGCTGGCCCGGTCCCTCACGGGGGAGGCCTCGGTCCGGGTCGACGCGAACACCGCCGCGGTCGCCGACGTCCCGGTCGAGGGCGTCCCCGTCGCCGAGATGGCCGGAGACGACCTCGTCGTGAGCGTCGGCGGGGACGGCACCTTTCTCTACGTCGCTCGCCAGGTCGGCGCGACGCCGATCCTCGGCGTCAACCTCGGCGAAGTGGGGTTTCTCAACGCCGTCCCTCCGGAGGAGGCCCTCGAACGCGTTCGCGAGGAGATCGAGCACGTCCGCGAGACCGGTGCCCCGCGCTACCGGGAGGTGTCCCGGATCGAGGCCCGGGGGGAGTCGATCGCCCTCGCGCCGGCGCTGAACGAGATCGTCGTCCAGGGGCCCGGGCGCGGTCACGGACAGGGAGCCGACCTCGAGGTACTCGTCGGCGGATCGGCGTACCTCCGGGATCGCGCCGACGGCGTCATCGTCGCGACGGGGACCGGGAGCACCGCCTACAGCCTGAGCGAGGGCGGGCCGATCGTCCACCCCTCCGCCGTGGGACTGGTCGTGACGCCGATGTGTCCCCGCCGGTCGGTTCCCCCGCTTGTGGTCGGTGAGGATCGGGAGATCGTCGTCCGGGTCTCGGGGGCGGAGGCGGCGACCGTCCTGAGCGACGGGAGCGAGCGTGCCCACGTGGAGGCCCCTGCCGAGGTCGAGATCGGCCTCGCGGCCGACCCGGCCCGGATCGCCGGGCCGCGATCCGATTTCTTCCGCGCGCTCGAGAAGATCGACTGATGTTGCCGGTCCCCGGGAGCCGTGCCGGAACGGAAAGGCCTAATCGATCCCGACACCAACCAGGGATCAATGGATGGCCAACTCCCCGACGTCCAGGCCACCGAGCCAGACGTGGCGGTCGGCCTGAACCGGGTCGGCGTCACCGGCGTCGAGAAACTGGTCGAGATCGAGCGCCCCGAGAAACGCCCCTACGTCCTGATGGCGGAGTTCGACGTCTTCGTCGACCTCCCCGGGTGGCGCAAGGGGATCGACATGAGCCGCAACATGGAGGTCGTCGACGAGATCCTGGAGGAGACCGTAGAAAGCGGGGACCTCCGGATCGAGGACGTGTGTGGCGACGCCGCCGAGCGCCTGATCGAGAAACACGACTACACGACCAAGGCGGAGGTCCGGATGGAGGCCGAGTGGGGCCTCCGGGAGGAGACGCCCCAGAGCAACCGCCCGACACAGAGCACGGCGACGATCCTCGCCGGCGCGACCGCCGACGGCGAGAGCACCCGCGAGGAGATCGGCGCACAGGTGACCGGGATGACGGTCTGTCCCTGCTCGCAGGGCATGATGGAGGGCCGCGCCGCCGAGAAACTGGCGGAACTCGGCGTCGGTGACCGGGAGGTCCGGGAGTTCCTAGAGGAGGTCCCCCAGGCCGGCCACTCCCAGCGCGGCCACGCCACGCTCACGGTAGAGAGCGACGGCGCGCCCGAGGTCGACCTGCTCGAACTGATCGATGTCGCCCGCGACGCCATGAGCGCCCGGATCTACAACACCGCAAAGCGCCCCGACGAGGACCACATGACCTACCGGTCGCACCTCAACGCGAAGTTCGTCGAGGACTGCGTGCGCTCGCTGGCGAAGGGCGTCGTGAACCGGTTCCCGGACCTCCCGGAGGACGCCGTGGTCCGGATGGAACAGTCCAACGACGAGTCGATCCACCAGCACAACGCCCACGCCGAGCGGGTCGCGGAGTTCGGGCAACTGAAGCGGGAACTGAACGGCGGGTCGGCGGCGTAGGCTCCGACACGGCCCCCGGACGAGTTTTCATCGGAGCCGGAACCGAAAGAGACGCGGAAAAGCGAGGACGGGGAGGATGGAGACTGACAGGTCGGGTGGGTCATCCCTTGCAGGCAGGGTACCCATGGCGCCGCCCCACGCCTGGGCCTGCCGCCCGACCAGTTCGAAGTATACCCCCCACTTACTCAAATAATGGCGTAATAAGCCGGCTAAAGGTGTGATTACGCGGGCGGATACCGGTGAAAACCTCCGATATCGGGGAATCCCGGCCGTTATCAGTCGTCGAGCGATGCCGGCTCGACGGTCATCGTGTACAGTCGGTCGAGCCCGTCGACCATCGCCCGGACGCTGGCGCGGGTGATGTCGGCGTCGCTCGCGCTCACGGTCACGGAGCGGTCGCCCCGCGAGAGGCCGACCTCGACGGTCACCATGGCGTCGGTGCCGCCGGTGACGGCGTCGACGTGGTAGGAGTCGAGCCGGAAGACGGCGTCCTCCAGGGCCTTCCGGACGGCGTTGAGCGCGGCGTCGACCGGGCCGTCCCCGGTCCCGCTTGCGGTGCGCTCCTCGCCGTCGACGACGAGCCGGACGCTCGCGGTCGGGGTGCCGCTGCCCGAGACGGCGGTGAGGTCGGCGAGTTCGACCCGGCGCTCGCGGTCGGCGCCGCTCACGTCCTCGGCGATCGCGAGCAGGTCGGCGTCGGTGACGCGCTTGTCGCGCTCGCCGAGTTCCTTCACCCGGGAGACGACCGCGTCGAGTTGCTCGTCGTCGAGTTCGACGCCGTGTTCCTCCAGGGCGGCCCGGACGCCGGCGCGACCGGCGTGCTTGCCGACCACCAGCCGGCGCTCGCGGCCGACGGTCTCGGGCGGGTAGGGCTCGTACATCGCCTCGTCCTTGAGGGTGCCGTCGGTGTGGATCCCCGACTCGTGGGTGAAGGCGTTCTCGCCGACGACGGCCTTGTTCGGCGGGAGGGGCACGCCCGTCGCGTCCGAGACCAGTTCGGCGAGGGGGTACAGCCCCTTCAGGTCGACGGTGTCGACGTCGTAGACGTGGGCCAGCGAGATGGCGACCTCTTCCAGGGCGACGTTGCCGGCGCGCTCGCCGATGCCGTTGACCGTGCTGTGGACGAGGTCCGCGCCGGCGGCGACACACGCGAGGGCGTTCGTCAGCCCCAGCCCGAGATCGTCGTGGGTGTGCGCGGAGACGGGACCGAGATCCGCGAGGCGGGAGACGGCCTCGTAGCACCGCTCGGGGCCGGCGTGGCCGACGGTGTCGGCGAAACACACCCGGTCGGCGCCGGCGTCGATCGAGGCTGCCATGAGGTCCTCCAGGAAGTCGAGGTCGGCGCGGGAGCCGTCCTCGCCGATCACTTCGACCCAGAGGTCCTCCCCGGTGGCGTACTCCACGAGCGACCGGGTGTTCTCGATCGTCGACTCGCGGGTCGAGCCGAGTTTCTCCTCGACGTGGCGGTCGCTGGCGGGGACGACCAGGTGGACGCCGTCGACGCCGACGTCGAGCGCGTGGTCGACGTCCGACTCGATGCCCCGCGTGAAACTCGTCACCGTCGCCTCTAAGTCCTGCTCGACCACCCGTCGCATGGCGGCGCGCTCGCCCTCGCCGGTGCAGGCGCTGCCCGCCTCGATGACGGACACGCCGATGTCGTCGAGTTTCCGCGCGATCTCGACTTTCTCCTCGGCCGAAAGCGCGATCCCGGGGGCCTGCTCGCCGTCGCGTAGCGTGGTGTCGAGAAGCTGTACCGGCGTCGTCTGAGAGTTAATGGGTGGGGCGGAAGCCCCGAATAAATCGATCACGGGTCATGGTACCCTACGGGAGACAAGTGCGGTCGCGTACTTAAGTATCACTATTATCGTACGGCGTCGCCCGGTTTTCCGGCTGTCGTGGCGGCGTCGCCCGGTTTTCCGGCTGTCGTGGCGGCGTCACCCGGTTTTCCGGCTGTCGTAACGGCGTCGTTCGGCTTTCCGGACCGGCGCGCGCCCTCGCGGCCTCGTGCCGCGAGGCGTCGCGCGAGGGATGAGGGAGCGATGTGAGCGAGCCCCGCGAGCGAACGAGCGACCGAATCGGCTGGGGAGGCGAGTGGCGATAGCGCCCCGAGAACGGGCGGATCTCGTGGTCCCGGTGGTGCTCGCTCGCGTGGATGTCGGAGTCACGCCAGTGGTGATTCGATCGTATCAGACCGTGACAGAACGTAAGATGTCCCGGTTTTCGTCTTGCTCTGCCTCTGTCCGGTCGGGTACGTACACTCGTCCGGACCCGATCATCGCGCCGTGTCCCCAGAATTCATGTTCTGCGTCGAGTGTCCAGAGCTGCTCGCCCGTGGCCGCGTCGAGTGCCCCGATGTACGACGACCCGTCGAACGACTCGTTTAATGGTCTGTAGATGAGGAGTTGGCCGTTGACAACACCAAGCATTCGAACGTTTCCGTCGACCTGTTGCTCCCAGACGGTCGTCCCATCCGGAATGGCCCGAGCGATGATCGTCCGGTCTTCGTACTTCATACCGAACAGCATCCCGTATCCAATCAACGAATTAACAACGGGGGTCCCACGAATCCACACCGGCTCGCCGTTTGTCGGGTTCAACTGGGCTTGCTTTTCAGCCAGTGCGAGCAACCGACCGCGATAGCCATAGAGTTCGCCGAACCCGCGTTCGGAACCATACATACCCTCGAACATCCATTGTCCCTCGCCGGTCTCGACGTCCACGGCATGAAGGATTTCGGAGCCGGACTCGTGGAGGTGCCCGGTCTGGATGACGACGTGATCGCACACGAGAGTCGTTTCTCCGACATCACGATCCGAGGCGTCGGGGGACCACTCCCAGCGGCGCGAACCGTCGAACTCGAAGGCGGTGACGCCGTTGTGCCCGGCGTAGTAGATCGTCTCGTTTCGGACGTACGTCCCTCGGTGAGTGCCTACATCGACCGTCCACTGGGTCGTTCCGTCCGCAAGCGAGACCGCGTGCATGGGCTGAACGTTTGGCAGGACGTCGATCGCTTCCCGGACGAGGACGAACTCCTGGGTCGTCGTGATCGGGTAAAATCCGCCCGCATACCCGGCAGTCATCGTGAGCGCTGTCCACTGTTCCTCACCGGTTTCAGCGTCTACCCCGTGAAGTGTGACCTGTGATTCCTCATAATTGACATCATTTTCCTCGATCCGACGGACGACGATCGTGTTGCCTTCGACCAGTGGCGCGCCGACCGACCCACCGAGGTCCGTTTCCCAGACGATATCACCGGTTTCTCGGGAGAGTGCGGCAAGCACCCCATCTCCCGTCGTCACGAGGACACGGGTCTCGTCGAGTGGGGTAACCGGGGCGACGACGGGTGAGAGGGCCGTCTCCCAGGCGATCGATCCAGGTTCGCCCGGCGAGTCGCTCGGGTCCGGGGGCGAGGAAAGCGCCTCTACACATGGATTGCCGGGTGTCGTAGACGTGAATGAATTCTCTGTGGTACACCCGGCAAGTCCGGTGATCCCGGTTACGGCGATAGCTTGGAGGTATGCGCGCCGTCTGACGCGTTTCGAGCGATCACCTCTATCTCCCGTATTGTCCTGGTCCGAGCGCATGGCAGATGAATATCACCCACAGATGAAAAATGGTAGTCACACTCAAACACGCGTTTCAGCGTAGGAGTAGGAGGTCCCTCTGATCGATGCCTCAGCCAGTATGATGCATACGCGCTATCTATTCATCAGCGCCGTCGTGATGATTCGCTTAGGGGTCGTTCGGGCGATTGATGGATGTAAACAACCTCGGGCGCGGTGGCCCGAGGCTTTTGTAGTTCCCTCAGCCCTGAGCGAGCACTCCCTGCTCGGCGAGCGAGCGGGATGAGGTTGGGCGGCTTACGCGCCCCGACCCGGACAGACGCACCACCCGCACCTGCGGCTGGGTTTTGTGAGTCCGGTAATTCGTCGTGTTCCCATCGAGTTTCGCCTTCTCACGCCACGCGATGTTCACCGATGCATTCCGGTCAGCGTGGTCTTGCACCACGTCACACTCGTCGTTCGGACACTGAAACCGCCGTCCCTGCCGACTGCCGCGTTCACCACAACACGAACACGTCTGCGAGTTGTAGTACGCATCCACTGTATCCGTGGGAATCTCTCGCCACGTCGCCTTGTACGAGACGAATTTCTCGAACTTGTGGAACGGCAGTTTGTGCAATCGGCGGTTCATATACGTCCCGTACTTGATTTCGTCGCGGATACCGCTCATATCCTCGAACACGATAACCGGGGTCGAGAATTGCTCTGCGAACTCCACGATAGCACGAGACAGGCGGTGTAACACCCACTCGGTGAATCGTTCTTCTGTGTCATCGAGTCTGTGGTGGATGCTCGTCTTGCCGTGTTCCTGACACCGTTTCGTGATGGTGTGGTAGCGTTGACGTTCCTGTTTAACTCGTCCGTAATCAAGGACGAGAGTCCCTTTCGTCTGCATTGTCTCGCGGTCGAGGGCAGTGAGTGCGACGTTGCGCTCGTTGATGTCCACGCCGACCAGCGTGTCGGCAGTGTTGGGTTCGGGCACGTCGAACTCGCGTGTGACCGTGACATGTAGGTAGTACACGCCATCGCGGTACAGGAGTTCGGCTTGCCCCACATCCACCTCGTCCGACGTGAGGGCGTCTTGAAGTTCGTCTATCACGTCCGGATCACCCCGAAGGTGGCCTCTCACCTTCTTGTATGGTTTCGCGCTGATGCGGAACTGGACGCGGTTCGTGTCGTCGTCAACGGTGAGGCGGTAGCCTTCCGTATGCGCCATGACGAGCGGGTACGCGCCAGTCCTGTCGGTACTGGGAGGCGTCGGTTTTCCTCCGTCTGGATTGTCTTGATCCTCCCACCACTCTTTGAGTGACTGGTAAGAGTCCCACGTCTGGAGAGCCTTGCCGACAACCGCGCACTTGTTGTTCCGCAAGAAGCCGTCGCGGTCAACCTCGTTCTGTATCTCGGTACGCGTGTACCCCTGTTGTGTGAGGCGGATGGTTTCGTTGAAAATTTCGCGTGACACGAGGCGGGCATCGTGAAGCCACGACCGTTCACCAGACGCTATGTGAAGGCGCGTCTGAATCGTCTTCGTGGCTTCCTCACCCATGCTTTGACAATCGTTCCAGACTGTCATAAATGTAGGGATTCGGGATGAAAGAATACCGTAGTCATGCACATTCGGTTAGTTCCTGCAAGTATCACTTCGTCTGGTGTCCCAAGTATCGCCATCCAATTCTCAACGCAGTTGAAGACGATGTTCGAGAATTGTTTGGTGAGACTGCCGACCACTTTGGGCACGAGGTTCTTGGGTTGGAGATTGTGGACGACCACGTACACCTGTTCGTGCAAACAGACCCAAAGTACAGCCCTGCGAACATCGCTCGACAATTCAAATCGTACTCGGGGAAGCACTTGCTAGAACGGTATCCGGAGATACGGGAGGCGTATTTCTGGGGTGGCGGATTCTGGAAGGTTGGGTACTACGTTGGGACGACAGGGGAGGTATCGGAAGAAGTGGTTGAGCGGTATATCGAAGAGACGGAACACGCGCCGGAGTGACGCGCTTCACCCCCGCCCACGGTGGGGCGGGGAACTCGCGCTGCTTTTCGTTTAGAGGATGGATGTCTCATCCAGGGTGCTGGGAGCGGAGGACTGACCCTCCGGCGAAAGAGGGATTTCAGTCTCCCCAACGATTATTAATTCAGATTCACACGGTGAAGCCATGGCCGATTCGACCGGAACCAGACGTCGGTTTCTGCGCCTCGGGGCCGCTTTTGGTGCGTTCGGCGTCGCGGGGTGCCTGAGTCGCGGGACGAAGGGGAGCGGAGACGGTGACACGCCGACAGGGTCTGAGACGCCGACATCGACATCCCCACCG
>Ga0207719_100462_pt1 | contig 23533 bp, 25 predicted proteins | sample A23P1SouthBayCA_2_FD_187279 | JGI IMG/M metagenome (GOLD analysis project Ga0207719, IMG submission 187279) | Aerobic enrichment media microbial communities from Eden Landing Ponds, California, USA - A23 P3 (3) (SPAdes) | ecosystem: Environmental > Aquatic > Marine > Unclassified | place... | reverse complement strand
TGGGCACACAGCCCGTCGAACTCCGGGTCAACCCGGCCCGCCGCGGCGGCGACGGGGTCGCCGACCTCGAAGCCGCGCTCGCGGAGTTCGCGATCGACCTGCCGGGCTACGCCGTCGACGGCGACGCCTGATCGGTCGTCGCGGCGTCCGCGGTCGACCTGCCACGGGCCACGGCCGTCGCGGCCGCCTCAGTCGACGCTGGGGGGCGCCGATCCCGACGCCGCTCCCGAGAGCAGGTCGTCGAAGGATTGTACCCGGTAGTCCCCGAGCACGCAGTGGCCCCGCCGGTCGCCGTGGCGTTCGACGTGGACGCCGTCGAGGCCGGCGTTCCAGGCGGCGCCGACGTCGTTGGCCCCGTCGCCGGCGAGTGCGCCGCGGCCCCCGTCGTCGACGTCGAGGTCGCCGATGGCCCGCTCGACGGGCGCCGGATCGGGCTTCCAGCCCAGTTCCTCGGAACAACAGACGACGGCGTCGAACCAGTCCCGGATGTCGAGGTGGTCGAGGATCGGATCGGTGAGAAAGCGCTGGCAGTGGGTCACGACGCCCACGGGGCAGTCCAGCCGCGAGATGAAGCGGGCGGCGTCCTCGTGGACGTACGTCTCCTCGGCGCGGCGTTCGGGACTCTCGACGTCGTGAAAGGCCGGCCAGAACGCTTCGGGGTCGACCCCCCACTCGACGAGGAGGTCGTCGCGGGAGCCTCCGAAGCCGTGCCAGAGGAGTTCGACCTGCCGGTCCGAGAACCGGTGGCCCAGCCGGTCGCCCACCCGGTCGAACGTCTCGCGGGGGTACGACCACTCGATGTCGACGACGGTTCCGTCGAGGTCAAAGAGCCAGTAGTCGTACTCCGAAACCATCCAGGCACCCGATAGACGGTCCAGAGATATGTGTGTTCCGGGCCGGACGACGGTTCTCCCAGCCCGGGTCGCGCCCGTCAGGATTCCCTGACGTGGACGGAACTGCCGAGGTACTTGTGGATCGCCTCGTCGGCGTCGGCGGCGTTGTAGGCCCCCGGCTCGGCGTCGATCGCGTCCCTGAACGCCGCCAGGTACGCCCGGTCGGTCCGGAGTTCGCGGAAAGACGCGGCGACGACGGGGACGCCGAGCCACTCCGAGGCGACCGCCCGGAACCGCGGCTCGTCGTTCAGCTCGCCGCGCCAGAGCCACTCGCGAAACAGCTGCCACCCCTCCTCGCCGGGGGGCGGCGCCGGGCGCTCGACGACCGTCTCGAAGGTCGCGGGGTCGGTCTCGACGCCGTCGGTGTCCAGGCGAAACTCCACCCGGAACACGTAGGCGGCGTCCATCCGCCGGCGGTCAGCGCTCGTCGTTAAACAGTTCGGCGAGTTTGACGTCCTTGTCCGTGATCCCTCCCTCTTCGTGGCTGGTGAGTCGGACCTCGACCTCCCCGTAGCGGATTGTGATCGTCGGGTGGTGGAACTCCTCCTCGGCGACCTCCCCGACGCTCGTGGCGAAGGCCACGCCGTCGAGGTAGTCGTCGAACTCGTAGACGCGGACGATCTCGTCGCCGTCGCGCTCCCAGCCGTTCGGCACGTCGCGGGCGATCTCGTCGTCGCTGAGTAGGTCTGCCATGGATGCACAGACGGTCGGCCGCGGCAAAACGTTTTGGTGGGTCGTCGGCGCGCCGGGCGGTTTCGGGCCCGCCCGGTGACGCGGTTTCGGGTCGGCCGCGGCAACGAGCGCTCGATCCGGGCGGCTACCAGTCGGCCGGCGCCTTGTCCCGGTAGAAGCCGCCCGAGGGGCTGCCGGGGCGGAAGCGACACAGCCACACGGGCGTCTCGGCGCCGTCCTCGACCGGGCGGTTCGCGTTCTCGCCGCCCATGTCGGTTCTGACCCACCCCGGACACGCGGAGTTCGCGATCAGCCCGTCGTCGCCGTACTCGCCGTCGAGGTAGGCCGTGAGGCCGTTGACCGCCGTCTTCGACACCCGGTAGACGGGCGCGCCGCCGCGCTGTGGCTGGGTGACCGCGCCCATCCCCGAGGACATGTTCACCACGCGCCCGCCGTCGTTCTGGAGCAACAGGGGGACGGCGTGTTTACACAGCACCATCGGTCCCCGGACGTTGACCGCGAGCGTCCGGTCGATCTCGGTCGTCGGGTCGGCGACGATGTCCGTCTCCCGGCCGTCCATCACGCCCGCGTTGTTCACGAGGACGTCGAGGCGGCCGACCTCGTCGAAGACGCCGTCGACCGCGGCCTCGACGTCGCCCTCCTGGGTCACGTCGAGCAGGACCGACTCGGTTCCCTCCGGCACTTCGTTGTCCATACTCCGGGTCCCCGCGTACACCGTCGCACCAAGGTCGCGGAGGCTCCGCGCGATCTCGGCGCCGATGCCGCGGTTGGCGCCGGTCACCAGGGCCACCTGTCCGTCGAGCGAGTCGTACAGTTCGGGGTCGTCCATGGACGCGACCACGGTCCCTCCCGTCATACGGGTGTCGAAGCCGGAATCGTCGTCCCCGACCGGCCGACCGATCGGGCGTGCCGGTCGCAGGTCAACACCCGGCGCCGGCGGTCAATCGGAACGGAACGCTCAGTAACGTCGCAGTCGGCGAAAAAAGGGAAGGGTCACCCGAGCAGGTACTCGAGTCTGGGGTAGCGTTCGAGGAGTGGTCGCCCCCCGATCTCGTAGTTCTCGATGAACCGGTCGAGCCCCAGGATCCGGCCGGCCCCGAAGGCTGCGACGGCCAGGAACACGAGCATGTACGCGAAGTCGCCGTTGATGACCCCGTGTTCGACGCTCCAGTTCCCGAAGTAGAACATGAGCATCATCAGCGCGCCGAAGAACGCCGCGAGGCGAACCAGCGCGCCCACCAGCAGCCCGAGGCCGATGAGGAACTCACCCCACGGTACGGCGAGGTTGGCGAACTCCACGAACCACGGCGTCGCGGCCATCCAGGCGAACATCCATTCGAGCGGGTTCCCGTTCGCCGCGGCCACGTTGGCCAGATACCCCTGTGCGCTCCAGCCGGACGCCATGATCTTCTCGACGCCCGAGTAGAGGAACGCCCAGCCCATCATGAGCCGGAGCGAGAGGACGAACCACGCGCTCAGGCTGTGGGCGCGTCCCCTGACGGTGACGTCGCCAATCGAGCTTTCGAACACGTTCGGGCCGGTAGACTGCTGTTTCGTGGACATTGTGTTCACCTACAGGTAGACAGTCGCGCGCAGAGACCGTATAGCCCGCAGCTGATTCTCCGAATCCGGGAACGATGCCCGCCCCGGTCAGTCCGTGCTGCGCTCAGTCCCCGTCGAAGTCCCGTCGCATCGCGATTTCGAACCACGGGCAAAAGCGGAGCTGTCGGTACCACTTCGGGTTGTCGTGGAGGTGTTCGTAGTCGACCCACAGCAGGCCGGCGATCTCGTCTTCGTCGGGGTCGAGCGTGGCGTCGTCCAGCGTCACCTTCAACACCGAGCACACCTCCCACTCGACGCCCTCGGTGGCGTAGTACCGCTTGTACTCGAACGTGTCCGTCACCCGCAGGTCGCCGTACTGGTCCGGCGTGACGCCGAGTTCCTCCTCCAGGCGGACCCGCGTGGCCTCGATCTGGCTCTGTCCCGCCCGCGGGTGCGAGGCGACGGTGCCGTCCCAGTGGGTGTCCCACAGGCGCTTGCCGGGGGCGCGCTGGCCCAGGAGCAGGCGCCCCTCGCGATCGAACACGAGCGCCGTGAACGCCCGGTGGCGGATCCCGTCGCCCGTGTGGGCTTCCAGGCGGTTGACCAGCCCCTCCTCGGTGTCGGATTCGTCGACCGCGATGACGTCCTGTCCTGCGTTCTCGTGGACGTCGCCGCTCCCGTCGACCGGCTCCGCCGCAGTGCCCGCCGGCGTGGTCTCCGGCCCGTCGTTCGAGTTCATACACGCTCGAATGGGGACCGGAGTGAAGGACTCTTCGGTGCGGTTTATCGATTCCCCTCGCCAGGGTTGGGATCGTACGACTCGCCGACGAACACCTCCAGCGCGCGCGGGCGGACCTCGGCCGAGAGCGACCGATGTTCGGTGATTTCGCCGTCGAAGCTGAAGTCGAGCGCCTCCCCCTCCCCGATGTCGACGCTGAGGCGCGAGGCCGTGAGCCGGGTGATGTGGTCGCTCCCGGCGTCGAACAGGCGGTAGACCGCGGCCTCCTCGACGAGTTGGCTCGGCGGCATCGACTCGACGATCGCCACGTCGAACAGGCCGTCCTCGACGTTCGCCTGCATCACGCGCTCGTCGCCGAACCGCCGGGCGTTGCCGATGAGCACGAAGATGGCCTCGCCCCGCCAGAGCGGCTCGGCGTCCGTTCCGTCGCGCAACTCGATCGAGAACGCCTCGAACTCCCGGAGCGTCCGGAGCGTCGTCAGCACGTACGCGAGGATCCCGAAGCGCTCTTTCTGTTCGGCGGAGGTCGACCCGCTGGCCTCCGCAGTGAGGCCGCCGACCAGCGAGTTGACGAAGGGGCGGCCCTCGGCCATCCCGAGGTCGATCGACCGTCGATTGCCGCGCTCGATCACCTCGAAGGCCTCGGCGACGCTCCCGACGCCGACGTTGCTCGCGAAGTTGTTGCCCGTCCCTCCGGGGACGACCCCGAAGGTCACCTCGTCGAGCGCGTCGGCGTCGAGCAGCCCCTGGACCGCGCGGTTGAGGGTGCCGTCCCCGCCCGCCGCGGCGACCACTGACGCGCCGGCCTCGGCGGCCTCCCGGGCGAACCGGCGGATGTCGTCCTCGCCGCCGGTTTCGCGGACGGCGAAGCCGTGTTCGCCCGCCAGCCGACGGACCTGCTCGCGGTGATCGCCGGTGCCACTCGCCGGGTTGAGAATACAGACTCGTTCGAGGAGGCCGCGCTCGTCGCCCGGACTGCGCCCGGGACTCGCTCCGTCCATGGTGACACACGCGCTCGCGGGTGAATAAGCCGGACCCCTGCGACGGAAAGCGATTTACCCGTCGGTCCCTGGCTGCCGTCCGGCGCGAGGCCCCGCCGCCTCGGGTGCGTTCGGGCCGAGACGGTCGCTTTCCCGACCCGCGTCTCCGACCCGGGACGCTGCGACTGAAGGGCGGATGCCAAAGGAGCGCCGTCACCTACCCCGACCGTGTACGCAGTCGACCTCCACAATCACACCCGATTTTTCCACGGCTTCGGGAGGGCCGCGGCCGTCTACGACCCGCTGGGCTACACGCTCCACGCCATCGCGGGGCGACTGCGGGGCCTCGACGGCCTGGCGCTCACGAACCACGACTACTACCGCCCCTTCGTCGGGGCGGGGGTGACGGCGATCCCGGGCGTCGAGGTGTCGACGACCGACGGGCACGTGCTCGTCGTCGGGCCGAACCCGCCCGTGACGACGACGCCCGGCACGCTCACCCCCGAGGAGACGGTCGACCTCGCCCACGAACGCGGCTGTGCGGCGATCATCGCCCACCCGTTTCGGGACAGTTCCGTCCGGGACAGCGACGCCACCTTCGACGCCGTCGAGATCAACGGCAAACACCCCCACACCTGGGAGCGGGTGCGGAGCCTCGCGGCCGAGCGCGACCTCCCCATCGTCGGCGGGTCGGACGCCCACTTCCCAATTGAGGTCGGCCGCGCCTACACCCTGATCGACGCCGACGAACTCACGCCGGAGAGCGTCGCCGCCGCCGTCCGCGACGGCCGCGTCGACTGGGGGACGACCAGCGACCCGACCTCGAAGGTCGTCCACCGGGCGTATCGCTACGTCCACGGCCGGAAGGGCCACTGGAAAGACTGGCCGCCCACGGAACACGCCCCCTCCCCCGCCGAGGTCGGCGGTCCGGCTGACGCCGTCGATACCGTCGGAACCGCCGACGCCGGCGACGCGGCCGAGGGTACCGGCGGCGACGATCCGGGGTTAGAGGGGGGCGACTCCCGCCCCGACGGCGGGGGGTGAGCCGGGCACCGACAGGGTCGTGGGCAGCAGTCGCCCCGCCCCGATCATCCAAGTCGCTCGTCGAGGATCAGCCGCGTCTTGGTGTTCTCGACCTCGTCCAGTTCGCGGACGCGCGTGATGAGATCGTTCACCGCCGCGGTGTCGGCGGCGTCGACGACCATCACCACGTCCTCGTCGCCGCTGACCTGCCAGACGAAGTCGACCTCGGACCAGTCGGCCATGCGCTCTGACACCGCCGAGGTGTTGACGTCGACCGCGACTGACACCTCGACCATCGCCTTGATGTTCCCGGTCCGCGTGGAGATGGTGAACCGCTCGATGATCCCCTGGTCGCTCAGGCGTTCGACCCGGTTGCGGACCGTCCCCTCCGAGGTGCCCACCTCGTCGGCGATCTCGGTGTACGGCGTTCGGGCGTCCCGCCGCAGGATGCCGAGAATCTGCTGGTCGAGGTCGTCCATGTCCACACGTCTCGGTGGAGGCTCTTGGGGATTACGAATTTCGTAACGCGACTTCGAAAGCAAGCCTTATGCCCGGGGATTCGTTACAGTTCTCGTAATGTCGGACGCCTACCTGGCCCTGGAAGACGGCCGCGTCGTCGAAGCGCGTGGTCGCGTTCCGGGACGCTCGCGCGGAGAACTGGTATTCACGACGGCCTACACCGGCTACGAGGAGAGCCTGACCGACCCCTCCTACGAGGAGCAGGTGCTCACGTTCTCGTACCCGCTCATCGGCAACTACGGCGTCCGAGAGGAGCGCTTCGAGTCCGACCGCGTCCACCCGCGGGCGGCGGTCGCCCGGGAGTTCACCGACGACGTCGTCGAGTGGCTCGACGAAGAGGGTGTGCCGGCGATCGACCACCTCGACACCCGCGAGCTGGTCACCTCCATCCGCGACAGCGGCGCGATGAAGTGTGGCCTCGCCGTCGGCGAGGACGTCACGCCGGAGGACGCAAAGGCCGAACTCGCCGACTGCAAGGGCATGAGCGAGCACACCGACATCGGCCGCCTGGTGTCGACCGGCGAGCACGAACTGTTCCCCGGCGACGACGGCGTCGACGCGACGATCGCCCTGATCGACTGCGGCGCCAAGAAGTCGATCGTCGACTCGCTGAACGAACGCGGCGCCGACGTCCACGTCCTGCCGTACGACGCGACGCACGCCGACGTCGACGACGTCGACCCCGACGTCCTGTTCATCTCGAACGGTCCGGGCGACCCGGAGAACTTCGAGGCCGCCGAATCGCTCGTCGACTCCTACGTCGGCGACCTGCCGATCGCGGGCATCTGTCTCGGCCAGCAGGTCGTCGCCAACGCCCTCGGCGGCGCCACCGAGAAGATGACCTTCGGTCACCGCGGCGTCAACCAGCCGGTGCGTGACCTCCGCACCGACAAGGTGGTCATGACCACCCAGAACCACGGCTACAGCGTGGCCGACCCCGGCGACCTCGACGTGACCCAGGTGAACGTCAACGACGACACCGCCGAGGGGCTAGAGAGCGAGGAACTGGAGATCATCACCCGGCAGTACCACCCCGAGGCCCACCCCGGCCCCCACGACTCGCTCGGCTTCTTCGACGAGGTGCTCGAACTGGCCGACTCCGACGCCCGCGTCGTCGCCTGACCACGAGGCAACCGCGAGCGGATCGCTCTTTTCCCGTCGTCAAGTACGCACCCCCCGGTAGCGGGGGCTGTCGACACACGTCGCGGAAGACGGTTCGTCTGCCCCAGTACTCGGTAGCGGCGCGTGTCCGACCGGACGGTCCTCGGATCCACTCCCGGTAGCGGTGCGTGTCAGACTGGCCCCGTGCGAGACGTCGAAGAAGAATTTTCTTCAACACCGGATGGTGAAGCCAGATCGATGCATTTTACAACCTGATATCGAATAGATGTTATCGATGACCCGAACAGTGTCAGATTATCTCTGGATAGCGGCGATGGTCGTGCTCGTCGTCCTCGCGGTCCCCTGGTTCCTGTGGGGGGACTCGCGGGTCGTCGCGGGGTTGCCGCTGTGGCTGTGGTGGCATGTCGGTTGGATGGCGCTGGCGGCGGTGGTCTTCTACGCGTTCACCCGTGGTCCGTGGGAACGGTTGATGGGGGTGACCCGTGGCTGACCTCGGCCTGCAGGTCGGGATCGTCGGCGCGTACCTGCTGGTCGCGCTGGCGATCGGTGTGCTGGCGTACCGGCTGACGGGGCGAGACGCAGAGGATTATTACCTCGCGAACCGCTCGATCGGGACGGTCGTCCTGCTGTTTACGACGTTCGCGACGCTGCTGTCGGCGTTTACCTTCTTCGGCGGCCCCAACCTCGCCTACGGCGCCGGGCCGGAGTGGATCCTCGTCATGGGCGTGATGGACGGCGTCATCTTCGCGTTGCTGTGGTACGCCGTGGGGTACAAACAGTGGCTCGTCGGCCGCGCGCACGGCTACGTCACGCTCGGCGAGATGCTCGGCGACCGGTTCGGCTCGAAAGCGCTCCGGACGGTGGTCGCCCTCGTCTCGCTGTTCTGGCTGTTCCCGTACGTGATGCTCCAGCAGATGGGCGCCGGCGAGGCGCTGGTCGGGCTCACGGACGGGGCGATCCCCTACTGGGCCGGCGCGGCGCTCATCACGGTGTTCATGATCCTCTATGTCGCCCTCGCGGGGTTGCGGGGCGTCGCCTGGACCGACACGGTCCAGGGACTGTTTATGCTCTCGGTCGTCTGGATCGCGGTTGCGTGGGTGCTGTCGGCCGTCGGCGGCGTCGGCGTCGTCAACGAGGGGCTGCGGGCGTCGAACCCCGACTTCTTCAGTCTCGGCGGCGGGCTCTACTCCCCGCAGTTCGTCATCTCCTCGGCGGTGACAATCGCCTTCGGGGTGACGATGTTCCCGCAGATCAACCAGCGCTTTTTCGTCGCGAAGTCGGATGCGGTGCTCAAGCGCTCCTTCGCCCTCTGGCCCGTGCTGGTGTTGTTGCTGTTCGTTCCGGCCTTCCTCCTGGGGACGTGGGCCGCGGGCCTGGGGGTGACCGTCCCCGAGGGCGCGAACGTGATCCCGGTGTTGCTGACCGAGTACACGCCCGCCTGGTTCGCCGCGCTCGTCATCGCGGGCGCGATGGCCGCGATGATGTCCTCCTCGGACTCGATGCTGCTCTCGGGGTCGTCGTATTTCACCCGCGACGTCTACCGGCCGCTCGTGACCGCCGACCTGTCGGGGGTCCTGGGGGGTGACTCGCGGTCGGACTCGGGCGCCCTCGCACTCGTCCGTTCGGTTCTCCGCGAGCGCACCGTGGACGGGGATCGGGAGGCCCAGGTCGCCCGCGCCGGTGTCGCGCTGTTTGCGACCCTTTCCTTCGTCGCGAGCCTCTTCCGGCCGGGGAGCCTTATTGAGGTCGGCGACACCGCCTTCGGCGGGTTCGCCCAGATGGCGCTCCCGGTGATCGTCGCGCTCTACTGGGACGGCACCACGCGTGACGGCATGCTCGCGGGCGTCCTCGGGAGCCAGGCGTTCTACCTGCTGCACGTGTTCGTGCCCGCCCAGTCGGTCGGCGGGGTCACCGTCTTCGGCGCGACCTACCTCACCTGGGACTACGCGCTCTGGGGGATGGCGCTCGGGTTCGTCCTGACGGTCGGCGTCTCGGCGCTCACGGGCGCGGCGCCCGAGGAGAACGCCACCCGCTTCACGGAGGGGCTCCGGGCGGACTAACCGAGGACTGCGTCGTCGCGGTCGGATACGGCGGCGGGGCCGACGTCGATCCGTCCCGGGTCTCCGCAGTTTTATTCCAGCGCCGGCAAGAGGAAGACGAGATGACGCTTCGTGCGGGGCTGTCGACCTACGCCGAACACGCTCGTCGGTTCGGGTTCTGAATTTCCACGCGGTTTTCTCACTCTAAAGTAAGGTTGGAGTACCCAACTCTACATGTGAAATCAGTCTGGATAGACTCGTTCTGATAGTAGATGTCGTCCTCGTTGCGAAGGTACACCCGAAAACGCCAGCCCGAGGAATAGTCGTCCTTCTTCATATCCCAAGTGTGTGTGTTGCTCCGAATACGCTCATCGGGGCGCGTATTGGCGGGATGGTCGCGTGCGCTGGAGCCGAAGACGTAACTGTACGATAGATCGTCCTCAGGGTTTGCGAGAATCTCCTCAACGGTCAGAGTGACTGTGGTGTCGTCTGAAACGACCACCTCCTCTTCGACTGTCGGATAAAATCCTTCGTCGGAGTACTCTTGATCGGGGTTCTCCTCAGGATCCCAGACAAACGTATGACCGAAGTTGTCCGTTACCTTCCTGATTTTGGGCATATCGCTTTCCGAGACGATTTCAGCGTTATTTTCTCCGGGAGGGGTTTCTGTTGGGGTTTCCGTTTGGGTTTCTGTTGGGGTCTCGGTCCCAGTCGGAGTGGGGGTGCCTGTAGACACGACGATCTCGAACTGTGAGTTCACTTCGCCCTGTGGGTCTGTCCCGTAAACGGGGGTGTTATCGAAGACGAGGAAGTAGGCGCCGGGGGAGACTTCCAGGGTTCTGTCGACGCTCTCGATCCCGGTTGCGGTGAACCCGCCGGAGAAGATGGCACTCTCGCCGGCCTGATACTTGGAGAAGGCACCCTCACCGACTAACAGAAACACGTCCATTTCGGCGGTGCTCTCGCCCGTTATGCGGAGTTCACTCGGCTCTTCTATCCGGAGTTCCCGGTGTGCGAACTGGCCGGGTTCGAGGGGGACCTCAAACGAAAGCGTCGTCGTCGACTGTGTTTCGTTCTGCCTTACTTCGGTGAACGGGTCTACCTGCTCGTGGCGGACTGGTGTGTCAGTGGGTGTAGTTTGTCCCGGCGTCGAGGTTGCTGTCGAAGTCGGCTCAGACCTACTGTCATAACCGCCGATACATCCGGCAACTCCGGTCGCAAGTGCCCCCGCTGATAGACTCAGTATCCGCCGTCGAGATGGCTTCTGTAGATCACCGGGAAGATCGTTACCATTCATTTCTCCGTTGACACGGTTTAGACGGTCGTTACTTACCAGTTGGGTAGCCACAGGATTGTGAAGTCCGGGACAGCGCGACGGCAAACATCGACGATGTGCGTATCAACGGTCACGAGACTGGTGCTTTTTATAAGCACTCTCCCGTTGTCCCGGGTATGCAAACGCACATCATCCCCGTCGGCTTCGATTACGACCGGCTGATCGCCCCGCTGGTCCGGGACCAGTTCGACGTCGACCGGGTCGTCCTGCTCGAAGGCGCAGTCGGGAGCGAGGCCAACGTCGAGTACTCCCGCCGGCTCTCCGGCAAACTCGAACAGGACTTCCGGAACCTGCTCGGCGCGGCCACCGAACGGGTCGTCGTCGAGGACGTCTACGATTACGACACGGCGTTCAAGCAGGCCTTCGACCTGATCAATCGGGAACTCGACCGCGACGACCGGGAAGACCCCGACGACCGGGAAGACGGCGGGGCCGAGGAAGGGGACGACCAGAGCGAGGTGTGGGTGAACGTCAGCGCGATGCCCCGTCCCGTCTCCTTTGCCTTCGCCACGGCCGCCCACTCGATCATGGTCGAGCGCCAGGAGGATCGGGACCGCATCCACACCTACTACACGGCCCCGGAGAAGTACCTGGAGACGGAACTGGCCGAGGAGCTCCGGGCGGGCAAGGCGCTGCTCGACGACCTGCTTGCGGACGGCGACGACGTCGACGAGGAGCGACTGCGCGAGCGCCGGGACGGCGCCGCGGCGCTGCTGGAGGAGTTCGACGAGCGCGGCACCACCATCGGCGCAAAGCGGATCGGCGGCACTCACATCGTCGAACTGCCGGTGGCCTCCTTCTCGAACGTCAAGCCGTTCGAGGAGGTAATCCTGTTCAAACTCGGCGAGCACGGCGAGTTTGAGTCCGTGTCGGAACTGGCCGAGTCGCTGGCGGCGGAACTCAACGAGGAGTACACCGACTCGTTCCGCTCGAAGGTGATCTACAACGTCGACCGCCTCGGCCCGGGCGGGAAAGGCTACATCGAACAGGAGGCCCACGGCAAGTCCTACCGCACCCGGCTCTCGCGCATCGGCGAACTGTGGGTTCGGGCCCACGCCGACGACGCCTGACCCACGCCGACGACGCCGGCGGGCCCCGACCGGACGGCGCCTCGCCGCTCAGGGACCGTAGCCGAACCCTGACGGGTCGACGGGGGGGTCGAGCGGGCTGGTCGGCAGCCCCGCGGGCGGGTCGGGGAGGTTGTACCCGCCGGGCGCGACGTCGTTCGGCCCGTCGGGGTACAGAAGCGAGGCCAGCGACTGGATCTGCCCCCGGCCGACGTCGAGTTCGAACTGGCCGCCGCCGTACAGGGAGATCCCGCGCTCGCGGGCGTAATCGAGTGTGTCAAAGAGCGCCTCGACGGTGCCAAAGCGCGAGGGCTTCACGTTCAGCCACCGCGGCTCGACCGGGAGGGCCTCGACGCTGTCGACGCCCGTGATCGGGTAGTCCCACGAGAGCCGGTCGGCGACCGGTTCGAGCACCGGCCGGCTGTCGTCGTCGAGGGCCGCGTCCTCGATCACGGCGTCCGGGAACGTCTCGATCGCCCGCCGGTAGAGTGCCGGCCCCGGATCGCTGTCGACGTCGGTGCCCGTATACAGCGCCTTGAAGTCGAGGACGCACACACCGCCGACGTCGGCGACGGCCGTAAACAGGTCGTCGTCCCACTCCTCGGTCGGGTCGAGTTTGAACTCGGCGTCAGGGTCGTGGTCGCGGAGTCGCTCCAGCCGGCCGGCGTCGCCGTCGAGGCGGGTACTGACCACGAAGCGCACGGGGTCGTACGACCGGTCGAGGACGTCCCCGAGCGAGCGGTCGGCCTGCCGGAGCGCCAGGTCGACCCCGGCGCTCTCGACGGCCCACCGCCGGTAGTGCCGCGCGGGCTCGCTCTCGGGAGCTTTCGTCGGGAAGAGGTCGACGTCCTCCAGCGCCGCCGAGAACTCGTCGAACGTGTACTCGCCCGGGGCGAGGCCGTCGTCACCGACGAGCGGCGGCGCCTCGGCCAGCGCGTCGTGGTCCTCGGCGTCGTAGGTGACGTCCTCGCCACGGCCAGTCGCGCCCTCGCCGGAGAGGGCAATCGTCGTCGTCACGCGGCGGAAGCCGCTGGAGGTGTCCCGCTCGTTGCGGCGCCGGTCGCTCGCCGCGATCGAAAGCGGGAGGTCCGCGATCCGGTCGTACAGTGCCATACCTGTAGCTCGCACGTCGGACGGTTAGTGGTTCTGCCGCCACAGCCCGTTTGCCGCGTCGCCCCGTCCCCCGCGGACGGGATTACCGCCCGAACGCCCGGAGTTCGAGCTTCTTCACCCGCGTCGCGAGCGCGAGAAAGGTCGCCGCGAGCGTTAGCAGCACGGCCGCCGCGGCCGCGAGTTCGTGGGCGGGCGAGACGTGCTGGACCGCGCCGTCGACGATCGGTTCCGCGGGGACGAGGGTGTGGTGTGGCCCGCCGACTACGGGGACGAAGTAGTCGACGAGGTCGTTGAGCGCGTACCAGGCGACCGCGACCGCGACCGCCCGGACCGGGAACCCGGAGATGCGGTGCAAAACGAAGGCCTCGACGACCATCGCGAGGTGGCTCCAGAACAGGAAGTTGTACATCGCCACGTGGAGGTACGCGAAGTCGTCGGCGAAGATCAGCAGGACGTACGGCGTCCAGGCCCCGAGTTTGATGCAGCCGAAGAAGGCAAGCGCGGTCAGGTACTCGTTGTCGTAGCCGAACCGCCAGGCCAGAAGCGCCACCCCGATGAACAGCGTCGCGACCGGCGAGTCCGGCACGAGCGGCCACGCCGCGAGCGGTTCGAGCGCGAACTGCCCCGTGATCAGCGGATCGGTCGGCGGCCACGGGTGAAAGCCGTAGTACCAGAACCCGAAGACGGTGCCGACGAGGTTGACGACGCCGATCAGCGCCGCGAGGTTGAGACCGAGGTTCTCGACGGAGTGGGGCAGCGGGGCGATCCACGCGGGCAGCCGATCCCGGGCCGGGAGGCCGTCGTCCGCGAACAGCCCGAAGAGTCGATCGGGGATGGCCTCGCCGAGGCGCGTCATGACCGGACTCACGGATAGCGACGACGTAGGGGTTGCGGTTCCGGTGACTCCCCCGGCGAGGGGGCCGGCACGGGGCCACCGACGGTCGCCGCGAAATCGCGGGAATGACACGGTTAAGTGCGTGTGGCCCAAGCCACGCGTATGTCGGACGAGACCGATCTGGAGGACCTCAGGCGCGGGACCGACCTGGTCAAACGCGGGTTCGCGCGGATGCAGAAGGGCGGCGTCATCATGGACGTGGTGAACGCCGAACAGGCCCACATCGCCGAGGACGTCGGGGCCGTGGCGGTGATGGCCCTGGAGGCCGTCCCCGCGGACATCCGCAAGCGCGGCGGGGTGGCCCGGATGGCCGACCCCGGCGAGGTCGCGGATATCGTCGACGCCGTCTCCATCCCGGTGATGGGCAAATCCAGGATCGGCCACCACAAGGAGGCCGAGATCCTGGAGGCCGTCGGCGTCGACATGATCGACGAGAGCGAGGTGCTCACCCCCGCAGACGACCGCTTCCACATCGACAAACGCGACTTTACCGCCCCGTTCGTCTGTGGGGCCCGCAACCTCGGCGAGGCGCTCCGGCGCATCGACGAGGGCGCCGCCATGATCCGCACCAAAGGCGAGGCGGGCACCGGCGACGTCAACCAGGCGGTTCACCACCAGCGCAACATCAAGAGCGCGATCCGGCGCCTGGAGGGCGCGAGCCACGAGGAGCGCGAGGAGTGGGCCCGCGAGCACGAAGCCCCCGCCGACCTGGTCCACGAGACCGCCGAGATGGGCCGTCTCCCGGTGGTGAACTTCGCCGCCGGCGGCATCGCCACCCCCGCCGATGCCGCCCTCATGATGCATCACGGCTGTGACGGCATCTTCGTCGGATCGGGCATCTTCGGTGCCGAGAACCCCCGCGCCATGGGGTCGGCCATCGTCGAGGCCGTCGCCAACTGGGACGACCCCGAGGCACTCGTCGACATCGCCACCGACGCCGGCAAGGGGATGAGCGGCGAGGCGAACGTCGACCTCCCCGAGGAGGAGCGCCTGCAGGACCGCGGCGTCTGATCGACCGGAACAGTCATCGTCTCCACGTTCCGGGACTCCCTGCGTGCGCGACGGGACAGGGGTCCCCCGGAGGGAACGACCGCACCTACCCGTCGGTGAACGCCACGTCGGTGACCTCGAACCGCGCGCCGCCCGCGGCCCCCTCGGTGACCTGGAGGTCCCAGCCGTGGGCGTCGACCACCTGCTTGACGATGCTGAGCCCGAAGCCCGTCCCCTCCTCCGACGTGGTGAAGCCGGCTTCGAGCACGTCCCCGCGGGAATCCTCCGGAATGCCCGGGCCGTCGTCCTCGACGTAGAAGCCTCCCTCGAGTTCGCCGACCGTGATCGCGACCGCGTCCCCGCCGTGCTCGACGGCGTTGCGAACGAGGTTCTCGAACAGCTGCTGCAGGCGGCCCGGGTCCGCCTGGATCGATCGGTCGAGGCTCACGCGGAGGGTCGCGTCCCGGGTGGCGACGTTCCCCCACCAGTCCCCGAAGCTATCCGGGGAGATCGGCTCGGTGTCGCCGACCTGTTCCCCCGCGAGCGCGAGCCCCAGGAGGTCGTCGATCAGCACCTCCATCCGGTCGAGGGACCGCAACACGTGATCGAGGTGGTCGGTGTCGCAGGCCTCGGCGGCGAGTTCGGCTCGCCCCTGGGCGACCGACAGGGGGTTCCGGAGGTCGTGAGAGACGATCGAGGCGAACTGTTCGAGCTGTTCGTTCTTCTCGGCGAGTCGCGCGTTCACTTGGCGGCGCTGGAGCTCGTAGCTCACCCAGCGGCTCATCAGGTCGACGAGCGTCGACTCCCACTCGGTGAACTGTCCGTCCCGGGGATCAGTGTCGTAGAAGCAGAACGTCCCGTACACGTCGTCGGTCATCACCGGGGCGCCGATGTAACAGGAGATCCCCCAGTCCTGATAGCCAGTACGGTCAGTTTCGCCCGGGGCGTCCCGCGCCACGTTCCCGAGCACGAGCGACTGCTCGGTGCTGGCGACGAGTTCGCAGTTCGTCGCCGAGACCGGGACCACGTCCCCGGCCTGGATGCTGTCGTCGTCGGTGGCGACGATCTCGAACAGGTAGTCGTCGCCCCGGATCTTCGACAGCGTCCCGTATCGCGTGTCGAGCTCCCGCCGGCCGAGTTCGAGCAGCGCCTCGACCTGGTCCTCGAAGGAGCGGTCCGGTGCGGAGATGATGTCGTGCATCTCGCGGAGGGCGTCCTCGCGCCGGCGCCGGTCCGTGATGTCCTGGACGAGCGCGTCGACGTAGCGTCCGTCGTCCGTTTCGACCATGCGGGCCGTGACCAGCACCCAGATGGTTTCCCCCGTCAGCGTCGTCACTTTCAGCTCCCTGTTCCTGACCTGTCCTTCCTCCCGCAGGGCGGCGATGAGCCCCTCCCGCGTCGCCTCGTCCCGGTAGAACTCCTCGACGCCCCGGGACAGGACGTCCTCCCGTGCCGCCCCCTCGACCATGGCGACGAACGTCGAGTTCGCAGCCAGGAACTCCCCGTCGGGCGTCGTCCGGGCGTACCCGATCGGGAGCGCCTCGATCAACTCCTCGTACTGCTCGACCTCGCGGTCGCTCTGGTTCCGGTGTGTGATGGTGGGACCCTCTGCCCCTACCTCGGACTCGGGAGGCTTAACCTTGGTCCGGTTCGCTGCCCCAGCCAGGGTCGGCGGTCGGCCGTGGCTCCCGCACTCCCTCCCTAGAGAGACTTAATCACTTGGGCGACCAACTGCACTCATGACGTCGATCGCCGAGTTCACCCTGCCGCCGAGGGGGTTTCCGCTGGGACGGATCTTCGAGACCAGGCCCGAGGTGACTCTGGAACTGGATCGGGTCGTCCCGAGCGGCGACACCGTGTTGCCGTACTTCTGGGTGCACACGAGCTCCGACCGCGGTCTGGACGGTGTCCTGGAGGTCTTCGATGATCTCCCCGAACTGCGATCGATCGTCCAGATGGAGGACCTGGGCGACAAGGGGCTGTACCGCGCCGAGTGGGAGCCGGAACACCTGGGCATCATGAGCGCGGTTCTGGCGACCGGCGTGACGGTCGTCTCCGCGACCGGGTCGAACGAGGGGTGGATCTTCCAACTGCGCGCCAGTGCCGTCCAGCAGTTCTCGGACTTCCAGCAGTACTGCACGGACCACGACATCGACGCGTCGCTCAAACGCCTCAGCCGGCTCTCGGAGATGACGACCGGGACGGAGTACAACCTCACGCCCGAGCAGCACGAGGCCCTGGTGCTCGCGTACAGGAAGGGGTACTACGACGACTCCGCGACGACCGATCAGGCTGCCCTCGCTGACGAACTGGGGATTTCGCCGCAGGCGCTGTCGTCGCGGCTCCGCCGGGGCTACCGGAACCTCGTCTGGAGTACCCTCGTCCGCGACCAGGGGAGCGACGACTGAGGCCTCATAAACGGGTTGCATACGAAAAAGTGGGGTTGATCCGTCCAACTGGCGAACTACACCCGATGACAGAGAGCGAGCAGCAAACAGCGGACTCGGCGTTCACCTACGAAATTCCGGCACACGAATCCCCGACTGAGGGCGTCGTCAAGGCGGTTTCGGACGTTTCGGGGCTCGACCCGGTACCGGACGAATCTTCGACCCCTGGAGCCGAACGGACGCTCGACCCACTGTACACGGCTGTCGATCCGGAGGCGCTCGATTCGCTGTTCGATCGCTTCGGCCCAGACGCGGCCCGCCCCGTCGACGTCACCTTTCACTACCACGGCTACGAGGTTACGGTCCGGGCCGAGGGGTCCGTCTCCGTCGACCCGCTCGACGCGGAGGCGACGGACGGAACCGAAGAGAGCCTCTGCGTTTCACAGTAGGCTGGAGGGCGGGGGAGGCGTCGGGCGACACGGGCTGGCGCACCGATCGGGAGGGCGGACGGACGTGGCGTTTCTATCGCCTCGTCGACTTCGCGTCGTTCGTCCGTCGTGTCGTGATTGGCGGGCCGAACCGAGCGTCAGCGGAGACGAGCGGCGGCGTCTAGTTCCGGGCGGCGACGTGCAGCGAGTACGCGATGGTGACCAGCCCGGTCAGCTGGAGGAGCCGGACCAGCAGGCGGAACACGTTCTGATACCGGACCGGGACGACCCGGAGGGTGATGAGGCCCTGGCCGGCCAGCGCGATGACGTAAGTCACTCCGAAGAGCAGGATCATGCCGGCCGAGAGGTACCGCATCGAGGGGTCGTCGTTGCGCCGGAGGCCACGGTAGGCGTGGACGCCGATGTAGAGGCCGACGAGTGCAGAACCGGTCGCCGCGGCGCCGGCCGCGAGGCCGACGGCGGATGTGAACCCGAGCATCTCAGAAGTTCCCCCACATCCGCGAGAGCTCGTCGGCGACGTCGCCGCTGGCGCGGGCGACCGTCCAGTCCAGCTCCCCGTTCTGGATGGCCAGCTCGAACCGGTCGAACGCGGAGACGTACACGGTCTCGTGGTGGCCGTCGCGTCGGGGCCTGGTCCGCTCTTCGAGGAGGCCGAACTCGCGCAGTTCGTCGACGCGCCGGTAGATAGACGACACCGAGAGGTCACAGCGCTCGCCCAGTTCCTTTGCCGACAGCGGTTCCGCACTCGTCGCGACGAGGATCGACCGGACGTGCTCGTCGTCGAGCAGCGCGACGACGTCGGCCAGGTCGGCGTCCTCGCTCACAGCATCATCTGTCATACGTGCGGGAAATAACTTGCTCTCGGCCGGGGGGGCTCGCACTGCCCCGGGAGTGAACGGGCGAGGGGAGGCTCGCGAGTTCATTCGCCGTCCTCCAGGGGATAGGTGAAGAGCATTCGAAAGCCGACACCATCGTCGCCATACACCACGTTGACCGCCGCCGCGTCGGGACGATCGCTCAGGTCGACCGTGGCCTCGTCGCCCGGCCCCACCGAGTTCCGGTCTGGCCAGAGCGGTTCCTTCTCGACCTCGTTTGGCCCGTCGGCTGGTTCGAGGTCGTACCACAGCCAGTCCGCGTCGACCGGCTCGCCGGCCTCGTGGCGGATCGTCAGGGCACCGGTGTCGGCGTCGAACGACCCGCCCCAGGTCACCTGCGGCGGATCGGTCATCGCCTCGCGGCTCCGGTTCGGTGCCAGCGGGATGCGCGACTCCACCGTGGCGAGCCGTCCGTCGATCTCGATGTCGACTGTCTCCGCCTCCGAGGTGAGTTCGTGGCGCTGGTTCCTCAGTTCGCGCTTGATCCGCTCCTCGGACGGCTCGTCCCCCTCCGGGTACCACTCCATCAGGAGGTGGTACGCGGCGGCGTCCTCGATCCGGAACGCGTCCGCGCCGAGTTCAGACAGCGCCGGTTCGAGCCCGGGGTGGCTGCCACCGACGAACAGGAACCGGCTCGCGCCGACCGCCTCGGTGACCGCGGCGAAGGCGTCGTCGACCTCGTGATACCGATCGGCGTCCCCGCCTCCGGCGTCGATGGTGGCTTCCAGGTCGGGTGCGGTGTGGCGGTTCTGGTTCGTCCAGACGATCACGCCGTCCCGCACCGCTACCCGGCGCGGCACGTCCGGGCGGGCGTACAGGTCGTAGCCGCGGTAGGACCCGTCCGGTTCGTAGCCGGTGTCCGCGAGCGTCGATGCGACCTCGTCGGCGGCGAACGCGGCCTCGATCACCGTCGCGAGGTTCGTCTTGACGAGACGGTCGTAGTTCTCGTACCCGATCCCGAAGTGGTCCAGTTCGGACTTGAACAGCCCCCGACGGGCCACAAACTCCTCGGGGACGGGACCGTCGAAGGGCCCGGGTTCGGCATACGAGATGACCCAGTCCTCGTCGGTCTCCCGGTCCCAGCCCGCCGGGAGCCACCCCCGATAGTCGGGGGGGCCGACGTCGGGGACGTCTACCCGTCCGTACGATCGCTTGCTACCGAGCGGGGGCAGTCCGGAGAGGCACCCGGACGCGCCCGTCGTCAATCCGGTCGCGGCGGCCGCCGCGCCCGCTCTCAGGAGGGAGCGACGCGTCGGCCGGGAGGGCTCGTCTGTCGGTTGCATCTACGTGCGGACGGACGAGCCCCGCCACCTTCATACCGATCAGTCGACCGCGGCGCCACGCAGTTCGCCGAAGGATTTATGCTGGCTGAAGGTACCCTCCGTCGGTATCGGGGACGTGGTGAGAGAGGTCGCGCCGGCGGCTCAGTCGTCCCGCTTCGCGCCGGGGTTGGTGACGGCGCCGTCCGCGGCCGAGCCGAAGGCCTCGCCGTACTTCGCGAGGACGCCGGTGGTGTAGTTCGGGGGCTTCGGTTCCCAGTTCTCGCGGCGGCGGTCGAGTTCGTCGTCGCTCAGTTCCACGTCCATCGTCCGGTCGGGGATGTCGATGGTGACCTCGTCGCCGTCTTCGAGCACGGCGATCGGGCCGCCCGCGGCCGCCTCCGGTGCGACGTGGCCGATCATCGGGCCGCGGGTCGCCCCGGAGAAGCGGCCGTCGGTCAGCAGGGCGACGTCGTCCTCGTGGCCCTGGCCGACGACCGCGGCGGTGACGCCGAGCATCTCGCGCATCCCCGGGCCGCCCCGGGGTCCCTCGTTGCGGATGCAGATCACGTCGCCGGACTCGATGTGGCCCTCCTGGACGTACGCCATCGCCTCCTCCTCGCTCTCGAAGATGCGCGCGGGGCCGCTGTGGTGGAACTTGTCGTCGCCGGTGACCTTGAGGACGGCGCCGTCGGGGGCGAGGTTGCCCGTGAGGATCTTGATCGCACCCTCCTCGGTGTAGGGTTCGTCGACGGGGTAGATGAAGTCGCCGTCGACGTCCTCGTCCGGCGGGATCTGCCCCGTCGATTCGAGGTGGTCGATCTCCTCGGCGATCGTCCGACCGGTGACGGTCATGGCGTCGCCGTGGACGTAGCCGCCCTCCAGCAGGCGGCGCATGACGACGGGGACGCCGCCCTGGCGCCAGAGGTCCTCCATCACGCGGGTTCCGCCCGGCTGGAGGTTGGCGATCTTGGGGATGCGCCGCGAGATCTCGTCGAACTCCTCGATGTCGAGGTCGATCCCCGCCTCGCTGGCCATCGCCAGCAGGTGGAGGACGGCGTTGGTCGACCCGCCCATGGCGACCTGGATCGCGATGGCGTTCTCGAAGGACTCCTTCGTGAGGATGTCCGAGGGGCGTCGATCCGCTTCGACACACTCCAGGGCGAGTTCGCCCGCCCGCTCTGCGATCTCGTAGCGCTCCTCGTGTTCGGCGGGCGCCCCGGCGCTGCCGAGCGGCGCCAGCCCGATCGCCTCGCTGATCGACGCCATCGTGTTCGCGGTGAACATCCCGCCGCAGGACCCCGCTCCGGGGCAGGCGTGCCGTTCGAGGTCGTCGAGTTCGTCGGCGCTCATGTCGCCGGTCGCGTAGGAGCCGACGCCCTCGAAGACGTTCTGGACCGTCACGTCGCGGCCGTCGTGCTCGCCGGGGAGGATCGACCCGCCGTAGAGGAACACCGAGGGCAGGTCGGTCCGGATCGCGGCGATCATCATCCCGGGGAGGTTCTTGTCGCAGCCGGCGACGGTCACCAGGGCGTCCATGCGCTCGCCGAACGCGACCAGTTCGACGGAGTCGGCGATCACCTCCCGCGAGATCAGCGAGGCCTTCATCCCCTCGGTGCCCATCGAGATGGCGTCGGAGATGGTGATGGTACCGAACTCGATGGGCATCCCCTCGGCGGTCTCGACGCCGTCGATGGCGGCGTCGGCGACGTCGTCGAGGTGGACGTTACACGGCGTGATGTCCGCGGCGGGGTTCGCGATCCCCACCATCGGCGAGGAGAGGTCCTCGTCGTCGAATCCCATCGCACGGAACATCGCCCGGTGAGGGGCGCGATCCGGTCCCTCCGTCACCTCGCTGCTCGGGAGGTCCTCGTCTTTGGACCCCGCAAAGCGTTCCTCGTCCCCCTCGGATTCCGGGGGCGCCTGTCTGCTCATGATCGAACCGAGGCGACCCGGAGGCTTAAATCACACCACCGCGCCCCGCCGACTGGGAATCTCCCACCGCATCCGTCGTCCGGGAACCGCCTCACTGCGTGCACCGACCGGGGGTCGCCCCCACCTCGCCGGACCGCAAAGCACGTTACGCCGGCTTCCGAGCCTCCGGTATGGTCGAGGAGCGACAGGCCACTTTCGGGGACGACGGAACGCTCGACACGGAGACGCCGCCGTCGGCCCGCGAGGGCACGACCGACCGGGGCACCGAGCGGGAGGCCGACGAGACCGACGGCGGCTACAACCGGTATGCGGTGTCGAGCGCCCTCCAGAAGGCCGTGCGCCGCTCCGACGAGGAGGTCGCCGCCTGGGCGGCGTGGGAACTCGCCCGCTCGGGCTACGCCTGGAACCTCTGGGACCGCCTGAACCTCTACGTCGTCGAGGACCTGCGCGCCGGGGACGAGGTCGCGCTGCTGGTCGAGCGCTACGAACAGTTGGCGACCGAACGCTGGGAGCCCGACGAGTGGCGGGGGCGCCTCTGTGCGATCCACGCCGCCCTCGCCTGTGCCCGCGCACGGTCGTCCCGGGAGTCGCCGAACGCCGACGAGGCGTTCCGGCGGATCGCCGAGGCGCGCGCAGACGCCCAGGATGCGGGGGCGGACCCACCGGTCGACTTCCCCGTCGGCGACCTCGAACCGGGCGGGGAGTACGACGTCGCCTTCGACAGCCACACCGGCGAGGGGTCCCGGCTGGGCCGCGGGACCCGCTGGTTCAAGACCCGTGGGGCCCGGGTCGGTCCCGAGGGCGAGGACGAGCAGAGCCGCCGCTGGCAACGGCTCGCGATGGTGCTCTCGGACGTCGACTACGACGAGGCTGAACTCGACCACGCCCTGGACGCGGTCGACCCCGACGACCGCTGGGACGAACCCGGCACCGACGAACTCTGAGCCGGCGACCCGATCTGTTCGCCGTTCCTCGCTACGTCCCGTGCTCGCCGTCGTCGCCGCTCGCCTCCGCGTCGCTCTCGTCGTCACTGCTTGCCTCCGCGTCGCTCTCGTCGTCACTGCTTTCCTCCGCGTCGCTCTCGTCGTCGCGTCGTGCGAGCCCGGCGAGGTGGCCGACCTCGTGGACGATGATCTCCTCGGCCCCCAGCCGTGCGGCGTTCTCGCTACCGGGAAGCGAGAAGACGACGGCGCCGTCGGCGACGCCCGCGACCGCCCGGGTGCCGACGACCCGGGTCCCGATCTCCTCGTAGGAGAGCCGCCGGAACAGTTCCCCGAAACCCGGGAGCAGTTTCTCCAGTAGCGGCTCGACCGCCTCGACGGTCACGTCGTCGGGCGTGACGCCGGTCCCGCCGGTCGTGATCACGCAGTCGACGTCGTCCCGGTTGATGAGACGGTCGACCCTCGACTGGATCCCATCGAGGTCGTCGACGAGCAGTTCCCGGACCGCCACCTCGTGGCCCCGTTCCTCGACCGCCGCCGCGATGGCGTCGCCGGCGGGGTCGTCGTCGAGCGTCCGCGACGAGGAGACGGTCACGACCGCGACGCCCGCCGCATCGACATCGTGGTGGTGATGGTCGTGGCTGTGGCCGCCCCCGTGGTCGTGGCCGTCCCCGTGGTCGTGGCCGTCCCCGTGGTCGTGGCTGTCCCCGTGGTCGTGGCCGTCCCCGTGGTCGTG
>Ga0207719_100459_pt1 | contig 23595 bp, 26 predicted proteins | sample A23P1SouthBayCA_2_FD_187279 | JGI IMG/M metagenome (GOLD analysis project Ga0207719, IMG submission 187279) | Aerobic enrichment media microbial communities from Eden Landing Ponds, California, USA - A23 P3 (3) (SPAdes) | ecosystem: Environmental > Aquatic > Marine > Unclassified | place... | reverse complement strand
CCCGCCCCGAGGCGGTCGTACCCGACCGCCGTCGAGGCGCCGTCGAGCGCGTGGGCGAAGACGACGAGGGCGCCCGCGGCGCCGGTCGCCCCCGCCGCCTCCGGGGACGCCCGGGAGAGCCCGGCCCAGCAGACGCCGGTGAGCCCGACGGCGACGACGACGCTCGCCGCCGAGAGCCACGGGTGGAACGGCTCCCCGCCCGCGAGCACGGCGAGGACGACGGGGAGCGCGGCGACGGCCCCCGCGCCGCCGAGCACTCGGGGAACGCGGTCCGGCGCGACCCGGAGGGCGAGGAGCCACGCCGCCCCCGCGGCGACGAACGTGGTGACGTACACCGCCGGCGTGCCGAGAAGGGGCGAGACCGCGTCGGGCGCGGCTCCGAGCTGGAACAGCGCGTGCAGTGCCGCGCCGACGACCATCCACGGCGCGAGCGCGAGCACGGTCGCCTCCTCGATCGCCGGGCGCTCGCGGGCGAGCAGTCCGGCGACGACGGCGACGGCGACGATCAGGGGGAGGACGTACGCGAGCGGCGGGAGGCCGAACCCCTCCGGGAGGACGGCGACGGCACCGACGCCGCCGAGCGTCCGGTCGACGCCGTACCCGACGGACGGCAGGGGGGCGATCGGGACGCCGGTTCCGGCGAGAGGCATGTCTCCCGGTCACCCCGGGAGGTCGAAAGCCCTTTTGATACCGGGCGGCCCCCGTCGCGAGCGAAATCGAACTTTTATAACTGTCCGCGGCCGACGTGGGGACGAGGAACGCTCCGCATGGTAGCGATCGAAAGCACCCTGTTGACGGGGTTCGTCTTGCTCGTTGTGTTCGTCGGGATCGGCCTGATGCGGGACTGGGAACGGGTTCCCGGGTCCGGCGAGGACCGGACGGCGTCGGTGGTCGACGCGCTCAGGAGCCCGATGGCCTGGACCGTCGGCTTCGTCGTCCTCGCGCTCCTGTTTTCGGTCGCCGCGATCGCCGCCGTCGGGGGATCGAGCGTCATCGGCGTCGGCCAGGGCACCGGCGAACTGATCCTGCTCGGCGGGTTCGGGGCGGTCATGTCGGGGTTCCTGTTCGGCGGGCTGTACGCCATGATGCGGAACCGTGGCCTGAAGGGCGCCCAGGCCGCCGGCATGGGATCGATCGTCCTCGGGCTCCTGTTCGTCGTCGGCATCGCGGTGAAACTCCTGCTCGACGGCGGGTGACTCCCCGGGCGACCTCCGGGCCGCGCCGCCGGGTCCGTACGTTTATGACCGATGACGCCCCCAGACCGTGGTGATGGACCCGCCGGTGCCGGCTCTCGCCGCCCGGGCTGACGCGTGTGCGGAGTACCTCCTGGGCCGGGAGTCGGTGCTGGTCGTCTCCCACATCGACGCCGACGGGCTGACCAGCGCGGCGATCGCCACGCGGGCGCTCACGCGGGTCGGCCTCGACGTGGAGACGGCCTTCTCCGACCAGCTCGACGATTCCGAGGTCGCCCGCGTCGCGGCGACCGACCACGAGACGGTCCTGTTCACCGACTTCGGGAGCGGACAGCTGGAGGCGATCCGCGATCACGAGGAGCGGGGGGCGTTCACGCCGGTGATCGCGGACCACCACCAGCCCGCCGACGGCGTCGAGGCCGAGTACCACCTCAACCCCCTGCTCGAGGGGATCGACGGCGCTTCCGAATTGTCCGGCGCGGGCGCCACGTACGTCCTCGCGCGGGCGCTCGGGGAGCGCGCCCGCGACGGTTCCGGGGCGACCGGCTCCGTCCCGGGAGACACGGACATGCGCGACCTCGCCGCGCTCGCCGTCGTCGGCGCGGTCGGGGACATGCAGGCGAGCGGCGGCGAGCTGGTCGGCGCGAACGCGGCGATCGCGAGCGAGGGCGTCGAGGCGGGCGTCCTCCGGACCGGCAAGGACCTGGCGCTGTACGGCAAGCAGACCCGGCCGCTGCCGAAGCTACTCGAGTACGCGAGCGACCTCGACGTCCCCGGCATCACGAACGACGAGGCCGGCGCCGTCTCCTTCCTCGATGACCTGGGGCTGGACCTGCAACGCGACGGCGAGTGGCGCACCTGGTCGGACCTCGATTCGAACGAGCGCCGGACGCTCGCCAGCGCGCTGATCAGGCGCGCGGTAAAGCGGGGCGTCCCGGCCGACCGTATCGACGGGCTCGTCGGCACTGCCTACGAACTCACGGCCGAGCCCGAGGGGACCGAACTCAGGGACGCAAGCGAGTTCTCGACCCTGCTGAACGCCACCGCGCGCTACGACCGTCCCGACGTGGGGCTGGGGGTCTGCCTGGGGAACAGGGAGGGGGCACTCGACCGGGCGCGCCGCCTGCTGCGGAACCACCGGCGCAACCTCTCCGCGGGGCTCCAGTTCGTCCGCGAGCGCGGCGTCACCCGCGAGGACCACCTCCAGTGGTTCGACGCCGGGTCGGAGATCCGCGAGACGATCGTCGGGATCGTCGCCGGCATGGCCGTCGGGATCGACGGCGTCGACACCGACCGGCCGATCGTCGCCTTCGCCGAGAAGGACGAGGAGGGCGTGAAGGTGTCGGCGCGTGGCACCCCGACGCTCGTCCGGCGCGGGCTCGACCTCTCGACCGTGATGGGCGAGTCCGCGGCCGCGGTCGAGGGCGAGGGCGGCGGCCACGACGTCGCCGCCGGGGCGACGATCCCCGAGGGATCCGAGCGCGCGTTCCTCGACCGCGCCGACGCGATCGTCGGCGAACAGCTGGAGTGAACGACGGTGAGGAGGGGGTCCCCGTCGGCACCGGCGGCGCAAACGCTTACCCGTCCCCGCGCCGTAGCGCGCGATCGTGTACGACGACATCCTCCTCCCGACCGACGGCACCACCGACGGGACCGAGATCCTCGACCACGCGAGCGAGATCGCGCGCTGGGCGGACGCCCGCGTCCGTCTCCTGTACGTCGCCGACACGACCCGGGACAGCGTCGTGGTGGCCGAGGGGGAGGTCGTCGACGGGCTCGTCCGGCACGGCGAGACCCTGCTCGCGGAGGCCGAGGCGGCGCTCGATGATCGTGGTATCGCGTGCGAGACCGACGTCGTCCAGGGCGTGCCGGCACCGACGATCGTCGAGTACGCCCAGCAGTACGGCCACGACCTGATCGCGATGCCGACCCACGGCCGGGAGGGCCTCTCCCGGCACCTGCTCGGGAGCGTCACCGAGAAGGTCGTCCGGCTTTCCCCCGTCCCGGTGCTCACCACGCGTGCGCGCTCCGACGAGGAGCTGAACTTCCCCTACGAGCGCGTGCTCGTCCCGACGGACGGCAGCGACGCCGCGGGGCGCGCCGCCGACCACGCGATCGCGCTCGCCGGCGCGCTGGACGCGGCCGTCCACGTCCTCTCGGCGGTCGAGACGGCGGCGCTGGGCCCGGATGTCCGGTCGACGGTGTCGAGCGCCGGGGAAGAGACGGCCGCGAACGAGGCCGTCGAGGCAGTCGTCGCGGCGGCCGAGTCGGCCGGGATCGACGACGTCACCACCCACGTCAGCCACGGTCCGCCGGACGAGGCGATCCGGGAGTACGTCCGCGAACACGACGTCCACGCCGTCGTCATGGGGACCACCGGGCGGCGCGGGGTCGACCGGATCCTGCTCGGGAGCGTCGCCGAGAAGACGGTGCGCTCGGCGCCGGTGCCCGTGATCACCGTCGGTGGCGGGTCATAATCGGCGCCGGGACCCGTGATCGGCGGCGGATCGTGATCAGTACGGCCCGTCCGATCCGGATCGCTTCGGCGTCCCGTCAGGGCCCAGCACCCACCAGACGCCGTTCGCCCCCTGGCCGTTCGCGTCGCCGGGCGCCTCGTCGGAGTCGTAGTAGTACAGCGGCCAGCCGCCGGCCGACACCTGGGTTCCCCCACCCTCGCGCTCGAAGGTGGCGAGGTCGGCCTCGACGCCGCTGGCCGTCGTCGGCGTCTCCTCGACGGTGAGTGGCGGCCACGCCGACGCGCAGCCCCCGGAGCAGGAACTCGCCCCTTCGCCCCGCGTATCGCTGTCGAACATGTACAGCGTCATCCCTTCGGCGTCGACGAGGATGGTCCCGTGGTCGGGGTGCGAACGCGTGTGGACGGTCGCGGGCGATCCGTCGCCGTCCGTCGGCGTCGTAGTTGACGACGTCGAGGCTGTCGTCGTCATCGCGTCCTCCGTCGGTGACTGGTCCGTGTCGTTTCCGTCGCCGGTACACCCCGCCAGCGCGAGCGCGAGCGCGCCGGCTGCCGTTCCGAGGACGCTACGTCGGGTCGATCCCATACCGGGAGCGACAGCGTGTCGGGTAAAGGGTGTTTTCCGAAGTTCCTCCAAACTTCGTCCGGAGTTCGGCCCGCCTCCGGCGGGTCCGTCGGTTCACTGCCAGGTGATCCACCCGACGAACGCGATCGCGACGAGTTCGAACCCACACAGGAACGTCATGCCGGCCTGGACGTCCCCGCCGGAGTTCGTGAACCACGCGATGAAGTCCGGATGGAAGAGGTAGAAGTACAGCCACAGCGCGTTCTCGACCAGGAGGAAGACGGCGAAGGCGAGCAGGCCGAGGGTGTGGGTGGCCCCGTGTGTCCGGTAGTTCCGGAGCCAGACGGCCCCGAGCGCGAGGAGAAGGACCGCGTTCACCCCTGCCGCGCCACGCGCCAGGTCGAGCCAGAGCGTCATCGGTTTCCCCCTTCGTTCCTCTCGCCTTTAGGTCCTGTCCAAACTTCGTCCACACTCGACCGCGGACCCGCGGTCGCCCCCGGGCGAACGCCCATCACTCCCGATCACCTCCCGTCTCGACGGTGTCGAGGATCTCCTCGATCGTGTCCCAGTTGGTCTCCGCCGCCTCGGTGAACAGGTAGACGGCGCCGTACGCGTCTGCGCTCTCCCGTATCACGTTGTTCTCCGCGAGGACGTCCAGGTGGTGGCGGATCGTCGTGTAGTCGAAGCCGAGTTCGTCGGCGAGTTCGTTCGCGTTTCGCGGCCGTTCGTCGAGCGCCCGGACGATGCGGGCTCTCGTCGGCCCGCCGCGGGAACTCGCCAGCACGTGCCAGAGGACGCCCTCCATCAGGCGTGGCCACTCCTGGCAGTTTTAAAACACCTCGGGGTCGCGCCGCCGCCCGGTCCAGCCGGCCGCCGGGTCACGACGATCCGTCGATCGGGACGGTCGCGTCGCCGAGCGCGTCCAGCGGGTCCGGCCCGTCGAACGTGTGGACGATCCACTCGCCGCCCGCGGCCGCGTGTGCCTCGACGAGGGCCGCGGTATCGAGGTCGCCACGCCCGAGGGGGACGCGCTCCCCGGCGTCGCGGTCGTAGTCGGTGGCGTGAACGAGCGGCGCCCGCCCGTCGAGCCGTTCCAGCAGGCCGGCGGGCTCGATCCCGGCCGCGAGCGCGTTCGCCGCGTCGAGGTCGAACCCGACGCGCTCGGTCAACTCGATCAGGTACTCGTAGGCCGTCCGGCCGCCGAGGTCGACGAACTCGTGGCCGGCGTCGTGGTAGTGGACGGAGACGCCGTAGGCCCCGAGCGCGACGGCCAGCCCGTCGAGACGCTGGGCGGCGGTCTCGACGGCGCGTTCGGTCTCGAAGCGCTCCGGGGGGATGCCGGGCACGACGAACCGTTCACACCCCAGGCCGCGGTAGAACGCGAGGGTCCGATCGGTGTCCTCGCCGAGGCGATCGATGTGGACGTGCGCGCCGACGGCCGAGAGGTCCCGCTCCGCCATGACCGTCCGCACCGCCCCGACGTCGGTGTCCGCGATCAGATCACAGAACTCCACGCCCTCGAACCCGGCGTCGGCCGCTCGATCGATCGCCGCCGCGAGCGGGCGATCGAGGCCGCGAAACGAGGACAGGGCGACGGCGGGGCGGACCATGCCGGTGGGTTCGGCCGGGCGGAGAAGTGGGTTTCGTTCGGCGCCGCGGGGGGATCTTTCGCCCTACAGCACGTCCCGCCGCCGGAAGTACCACAGGCCGAACAGCGGCGCGGCGACCGTCCAGGCGAGCAGTACGGCGGCGGCGAACTCCACGGACGTGGCGATCGGGGCGACGGTTGCCGCGGTTTCCTCGACCGCACCGGGACCCGGATCGTACCCGACGCCGCGCTCCGGATCGGTGAGTAGCGGGTGGACGTCCCGGTCCATCAGGAACGTCGTCAGCTTCACGTAGGCGTTGATCGGGTTGATCCGGCCGATCCAGAAGAAATAATCGGGGTATCCCGTCGCGTAGATGTCCTCGATGCCCCGGATGCTGAGCCACTGGGCAGCCGGCCACCCCGCCCGGAGGAGCGCGAAGACGCCGATGACGATCGCCACGGCGCGGTTCGTCGTCTCGGCGTACGCCGAGGCGGTCAGGCCGAGCCCGACGAACAGCAGGGCGTAGGGGACCGAGACGACCGCGAGCCCGAGCACCGCGATGAAGGAGCCGTCCTCGAAGGTGGCCGCGACGAGGACGCCCGCCAGGATCATGCCCGCAACGAGCGGCCCGACCACGACGGCCGACCGGCTCAGGAACTTCGCCAGGTAGGCGTCGTCCCGGGAGGTGGGGAGTCCGAGCAGGAAGCGGACGCTCCCGGTCTCGCGCTCGCCGACGAGGGCGGCGTAGCTCCCCAGCAGGCCCACCAGGGGCAGGAGGAAGGACAGCGCACTACCGATCACGAGGATGGCGTCCCGGTTCGCCGGCGGGAACTCCGGCTGTGTCAGGACGGCCGTCAGGGCGAGCGTGAGAACGGTGAAGGCGCCCACGAGCGCGGCGACAGCCCGCGGGGAGCCGACGAACACCATCACGACGAGCGCGAGGACGACGACCAGGCCGCCGACCGCGGCCGCCGCCTGGAGGCTCGGCGCGAGGCCCATCAGCCCGACGACCAGCACGGTAAAGAGGGCGAGGATGGCGGCGACGGCGGTCCCGGTCCGGGAGCGGTACACGCTCGTCAGGTCCCGCCGGGCGACTTCCCGCCAGGTCATGGCTCCTTCCCCCACTTCAGGTACTTGCCGGCCTCGTCGTCGGCCGGCGAGTCGTCGTCCCGGGCCGCCGCGTCCGGGGACGCGCCGGACGCGATTCGCGTCTCGTCGGTCCCTCTGTCCCCGGTCGTGGTGTACTCCGAGAACACCTCCGACAGCGACGCCTCCCGGAGGTCGAAGTCCCGGTAGACGCCGGCGTCGGCGACGGCGTTCAGCGCCCGGAGTTTCGCCTCGCCGTCGTCGTCACAGGCCACGTCGATCCGGCCGTCGCCGGCGGTCGCGTCGCGCACTCCCCGGAGCGAGCGCAGGTCGTCGAGCAGCCGGTCGGGCGCCCCCGTCACCTCGATCGACAGCGTCGCGCCGACCCCGAGCCGCCGCTTGAGCGCGTCGACTTCGCCGGTGGCGACGACGCTCCCGTCGAGGAGAATCGCGATCGTGTCCGCGACCGCCTCGACCTGCTCCAAGATGTGCGAGGAGAAAAACACCGTCGCGCCGCGGTCGGCCTCGGCCTGGACGATCTCCCTGAGCCGGCGCGCGCCGTTGGGATCGAGCCCGGTCGAGGGTTCGTCGAGCACGAGCAGGTCCGGGTCGTCGACCAGGGCGACGGCCAGGGCGAGGCGCTGGCGCATCCCCTTCGAGAGGCCGGCGGCGGGTCGGTTGCGCTCCGCGAGGCCCGTTCGGTCGAGCAACGCGTCGGGGTCGTCGTCCGCTTCCTTCACGCGGATCGCGTGCTCGACGTGCTCGCGGGCGGTGAGCTCCGGGTAGACGCCGTACCCCTCGAGCAGCGTCCCGGTCCGTTCGCGGATGGCGACGCTGTCTCGGTTCGCGTCGCGCCCGAAGGCCGACGCCGACCCGGACGTGGGGCGGGTAAAATCGAGCAGGATGTTGATCGTCGTGGACTTGCCCGCGCCGTTGGGGCCCAGGAAGCCGAAGACCTCCCCCTCCTCGACGGAAAAGGAGACGCCGTCGAGCGCCGTCACGTCGCCGAACTCCTTGCGGAGCCCCTCGACCTCGATGACCGCCACGTCAGACCGCCTCCCCGTGGAGGTTCGCGAACGCCATACCTGGGACGGACCCGCCAGTCTTAAAGCTCTTGTCGAGGCTACAAGAGCGACTTAGCATCCACCCACAGGTTGAAACCCTCCCGTGGCAAGCAGTGTACACGGACTGATAACGACATGGGTGCTATCCTGTGGTACACCCTGTTTTGCTGCCTTGTTATCGCCAGCGTCGTGGCCGGGATCGTCGCCGGGTTACCGGTCCGAATCGTGGCCACCCTTGGGATCTGGACCGTCTCGCTGGGCGCGATCGTGACTGTCATCTATCGGTTTCTGAAACGTCTGGGGTGACTCGAACGTGTCCGGACACCCGGACCGAGCACCTCATCATCCCACGTTAGGCCCAGACAGCGACGGGTCTCACTCCCGCGAGTCCCTGAACCCGGGCGTCCCAAGGTCGTGCAGGTCCCGCGAGACGGTCGCCACGTCCTCCTGTAGCTCCGCGTGCCGGTCGACGAGGCGTTTCCGGAGGTCGGGATGCCGGCGCGCCAGGATCTGGACCGCCGACAGCGCGGCGTTGAACGACTTGCCGGCGTCGACCGCGACGATGGGCGAGCCCTGGGGCATCCCGATCACGGAGTCGACTGACTTCTCCTGGACCGGAACGCCGATGACGGGCAGGGGGTAGGCGATCGAGGCCGTCATGTTCGGGAGGTCCGCCGACTTCCCGCCGGCGCCAGCGATGATCACCTCGATTCCCCGGTCCTCGGCGGTCCGGGCGTACGTCTCCATCAACTCGGGGGTGCGGTGGGCCGAGACGACGTAGGTCTCGAAGGTGAACCGGGCGCCGGGCGGGTCGTCGTAGTCGGTCTGTTCGTGGAAGCCGAGTTCCGTGAGGGCGTCGTAAGCTCCCGGACGCCCCGTCTCGGAACCGGCCATCACGTCGAGATCCGAGTCCGAGCCCATGATGATCCCGACGTCGGGGGTCTTGTGTTCCGCCCGGTCCAGTTCGGCCTGCGATTCCAGGTCGTCCATCAGGTCCGCGAGCGCCTGCGATCGGGTCATGCGTGGACGTTCAGGTCACTCGAACGTCAGCGTGTCGGTCCGACCGACGCTACTCGAAGGTCAGCCCGTCGGTCAGGTCCCGCGCGGTCGTCAGGAGGTCCTCGCGGTCCTCCCCCGCCGTCGGAACGAGCGTGACGTGGCCCATCTTCCGGAGGGGACGGGCCTCCCGCTTGCCGTACCAATGGAGCGCGGCGCCGGGGGTTTCGAGGACGGCGTCGGCGCCCAGCAGGTTCGCGGGCCGTGGCGAATCTACGTCGCCCAGCACGTTCGCCATGACCACGGGATCGCGCAGGGCCGTCGATCCGAGGGGGTACCCCACGACGGCGCGGACGTGTTGCTCGAACTGCGAGGTGACCGCGCCCTCGATCGTGTAGTGTCCCGAGTTGTGCACGCGGGGCGCGATCTCGTTGACCAGGATCTCCCCGTCGTCCTCGAACAGCTCGATCCCGTAGGCGCCCCGGCCGTCCATCTCGTCCAGAACCTCCCGGGCGACCGATCCCGCGCGCTCGCGGACGATCTCGGGCGCCCGCGCCGGCACGACCGTCTCCCGGAGGATCTCGGGCTCGTGTCTGTTCTCGCCCGCCGGGAACGTCGCGCGCTCGTCCGCTCCCTGCACCGCGATCACCGACAGTTCCCGGTCGAAGTCGACCATCTGCTCGACGAGCATGGCGCCCGGGGCGGCGTCGAGCGCTTCGTCCACGTCACCGGGCTCGCGGATCGGGAAGTTGCCCCGCCCGTCGTAGCCGCCCTCGCGGGCCTTGAGCATGACGGGGTAGCCGAACTCGTCGATCGCCGCCTCCAGGTCCGCCCGGTCGTTGACGGCGCGGAAGGGCGGGACGGGGATGCCCGCCTCCTCCAGGCGGCGCTTCTGGACCAGTTTGTCCTGGATCGTCCGGAGGGTGTCGGGGTCGGGGTGGACGGGCACACCCGTCTCCTCCCGCACCGCTTCCAGCGCATCGGGGTCGACGAGTTCGATCTCGAAGGTGAGGTAGTCCGACTTCTCGGCGACCGCGCGGATCGTCCCGCGGTCGCCGAACCCGCCCTCGACGACCTCGCTCGCCACGGGGGCGGCGGGGGGGTCGGGCGTCGGGTCCGAGACGACGGTTTCGATGCCCAGCGGTGCGGCCGCCTCCGAGAGCATGCGTCCGAGCTGGCCGGCGCCGACGATTCCCAGCGTCGGCGAGTCCGTTCCGATCATGGACGTGCGTTCCGCCAGGCGTCGCTTAAGGGTTTAGACACGCCATCGTGGCGTCGTGGCCCCCGGAAGCGCCAGCCGAACACTTAGGGCCGTTCCGCCAGTCCCATCCCGCATGGGATCCACCCCGCCGGAACGTCTCCGGGAGCACCTCGCCGCCGACGGTATCCTCACCCTGCCGGGGGCGTACGACGCCCTCTCGGCCAGGCTGGCCGAACGCGCCGGGTTCGAGGCCGTGTTCACCTCCGGCTTCTCGATTTCGGCGACGACGCTCGGCCTCCCCGACATGGGGATGCTCACGATGGCCGAGAACGTCGAGCGCGCCGGCGTCGCGGCCGACGCCGTCGACGTCCCCCTCGTGGCCGACATGGACACCGGGTACGGCAACGTCCTCAACGTCCGCCGGACGATGCAGGAGTGTGTCGACGCCGGGATCGCCGGCGTCATCTTGGAGGACCAGGAGTGGCCCAAGAAGTGCGGCCACATGGACGAGAAGCGCGTGGTCGACCGCGAGGAGCACGCCCGCCGGATCGCCGCCGCCGCGGATGTCCGCGAGGAGACCGGCTGGGAGTTCGTCATCATCGGCCGCACCGACGCCCGGGAACCCCACGGCCTGGAGGAGGCCATCGAGCGCGGCCGCGCCTACGAGCGCGCTGGTGCGGACGTCGTGTTCGTCGAGGCACCCGAATCCCGGGCGGAACTGCGGCGGATCAACGAGGCCATCGACGCCCCGACGTTCGCCAATATGATCGAGGGCGGCAAGACCCCGTTCCTGCCGGCCGACGAACTGGAGGAGCTGGGCTTCGACATCGTCGTGTTCCCCCTGACGGCGCTGTTCGCGGTCACGAGGGCCCTGGAGTCGGCCTACGGCGCGCTCCGGGCGGACGGCACGACGGAGGCCGTCGAGACGGCCACCTTCGACGAGTTCGAGGCGGTCATCGACGCCGAGTCGTTCCGCGAGACGGAGCGACGGTACGCAGATCTCGATCTCGACTGAGCCGTTCCTTCGGAGGCGATGGGACTGCGGAGACACGTAGAAGCGATCCGTTTAGTGATGCGTTCGAAACGACACTGACCGGGTCATCACGCCAGTGAGTATCCGATTGGGTGCTGATATGAACGGGGTGATGGATAGAGGGCGCGTATGTTGCAGGGAGCGACGAAGTGGTTACACAGGTCAACACGTATCGCTTCGCGGGGCGCCAGTCTCGTTTTCGGAGGCGGGCTTTGTCAGTATATCCCTCGGTGTCACTCTTTCCGCGGGTGCTGCTCGGCGTTCCCGCTCGTGGCGTCGCTTCCCTCCGCCGTGTGTTCCTCGACATCAGCCTTGATCCGGGCTGCCAGTGCGGTGCCGATCCCCTCGACCGCCGCGAGGTCGTCCCGACTCGCCTCCTGGACATCGGTGACGGACTCGTACCCTGCCTCCCGAAGCGCGTCAGCCTTCATCTCGCCGACGCCCGCGAGGCCCTCTATCGTCCTCGTAACATCCTCCGTCGCGGTCATGCTGTCGGCGTCGCCGGCATCCTCATCGCCCCCGGGAACGTCGTTGTCGCCGCTGGTTTCGTCCCCGATGTCGGTGTCGACCTCCGCGTCGAGTTCGTCATCGACATCGGCCTTGATCAGGGCCGCCAGTGCGGTGCCGATCCCCTCGACCGCCGTGAGGTCCCCCAGACTCGCCGCTTGGACATCCGCAATGGACTCAAAACCCCCCTCTCGTAAGGCGTCAGCTTCCTGGGCCCCCACGCCCGCGATGTCCTCAAGCGGGTTGGTGATGTCTCCCTCTGCTGTCCCGGGGTTCCAACCGGGGGCCCCGTCATCCGTGGTACTGTCCGCTGTGCGATCCCGGTACACCGAGTGCTTGCTGGCGAGGTATCCGAGCAGGTGCATGCTGAAGAACGCCCCGAACAGGTCCGCCTGGCCTACGTCCATGCCCAGACTTACCCCGATCAGAATCATCCCCCCGGTCCAGGCCCACGATTCAACCATCCATAACCCCAAGAGCACGACGAAGCCTCCGGCAGAGAGCACGAACAGCAACCAGCCGAGCAGGACCTTGGTCCCGATGACCTCCATCGAGACAACCATGAGATGAGCGTTTGCCAGGCCGGCGATCACGCAGAAGATCTTGATCCCCAGCGGCGTTGGCTGCCGTGACTCCCGCTGAGTGTAACTGATCCTGCTTCCGCCGGTTTCCCCGCCCCCGTCACTCATACAATCGGATAGATCAGGTTCCTGGAAAAAATTTCTTTGGTCTGCGCTAAACTTGTCCTCTTACAGGGGAGAAATCCGCTGAGACCCCATCACCGTCGACCAACACCTATCCTCCGTCAGATCGCCCAGTCGAGATTAGTCACAACCGACCTTATGAGTGCGCTGCGCTGTTACTTGCGGACGAGGTTCGTCGCGCGCGGTCCCTTCGGGGACGACTCGATGTCGAACTCGACTGCCTGGTTCTCCTCGAGGTCGGGGCCGCCGACGTCCTCCATGTGGAAGAACACGTCCTCGTCGTCGTCTACTCCGTCGTCATCGGTCGAAATGAACCCGTAGCCGCCTGTGTCGTTGAAGAAATCAACGTTACCTTGTGCCATTACAGGCAGTAATAGACCGGGGGAGGTGATAACCCTTCCGAGCGTCACGGTATCACGACTCGCCCGGCGGAAGGACGGCGTGAGCCACCAGCTGATAATGCCCGTTGCTGTTTTATCGTGCTCGCCATCCTCGATGACGGCGCGCCCCGGAGCGCGACCACAGCAAGTTCCGGGGGGGCAGCCGACCGCGTCCGGTCCCGGGAGGCAGCTATTTAGGTGGTGGTCGCATGGTGTGACCTGCATCGTCATGAAATCGTGCACTCACTGCCAAGCGCCCATCGACGAGTACATTCTGGATAACCAACTCGAACCGTTGCGCGATCTGACAGTCGAGGATTTCAACGTCTGTGCGGACTGTGCGACCATCGTCGGCGATGCGTGTGTCGTGTGTGGCGGCGCGGTGTACGTCCCCCGGAGTAGGTCCGAGGTCCCCGACTACTGCCCGGCGTGCCGGTCCGACCTCATCGGCCGTACCGGCCGGGACCCCGGCTGGACGTCCACGCCGCTGTCGTCCTGAACGACACCCCTTTTTGGTACCGGACGGTCCCTCGCCCCTTCGGTAGTTCTATGAGGGGCGATTCCCTCGCCTCCCACATGGTCGCGCTCGGACTGGTGGTCGCGGAATTCAACCGCCCGATCACCGAACGCATGGAGGAGCGGGCCCGCGACGCCGCCGCCGAGGCGGGTGCGACCGTCGTCGAGACGGTCCACGTCCCCGGGTCCTACGACACCCCACTCGCGGCCGACCGGCTGGCGCGGCGCTCCGATATCGAGGCCGTGACGGTGCTGGGCGCGATCGTCACCGGCGACACCGACCACGACCAGGTCATCGGCCACGCCGTCGCGGAGGGGCTCACCGACGTGAGCCTCGACCGGGACACCCCGGTCACGCTGGGCATCACGGGGCCGGGCATGACCGCCGAGGAGGCCCGCGAGCGCGTCGACCGCGGCGCCGACGCCGTCGAGAGCGCGATCGAACTCGCAACGAACCAGTAGACACCACCCACGACGCCACCATGGACTTCTCAGACCGCATCACCCGAGTCGAGCCGAGCGCGACAGTGTCGATCAGCAACCAGGCCTCCCAACTGGAGGCGGAGGGCGTCGACGTCGTCGACCTCAGCGTCGGCGAGCCGGACTTCGACACCCCCGAGAACGTCGTCGACGCCGCGAAGGCGGCCCTCGACGCCGGCGAGCACGGCTACACGCCCTCGAACGGTATCCCGGAACTCAAGGAAGCCATCGCCGAGTACCTCGACGGCTGTGGCCTCGAGTACGGCCCCGAGAACCTCATCGTCACGCCCGGGGGCAAGCAGGCCCTCTACGAGACGATCCAGGCGCTGATCGGCCCCGGCGACGAGGTCGTCCTGCTGGATCCCGCCTGGGTCTCCTACGAGGCGATGGTGAAACTCGCCGGCGGCGACCTCTCGCGGGTCGACCTCGCCGCCCACGACTTCGCGCTCGAACCCGCACTCGACGACCTCGCGGACGCCGTGACCGACGGGACGGAACTGCTCGTCGTCAACACCCCCTCGAACCCGACCGGCGCCGTCTACTCCGACGCGGCCATGGAGGGCGTCCGGGACCTCGCCGTCGAGCACGACGTGACCGTGATCTCCGACGAGATCTACCGCGAGATCACCTACGGCGACCCCCCGGTCTCGCTGGGCGCGCTCCCGGACATGGGCGAGCGCACCGTCACGATCAACGGCTTCTCGAAGGCCTACGCGATGACGGGCTGGCGGCTCGGGTACCTCGCCGCCCCCGAGGAGCTGATCGGCCAGGCCGGCAAGCTCCACACCCACTCCGTCACCTGTGCCGCGAACGTCGTCCAGCACGCCGGCGTCGAGGCACTCGAAAACACCGAGGGGGCGGTCGCGGAGATGCGCGCCGCCTTCGAGGAACGCCGGGACATGCTCCTTTCCCTCTTCGCCGACCACGGCGTCGACGTGGCGGAGCCGGGCGGCGCCTTCTACATGATGCTGCCCGTCGATGAGGACGACACGGCGTGGTGCGAGGAGGCCATCGACACGGCCCACGTCGCCACGGTGCCGGGGAGCGCCTTCGGCACGCCCGGCTACGCCCGGATCTCGTATGCCAACAGCAAGGACCGCCTCCGCGAGGCGGTCGATCGGCTGGTCGGGGCGGGGCTGTTGTAGACGACTCGCCGGTACCGGGATTTATTGTCCCCCGGGTCGCGGAACCCGTCGTGTCACGAGTCAAGACGGGCGAAGCGATCGGGTACGGGATGTCGATGCTCGTTTACTTGATCGTCATATACTTCGGCGGGAGCATCCTGACGACCATCGGCTTCGTGCTGATCGGCGCGGGGACCGGAGGGCCGGTCAGTAGCGGCAACCCGGCCCTGCTGGTGCTCGGGATCGTGTTCCTGGCCGTGGGAAACGTCGTTCTGGTCGTCGGGTCGTTCGGGATCCTGTACAAGGTCATCGCCGACGGCGTCGCGACCGGCGTGGACAACTCCTCGACCGCGAAGGCGATCCTGGAGAACGCAGCGACCGCGAGGAGTGACCTGGAGGACGGGGAGTAGCGGGCTACAGGTCCAGGTCCGACTCGTCGAAGTCGAAAAAGTCCTCGGGATCAGGGAGGTCCGCCGCGAGAACCGGCAGCTCGCGGGGCTCGCCCTCGCGGTCGAAGGCGCGCCAGTCCCCACGGCGGTAGGGGTGCCCGAGGATGACGTGGACCGATCCAGAGCCGAAGGTTTGGAGGTCGGCGTCGCTCGGACGGAGGACGCCGTTGGGATGGGAGTGGACGCTGCCCACGCGGCGCACGTTCGGGATCATGTCCGTCCGAACGGTCGCACTCACCGGGTTCGAGGTCGTCCCGGGGATCACGAGCACGTCGGTGACGACGAGGCCGTCGCGGTCGATCCCGACCCGGCGGGCGCGCTCGCCACGCAGCAGGCCCATGTACTCGTCGGGGTGTGCGTCGCGGGCGGCGTCGAGGACGAAGTCGATGGTGTCCTCGGCGATGCCGATCACCCGGTCGGACATGGGCGTCCTGGGTTCGCGACGGTGCTAAGGCTTCCGTTCGGGACCGGTTCGCGGCGCCCCGTTCCGCCGCCGGAGCGTGGAGTTATGCCGGTCCGGGGCGTAGGCGCTCGCATCGATGCCGGATCGACTCCCGCTGACGCCCGACGCCCTGGAGTCGTTGCTGGCCGACGCGAGCCACGAGACGGTCGCGTCGTTCGTCGCCGACCTCCTCCGCCGGGAGGGCCGGACGGGGCAAGGGGAGAGTAGGGCGGTCGAACGTGAGGGGCGAGTGATAACGGCGTCACGGGACTCCGGCGAGGAGCGCCACCTGGTCTGGACCGACGACCGCGGCCTGATCGAGCGTGCCCTCGGCACCGGTCCGGAGGTGCCGGAGCACGACCCGATCGACGCCGTCGTGACGTGTGACCGGGGCGCCGGGCACGCCGCCGCCGTCGCGGAGCGACTCGACGCCCGCGTGATCGACGTCGACGAGCTCCACGACCGGCTCCTGTACGCGATCGACCGCGAGAGCTGCCGGGAACTCTGCGAGGCGCACTTCGACCGCGCCGTCGAACCACGGGGCGCGCCCTCGATCGACGAGGGGGCCGACGGATCCGACGCGTCGGTATCGGGGTTGCGGACGGGACACCTCCTTGTTGCCGTCGCCGTGCTCGGGGTCGCCGTCGCGGCCGCGGCAGGGGTGCCCGGAGCGGGCGATGTCGCCCCCGTCGCGGGCGTGGGAGGACCGGTCGGTACCGCGACGGTTCCGCCGGCCGGGAATGGCGACACCTCCGCGACGCCGCCGGGGGGTCCCGCACCGACGCCCGCCGGGGCCGTGAACCGGACGACCACGCCCGCGGGACGCGACACGCCGGCCACGGAGGAGGGGTCGACGAGGACCCCGACGCCGGACGACTCGACCGCGGTCCGGTGTGAGGACTGTTCGCCGCTGCTCCCGGTGCCGGAGGTGCGCCTCGATCCGGGTTCGCGGACCACGATCACCAGCCCGGTCACCAACCCCCATCCCGGCGCCGCGAAGTCGATCGCCCTGCGGGTGACGTCACCGGCGTCGGTGGTGAGCGTCGAGCCGTCCTGGGGGAGGTCCATCGACAGGCTGGGGCCGAACGAGACGCGGACGGTGACGTGGGAGCTGTCCGTCTCCGGGTCGGCAAACGGCACGTACGACCTGCTCGTGTTGAGCCAGCACCGCCACGACGGGACGACCACGTACGCCAGGGACGTCGGGTCGGTGACGGTCGCGACGCCGCCGCCCGAGATTCCGGGCGAGTGTCCGGATCCCTGTTCCCCCCTCGACGCCGGGGACCGGGAGGTCCGCGCGCCGGCGAACGGGTCGGTGACCCTCGACGCCACGCTCCGGAACCCCTACACCGTCACCCTCACCGACGTCGAGGCGACCGTCGTCCCCCGGACGGGGTGGCACGTGGCGCCGTCGAACGAGACGTTCAACGCCCTATCGCCCGGATCCTCACGGCGGCTCCGGTGGAACGTGTCCGTCCCGGCCTCGGCGGCCGGCGAGTACGGGCTGACCGTCCGCGCGACGTTCGCGGGCCCGGCTGGGGAGGCTCGCCGGACCGTCACCGTCGACTACCGGGTGTACGTCACGGGGCCGCCCCCCGGGTCGGACTGACCCGGGCCGTTAGTGTGGGGAAGACGTCAACAGCCCATGCCTTTCGCGTCAAAACGACAAAAACATTAATTAACGTCGGGTTGAACTGGTGTCCATGCCACGCGATAGCGAACAGAACGAGTGGCGGACCGTGTCACGACGACGTGTGCTTGGGTTGCTTTCGGGCGCGACGATCGGGGCGATAGCCGGGTGTGGCGGCGACGACGGCTCCACCGAATCGCCGACCGACACCGAAACGCCCACCGAAGCCGAAACGACCGCCCAAACTACCGAGACCACAACCACCGCCCCCACTACCACCACGACAACTGAAACGACGGCCGTCACGACCACCGAACCTACGCCCACCGACACTGAGACGCCGACGGCTACCGCTGTGCCGGGTCTGCCTCCCGACCCCGAACCGCTGGTGTCGTTCCCGGAGGACCAGTTCCAGCCGGTCCTGCCGGGGGAGACGCTCACGATCACCACCGACATCGTGAACCCGTATACGTTCCCTCTCCAGAACGGGGAGGTCACGCTCGAAACCTCCGCCAGCGGGTTCAGCATCACGGCGGTGAGCGGGACGAGTTTCGACACGCTACCTGAACTTGAATCCCAGGAGGCCGAGTGGGAGATCACGGTGCCCGGCGAGAACGGCGAGTACGAGATGACGGCCAACGTCACCTACTCGGCGGGCGAGGACAGCGCCGACATCGACGTCACGATCCCCGTCAACGTCCTCAGCATCGAGGCCCGCGAGGACGAGATCTTCATCCCCCAGACCGGCGGCGGCGTCACCGACGAGCCGGCCTTCACCCTCCTGCCGGAGGGCGACGACATCTCCGACCCGACGACCGTGGACAACGCCGACGACCTGTCTGCGGACTTCTACTTCGGGTACGATGCGGACAACCTCTACCTCAAGGCGGAGGTCACCGACGACACCCACGCGGCGAAAAGCGGGACGAACATGTGGCAGAACGACAACGTCCAGTACGCCGCCGGGATCGACGGCACCTACGGCCCCGAGGACGGATTCGCTCACGTCGACGGGTCGGCCGCGACGTGGCGCTGGTACGACGGCGAGGCGAGCCAGGGCGTCGACAGCGTCAGCGCAACCACGAGCCGTGACGACGGGAACAGCCTCACGACCTACGACGTGACGATCCCCTGGACGGCCCTGTTCGCGGAGAGCAAGGGCGCGGGGGACTCCTTCCACTTCAGCGTCCAGGTCAACGAGGCTGACTCGGAGGGGGACACCCGAAAGGCCGTGCTCGGTTGGACGCTGCCGGGGATCAACGTCGACAAGACCTACGGCGCGCTCGGCGTCTTCCACCTCGAAGACCCCGACAACTGACCGCGTTTCCCTCTCGCGTTCCGCCCTCAGGGAGTGATCCCTTTCAGGTCCTCGCGGGTGCCCACCTTCGAGGGGTCGAACTCCCGGAGGCGCTCGCCACACGCCGTGCAGGCGACCGTGGTGACCCGGAACTGGCCACAGCACGACTCGATGACGTCGTCGCTGAACCGGACCTCGCCGTCACAGACCGGACATCCGTCGTACAGCCCCCGGAGCCACTCGACGATGTCCGCGCGCTGTTCGACCGACACCTCCCCGGTCCACCGGTCGGTCCACGCCGCGAGCGTCTCGTGGGCGGCGGCGTCGGCGATCAGCGCCCCCCGGGAGGGCCACTTGCGGACCCTGATCCCGACCTCGTATGCCGGGTACGCCCGGTCGAGTTCCTCGATCCCGTCGGGATCGGCGTCGAACATGGCCGCGATCGTTGCCGGGTCGATCTCGGCGTCCCGGTAGGCGACGATGCGTTCGTGGACCTCCTCGCCGAAGGCGTCGGTCAGCCGGTGGCCGTCCCCGTCGGGTTCGACCACCCCCAGGTCTTCGAGGAACTCCTCGGGGTCGACCGTCCGTTCGTGGCGCTGCATGATCGCCTCGACCTCCTCGGCGAACGCGTCCTCGTCGGACTCCTCGCTTCCGGTCCCGTCGTCGTCGCTCCCGTCGACGAACTCCGTCGCCCCGCGATCCTCGATCGGGTGGGGGTTGAAAAAGCGCAGGACTGGTTCCGGGAGGTACCGTTCGGTGATCTCGGGCGTCCCCGGGATCAGGTACCCCCGGAAGTAGATGGCGAGCGCGGAGACGACGAGGACGGCGACGGCGAGTTCGGTCGCGACGAACGACGCGAGGATCGCGACCGAGACGGCGATCAACGCGTTGGCGATCGTACACGGGATACACCGGTTCTCGCCGGTGTACTCGGGGTTTCGCAACCCGTCGAGGACGGAGGCGGCGGAGCGATCGGCCATGCGTGTGGTATCACGCCGCGCTCTCAAAAGCTTGCGCCATCCGACAGGTGGTCGGCGGGCAGTCGGCTCACCGCACGAGCGGCCCGGCATCGACGGCAGGATCGTACCGGTGACAGCCGACCTCGCGGCCGTCGACCTCGGTGTCGTCCGGTGTCTCCCGCTCACAGACGGTCGGGATCGCCGCCTCGAGGACGTCGCTGGCGCGCTCGTGGTCGCCGTCCCGGACGGCTTCGAGGGCGTCGGCGACGGCGCGTTCCACGTCCTCGTCGGGGACGGTCCCGGGGAGGCCGAACGCCTCGCGGAGCGTTTCAGTCCGGGCGTCGGTCGCTCCGGCGTCGACCCCGTCCGGGAGCTCGCCCACCTCCACCGCGAACCGGAAGCCGGCGATCGACCGCCACTGCTCCCGGGGGAGGTCGACGTCGTCCGGGGGGATCAGCTCCGGACACCGAGTGTGGAACCGACAGCCGTCGGGCGGATCCGCCGGGTCCGGGACGGCCTCCGATAGGGGGCGCGGGAACTCGCTCCCGCCCGGATCGAGGCTCGGGACCGAATCGAGCAACAGCCGTGTGTAGGGGTGCCCCGGCTCCCCGAGGACGCGCTCGATCGGCCCCTTCTCGACGATCTCCCCTAAGTACATCACCGCGACCCTGTCACAGAACCGCCGCACTACGTCGACGTCGTGGCTGATGAGCAGGACCGCGACCGAGAAACGCCGCCGGACCTCGGCCAGCAGCCCGAGGACGTCCGACTGGACGCGCCCGTCGAGGGCGCTCGTGGGCTCGTCGGCGACGATCAGGTCGGGATCGAGCACCAGCGCCCGGGCGATGGCGATGCGCTGTTTCTCCCCGCCGGAGAACTCGTGGGGGTAGCGGTCGGCGGCGGACGCCGACAGGCCGACCCGTTCCAGGATGTCGACGACGATCTCCCGGCGGCGCTCCGGATCCTCCATCCCGTGGACAGCGAGCGGTTCGCCGACGGCCTCGCCGACCGTCATCCGGGGGTTGAACGCCTCGTTCGGGTCCTGGACGATCAGCTGTGCCCGGCGGCGGAACGCCGTCCGGTCCGCTCCCGACAGGTCCGCGACGCGCCGGCCGTCGAACCGCACCGCCCCGCCCGTCGGCTCCTCGATGTGGAGCACGGAGAGCGCGGTCGTCGTCTTGCCACACCCCGATTCGCCGACCAGCCCCAGGGCCTCGCCGCGGTCGACGGCGAAGCTCACCCCGTCGACGGCCCGGACGCGTCCGACCTCCCGGCGGAGGAGGCCACGCGTGACGGGGTAGTGGGTCTCCAGGTCCTCGACCACGAGCAACGGCTCCCCGTCCGCGTTGGCCTCGCCTCGCCCCCCGGTCCTCGTTCCCTTGCCCGCGTCGTCGGTGTCGTCGGTCATCGGTCCCCCTCCTGGCGTTCGTTCCCGGCCCCCATGCCCCGAGCGTCCGCCATCACGACCCCGGCGTCGTACCCCGGGCCGTGGTACACACACGAGGCGGCGTGTTCGGAGGACGCGGCGTGGCCGTCGTCGGAGTCGCCGCTATCGCCGTCGGAGTCGCCGTGATCGTCGTCGGTGTCAGCACGATCGGCGTTGTCGTCGGCTCCGTCGACGGGGTAAAAGGGCGGCTGGTCGCCGGCGGCGCAGGCGGGCACCGCGTGGGGACACCCCTCGCGGAACCGGCAGCCGTCGGCCGGGACGTCCTCGCGGGCGGCCGGGTCGGTGCTCCCGGACGGGCCGCGGTAACTGTCGAACAGCGCCTGGGTGTAGGGGTGCCCGGGCGACGCGAACACCTCCTCGATGGGGCCACGTTCGACGATCGTGCCCCCGAACATGACGAGCACGCGATCCGCGACGGCGGCGACGACGCGGGGGTCGTGGGTTACCCAGAGCAGCCCGGTGCCCTCCTCGGCGAGGTCCCCAAGGAGTTCGATCAGCCGCGCCTGGACCGTCACGTCGACGGAGGTGGTCGGTTCGTCCGCGACCAGCAGGTCCGGGTCGGCCGCTAGCGCGACGGCGATGGCGACCCGCTGGCGCATCCCCCCGGAGAACTCGTGGGGGTACTCGTCGAACCGGTCGCCGGCCCGGGGAATGCCGACGTCCCGGAGGAGCTCGACTGCGCGCTCGCGGGCGGCAGCCCCGGCGACGTCGCAGTGGATCGTGATGGCTTCGACGACTTGCTGGCCCACCGTGTACACCGGGTCGAGTGACCCCTGGGGGTTCTGGAACACGTGGGCGATGCGGTCCCCCCTGACCTCGCGCAGGCGCCCCTCCTCGAGGTCGGTGAGGGTGACGCCGTCGAAGGTGACCTCGCCGCCGACGATCTCGGCGGGCGGCTGCGGGACGATCCCGGTCAGCGACTCGCAGGTGACGCTTTTCCCGCTGCCGGACTCGCCGACGAGACACACCGTCTCGCCGCGGTCGACGGCGAAGCTCACCCCGTCGACCGCCCTGACCGTCTCCCCGTCGGTTCGCATGTACGTCCGCAGGTCCTCGACCGAGAGGAGGGCGCCCCCGCTCATCGTCCACCCCTGGGATCGAGCGCGTCCCGGAGGCCGTCGCCGACTACCTTCAGCGAGAGCACGGTCAGGACGAGCGCGATCGCCGGGAACGTCGACACCCACCAGAGTTCGTGTGCCGGGTGTCCGGCAGCGAGGGAATCGCTTATCGTCGCCCCCCACGAGCGCAGCTCCACGTCGTGGAAGCCGAGGAAGGCGACGCCGGCCTCGACGAGGACGAGCAGGGCGAGCAACTGGACGGCGGCCGGCAGGAGCGTGTTGGTGACGTTCGGCAGGACGTGTCGCCGGGCGATGTAACTCCCGGAGGCGCCAAAGCCCCGGGCCACGCGCACGTGTCCGGCCTCGCGGCGCTGGAGTGTCTCGCTCCTGACGAGCCGTGCGATGCCGCCCCAGCTGAGGAGCCCGAACGTGGCGAGCAACACCAGAAGCGACGTGTGCCAGTAGGCGTTCGCGACGATGTAGACGACTATCGCGGGCAGACAGAGCTGGAGGTCGACGTAGCCCATGAGGGCGTCGTCGACGAGTCCGCCACGGAGCCCGGCGACGACGCCGACGACGGCCGCGAGCGGGACGACGAACGCCGCAGTGATCGCGAGCACGTAGAGTGCCACCCGCGCGCCGGTGACGACCAGGTACTCCACCGGATGGCCGCGACGGTTGGTGCCCAGCGGGTACGTCATCGAGCCGTGACAGGTTTCGTCGAACACGCTGCCGGTCACCGTCCCCTGGCAGTCCTGCACCGGGATGTCGGTGGCGAACCCGACCGGCGGGTGGAACGCGTGGTTGAACTGGAGTCCCGGGTCGGGATACACGACGGGCGCGAGGGCGCCGATCACGGCGATAGCGGACAGGTAGACACCGCCGGCGAGCGCCACGGGGCTCGATCGTAACCGCCACAGGACCCGGCGGACCTTCCCCCGGCGCCGGATCGCGGGCACGACGACGATAGAGACCAGGACGACGACGGCACACAGGAAGGCCCAGTCGATCGGCTCGACCATCCACCTGCCGACGAGGTGCCCCGTGGCCACGTTCGTGTCGTACCAGAACGCCACGGCGAGGGTGGACAGCCCGGCGAGAAAGGCGGCCAGCTCCGGGGAGCGGAGCGACGACGATCGGTCGACATCGTCCCAGTCCACCTCCTCGAACCGGGGGCGATCATCCGGCGAACGCATGGACGGTACGTGCCACCGCGCCCCACGGGGACATAAAACCGACGCTCCGCGGGGGACGGATGTCCCGTTCCGGTGGGACCGCCATGTTTTTTACGCGGACCACACTGGGTGTGAGTCACAGCCACAGTATGCGTCTCACCCTCGCCGGGACTCGTCCGCCCCGGGGCCGTCGACGCGCGGCACGGCTCGGAGTGTGTCGGAGCGCG